>Ga0065714_10002996_pt1 | contig 11341 bp, 9 predicted proteins | sample MisRhiReplicate2_FD_59101 | JGI IMG/M metagenome (GOLD analysis project Ga0065714, IMG submission 59101) | Miscanthus rhizosphere microbial communities from Kellogg Biological Station, MSU, sample Rhizosphere Soil Replicate 2: eDNA_1 v2... | ecosystem: Host-associated > Plants > Roots >... | reverse complement strand
TTCTGGGTTTTCTCATCGATTTTGACACCTTCTTCTCTAAGTAACGCAAGCAACTCATCCAGATTGTTTACGCGGAAGTTGAGCATGAACTGTTGCTGATCGTTGCCGAAATAATCTGTGTTTTGGGCAAAAGGAGAAAACACGGTAGGGCCGGCTTCCTGATCCCAGATGTACCCGGTTTTCATGGAGTTGATGCCAAAGTGTTTTTCATACCAATCTGCAAGTGCTTCCTGGTTTTTAGAGCGGAAGAAAATACCGCCAATGCCTGATATACGTGATGCCATAATTTTGAAGTTAGTAGATATAAATGTAATAATAGATATTGAAAGTATGCGTGAAATGTGAGAAAGGGTAAGGGTGGTACTTTTGGCGTAAATGCCCCTTTATTTTGTCCGGCTTGCCCTTGAAGAGAGTGGTGGATTCTTGTTATCTTTAATTTATGAGAAAGGTAATCTATGGTATTAATCTGAGTGCGGATGGTTGTTGCGATCATACCAAATTCGGTGGCGGAGGAGAAACCCATGAGTATTTTACGGACCTCATGCGGGACGTTGACCTCATTATTTATGGGCGCAAGACCTATGAGCTGATGGTTCCTTATTGGCCTGATGTAGCAAAGAAACAGTCGGAAACGAAAGTAGTGAATGAATTTGCACAAACATTTGATGCCATTGATAAGGTTGTTTTTTCCCGAACATTAGATAAGGTTGAAGGAAATACGAAGCTTATTCGTTCAAATCTTGGAGACGAAGTTCTAAAACTGAAACAGGAGTCAGGCAAAAATATTTCAATTGGGGGTGTAAGTCTGCCTTCGGAATTGATAGCACTTGGTTTGGTTGATGAGTTTTATTTCCTGGTTCATCCTACTATTGTTGGTGAAGGAAGGAGATTGTTCGATGATACCGGTTTTGATCTGCAGCAGCGTTTAAAACTAGCGGACTCGAGAGTGCTTGACTCGGGATGCGTATCGCTTCATTATCTGAAACGATAATGTAACAGAGGCAATAAAAACATTTTTAAAGCAGCCTGTCCTCTCTCCCTGCAGTTCGAGAGGACGGAAAAATTCGAGAGGACGTAATTCTCAAGCCTGGAAGCCAAGCGACACTAATTGGTAACGCCATTAACGTCAAAAAAGTAGACGCCCATAGTACTATACTCNGGAAAAATGGCGAGTTCAGTTTTTAATANCGAAGAAATGGGAGCAATAATGCGTAAAGTAGCGTGCTGGTACAACGTAGANGTAATTTTTAATAATCCCTTCGGAAATTATACCACTGCTAATAAGAATATAGGTACTTTTGCCCCCAGAACAAAACGAGTAAAATGAATATCGCAATTAATGGTTTTGGTAGGATCGGACGCATCTTTCTGCGTACTGCTATCGAAAAAAACATCAACGTTGTTGCCATCAATGATCTGGGAGATCCGGCTACTTTAGCCCACCTTTTTAAATATGATACCGTACACAGAGGTTTTAAGGGTACTGTAAAATTTGAAAATGACAGCTTGATCATTAATGGAAAGAAGATTCTTGTTTATGCTGAGCCTAATCCTGAAAAACTGCCATGGGTTGATCTGGGTATTGACCTTGTATTGGAGTCGACAGGAAAGTTTGCCAGCAAGGCAGGTGCTGATCTTCATTTGAAAGCAGGAGCTAAACAGGTACTGATATCGGCTCCATGTGGTGACAAGGGTGTGCAAATGGTAGTGCTTGGTGTAAATGATGCGGAGGTAGACTTGAAATCGGAAGTGCTTTCGAACGCTTCGTGTACCACAAACAACGTGGCGCCAATGGTTAAGATACTGGACGACAACTGGGGTATTCTGGATGGTTACATCACCACTGTTCATTCTATGACAGGCGACCAGAACTTGCACGATGCACCACATAAAGATTTACGCAGGGCAAGAGCTGCATCGGCATCTATAATACCTACCAGTACAGGGGCNGCAAAAGCGATTACTCATATATTNCCCCATCTGGATGGTAANCTGGGTGGTGCCGGCATCAGGGTTCCGGTATTAAATGGTTCTTTAACCGATTTTACCTGTATCCTTAAAAAGGAAACTACCATAGAAGAGATTAATGCTGCTTTTAGAAAGGCTTCGGAAAATGAGATGAGCGAAATACTGGAATATACAGAAGACCCGATTGTTTCCGTTGATATTTTAGACAATCCGCATTCATGCATCTTTGATAGTCAGCTTACTTCTATAGTGGGCGACCTGGTAAAGGTGGTGGGCTGGTATGATAATGAATCAGGCTACTCTGCGCGTTTGGTAGATGTGGTGCAAAAAATTATAAAGAATAATGGGTAATGCTTCTTATATTTGGCGCGTCGCCAGTTCGGCATATTTGACAGCTTAAATTTAGAACCAACCATTACAAAACAATAATTTTAAAAAATGAGAACAATAGATCAATGCAACTTTGCAGATAAGAAAGCTTTAGTCAGAGTTGACTTTAACGTCCCTTTGGATAAAGATTTTAATATTACTGATGATAAAAGAATGCGTGCAGCGCTACCTACAATCAATAAAATTTTAAATGATGGCGGTAGTGTTATTCTAATGTCTCACCTTGGCAGACCAAAAGATGGTCCGGATGATAAAAATTCTTTGAAACACATTTTAGGTGACCTTTCGAGAATGCTGGATCTTGAGGTGAAGTTTGCTAATGATTGTATTGGTGCTGAAGCCGTAGAAAAGGCTAAAAACCTAGTTCCGGGACAAGTTCTTTTATTAGAGAACCTGCGTTTTTATAAAGAAGAAGAAAAAGGTGATAAAGCCTTTGCTGAAAAGTTATCGAAACTTGGAAATGTATATGTAAACGACGCTTTTGGTACTGCGCACCGTGCACATGCATCAACTGCTATTGTTGCTGAGTTTTTTCCTAACGCAAAATATTTCGGTTATTTAATGGCTGAAGAATTGAAAAATGCTGAAAAAGTAAATCATGGTGCTGTTAGACCTTTTACCGCTATTATGGGTGGTGCTAAGGTTTCGGACAAGATCTTATTAATTGAAAGTTTGCTTGAAAAAGTAGACAACCTGATTATAGGTGGTGGTATGGCTTATACTTTTGCTAAAGCACAAGGTGGTGAAATTGGTACCTCATTGTTGGAAGCAGATAGAATGGCGCTTTGCCTTGAGTTGTTAGATAAAGCTAAGGCCAAAGGTGTAAACCTTGTTTTACCTGTAGATACTGTTATTGCTGATAAGTTTGACAATGATGCAGAAAAAGGTACAGTTGATTCTGGACAAATTCCTGCTGACTGGATGGGATTAGATATTGGCCCGAAAACGGCTGAATTGTTCTCGAACATCATTAAAGACTCTAAAACATTATTGTGGAATGGCCCGATGGGTGTTTTTGAAATGGCTAATTTTGAGGTAGGTACACGCGCAATTGCTGATGCAGTTGTTGCAGCTACCAAAGAAAACGGCGCTTTCTCTTTAATTGGCGGTGGTGATTCGGCTGCTGCAATTGCGAAGTTTAATTTAGAAGATGAAGTAAGTTATGTATCGACCGGTGGTGGAGCATTGCTTGAATATATGGAAGGTAAAGAATTACCAGGTGTTAAGGCTATAAATGACTAGTATACCTGACTAATTTTAAGGACAGGCGTTTCGTTTTTGCGAAACGCCTGTTTTGTTTACCACTTCCTCCCACCATGATTTATGGCCTTTTTATGCTAAATATGGGGGAAAGTGGTAGAGAAATAATATGTGGAAAACTTTTTGTGGTAGAATGTGGTAAAAAGTGGTAGAAGTACCTATTTTTACACTACATAAAAAGTGCACATATTATAATGGTTCAGTTATTAGGAGAATTTGATTGTAAATTAGACGCGAAAGGCCGCTTGATGGTCCCTTCGAGCCTGAAAAAACAATTGCCTAATGTTGAGCAAGAGGGACTTGTGGTTAACCGGGGTTTTGAAAAACATCTGGTAATCTATCCTAAAAAAGTATGGGAAAAGATAGTGGAGGACTTGAGTAAGCTGAATCCGTACGAACAAAAAAACAGAGAATTTATAAGATTATTTACCCGCGGTGCTACAGAATTGACGCTGGACGCAACCGGCAGGGTTAATTTGCCTAACTCTTTAATGGAATCGGTAGGTATTGAAATTAATACTGAACTGGTACTGGCTTGTCAGTTTGATAAGATTGAGGTTTGGTCTAAAAAATCATACGAAGCATTATTTGATAAAGATCCTGCCGACTTTGCGCTGCTTGCTGCCGAAGTAATGGGGGATAAGAACAGGAGGGAAAATGGAGAATAATTACCATGTTCCGGTTTTGTTGAAAGAGTGCATCGATGGTTTAAATATTAAACCAGATGGCGTGTATGTTGATGTGACATTTGGCGGTGGCGGACATTCGAGAGAAATCCTTAAACATCTCGGTAAAGATGGCGTGTTGATCGCTTTTGATCAGGATCCGGATGCACAAAGAAATAAGATTGATGATCCGCGCTTTCATTTTGTTGATCAGAATTTCGCATTCCTTAAAAATAACCTTCGCTTATTNGGCTTTAAAGCTGTTGATGGCATTCTGGCNGATCTTGGTGTTTCTTCTCATCAGTTTAATGANCCGGATAGAGGCTTCTCGACCAGGTTTGAATCTACATTAGATATGCGGATGGACAAACAGGGTAANCTGACTGCTGCGGAGGTGTTGAATACTTATACTGAAGAAAAGCTGCACAGGATATTTGGTATTTATGGTGAGGTGAAAAATGCAAAGTCGCTGGCTAAGGCTGTAGTGACCGGTCGAATAGAACGCCCCATAGAAACACTGGCNGATTTTAANAAGGCAGTTGCGGCACACATTCCAAAGGGAAAAGAAAATAAATATATGGCGCAGGTTTTTCAGGCCCTGCGCATCGAGGTGAATGCCGAGATAGAAGTGCTGGAGAATTTTCTGGCACAGACTGCTGATGTGCTAAAGAGTGGTGGACGTCTGGTGGTGATGTCTTACCATTCTTTGGAAGACAGGCCGGTAAAAAATTACCTGGCTAAAGGAAAGTTTAAAGGCGAGGTTGATAAAGACTTTTTTGGTAACGAACAAAAACCTTTTAAAGTAATAACAAGGAAAGCTGTGATGGCTGATGAAGCTGAGCTGGAACGCAATAGCAGGTCCAGGAGTGCGAAATTAAGGATTGGAGAGAAGTTATGAATAACAGGTTTAGGGAACATATAGACGAAGAGCCTGAAGAAGAAGAGGAATTGGATATCAGGATTAAGAAGAAAGAGCCTGTATCTGAAAATCAGTTCTTTAAAAAGTTATTTACTGAGGGTGTAGTGAGTAAGGAAGCTGCAACAGAGATGTTGCCGTTTTTGATATTTCTGTCGGTTTTAGGAATGCTGTATATCGCGAATAGCCATATGGCCATCAAAAACATCAGAAATATTGATCAGTTAAGTAAAGAGGTAAAAGAAATGAGCTGGGAATACAAATCGCTTAAAGCTGATTTGATGTTCAAAAGTAAACTAACAGAGGTTGCTAAAAAGGTGGATACGCTTGGAATTAAGGAATTAACAGAGCCGCCTAAAAAAATTGTAATAAGCAGTAATGAATATTAGAGCTAACATATTATTACGTGTTTATCTGTCTTTCGGACTGATTGTACTGTTTGCCGTGGCAGTACTGATCAGACTATGCGATGTACAGTTTGTGGAGGGACATAAATGGCGTGCCATGGCCGATAGTCTCTCTACAAAGTATATCAATGTAGAAGCCGCGCGTGGAAATATCTACTCAAACGATGGAAGTTTGCTTGCAACTTCTATTCCTGAGTATGAGCTCCGTATGGATATGTATGCCGGTGGTATTGCTGATAGTGAGGTGTTTGATAGTAAGGTGGATTCGCTGGCTTTAAGGTTATCGCAATTCTTTAAAGATAAAACGCCTAAAGAGTACTCGAGGTATTTACGCTCTGCCAGACGTGATAGTGCTCGTTATTTATTGATTAAGCGTAAAGTTGGATACCAGGAATTGAAAACCATAAGAACATTTCCTTTATATAATGTAGGGAAGTATACTGGTGGTTTAATTGCTGTTCAGCAAAATAAAAGAATTAAGCCGTTTAAATACCTGGCCGCAAGAACTATTGGTTATAAAAATGAAAATGTAAGCAATGGGGTTGGTTTAGAAGGTGCTTATGGTGAGTATATTAATGGTGAAAGCGGAAAAAGACTGGTTCAGAGAATATCAGGTGGGGTTTGGATGCCTGTTAATGATGAAGCTGAGGTAGCACCTAAAGAGGGTGCCGATATTATTTCGACCATTGACATTAACATGCAGGATCTGGCGCAAAGCGCGTTGGAAAAACAGTTGAAAATAAGCGATGCTGATCACGGAACGGTGATATTAATGGAGGTTACTACTGGCGAGGTAAGGGCGGTTGCCAATTACACAAGGGTTAAAGAAGGGGTTTACGAAGAGAAGTTTAACTATGCCATTGGTGGCAGTCAGGATCCTGGATCGACCTTTAAACTGGCTTCGTACATGGCGCTGCTGGAAGATAATAAAGTAGATACCAATACCATGGTAGCGACAGGAGATGGGTATTACAGGATTCCGGGACATACCATTAAGGATTCGCATGGTGGTATTGGAACGGTTACGGTAATGAAGGCCTTTGAGCAATCGGCAAATACAGCTGTGGCTAAATTGGTGAATGCGGCTTATCAGGATAATCCATCGCAATTTACAGATCACCTGTATGATATTCATATGAATGAAAGACTTGGATTGCAGATACCGGGAGAAACTAAACCCGTGATAAAAAATCCTTCGTTTAAAAGCTGGAATAAAAACATGACCCTGCCTCAAATGGCTTATGGCTATGAAATGCAGATTACGCCTTTGCAAATGCTAACTTTTTATAATGCCATTGCTAATGATGGTAAGTATATAGCGCCAATTTTTGTTAAGGAAATCCGCAGACTGGGTAATCCGATTGAGCAGTTCAGAGCAAGGGTGATCTCGGAACGGGTTTGCTCTGAGAAAACGGTTAAAAAATTACAGGCAATGCTCGAATCGGTAGTTACTAAAGGTACCGGTAAGCAAATGGGATCGCCATTGTACAGGGTAGCCGGTAAAACAGGTACCGCTCAGGTAGCTGATGGTAATAAAGGTTATAAAGCTAAGAAAAGCTATCAGGCTTCTTTTTGCGGTTATTTCCCTGCTGATAAACCTAAATACTCCATTATGGTGGCCATTAACGGCCCTAAAAATGGATACTATGGTGCGGCAGTTGCCGGGCCGGTATTTAAAGAGATTGCTGATCGCATTTATGCCAGCGATATGGAAATGTACAACGATATTCCAAATCACCTGGTAGGTAATACCAAGGCTCCCGAAGCGAAGGTGGGCGAGAGTAAAGCGGTTAAAAAGATTTACAAAGCCCTGGGTATTAAAGCGCTTTATGCAGATAGGTCTGTAAGTGGTATTGATACCAATAACGGCGTTCCTTACGAAGAGCATGCTGCCGTAAAAGGGGTGATGCCTGATGTAAAGGGGATGGGTTTAAAAGATGCTTTATACCTGTTGGGTAATGCAGGTTTAAAAACCAGGGTAAAAGGTGGTGGTAAGGTTATAGCGCAGTCTATTCCTGCCGGAAATAGAATAGGAAGAGGATTATTAGTTCAACTTGAATTACAATAGGATGCAGTTGCAGGAAGTTTTATATGGAGTAGCAATAACAAACCTGGTTGGATCAACCAACAGGGAGGTTAGCGCTTTGGTGTTTGATTCGCGTCAGGTTGTTAAGGATGTTGTGTTTTTTGCTGTTAAAGGTACTTTGTCTGACGGGCATGCTTTTATTCAGGCTACCATTGAAGCTGGTGCAAGTGTTATAGTTTGTGAAACGATACCTGAGGTTAAAAATGAGCTGGTAACCTATGTAGAGGTCGAAAACAGTGCTGCTGCGCTGGGCATTATGGCTTCTAATTTTTACGGCAACCCTTCTTCTAAACTGCAGTTAATTGGTATTACCGGTACTAATGGTAAAACTACCATTGCTACATTGTTATTTAAATTATTCAGAGAACTTGGTTATAAGGTTGGTTTGATCTCGACAGTGGAGAACCATATTAACGACGAGGTGATTCCTGCTACGCATACTACACCAAATCCGCTGGCTTTAAATAGCTTATTACAGGATATGGTAGCGGCCGATTGCAGCTATTGCTTTATGGAAGTAAGCTCGCATGCGGTGGTGCAACATAGAATTGAGGGCTTAAGCTTTTCGGGAGGAGTGTTTTCTAACATTACCCACGACCATTTAGATTTTCACTTAACCTTTGATAATTACATTAAAGCTAAAAAAGCATTTTTTGATGTGTTGCCAAAATCGGCTTTTGCATTGACTAATCTTGATGACAAAAACGGAATGGTGATGCTTCAGAACACTAAGGCATCGAAAAAAACCTATGCGCTCAAACAGCTTGCTGATTTTAAAGCAAAGGTGATTGAGAACAGCTTTAGCGGTTTGCATCTTGATATTGACGGGGCTGATGTGTTCTTTAAACTGGTGGGTTCTTTTAACGCATATAATTTGCTTGCGGTATATGGCACGGCAATGTTGTTGGAGCAGGATCAGCTTTCTGTACTGACTGTATTGAGCAGGTTAACAGGCGCTGAAGGCAGGTTTGAATACATCACTTCTACCCAGAACATAATTGGGATAATAGATTACGCACATACTCCTGATGCAGTACAAAATGTATTGAGCACCATACAGGATATAAGAAAAGGCACCGAACAGGTAATTACGATAATTGGCTGTGGTGGCGATAGGGACAAAACTAAACGACCTATTATGGCACAGGTAGCCTGTGATTGGAGTGATAAGGTGATTTTAACTTCGGATAATCCGAGAACGGAAAACCCGCAAACGATAGTGGAGGATATGGAAAAAGGTGTTTCGCCAACAAATAAAAGAAAAACATTAAGCATAGTGGACAGGAAAGAGGCAATTAAAACTGCCTGTCATTTGGCCAAACCTGGTGATATTATTTTATTGGCAGGCAAAGGGCATGAGAAGTATCAGGAAATAAATGGTGTTAGACATCATTTTGATGATAAAGAGGTATTGATGGAACAATTTAACTTGATGGGCTAATGTTGTATTATTTATTCGAGTATCTGAATCAGAATTATGAATTTCCAGGATTGAGGTTGTTTCAATACATCACCTTCCGTACCTCGTTGGCTGTAATTATCTCACTGATCATTACTACTGTTTACGGTAGAAGATTGATTAATTACCTGCACAAAATGCAGGTGGGTGAAACGGTTAGGAACCTTGGCCTGGAAGGGCAAATGCAAAAACAAGGTACACCTACTATGGGGGGTATTATCATCTTGCTGGGCATATTGGTGCCTACATTGTTGTTTGCCAACCTTACTAATATTTATGTGATCCTGATGATTGTAACCACTATATGGATGGGGGTTATAGGTTTTGTTGATGATTACATTAAAGTTTTTAGAAAAAATAAAGAAGGATTAGCAGGTCGTTTTAAGGTAGTTGGACAATTTGGGCTGGCACTTATTGTTGGCTGGACAATGTATTTTAACCCGAATATTGTGGTAAGGCAAACTGTTGATGAGACCACAAATACAAAAGCGACAACCGGTATAGGTGCCAAGACTACTGCACCTATGGTTTTGAGACAAAAGGGAGAGAGTTTTTATTATACTCAGGATGTTAAGTCGACCCTTACCAATGTTCCGTTCTATAAAAATAACGAAATGGATTATGCTAAGGTGCTTAAGTTTTTAGGCCCTGGCTATGAGAAATATGCTTTTGTAGTTTTTCTGTTATTTGTAATTGTAATTGTAATTGCGGTATCCAATGGTGCCAATATTACCGACGGTATTGATGGGCTGGCCACGGGTACATCGGCTATTATTGGTTTAACACTTGGTCTGTTGGCCTACGTGTCGGGTAACACCGTCATTGCCGATTACCTGAACATCATGTATATCCCCAATTCGGGTGAGCTGATGATTTTTGCGGGCGCTTTTGTGGGTGCTTGTGTGGGCTTTTTATGGTACAATTCTTATCCTGCCCAGGTATTTATGGGTGATACAGGAAGTTTGGCCATTGGGGGTATCATTGCCGTTTTTGCTATCATGATTAGAAAAGAATTATTGATCCCGGTTTTATGTGGGGTTTTTCTGATAGAGAATTTATCTGTAATTATTCAGGTAAGCTATTTTAAATATACCAGAAAACGGTTTGGCGAGGGCAGAAGGGTTTTCCTGATGTCGCCCTTGCACCATCACTATCAAAAGAAAGGATACCATGAAGCTAAAATCGTAACCCGGTTTTGGATTATTGGAATCTTATTGGCCATCATCACTTTAGTCACTTTAAAACTGCGGTAATGGAAAACGATAGAATTGTAATTCTTGGTGCAGGAGAGAGTGGGGTTGGAGCGGCAATGCTGGCGCAGAAACAGGGTTTTGATGTTTTTGTGTCGGACTTTGGTGCTATTGCCACCCAGTATAAAGAGATTTTAGAGGAATTACGTGTCCCTTTTGAAGAGAAACAGCATACTGCTGAAGAGATATTGAATGCAGCGGAAGTGATAAAAAGTCCGGGAATACCTGATACCGCTCCGATCATTAAGGAGATTAAGAAAAAGGGGATTCCTGTGGTTTCGGAAATTGAGTTTGCCAAACGGTATACCAATGCAAAAACCATTTGTATTACCGGTTCGAACGGTAAAACAACCACTACCATGCTTACCTACCACACGCTGAGAAAAGCAGGTTTTAATGTAGGACTTGGNGGAAATGTTGGGCATAGCTTTGCGGCNTTGGTGGCAACTGCCGATTATGACTGGTATGTCTTGGAGCTTTCGAGCTTTATGCTGGATGACATGCATGAGTTTAAAGCCGATATANCGGTATTATTGAACATTACACCTGACCATTTAGACAGGTANGATTATAAACTGGGTAATTATGCAGCATCGAAAATGCGCATTACCCAAAATCAGACAGCTGATGATGTTTTCATTTACTGCGCTGATGACCCTGAAACTTTAAAGGTTTTAAAAACAACGAACGTAAGTTCAAAAATGTATCCCTTCTCCATTCGTAAAAAGATTGAGAGCGGGGCATACCTGGAAAGCAATAACATACACATAAATATACACCTAAACGACGAACTAACCATGTCTATTTCAGAGTTAGCCCTTCAGGGCAAGCATAATATTTACAACTCTATGGCTTCGGGCATAGTAGCCAAAGTATTAGACATTCGAAATACTTCCATCCGCGAAAGTATGGGAGATTTTAAGAATATTGAACACAGGTT
>Ga0065714_10065266_pt1 | contig 11350 bp, 8 predicted proteins | sample MisRhiReplicate2_FD_59101 | JGI IMG/M metagenome (GOLD analysis project Ga0065714, IMG submission 59101) | Miscanthus rhizosphere microbial communities from Kellogg Biological Station, MSU, sample Rhizosphere Soil Replicate 2: eDNA_1 v2... | ecosystem: Host-associated > Plants > Roots >... | reverse complement strand
AAAGGTCGGGTAAGGGTTGGAAGGGAATGGGTGTTTAACGGTAAGAGCTCTATCCGAAAAGGCTAAAAGGCCACTGACCCAACCACGTCCCGGAGGTCACGATGCTCAGTCTGTTTCGCCGCAAAAGGCAGAAGCCCCCTCCGCCACCGACGGTGAACGTCGCCGAAGGTTACCTGCCCATCGAGTCGGCCCACAGCTTGTTAGCCGCGGAGCACCGCCGGCAGTTGCTCGATCGCATCTGGCAGTACACCGCCCTCTCCTACGCGCAGTTCATCCAGCTCTATTTAAAACCGATCCATCGCTACGCCGAACAGGTGCAGCAACTCCCGGCCAGCGAGACGCACCACCATGCGTACCTCGGCGGCATGCTCGACCACGGGCTGGAACTGGTCGCCTGCAGTTTGAAACTGCGTCAGTCGTATCTACTTCCCACCGGCGCTGCCCCGGAAGACCAGGCTGCCCAGACCGACGCTTGGTCCGCTGGCATCGCCTATGGCGCCCTGCTGCATGACATCGGCAAGATCGCCGTGGACCTGCTGGTCGAACGCCAGGACGGCCGTCTTTGGCATCCTTGGCACGGTCCCCTGGATCAGCCCTACCGTTTTCGCTACCTCAAAGGTCGCGACTACCACCTGCACGGCGCCGCCGCAGGCTTGCTCTACACCCAAATTCTCGACCGCCCAATCCTCGATTGGCTCAGTGGTTTTCCGGCGCTGTGGGCCAGCCTGCTGTATGTCCTGGCGGGCCAATACGAACGTGCCGGCGTGCTGGGCGAATTGGTCATTCAGGCGGACCGCGTCTCCACCGCGCAGAATATCGGTGGTAACCCGAGCAAAGCACTGCAAGCGCCGATTCATTCGTTGCAACATCACTTAATCAGCGGACTGCGTCATCTGGTTCAACACGAACTAAAACTCAACCAGCCAGGTGCCACCGGTTGGTTGACTCAAGACGCACTCTGGCTGGTCAGCAAGACGGTCACCGACAAGCTGCGAGCCTATCTGCTGTCGCAAGCGATTGAGGGTATTCCCTCATCCAACATCGCGGTGTTCGACGAACTGCAATCGCATGGGCTGGTCGAGTCTACTCCTGATGGCAAAGCCATCTGGACCGCTCTTGTCGCACGGGGAAACTGGCAGCAGACCTTTACCTTTCTACGCATTCAACCGGCCTTGATTTGGGGGAGCGAAGACCGCCCCGCCGCTTTCAGCGGAACGGTGAGCGTTGCACTCGATGCCAATCCAATTAGCGTTCCGGCATCACCAGCAGCGCCAAAGACTGTCAATACAGGATCGCGTCAAAGCTCTTCGCTGACAGACCCCATGGCGATGGAAGACGCTGACTATCTCAGCAAGCTGTTGAATATGTTTGAGCTGGAAGAACCTGAGGTTAGCGACGCATTGTCAACAAGCACTCTCGAAATCTCAAATCCCTCGCTGGCCAACCCTGGTCAGCTTTTCATGAATTGGGTCAAGGAAGGCATCCTGAGCCACAAGCTAATCATCAATGACAGCAAAGCCAAAATCCACACGGTTAGTGGTAGCGTGTTTCTGGTCACACCTGGCCTCTTCCAACGCTACGTGCAGGAGTTTCCCTGTGTCTCACAGGGTGCCAATAAAAAGATTGAGGAATGGCGCTGGGTGCAGAAGCAGTTCGAGAGACTGAAAGTCCACAGGAAGCGAGACAACGGTCTGAACATCTGGACATGCCAAATCGAAGGTCCTCGGAAGAAAGCGTCACTCAAAGGGTATCTGCTTGAGGAACCAAAATTGCTGTTTGAAACGATGCCCTCCGATAATCCTTTTCTTAAAATTACTGATCCATAAGATTTCGTAACGCAACAGCATTGTAATGCATTCCGCCAGCCAACTGAAAAAGTCAGGGCGTTGAAAGTTTACGAATTTAACTAAACTCGATCCTAGAAGACGATTATGCTTTAAAAGTCGGAAGTGTAGGTCCAAATTTTGCCTGCTCTGCGTAGCGACCATGATATGGAACAGGAGATGAGCTTGAGCACTTAATCAAATACAGTTGACCAATATAAGCTCCGACCGGAATTTCGACAGTCCACGGGGATTGATTAATTATCTCGAGCGTTATGTAACCATCAAAACCAGGTTCCACTTGACCGTCATTGCATGTAATAGAAACAAAAAGCCTAGCAAGAGTACCCTTTGTCTGAACCAAACCAAAATAATCCAAAGGAATCTTATACTGATCTTTAGTACAGCTTATCACTCGAGCTCCCGGAGTTAAAATCAGATTTTGCTCGACATCATGGCGTTTGGAAAAAAGTTCTGTCGGAAGCGGATGATGATTAAAAACAACTGACTTTCCAGTTTCAACTGGAGTGTAATACCAATCACCCATCCTGAGATGAAGTGAAAATTCGTCCACGAGCTTTTTTTCACAGATATGCATTTGACTACATAGCTGTTCCAGATTTTTATCAATAACAATCATTGCTTTTCCTGTTTTTTAATAACTGCCGATACCTCAACAACTGGAGCGGCACGTTCCAACATAGGCTTATAGTAAAGAAAGTATGTCACGCCCAAGGTTACAAGCGAGCTCGTGACAAATGAAAGAAGCCATCCAATAATTTGGATATGGTAGGTTTTAATCCAAAGTTTAGAGGTAAAAAAACGAACAGGTGGATGGTCAGAAATCTCACTCAACCGAAAGACACTATCATGCACCATCGTAGACTCTGTCGCGAATATGACAACCGATGCCAGCTTAGTACCTTTTAGAATAGAAACCTTAGAATTCGTCGTGTTAAATAAGCGTAGTTTTAAACGACCATTGAATGCTGGTTCAACCTTAGCAGGAGCGACCATTATCCCGAGAGTCAAAAACATACTACCTGTTGGCAACACTACACCATACCTATTATGAGGCATTCTTAAATCTTCAGCAACCTCCACCACTATCGAGCCACGTCGCGGGATAGTTATTTTTTCATCAATAAGCAGCATATTTTTGTTAGAATTTGAGTAGTTTTCATTCCACCCATTACCCAGTGTCAGTTCGAGAGAGAAGTCCTCAACATTTGAATCCGTCGCCGTTGTATAAATGAGACTGTTACTGGACAAGCTATATTGGTCAAAGCTGGTGCTCTGGGAGGTAGTCCTCCCCTTTACGTTCATAACAGTCATTAGATCTGTTCCTCATCTTCAGAAACTGAAGTTCGCCCTCCCGACCACTGCCCCCTATAGCCGTTGCTAGAACCGTTTACTGTTACAAAAACCACATGAGCGAAGCGTGAACCAATCTCAATCTCAAAAGCTTCTGAGTGCATGTTTGTGAGAGAGAATACCATTGGCCCGATATAACCATGCGGCAGTATACTTGACTGAAAAACTACGCCGCTCCGAAAGAGAGTACTTCTTGGGTAGAATACAGCAGCTAAACCTTCTGGAAGCTCAAAATGCTCTACAGTGGTTACCAAGTATGTTTTACCAGGCGCTAAAAAAATCTGATTTGTTTCGCTCACATCGACTTTCGACGATGAAGGTGTACGTCTATTTTTTATCCCAAGACTCCCACTCCCAGCTCCGATCTCGGAAATATCGGACACACAAAGATCAAATCCGACACCTTCCGGAGTCAGTAATTCACGTGACGAAAGATTGCGTACAATTTTTCCAGCTCGGATCTCGTCAAGTAGAGCATTAGGAGAAAAAATCATAAATCTATATCCTCTAAATTTGTGTTGTGCCAGAGTCTTTCCGAGACATGAATCAACTTACTCACAGTGGAGGAATCTCAACAGTATATTTCCAAATACTTGATACTCCGGTCGAAGTCTCCTTATCGTAGCCATCTGCAAATGGAAATATAATACTTACAGCCTGTAGATCTGAGTAAAGGTGATAAATTGCAAAGCCTAACGCCTGTGCTTTGGTGGAGAGCGGACTAAGATAGAGGTTAGTTATAGGCCGACGCTTTGACTCAGTTTCAACAATTTCTTGTATTTTGGCAGCAGTAGCGAAGGGATCACTCGCAGAGGAGAAATACTTCGCTATACCTCTTCCTGATGGAAACGCGGCCTCCGGCGCTAGACTCGCCCTCAGCACACTTTCTTGATACATATCGGCCTTAAGAGAAGGAAACCCCCAAAGGACAACCGTATTAGCGTAATCCTTATGCTCAGCTACTTGCTTCAGAAGTTCGTGATCGTAACCTACACCCAGCAACAGAATATCATTCGAACTATCGTTATTTGGAATCCCATCATAACCCGCAACTGGACGAACTTCCTTTACTGGACCCGCCGAAAAATTAGTATCGTCTTTTTTCTGATATCTAATTGGATCAGAATAAATCACATCAAACTTTACAATACCTTTAAATTGAAAAAGCTTTACTAAAAAAATTAGATGAGGCCGCATAAAACCCGTAATATCTATACAAATCTTTTTTCCTTGAAGCTTATCTGCATAAGTATCAAAAAAATCATTTAGATATTCAGACTCCTCAAAACTTACGCCACTATAAACATCGCCTGTCAGCGGATACTCTTCTATAGCAAATCCATAATGGGGGAAAACCAACCAAATCTTCAGATCCGCGGAACTCTTATCAAATACTGTTTTAATGCGCTCGCTGGCGTTGAAGCCTGAAATGAGTACATCCCAACTGTCTTCGTCAGCCCAGGCATCGTTAACCGACAAATTTTTCTTATAGAAATAATCAAATTTCATCGCTGGGCCCAAAATCCAGAACAAGCGTGGGCTGAGAGTTTGAATCCATCGCCGACTTCCCTTTTCCAAACGATGGTGCTTTCAGACTAGCCGTTGAATTTTGGAGTTCTAGCTTGAACACCTCGTTAGATGCACGCCCAAATATTGCATCTGCCAAGCTGGCGCTTATCCGGACATCACCTCTTACCGAAATTGGAAGATCCCACTTGGAGGCTAACATTGGATTCAGTTGAAACTTTTCATCTAGATGCTGTGAATTAGCATTGGGTCTCCCACGAGGAATCTTGAAAATGTATGACCAGTTTTCCGCCAACTTTAGAGTAATTTTCGACTGCTCAGACAAAGTTGCGTGATCTACACTGAAAGCCAAAGGAGAAACCTCTACAGGTTTTGAAGAGAATCTGACTTCACGTAGAAACTCTGCAAGTCTTTCGACCGCAAGTTGGGTATCAGGAACATCTGCACCCGGCCTAGCATCCTCCTCAAAGAAAAATCCAGCACTTTGCTTAATAGCTTCGCACTGTGTCGAAATGGGAATCGCGGCCCCTCTAAAAGGAACTTCACCATTAAACGAAGACCACTTATATATATTCCTTAGAATAACAAGGAGGTTTCTGGGAACTCCTGCCGACATCCTAACAAACGAGTCAAAACCCGCGTACATCGGGGTTGGAGAAAGCTTAAAATCACGATACATCTGCGCCAATAAATCCAAAGCAAAATGCCCGTACACTGTTTTATGACGCTTGCCTGCTAGATCCTTATTAAAAAAAGCGTTACAACTTATAGAAATACTATCCGCAGCCGCGATAAGACTTTTCCCTCGAAACCAATCTTGGTAAAACATAAAAACATTAACCTTCTCCAATAGAGGAGCTCTATCAAAACAAAGATTACTTATTACTCGATCAATCTCCACATCAGATAGGATTGCAGAGTACCTGTCGACACGAAGTGACAATTGCTCTCTAAGTCGCTTAAAATACGGCCGATTTTCAGCTTGGCTATTGCCAACAATTAACGCAGTTTGATTCGCGTAAAAATCGTCGGATGGAAAAGCATCAAAGAAACCAGGTAACTGCTCGATGACTTGGTTAATACCAACTACAGAGTCGAATATACCTGCATCCACCAGCCGTTTAGCACACAACTCTTTGGCAAAGCGTTTGTACGCATCTGTTTTACTTCGAACCCTTATTAATTGATCCAAGTATAAAGATTTAAATTCAGACCCTTCCTTATTCTCTTCATCTGAACCATAGTTTGAATGTGTTTTAATGCCGTAGAGACGCGCCCCAAGCCTGAAGGTACAAGGATCCTGTCGGTGCCTTATGAGCGTGTTTATAAATCTTTGCTGATCTGATGATAAATTCTCAACTTCGTCCAGTAAATATATGAATTTCAATCCCGCGAGCAACGGAATATTTTTACTGACAATAGAAGGGATTCCGAACAGCAAAGCTCCCGGACTAATTGAAATTTCGACATCCAGCCTTCTTGTAAATACGCAATTATTTACAGCAAGATCTACTGACTTTCGGCTGTTTATTACGTGGAGCAATAGTTGCGACAGATCAAGACAAGGTTGTGACGGAGGCAGATCAAACAGAGCAACAAATTCACCCGTCAAATCATTGAGTTCGCGCGACAGTCCTTGATCTACACTAGCTAGATCTACTAATACTTCAAGAAGATGCTCTACCACTCTAAGTTCAAAATAGAAATTAAATAGTGGCCCCCACTTCTCGTTCTCCTGCCCTCGCCCCTTGAACCTACCGGTATCCAAAATATTAGCGCGCAAAAAAATGCCAATATACCCCTCGGACACTACCCCCAGAACCCCAGACTCATTTCTCAGCTTCTGAACTGGATAGGAACAGTACCGTAATAAATGGGTTTTACCGCTGCCTTTTCCACCCAAGATGTGTTTCGATGATTTAGAGTTAGGCTCTATAAGAGAAAGCAGTCCGCCGTCGCCTCTAAAATCAACCCAATAATTGTTAATCTGCTCATCAGAAAAATCAGCAGCCCGGATAAGATCAAACGGATTTGAAGTATTATTCATGTCAGTTATACTTCTTATCAAAACGTTTAAAAATTGGTTTCCATGCATAATACTTAGGAAAGTCGATCCAGAGTATCGGCAAGCTATTATCAGGAGTATTATGCAGGAACGAAATTAACAGCTGCCCATCTTTATACCCTAAAGCATTATCTTCCCCGAAAAGCGGAAGACCGTATCCTTTAGCTATAGCGCGAGCAGTTGCCATATCTAATCCCTCCGGAGTATTAGCAAACGCACGAGAATGCTCAGAAAAACATTTGAATGTATCATCGAGTTCGAAGACACACGCCGCATTCTCGTCGAATAAGTCCCTACCGCGAGCGTGTGCTAAACCATCGCTCGTTGCGAATAGGGCATAATAAAAACATTCGACCGCTGGAAACCGTTTGACCTCAGGCAGCTTCTTGCCAAGATATGTAGTTATCTGCGTACCAGAACCCAGCAAGTCGTCAATGAATACATAGCGTGTAACTGTTGTATCTGCCTGGGAAATTACAGGAACATCATTCCCATCTCGAGAAAAAGAGAAAATATCTCCAGTATCGATAAATAGATTTTTAGAAAGACTATTCACTTGTCTAAAATAGTACAGTAAATGAGGACCGCTTTCAGAAGGATTGCCTACTCCGATAAAGCGTGTAGCAGAAAGCTCCTCATCGAATTTAGCTTCGATAAAATCAGAATCCAACGTGTCATTATGCGCACGCCGTATTTTCGATATAATGGGCTGCCGATACAAATTCTCATAAACAGATTTGAGCATTTCGCGCATAAGCTCCAAATCAAAATACATTACCTGCGCGAGCAAAAATAGAGCGTGAACCCTCTCTACCTCGACGGGATAAAATCGCCCATCAAAATTGCTCAACCAATCTTCCACATCTGGCCAGAGAACCCTTCTGGCCCAAGCTTGATCGGATAGCACTTCAATTTTCTTTTTGAGCTTTTCTTCTAATGTCATTTGGAGGTTCTTAAAGTTTTCGAAAGACAAGCACCCATTCTCTCGTAATCAGACTAGCGGTGCGGTTACGTTTAGTCATCAATCCCCTAGATTTTATTGCATCTATAAGCTTAAGCTCAATGCATAGCCCTAGACCTAAACATATCTCTGCCAAATACTCAGAAGACTTAAATTCGTGACCGCAAATTTCATTATTTCCAATAACGAGAACTAACCGCCCTCCAGATCGTAAGACCCTCGCGCACTCGGTTAAGGCAGTACGCATTTCCAAAAGGTAAACTGCTGCGATAGCTGACCTTAGCGGATTTATTTTATATACACTATCCAAAACATCATCTGCAGATCGAATTCCGGTTCTGATTACTTCTTTATAAAGATCTTTAGCAAAATGTTCACGACCTATATTAAGATCTTCCAGCGCGCGCAATTGCTTTGAAGTAATCACCCCCAACCAACCCAAATTTAAGCTGGACGCTCTGATATACTTTTGAGCACCAGCATATGGAGGTGACGTTATAATGAGACCCACACTACAACTAGGTAATTTTTTTGCATCTTCAGACCTCAAATCTCGAGCATCAAAACCGACACACTGAGAAGTGGCACCTGAGCACTTAAATCTGTTTAATGCAGAATGACGCTTTAGATTAGCGTTATATTGCTCAATAAAACTATCAATTACGCCAACTACTTTTTTTCTTTTGAGCCCGGCATACTCTTTAAGCTTTACCGGAACGGAAAGGCGTGGATCCGCCAAACTGACTTTTCTGGACACAGACGAAAAGGTGAGCAATAACAGGTCTTTCACATGGCCTTCAAGTTCAGAATCTATCGCTGCCTTTAACCTGCAGAGTTCTCTGATAACCGAAGACTCATACCAATGATTAATATTCACAACATCTGGTGGAGTGCAAGCCCGGCTTCGCTTGAACTTAACGACCACATCACTCAGAGCCAATTCAGCGTCAACCAAATTCAATCTAGTCGTTTTGACTTTCGCAATCAATCTTGCTAATGGATTTGAGTCCGCATATAACGCAGTTCTACCTGACAAGAGTGCTTCTAGAGCAACTGTACCAGTCCCTCCAAACGGATCGAGGACATTATCACTCTTAGCAATGTACTCGGATGCGGCGAGAAAAAAGTGCGCGATTTGCGGAAGTAGCTTAGCTGGATAGGAGTGAATATAGTGAGTAGCTCTCTCTCCAACCTTGATCCATGGAACAAGTTCCCGAAACGAAATATCTTGGGGGATGCCACTTTTTTCAAAATTATCTATCAGCGCTCTAACCGATCCAGACGTATCAACAGGAAACGCGCTGTCGCCTAAAACAACATTAATCGTCATAAAACATATTCGGTCAATTTAGGCATACGTGATATCCAGCTCACCTATTTTATAACAAGGAAATACACAATTTATTGCTGGGCGCTGACATAGCAGCATGGCTGCGTAGTTTGCCAAAGAATTGGGCGATTTGATAGCTCCCAGAATGCAGTACTTTTTTGCCACCAATGACCAGCGACCGGGACCAAATCAGACTTGTCCATGCTTCCCAACCAGTGGCATACGTGCCGTACCAGTAAAACATTTTCTGGATGCGGAATAAAAGCACAGCCTGTATAGGCTGAACTGGTTCTCGATGCACAGATCGCAGCTCTCGAACGGAAGATTGACTCCGCTTGAAGCCCAGTCAAGCGCTGGTTCAGGTAACGCTGGCACTCACTTCTAAAAATTTAGGACGTGAAATCCACCAAAGAAAAATCAAAACAGGCCTCCCTAGGTGATTCGCGCGACCTGACTGCTTATGCCTTTCAGATTTGGATCGTTGCGTTCCGTGCGCAGCTTCTTGGGCTTACTTGTTCATTTGGTCAGCGATCATATGCGGTTCATTTTGATGAAGTAGCACAGCAATCTTACGCCCTAAACGCAAGCAAACCGCGCCACAAGCAGATAGCACGGATGAGAATCAACGCTCGCAAGCAGCACCCACGCAAACGGTGGCATCCGTTACCACCGCTCGAAGACAGCATTTCAAACTGAGTCTAGGGCGCCGCACACGATCCGCTCGACCTCATTAAAGTTATCGGGAGTGAGAACATCGATCGGCGAACGACCTTTTAACCGCTCATGAGGCTCATAAAGCACACGATAAAGCATCCACGCCCCCACATCTGAAGTCCGCCTCAATAAGGTGAGAACCAGCTTGTGGCACAATGGATCAAGCTGCCAATCGGGAATGCGCTGACCGCGATTACCCAGGCTCAGGGAGAGCAGACGCCGGGCCTTGATATCCCGATTGATCTGATCACGGGATTTGCCTGCCAGCCTGGCGAAGACCAGCAGCGGCAAATTACTCGAAGCCTCATAAGTGGCTAGCATCTCGGCGCGTTCGCGCTGGATGTCAGACACATGGGATGTATGCGGCTTATCCGTCGTGACTGGAACGGGTATGGCAGGCGACTGATTGGGCACGATGAGGGCCGGTTCGCTGCTGACCAACACCTTGGGCACTGGAGCGGTCGCCGGTGGAGAGCTGCTGTTGTACAGATCGGCATTTGCGTTCGCATTTTCCAGCGTGGGCAGCGAAGCGGCCCCCTCTAAACGGATAGTGAGCGGAGAGCTCGCAGCTTTTAGTTGGCCCTGCCCCCAAAGATCCAGACGGTTCGCCCAGTCCTGCATCATGGTCCGGCGCTGCTCGACGTATTCCGCGTGATTGTAGGCCGCACTAACCTTGTCTGGATCGGCATGAGAAAGCTGCGCGTCGACCCATACCTTCGGGTATCCAATCTCGTTCAGCGCCGTCGAGATCGTAGCCCTCATCCCATGACCTGTGAGTTGGTCGGCATACCCCATCCGGCGTAGCGCTCCATTCAGAGTGTTCTCGCTGATGCGCTTGGTTAGGTCGCTTCGATGCGCGAACAAATATCGTTGCGCAGGGAGAACCTGGTCCAGCAAGTGACGCACTATTTCAAGCGCCTGAACTGAGAGCGGGACGATGTAGGGCGGTATATTTGCGACCTGCTTGCCTGGCTTCCGCATAATTGACTGGAGTTGCTTCACCACTTCCGCGGGTATGATCCATAACCGCCGCTCCAGATCGAACTGGTCGGGTGTCGCCAAGCGTAGCTCACCCGTGCGGACACCGGTCAGCAACAACAATCGAAGGCCAAGGCGTGTTTGGTTCGCTCCACCACAGTTTCGGAGAGCAGTCATCAACGCAGGCAGCTCGTCCATACGAAGAAACGGATTGTGTGATACCGGAGGTTTGGGGAGTGCGACAACATCGAGGTCTGAAGCCGGATTGTGTTCCAACCCCTCGATCTTCACCAGCGCATAGCGGAACAATTGGTTGAACCAGGTCCGGCACTTTTCAGCTGTCGTTAATGCCTTGCGTCGTTCGATCCTGCTTAGCAAACCCAGCAGATCGTGACGACTGATATCGTAGATGGACCGCCCACCCAGTGTGGGCAAGACGTCCTTATTAAAGATTCTCAAGATTTGCGAGAGCGTGCTCTGGCGCCCTTCCTTTAGGCTCAGCCTGCGGAACTCCACCCACTGATCGAACACGGCCTCGAAGGTATGCTCTGTCGCAAAACGAACAGCACGGCGCTGCT
>Ga0065714_10002749_pt1 | contig 11359 bp, 21 predicted proteins | sample MisRhiReplicate2_FD_59101 | JGI IMG/M metagenome (GOLD analysis project Ga0065714, IMG submission 59101) | Miscanthus rhizosphere microbial communities from Kellogg Biological Station, MSU, sample Rhizosphere Soil Replicate 2: eDNA_1 v2... | ecosystem: Host-associated > Plants > Roots >... | reverse complement strand
GTGTCCCTGACTCGCTGACGATGAAGGACGTGACCCTGACGGATACCAACCTGAACAAGATCCGCGCCCTGTGCAAGCGCTACCAGATTGACCTGTACGTCGAGCAGAAGAGAATCAGTATTGCGCCTCAGGGTGGATCGCGAAACATCCCCATCGCCACGCTGCGACCTGGCAGCGGACTCATTGGCTACCCCGCGCCGACGATGCAGGGCGTGGACGTGCGATGCCTGTACAGCCCCGCGATTCGTTTCGGCGGAGTAATCCGTATTGCTGACTCGATCATGGCCACATGCAATGGCGACTGGCGGGTGTTCGGGGTTACACTAAACCTTGAGTCCGAAGTACCAGGCGGCAACTGGTTTATGGACATTCGCGCAACTCACAACGAGCCCAACAATGTCGCAATCAGTCGCTAAGCCGTTTCGCGCCGAGGATTCATCGGGCGGACCACTGGAAACCGAGTTCATCCTTGAGCGCCTGATCGGTCGCGCCTACACCATCACGCTGGTCAAGGTGAACGAAGTGCAGCCAGGCGGGACTGGGGCGGTCGGATTTCTGTCGGCGACTGACCTGATCCAGCAAATGGACGGCAACAACCAGGGCATTCCCAACGTGCCGATGGAAAACCTGCCCTACTTCCGCCTGCAGGGTGGAACTAACGCGATCATCATGGATCCGAAGCCGGGCGACATTGGACTGGCCGCGTTTGCCCGCCGCGACATTACCGTCACCAAGCAAAACAAAACCGAGGGTCCGCCGCCCAGTCTGCGCACGCATGACGTGTCGGACGGCCTGTACTTGGGCGGCCTGCTGAATGGCGCGCCGTCGCAGTGGATTCAGTTCCTCGACAGCGGCATCAAAATCAAATCCACAGCAGCGGTGACCATCGATGCCACGCTGCTTCAGGTGAACTGTCCGATCACTTCGACCGGCGACATAACCGACCACACCAGCAGCATGCAGGACATGCGCGATCAATATAACGCGCACATCGGACACACCCCAACTGGCGGCACAACGCCGAGCGTGCCAATGGAATGAGAACTCTATTTCTTTTGCCTGAGTCTTGGGATTTGGCGCTGGACTCTTCTGGTAACATTGCCGTGGCCAGCGAGATTTATCAGCAGGCTCAGGATGTTGCCAGCGCCTGCCGCACCTTCTCGCGCGATCTGTATTACGATCAGGCGGCCGGCATCCCCTACTTCGAAAACGTACTGGGTCAGTTCGGCTTCCCGCTGTCGCTGTACAAGATGCACCTGGAAGAAGCGGCCAAGTCCGTCACCGGCGTGGTATCGGCTAGCGCGCAGCTACAATTGACCGGGCGCGTGGCCAGTGGCGCTATCCTGTTCACCAACGAAGACAATCAGACCGGGCAAATACAACTATGATTCCAGTCATCGAGATCACCGACATCGGCCTGGTCGCCCCCACTCGCGAGGCGATCACGATCGGCCTATGGGAGATCATGCGCGGTGCGTTCGGCGAGGATCTGAACGAAGATGCGCGCACGCCGCAGGGTCAGCTGGTCACGTCGCTGACGGCGGCCATCGACAACCAGAATAGCGCCATGATCGCGCTGGGCAACAACTTCGACCCACGCTATGCCATCGGCCAGTTTCAGGAGGCTTTGGGCGCCGTCTACTTCCTGACGCGAAAGCTCGCCACCCGATCCATTGCCATGCTGGACTTTATCGGCATTGGCGGAACGGTCATTCCGGAAGGTTTCCTTATCATTGATGAGGCCGGTTTGGAGTGGGAAGTTGCCGCCGCATCCGTGGTGGGCGCTGGCTTGGTGGCTGCGCTATGCGTCACTCCAGGCCCTATTCAGGCCGCGCCTCTGACCATCACCACCTTCAAGGAAACCATCGACGGCCTGGACCGCGTCGAAAACCCGGATGCTGCGGCAGCAGGTTCTAATCAGGAGTCCCGCTCTAACTTTGAGACGCGCCGTTACGAGTCGGTCGCCGCCAACAGCAAGAACATGAACGCCTCGGTGCGCGGCGCCGTGGGCAACCTGGCCGGCGTCATCGATGTGTTTGTGGCGGACAACCCTACAGACGCATCGATAGTCATAGGCGAGACGGATTATCCGATGATCCGCAACAGCCTGCTGGTGTCGGTGGTGGGCGGCGATGACCAACAGCTGGCCGAAATGATCCTGATTAAAGGTGGGACCGGCTGCTCATTTATGGGCAACACGTCGATTCTCTGGAAAGACGAAGCCAGCGGGGGCGCATTGCCTCCTGAATACATCGTCAAGCTTGAGCGCCCCGCTCACGTCACTGTTTCGTTGCGCCTGACCGTCGTTGATCCATCGGTCATCTCCTACGCCAACTCACAAGCAGCCAAGGCGCAGATCGTGGCCGACTTCCAGTCCGGCGAATACCGCGCCAGGATCGGCGGCTTGGTTGTGGGAGCGAACTATATGCTGAATCTGGACAGCGCGCTTCTGCGCCCGGTCAAGCTGGAACTGTCCACGGACGGCGTGGCGTGGGATGAGTTCATGCGCTTCGGTGTTGATCAGTACCCGACAACCTCAACCGCCAACGTCACGTTGGTGGGCATATGATCGAAAAAACGATTATGAGCCAGTATGCCAACAGCCCGAGGCTGATGAGCATCATTACCTCGCTGTGGGGGGCTCTTGATCCTGACAAGTTCACCGATGACTTTTATCGGCTGGTGATGGACATTCCGAACGCCAACAGTTACGGCCTGGACATCTGGGGCCGGATTGTCGGAATAGGCCGGACGGTGACGTTTGTGAACCCGGACGGCGAATACTTCGGCTTTGAGGATGGCTTCTATCCGTTCAACGAGCGCCCATTTAGTGCTCCTGGAAGCGGCACCGATACGTGGGAGCTGACCGATGATGCCTATCGAGTGCTGATCCTGCTGAAAGCGCTGGCCAACATCGTCTACGCCTCTGCGCCGAACATCAATGCGCTGATGCGAGCCATGTTCGATAAGCCATGCTACTGCCTGATTACCGGGCACATGCAGATGCGTTACGTGTTTGAGTTCGATCTTTCGCCATATCAGCGTCACCTGGTTTACAGCACCGACATTCTCCCTCGCCCGTGTGGCGTGGATATCAGCATTATCATAAGCGCCGACCCAGCTGGAATTTTCGGTTTTGATGGATCGGGTTTTCAGCCATTCGGCCAAGGAGTTTTCTACGATGCAACCTGATTTGATCCTGACCCCATTCGGCGAAAACGCCACGCCGGGGACTATCGACCCGATACCACAAACGAGCGGCCCCGGCGACGATCCGCAGCAGGCGACGTGGGATAAAGGCTTCCCACTGGTCACAATGACGCCTCTGGCAGCGGGCGGAATTCCCCCGAAGGGCCAAGACTTCAACGGCGTGCTCAAGGCGATCAGCGAACACACGGTATATTCTGGCGCGGGCGGCCAATACACATGGTCTGCTGCCTACGTCGCAGCGAACGTCGGATATCCAAAAGGGGCGCTTGTTGCACGAAGCGACCACAATGGTTACTGGCAAAACACGGTTGATCTCAACACTAGCAACCCAGACACGGGCGGGGCTGGCTGGCTTCCACTTTCGGGAAGAGGTGGAGACTTCGCCATCGACACCGGGACGGCCAACAATTACGTCTGCGCCTTTACGCCGGCAATTACTGCGCGGATTGAAGGTCAGGTGCTCAAGTTCAAGGTGAAGACCGCCAACAACGGGGCCTCAACCTTCAACGATGGGCTTGGATCAGCGCCGCTTGTCGGTGGCGCCCAATCAGTTCTCCAGGGTGGTGAGCTGGTTGCCAATGGTGATGCGTGGGTGCAGTGGAATACGTCGGTTGGCGGCGGGTCTTACATCCTACTGCTCTGTACTGGCGCGGCAGAGCAAGTATCTCCGGCGACACAAAGCAAGCACGCGATGCAATACGGGCAAGCGATAGGCCGCCTGATTGGAACGCAGACGTTCGGCTTGAGCAACTCACCCGGAAGCACTGTGTATACGCCGACACCGGGTACATCATATGTAATTGTTGAGCTTTGCGGTGGCGGTGGCGGTGGCGGTGGCGCGCAAGCCACTACGGCAGGTCAAGTCGCTGCAGGTGGCGGTGGTGGCGGTGGTGGTTTCGCAAAAGCCAAAATCACCTCAGCTTTTGCAGGCGTAACAATTGTGGTTGGCGCTGGCGGCAGCGGCGGTGCATTAGCAGCCAATGGTGCAGCAGGTACGTCAAGTTCGTTTGGTGCGCTGCTCTCAGCAACAGGCGGGGGCGGAGGTAACGCCGGGTTTGCGACAGCACCGCCAGGACAGACAGCAGGCGGTATATCTGGTCAAGGAACGCTCGGCACCATCACAAACTCAGCAGGTTCTTCCGGAGGGTCGTCAACAGCCATGAGCGTGGCTAATACCATTTCAGGCTATGGCGGAGGGTCTGTATATGGTGGTGGCGCAGTGCCTCGCGGCGCGTCATCGCCTGGCATTGGTCTTGCTGCGACCTCGCCGGGAGCAGGAGGCAGTGGCGGGTTAGTACTGGCCTCGAGCGCAGGCATTGGTGGCGGCGACGGTCGCGCAGGAACTGTAATTATTTGGGAGTACCAAGCATGACCAGATACGGTAGAGTCCAAGACGGTCGCATATTTGAAATTATTTCAACTGATGCCGATATTGCAGACCTATACGCACCGACTTTAATTTGGGTTGACCTTACAGCATGGCCTGATTGTGTCGTTGGCTGGACAGCAACTGAAACAACTGATGGGTGGTTGCTCACGGAGTATGTTCCGCCACCGCCGACCCCCGAAGAAATCCTTGCAAGTCAAAGTGTGAAGTTGCAGCAACTGACGCAACTGGCAGCGTCTCAAAAGACCGCGCTCACCAACCGCATCGGCGTTATCAATGACGGTATTGAGCTTGGCGAGGCTACGCCTGCTGAGGTTGCTGAGCTTCCAGTGCGACAGGCTCAGTTGATTGAGTGGAAGCGCTACGCCTTGTACCTTGGTCGGGTGACTACCCAAGTTGGATGGCCGCCTGATGTTGTTTGGCCTACACAGCCAGCCGAAGGCATGGACCTCACGGTGTCGGCTGCTGCTCCCGAAACCATTTAGCCAATCAAGCCTGAAGGCCGGTCGGACATTCGACCGGCAGTCTTGTGGAATGCATTCATGCCAATCACCGTGCAGCAACTGCTACAGATCCTCCCTAATTCCGGCAAGCAGGCTGGTGTGTTCGCCTCGGCGCTCACGCTTGCCATGGACAAATACCAGATCAACACGCGCCTTCGCATGGCCGCCTTCATTGCCCAGGTTGGGCATGAGTCCGGCCAGTTTCGCTATGTGAAGGAGCTAGGCGGCGACCAGTACCTGAGCAAGTACGACACCGGGACGCTGGCCAAACGCCTTGGCAATACGCCAGAGGCCGATGGTGACGGGCAGAAGTACCGCGGACGCGGCCTGATTCAGATTACCGGGCGTGACAACTACCTGGCGTGCAGCAAGTCCCTGTTTGGAGATGACCGTCTGCTGCGCACTCCTGAGACGCTGGAGCTGGCCGAGTGGGCCGCGAAGTCGGCGGCATGGTTCTGGAATTCCCGGAACCTGAATTCGCTGGCCGATGCCGGCGATATGAGCGGCATCACCAAGCGCATCAATGGCGGGTTCAACGGCTTGGCCGAGCGGCTGGCCTTCTATGAGCGCGCCAAGAAGGTGCTGGCGTGATCTGGGGCCAGGTGCTTAAGGTTGCGGCTGTTGTCGGCCTCGTCGGCGCCGTGCTGCTCACCATCTACGGCCATGGCCGAACAACCATGGATGCCGAGTGGCAGAAGCGATGGTCCGATCGCGATGCATCAGACAGCCGAGCTCTGGCCGCCACCGAAGTTGCCGAGCGCACCAAAGAACAAGCCCGCCAGCAATCCATCAACAAGGTGATCCAAGATGGTCAGAAATCCATTGATTCAGCGACTGCTGATGCTGCCAGCGCTCGCGCTACTGCTGACGGCCTGCGCGGGGAAGTCGATAGAGTCGCCAGTCGTGCCGCAAGTCAGGCCGGCAGCCATTCCTGCACTGCCGCAGCAAGCCAAGCAGCAAGCCGCGCCGTCCTGGTGCTTGCCCAGCTGTTCCAGCGCGCTGATGAAAGATCGGGAGATTTGGCGGCAACTGCTGATGAAAGCCGAATCAGGGGATTGAACTGCGAAGCGGCGTATCAGGGGATTGTGAACTAGGCCGGAACGGACTGGAGGGAGCCCGCATTTCGCGGGCTTTTTTGTGTGCTCTGCGTGGTGGATTGTAGGCATCTAGCAAGATCACAAAGCCATTTCGGTCTGTGCCTCTCTCAGCCAGATCGGCGAACTATTGTGCGCCTCGATGCGGTCGGCGATTACGTTGGCGCGCTGGCCGGCGGTCGGCGGGGCATACATGCCGAAGCGGCTGATGCTCCCGCCGTTCACCGCCGCGTTCGTGGAGTCGGCTGAGGCAAGCGGCAACAGCTGAAAGATTGCCGGGTCAAGCATTCGTAGGCCGTGGAGTCGGCACATCGGCCTCCCGTGATCGTCACAGATTGCATCCATCGCCGCACCAATCCGCTTCCACCACGGGTTGGTGCCAGGGCTTGACCATTGGCCGGAACTGCCGATGGCGACCATCGGCCATTCAGCAGCTAGCTTCTGAAGGCGCTCAAGTGATTCGTGCAGGTGCCATACCGGGACGCCGCGCAACTCCTTGGGCCAGCCTTCCAGAAGCTCATCATTCGCCGCCTCATCACCATCGATCACGTCCGGTATCAGCGCCCAGTCGAAGCCTGGATGCCGGTGCCATTGCTCAACCCATCGGGTATAGCCACCAACGTCGAGCTTCCCACCTTTCTGCCAGATTGAGTAAGCGCCATTGTCGAAGACAAACGACTGGCAGACATCGGCAACGATGCCCATATCATCTTGTCGAGGGAACGGCACCAAGGCATGCCGGCCGGCAAGGAACCGGGCGCCATCCTGGCGAGTGCCGCCGACTGGCGTGCCATGGTAATGGATCATTCCGGCAGCCTTATCGACTCAATTTCGATGCCTTGATGTGTGCCAATAAGGATCAGGTGGCCACCAAGAGATTCCTGTAGCTGATCGGCGATCTGTTCTTGGATGCCGGACTTGAACAGCGCCGTCGCCGACTTGATGTGCTCGACCCAGATCATGCTGACGCTGCGAATCTCCAGCCTGTAGATGATCATGTCGCCATCGTTTGGGCAGGTGGCCGCGAAGGTGTGACGGTAAATATTCATTTCTTCGGCCCTTTGTAGATGTTCCATGCCATGTAGGTGATTGCGAAAACTGGAATAATCATGATTGGCTCCCTGCTTGATATTTGGCCTGGCGCTTCTTCGAGCATGCTGCGTGACTGCCGTGTGACCTGTGCCGGCTGCAATACTCGCAAGTCGGGTTCAGCTCAAGGATTGGCGTAGGCGAGCTGTTCCGGCGCACCTCGGCGGTTCGGTAGAGCTTGCTCATTGATTCAGCTCCTTGACCTTGTCGATGCAGGCGTTCCAGCCAGACATAAAGGTTTCGTATCCGTTGTGTTTGCAATTCCAGAAAGCCTTTTCAGAATCTTCTGACGATGGCAGCACCACCGATACCGGCGCGGGCTGCGAGGTGTAGAGCGGCTGCACCTCGTATGTTGGATCGTTTCCGATGCTCTGTAGCTTCAGATAGCTGTCAACCGGGAACCACTTTGAAAGCTCGCCGCGATGAGTAAAGCGATAACGCCACTCGGCTGGATCATGCCGCTGGACGACAGGGCCAACCATATGGAGCGCTTCCTCGCAATGGTCGGCGGCAGGGGTGGCTTTCATGCATACGCCAAGGCAGCCCGAAGTTACGTTAGGGCAATCACCACAATCAATGTTCATTCGACTGCTCCCGATTCGGTGGGTTTTGGATTCAGGGTCGTTTCAATCTCTGCCTGAATGTTGCCGGCCATTGCGTAGTCGCATAGGTGGTCCTGCCGACCGACCATGCGCACGACTGGCAGAGTTCGAACGAGAAGCCCGCACAAATCCGCATTCCGCTGCTCGGCGGCTATGGCGCGTTGCTTGTACCGATCCTTGTTTTTCGTCTGCGTGGCCAATGCCAGATCGGCATTATCCTTGCCGCGCCGAACGCTGGCCAGCTCTTCCCGCAGCGCAGCCAGTTCGTCAGTCAGCTTCTTGGCATGCATCGCCGCATCAGCCGCCAGAACCCAAGATCCATTAGGATCAACCGATAGGTTGCCGTCGAAGTCACGGCTGTATCGAGTTACAAGTCGCTTCACTTCACTCATTTTTCAAACCTCCGATAGTCCGTTATGAAACATCATTCTTCGTGGCAAACCCGAAGCGCTTCGCGACGACTCGCCATCTCCAGCTTTCGCACCACGGATTCTGATAACTCGATTTTGTGGTGCGGCGGCTCTAATAAGGGCCTCGCTTTAGCAGATCCAAGCGCGTGCAGGTGGTGAATCATCAGCGTCAGAGCCTCGCCCTGTTCCTCGATACCTGCCCACTCCATCAAGTCGGCCAAGGCCTTCTTGGTGCCTGGGCGCACCTTCAGGCGCAGATCCTCTTCCTGAAGCTTGATGGCCTTCTCGCGGCGCTTCTCGTCGCGNTGCTGCTGGGTCAAAGCCATGGACGGCCTCCTTCAGCCCACTGGCTGGCAAATGAAATTGTTCGGCCCGCTTNCGGGTGCGGACTGCTGNACTGATGCGTTTCATGCTGCTCTCTTGTTCGTCCAGGCGCCCATGGATTTGAACACCTTGGCCGCCTGTTCTTCGGTTAGGTCGATGGCGTCAGGGATCGCCAGCCAACCTGAACCGATGACGTGGTTGCGGTTGGCACTGGCGCACAGTTCGGCGTGGTACTGCTCCATGTGCTCGGCCAGGTTGATGACCAAATGCACGCCGTCCGTGGTGAACTGAATCGACTTGCTGTACTGCTCGCCGGCCGGTGTTTCGCAAAACACGCTGATGTAGATCGTCCAGCGGTGAGCGATATCACAGAGCGCATTGGCTACCGGCTCGCTACGGATCTGCGTGCAGTTCTTCCAGTGCAGCATGATCTGTCGATCGGGCGGCTCGACGTTCGCCACGCAGGCGTAGTTGGTCTTAAGCAGCGCCCTGGCTGCTCGCTCCATCCGCGCCTTGAAGTTGTGCGGCTTTCTTTTGATAGCCATGGTTAGCTCCTTGGATCAGCCAGGCACTCAAGCGCGAACTGGACCGGGTAAGAGGCCGGGCGAAAGGTTGCCGTGGTGGTGCTCAGGTAGTAGCGCATCATGCGGGCGCTAACGCCGACAAGCTCGGCGCACTTGTTCTGGGTCTCGCCGGACTTGCTTACCAGTTCGCGCAGGTAGGCGGCATCCGGTTTGTGCTTTCTGGCGTCAGGTTTCATGGCTTACTCCATTCTTCGATGATCTTGAGGCAGCGTTTGCAGGTGACTTGCTCGCGACTATGCGACATCTGTGGGTCGCCAGATTCTGTGCCGCACATCAGCGTGTCGGGCGGATCTGTATCGGCCTCGGTGCCGCCATCCCAGTCGTCGTAATGGATCTTTGGCTTGCTCATCCCGCTACCCCTATCTGTGATTCCAGAATATCCATCAACTCCCAGAAGTCCTCTGTCTTCACTGGGCACGCTATGCCGCACGGGAATTCAGTCAAGTCCTGATGACAGATGGTGCGACGGCCGAAGCCGTCAACCGCCCAAGTTAGTTTCATTTGTTCACCTTGGTTTTTGCGATCCGATACCACTCGTTACGGCACTCGTTCCACGCGAAGAATTTGCCGCCTTCCTCTTTGACTTCGCGAATCAGGCCGGTACGAGTTGTGTGAGTCATGGTGTGTTACTCCGTTGTTCGCCTCGCCTGAGTGGCTGGCATGGGGGTACTTTAGGCAATTTATGTCGGCCTGTATATAGGCAATATGAGTCTTTTTGGATTTATTTTCAGATCAGGTTTTCGTGCGATTCCTGAATTTCGGAAATTCGATTTCGTAGTCATCGATAATCCTCCGCAACGTCCCGCTGCCGATGCCCATCTGCTTTTCCACCTGGTGGCGCGTCAATCCAACATCGCGCAGGGCGGTGATGCGCTCGATCAGCTTGGCGTCATCGGATCGCGCATTGGGCTTGCCCATGGTGTCAGGGAGGAACTTGAATTCCTCACGCTGCGCCATGGTCCACAGCGTGGTTTGCGCCATGCCTACGGCTGCCGACACTTCGCGACAGGTCATGGTCTTGGCCATTTCCGCGATAAGGATTGCGCGCTCTTTGCTGCGCTCCAGTCTTACCCCGCGCCGGTGAACACCCTTGGGCTTTTTCTCGCCTGGCTCGGGATGCTTGCGCGGCGGCTTCGGCTTGAATTCGAAACCGGCCACTTCTTCGACCTTTCCGCCTGACTGGAAGAAAGCGGCTTGCGCCGCCTCCAGCCGTGCCTGCCGGTGGGTGCTAATTAGGATCTGATTATCGATCATGCCGTCTTCGCTCTGAGCTTGGTTTCGTATTTATCAACCAGCAGCTTGAATTGCCACAAGTCTTCCTCCAGCTTTTCGATGTAGTCGTCATCGCGCTTGAACTCTTGCAGCCAGAGCTGGCGACCGACCGGCTTCAGCAGTGGGCAGTACATCCCGATGTGCCACCACTTGCGCTCCGCGATCCACATGCACCCCTGTACCTGGTCGATCACTCCGCTTGCATCATTGTCGATATGAAAGGCGCGAAGCTTTTCAGGGGCAAGGAAGCATTTGTATTCAGATCCGCCATCAGCACCGATAAACCCGTCCGCGCTGGCCCCGAAGGCGCCGTCATCGGTCTTTATCAGGCCGACCTGCGTAACGATCAGGCCGGTCTGGATCTCGTGCTCCATGCGCGCCTCAGGCTCCAGCTCATGCCCGCGGCGCATTTGCCAGGTTTCGAAACCGTTATCGAGGGGCTTCCCGCCGATCCGCTCAACTGCCAACTGGAAAGCGTAGTCGAGCGCAGCCGATGAAGGCTCCCCGACTGACTCACCATCAAGCGCGCGCTGCACGACTTCGGCCTTTGGGCCTGCCTTGTAGCCGGCCAGCTCCATGGCTTTCGTCTCGCTCTTGCCGGCGAGCATGGCATCGACATACTTTTTCTGCTGGGCATTCAGCCCATTCACCTTGGACCGCGCAGTGGTGAACATACTGGCGGTGATGCACCCGGCGCGCTCTTGCAGCCAGATGTCTGAACCCTGCGTGCAATTGACGACGATCATTGCTGAATCTCCAGTTTTGCCTTCTGCTTGGTCACGGCAACCTTCACCGCGTCATAGCCAGCAACGTCGCCAGCCTCTTTGAGCGCCTTTACGGCTGACTGCCAGACGTCCTTCAGTTCGTCAGCAGTGGTTGTGCCT
>Ga0065714_10065265_pt1 | contig 11361 bp, 9 predicted proteins | sample MisRhiReplicate2_FD_59101 | JGI IMG/M metagenome (GOLD analysis project Ga0065714, IMG submission 59101) | Miscanthus rhizosphere microbial communities from Kellogg Biological Station, MSU, sample Rhizosphere Soil Replicate 2: eDNA_1 v2... | ecosystem: Host-associated > Plants > Roots >... | reverse complement strand
TGTTAAAAGATAAGTCTTCAATCATCAAGGTAATTGGTGTTGGAGGCGGTGGCGGCAACGCAGTGAACCATATGTACCTGTCTGGTATTACTGGTGTGGATTTTATTATTTGTAATACAGATGCCCAGGCGTTGGAATCTAGCCCTATCCCTAACAAGGTACAATTAGGCGCTAGCTTAACTGAAGGAATGGGAGCTGGCTCTATTCCTGAGGTTGGTAAAAACTCAGCTATAGAAAATATAGATGATATTAAGGCAATGTTAGGTAGTACAACCAAAATGCTTTTTATTACAGCAGGAATGGGTGGTGGTACCGGAACAGGTGCTTCTCCAATCATTGCGAAAGCAGCTAAAGAGCTTGACATTTTAACTGTGGCTATCATTACTACACCATTTTCTTTCGAAGGAAAAAGACGTAGACTGCAGGCCGACGAGGGAATGGAAGAGTTGAAAAAATATGTAGATTCTTACCTCGTGATCTCTAACGATCGCCTGCGCGAAATTTTTGGAAACTTAACTTTGGGTTCTGCCTTTGGTCAGGCTGACGATATTTTAACCACCGCTGCAAAAGGTATCGCAGAAATCATTACTGTGCCAGGTTATATTAACGTGGATTTTAAGGATGTGCGTACTGTAATGAAAGATAGTGGAGTAGCCATTATGGGAAGTTTTGCCGCTGAGGGAGAAGACCGTGCATTACAGGCAGTTGAAGGTGCTTTGGCTTCTCCGTTGTTAAAAGATAATGAAATTGAAGGTGCCCGCTATATCTTATTAAATATCAGCTCTGGTTTGCGTGAGGTTACCATGGATGAGGTTTCTATTATTACCGACTATATTCAGGAGAAAGCTGGTTTATCAGCAGACTTGATATGGGGTAACTGTACCGACGAATCTTTAAGCGATAAACTTTCTGTAACAATTATTGCAACAGGTTTCCAGACCTCAGAAGAACGCGTGCATGAAGAAAAAAATAAAAAGAAAATATCACTTTTAACACCAGAAGAAGCGCCTTTAGTTCGTCCGGTTGAACCAGTAAACTCTTTCATTCAACCTAAAACAACGCCATCTTATGAGCCTGTTTTAAAAACCAGGGAAGAAGTTTCACAAGCAGATCTTTTTGGTGGTATGTTCAATAAATCAGAACCTCAAAAAGTTCAGGAGCCAGAAAGTAATGTGGTTCGCCATACTTTAATTGAAGAAGAGCCTCAGATAGAAGAAGCCAAAGAAACTGGATTTGAGTTTGAAGTTAAATTAGCAGAAACTAACTTTGTATTCGAAACACCAGTAGTCCAGTCAGTACCTATGCCGCAGCCTGAACCAGAAATCGAAATGCCGGTTGTTGGATTAGATGATGACAAAAGTGATGAATCAATGGAAGAGCAATTGAAAAAATCTAAAGAGCGTATTTTACGTTTAAAAGATCTGAGCATGAAATTGCGTACAACCAATGGTTTACAGGAATTGGAAAACGAACCTGCTTATAAACGCAAGCAAATGCAGTTGCAACAAGTTCAGCATTCTTCTGAATCACAGGTGAGTAGGTTTACTTTAAGTAATGACCAGGACGGTGGTACAGAGATCAGACCTAACAATTCTTTTCTGCACGATAACGTTGATTAAAACAGACCAAATATAATTATAGAGCCCCGTTGTAAAATCGGGGCTTTTTTGGCATAAAATTGGAACAGTAAAAACCTTAATTGTAGCCTGAAAGATCATTAGGTTGATTTTAAGACGAATAAAGCTTAAATTCGCAAAAATTCATTATAAAAAATACATAATACATTGGATATATTTGATAAGATAGCAAAGCACATGGGGCCACTTGGCCAACACCAGAAATGGTCTCATGGGTATTTCTCATTTCCAAAATTAGAGGGAGAAATTGCACCTCACATGCAATTTCGTGGAAAAGAGCATTTGGTTTGGAGTTTAAACAATTACTTAGGCTTAGCCAATCACCCGGAAGTTAGGAAAGCAGATGAAGAAGCTGCTGCAAAATTCGGCATGGCTTATCCTATGGGAGCCCGTATGATGAGTGGTAACTCGAACTATCACGAACAACTGGAGCAAGAGCTTGCAGAATTTGTAGGCAAGCCTGATGCATTTTTATTAAACTATGGTTACCAGGGCATGGTATCCATTATCGATACCTTGGTTGATAGGAATGATGTGGTGGTATATGATGCAGAATCACACGCCTGTATTGTAGATGGATTACGTTTGCACATGGGTAAACGTTTTGTCTATAAACATAATGATATTGAGAGCGCCCGTAAGCAGTTAGAACGTGCAACTAAACTCGTTGAAGAAACTGGTGGTGGTATTCTTTTAATTACAGAAGGTGTTTTCGGAATGAGTGGCGCTCAGGGTAAATTAAAAGAAATTGTTGATCTTAAAAAAGATTTCAATTTCCGCATCCTGGTTGATGATGCACATGGTTTCGGTACCATGGGTAAAACAGGGGCAGGTACACATGAAGCGCAGGACTGTATTGAAGGAATTGATGTTTACTTTGGAACTTTTGCAAAATCAATGGCAGGTATTGGTGCGTTCGTTGCTTCAACAGAACAAATTACCAATTTCTTAAGGTATAACATGCGTTCTCAGACTTTTGCTAAAGCATTACCTATGCCAATGGTAATTGGTTTATTAAAGCGCTTAGAATTGCTAAAAAGCAAGCCTGAGTTAAAAGATAAACTTTGGGAAATCGCGATGACCCTTCAAAAAGGGTTACGTGAACGCGGATTCGATTTAGGTGTTACCGATTCAGTAGTTACTCCGGTTTTCTTAAAAGGTGAACTTTCTGATGCCACTGCAATTACTTACGATTTACGCGAGAATTATAGCATCTTCTGCTCAATTGTAGTTTATCCGGTAATTCCAAAAGGCATGATCGAACTTCGTTTAATTCCTACAGCTGTTCACACGCTTGAAGACGTACAGCGTACTTTAGATGCTTTTAGCGAAGTTGCTGAAAAATTGGAAAACGGATATTATAAGGAAAATCTTTTCGCTACCGTCTAAGGTCAATAAAAATTTTACAAAGCCCTTTAAATATGTTTAAAGGGCTTTTTTGTATAAATTATTTTTCTAAAAACCTGTATTTGAGTGCTTTATTCTATTTTTCTGGTGTGTGATATGTTTATAAATCCATAGCATGTGGAAAAAAAACGTTTTAGAGGGCTATTTTTTATTATTCTAAAAATTTTTTTATTTCGTTAAACCTTTTAAATTAGATAATTAAAACCAAAAACCTAAAAGAACCATAGGAGCAATTAAAAATGAAAAAATTCGAAGAAGTAAAAAGTTTAGTAGCAGCTTTAGAAGCTGATGCAGACAAATTTTATAACAAAGGCAACAGCGCAGCTGGAACCCGTATACGTAAAGGCATGCAGGATTTGAAAAACTTAGCTCAGGCCATTCGTTTAGAAGTTCAGGAAACCAAAAATAAAGCTTAAGCAAAAAAATATTATAGTAAAGAGCCTCAGAATTTTCTGAGGCTTTTTTTTAACCTCTATTTTCTTATTTGTAAATAAATGTTATCTTTCGTGTAAAATATATAAGACAAATTAACCTTGGTTGCTTAATTTTTCTTAGCTTTCTTATCATTTGCTCCAAGACGTCTTTAAGAAACGTTAGTGAAATTTTAATTTTATGTTGCTACTTTGTGCTAAGGCAAAGTAATAGAATTACTTAAGTACTCGGATCATTAGGTAGGAAGCGATAACATTATTAGCGATACAAGGTGCCAAAACATTTGCAATACAATAAAGCAGAAAGTAAAGATGTAGGGTTTGTACTGAATGCGCTCAGTAGCGTACACGCAGTTGATGCTAAATTGAGAGAAGAATTTGAGAAACATCTTTTAAAGCTCAGCATTAAAAAAGATCAGATACTCTTTAATGAGAACGAAGTATGCGAATACATGTACTTTATTGTTAACGGTGCTTTAATGGGCTGCACCACCCACAATAAACAGAAGATAACCACTTATGTCGCACTTGAAAATGATTTTGTAAGTTCTATATCTGGGCTTCATGGATCTGGTTATGCTCAAGAATATGTTGTCGCTGTTGAAGACACAGATCTGTTAGCCATTCATAATAGCGAACTTAAGCGTCTTTTTACATACCATTTCGAACTCAATTATATTTTTAGGGCTGTTTTGGAGAAATATTATAAAGCGGCACAACAAAGGGCGCATATTATCCGTGTTGGAAATGCAAAAGAAAGATACTTGTTTCTTGCAAAAACCAATCCTGGCTATTTAGACCGGCTACCTCTAGATCTGATTGCTTCATTGTTAAATGTTAAAGCTTCAACACTATTATCCGTAAAGAAAAATTCTGTTAAAACCAAGGAAGCGAGTGTTGACCTTATAGAAGCTGGGCGAAAATTGGAACGCTATGTTAATGAGCATCAATTGTTCAGACAAAAAAATATCAGGTTGCATTCTCTCGCTCAAAACATTGGTTTAAGCAGTCATGGGCTTTCCATTTTATTAAACAGTTATTTTAAAAAAAGCTTTGTTGATTATATTAATCAATATCGCGTAAACTGGATCAAGGATAATCTCCGTAATCCAGAGATTATGCAAAATTTCACGTTAGAGGGATTGGCTTATAGTGCAGGTTTTTCATCCAGAAGTGCTTTCTATAATTCTTTTAAAAAATTAGTAGGAATGAGTCCTGTTGAATATTCGAAAAGTGTAGGAGAAAAAACACCTTAGCTTAACGTTTTTGTTACCAAAATGCCGCTTTATGTAGTTTTTTTAGCAGACTTTTTGTATTGATTTATAATACAGGACAAACTTGACCCTATTTTCTTCGCCATGCGGGTACTGATTGGCTAATTTAGTTATTTAACAAGTATATATAGCTTTTACCTGGCTTTAGCCACAATTGATTAATTATGATAAGAATGATGCGCGATACAGATTGGAGTGAAGTAAGTACCATTTACCAGGAAGGAATTGATACAGGTACCGCAAGTTTTAGAACTCCAGACATTTCATGGAAGGATTGGGATGCATCACACCTCAAGGCCTGCAGATTTGTGATCTTACAGGACAAGGAAATTGTGGGGTGGTGTGCACTTTTACCAGTAATGGCTAATTACGATGTTGGTGGTGTTGGAGAAATTGAAATTTATGTTAAACAGGGCTACAAAGGGCAGGGTATAGGCTCTTCTCTATTAAACGCACTGATTACCGAAAGTGAAAAAAAAGGAATTTGGATGCTTCAGGCAGGAATTTTTCTTCAAAATTCTGCCTCCTTAAAAATTTATGAAAAAGCTGGATTTAGGGTAGTCGGGTATAGGGAAAAAATAGGTAAAGCAAAAGGTGTTTGGCAGGATAACCTGTTGTTGGAAAGAAGAAACAAATTAATTGCATGATAAACAAAAGGCCTTTGAAAATAATTTCAAAGGCCTTTTGTTATTTTTAGTATCTGAATGCCTTATAATCATCCGCATAAATTCCTTTCTCAAACCTCACAAGTTTTTCATTTCGAAAAAAGAAAAATTTGTAATTCGTGCTGGCGTAATATGTGCTATAAATTCTGGTTCCATCTTCTTCATTCGCAGCAACCAGTTCCGGCTTGTTTTTCTTTTTGAAGTCAGATTCTGACATGCCCATCGTAAACGTAGGTTCGAAGCCAACCAAGGCTCTACAGCTCAGCATAACCAGTGCCAGGCCAATTAAAATTAATTTTTTCATGTGTGTTTATTTGTGTGTACAGAGGCAATTCAATAATAATGCCCTTAATGTCCCTAAAACTCTTGCAGGGTTATAGATTTTGAACTTTGTTTTAAGGTATTGATTGTCAGCTGATTTATTTGCGTAATTTTTTATTTACACACAAAAAAACAGATTGTCTTCATTTACTTTTCAGCAAAATCAAACAATCTGTTATAAAAATGTATTTAAAAGCTGCGTTTAAGCCACCTCACTCAATTTTTCTATTTCGGTGATAATCGATTTTTCCAATGATGTAGAAGCTTTAACTAATGGCAGCCTTACCGTATCGCCACAAACACCTAAGTGTTTTAACGCAGCTTTTATTCCAGCCGGATTACCTTCTGCAAATGCCAAGCGAGTGAATTCTATCAAGCCTAAATGAGCAGGCAAGGCCGCCTTGTAATCTCCAGCCAAACAAAGTTTCACCATATCAGAAAATTGCTTTGGTAAAGCATTTCCGATTACTGAAATAATGCCTGCAGCACCCAAAGCGATCATCGGTAAAGTAACCGGATCATCGCCAGAAATTAAAAGAAAATCTGCAGGTTTATCTCTCATAATTTGATTAAACTGATCAAAACTTCCTGATGCTTCTTTAGTGGCAACAATGTTTTTAAAATCATGTGCCAGCCTGCAGGTTGTTTCCGGACTCATATTGCTTCCTGTACGACCTGGTACGTTGTATAAAATCAAATCTAAAGGAGAAATTTCGGCTAAATATTTATAGTGCTGATAAATTCCTTCCTGAGTAGGTTTGTTGTAATAAGGACTAACAGATAAGATTGCACTATAACCGGAACTATCGAAAGATTTAATGTCTTCAGCCACAGCTAAAGTGTTATTGCCACCTATGCCGGCAACTAATGGCAATCTATTGTTATTAATTTCAGCAGTATAGGCCCACACCTTCTTCTTCTCGTCCTTGGTCATTGTAGCGGTTTCGCCGGTTGTACCTAAAGAAACGAGGTAATCTATCCCTCCTTCTACCAAATGATTAATCAGGTTTTTTAAGCCGTTATAATCAACTGATCCATCTGTGTTGAAAGGCGTAACCAACGCTACACCAGTACCCTGAAATTTGTTCATTATATAATTTACTTTTGTTTTAACCAATGTGCCACAAAGGGCACCAAGGCTTTTATTGTTTGTTACAAATAGCTATTTATAACTCTTTTTATTCCATCTTTTAATTTTTGCCTCATTAAGGTTTATGAGGAATCCTAATTTACAGTTTGAAAGTTTTAAGTAGGTCAATTCACGCTGTGTCCTTAGTGGTAAAATACTATTTTATCATTTCTAAAAGCTCCGTGTCGCTAATGATCGGGACGTTTAGTTTATTTGCTTTTTCGAGTTTGGACGGACCCATATTGTCGCCTGCTATCAGGTAATTCAATTTGCCCGAAATGCTGCTTAGCATCTTTCCTCCATTGGCCTCAATCATATCTTTGAGCTCATCGCGGCTAAAGTTTTCAAAAACGCCCGAAATTACGAATGTTTTTCCAATAAGCCTATCACTATCCAGTGTAATTACTTTTTCTTCAATTTCAAACTGTAATCCTGCTAATTTTAATAATTCTACCTGTTGTAAATGCTCAGATTTTCCAAAATACTCAACAATACTCTCCGCAATGCGCTGTCCGATCTCATCAATTGCGATTAATTCCTCTACGGTAGCCTTAACAAGATTGTCGATGTTTTTTACACCAGCGGCGGTTTTTCTTGCTACTGTTTCGCCTACATAACGGATGCCCAAACCAAAAAGCACTTTTTCGAAAGGCATTTTCTTCGATTTTTCAATTCCGGTGAGCATGTTTTCTATTGAACGTTCTCCGAAACGGTCTAAGGTTTTAAGTTGATCCGATTTTTGATGCAAAGTATATAAATCGCTGATGTGCCTTACGAGGCCTTGTTTGTAAAAGGTTTCAATGGTTTCGTCACCAAGTCCATCAATATTCATCGCTTTGCGTGAAATAAAGTGCTGTATTTTTCCAACAATCTGCGGCGGACAACCTTCGTCATTAGGACAGTAGTGCACGGCTTCTCCTTCTCTCCTGATTAATTCTGTTCCACATTCGGGGCAGTTATGTAAATATTGAACCTTTGTGGCGTAAGGCAATCGTTTATCTAAATTTACCTTAATAATTTTTGGGATAATCTCACCACCTTTTTCTACATAAACGGTATCGCCTTCATGTAAATCTAAGCGATTTATTTCGTTCGCATTATGTAATGTAGCGCGTTTAACCGTGGTGCCGGCCAATAAAACAGGCTTTAAATTGGCAACCGGCGTAACTGCACCTGTTCTGCCTACCTGATAGGTTACTTTTTCCAAAACAGTTTCAACCTCTGCTGCCTTGTATTTATATGAAATGGCCCAGCGTGGTGATTTAGATGTAAACCCCAATTCCTGTTGTTGTGCATAACTGTTTACCTTAATCACAATACCATCAATATCGTAACTTAATTTAAAACGTTCGTTTTCCCAATGGCGAATGAATTCCAGGACTGCATTGATGTTAGAAACCAGTCGGTTATGTTCGCAAACATGGAACCCCCAATCTTTTACGGCATTTAAACTCTCCCAATGGGTTTTGAATTCATTTTTATCGGTGTACAAGAAATAAATAAATCCATCCAAGGGCCGTTTGGCCACTTCTTTGCTGTCTTGCATTTTTATGGTGCCTGAGGCAAAGTTACGGGGGTTTGCATAAGGGATCTCACCTAGTTCTTCACGGGCAGCATTTAAGCGTAAAAATGCCGCTTTGTGCATAAAAATCTCTCCACGGATCTCAAAATGTTCAGGGGCAACGGTCGATTTGATTTGGTGAGGGATGGTATGGATGGTTTTTACATTATTAGTCACATCATCACCTTTGGTGCCATCACCACGGGTAACCGCACGCAAAAGTTTGCCATTTTCGTAAGTAAGACTTATAGAAAGGCCATCAAATTTTAACTCACATACATATTGGAAATTATCGCCAATCGCTTTGCGGATGCGTTCGTCAAAATCGCGGAGATCTTGCTCATTATAGGTATTCCCCAATGATAGCATGGGGTATTTATGGTTTACGGTAATAAAGTTTTTGGTGATATCGCCACCAACACGCTGTGTAGGTGAATTCGGATCGGCAAAATCAGGATTTATTTTTTCGAGCTCGGCGAGGTGCTTTAATTTTTTATCAAACTCATAATCGCCAATAGTAGGCATAGCCAGCACATAATAATTGTAATTGTGCTGGTTTAATTCGGCCACCAGGGCATCCATTTCTTCTTTTATTGCAGTTAGCGACATAAGACAAATATAGAAAAAGGATAAAGTGGTTTTATAGATTGATTGGCAAAAAAAGGCGTTGGAGTTTTTTTTGGAATATCCGATGTCGTATCTAGAAAATTAATTAAGCCATGGCGTTAATACATAAAGCCAAAAAGCCAAACAGGAATGATATTTCCAAAACCTATTTCAATGCCGTCTTTCGCAACATAAGCATTTTCCACGTCTGCAATTTGTTCTTTTGTTTTGTTTTTTCCTCCGATCTCAAACGTATAAGTTTTGTCAACTATAAAATCGGCAACTTTTGAATGGTTTATTTCGTGTAGACCTCTGAATTGGTTTAAAAAAAATGTTTCTCTTAAATTTCCGATATTAATGTTTTCTTTTGCCAAGGCATACATCAAATTACTATTATTAAGATAGAGTTTTTCTGGTTTGGTTAATACACCAATACCCGATGTATCTTTGTAAAGTTCATTAACTAATCCGGCGCGTTCAAGAATTTTTATACCCTGAACCAGTGTGTTACGTGATATACCTATTTTTTCGCTTAACTTAGTAATATTGGGTGTAAATGGAGCGCTTGAAGCTACGCTGATCAGTAATTTTTTTAGTTTTATCAAGGTTTCGTAATTCAAATCTTCAACTGCATTGATGTCTATCTCGATGATTAGATTTATCGTGTTTTGGAGTTTTTGGATATAAAGGCTCTCATTTTCTCTATAGTATGGGTATACACCTATTTTTAGGTATTTTTCAAATAATGGCAATGGCCTTATATTCTTTAAAAGTTCAGCTGCAATTGTATTGTGGTTTTTTAAAATTTCAGAAAGCGGATAAGTTGGATACTTTATTTTAGATTCAAAAGTGATAAATTCTCTAAAAGATAGTTCTTTCAGATTATAGGTTATCGCTCTCCTGCTTAAATCAGATTCGGATTTATAGATTTCTAACATCGAAGACGAAGTGAAGATCACGTTAAGTTCAGGGAAATTGTCGTAAATTAATTTTATCTCTCTCGACCAATTGGGATATTTGTGGACTTCATCTAGCAGTAAGTTTGTACCTCCAAATTGAACAAATTGTCTGGCCAAATTATAAAGTTTATGATCAAAAAAATAAATATGATCCAAACTTACATAAAGTGTTGAATTTTGGGGTAAATGCAACTTTGCAATTTGCAAAAGCAAGGTCGTTTTTCCTGCACCTCTTGCTCCTTTAATCGCGATTAATCGGTTATTTAAGTCTATTTTATAAATAAGATAGCGTTGCAAATCCAAAGATATGCGTGTTAAATTTGCTTGAAATTCTAGTAATAATTCTTCCATTATTGCTTTTTGTAATAAGCAATATTAGTTAATTTTGTTAAACTAAAAAAGCAAATTTCAATATTTTTTGCTTTATATAAAAAGCATTTTTAAATTATACGATACTAATTTAGTGTGCATGATCAGTACAGTGCAGATAATTTTGTAAAATTAAGATGTGTTCTAGTGGATCATAGTCTTTCCTTAATCTCCTCAAAAATATCCATGTAATCTTTTTCTAAAATAGCTTTGAAAATACCCAACGTTAAGGTAAGTTGCTGAAGTTGTTTTTCATTCAATGTTTCTGGCCACAAACGCATACAGATTCTGTTAAGCGCATAACTGATGTTTTCGAGTTTTTGGTAACTCAACAAGTATTTACTGCTGATGAATTTCGTTAAAAAATTAAAAAATACCTCAGGGTTTTTAAGGTTACAGTGTTCAAGGAAATCGCTTAACGATTCTTTTTTTACCGCTTCGAGTTTATCGTAAAAATGGTTCACCTGAACCAGGTTGTGCTCAACCAATAAATGATCTAACAAAAGCTCCAGGCCAATATGGGCAAGAAAAGAAGGACGGACAGCAGTATTTTCGATGATTGGCTTAATGAGCTGTTTAAGTTCGGTGGTTTTCTCCAGGAAGAAGTTTGAGGAATGAAAAAGCAGGTCGACAGCTAAATGTCTTTTCCAGCCAAGCAGCAGACTTTCTTCATCTGGGTTTCCTTTAAACAGGAATTCATTCTTCTGGGGGTATAAATTCGCCTCTTTTGCCGCATTTTTAATCAGATCGGGTAAAACCGTTCCCATTACCACATTGGGATCATTACTTGTCCGGTCGAAATAATAATGGGATAAAAAGTTCATCCTGCAAGGTAATGTTTTCTTGTATGGTTGAAAAGGACGAGTTCAATTATGATAACTCATTTACAAAACCAACTAATTTGCTTTAAACTAAGCTAAAATTTTATCTTTGCACGCACATTATTAAAGTGTTTGTACAATGACGAATTTTGTTGAAGAGTTAAGATGGCGTGGCATGCTG
>Ga0065714_10002945_pt1 | contig 11363 bp, 12 predicted proteins | sample MisRhiReplicate2_FD_59101 | JGI IMG/M metagenome (GOLD analysis project Ga0065714, IMG submission 59101) | Miscanthus rhizosphere microbial communities from Kellogg Biological Station, MSU, sample Rhizosphere Soil Replicate 2: eDNA_1 v2... | ecosystem: Host-associated > Plants > Roots >... | reverse complement strand
CGGCATTCCGCGGTATAGAGCGGAATCACGTGGTCTCCGACTCGCAGGGAGGTCACGCCCTCGCCAATTGCTTCTACTACACCACCACCTTCGTGACCCAACACGCTGGGGAAAATACCCTCAGGATCGCTTCCCGAAAGTGTGAAAGCATCTGTATGACAGACGCCAGTGGCGACGATGCGAACTCGTACTTCCCCAGCCTTAGGAGGGGCTACGTCGATGGTGACTAACTGCAACGGTTCATTGGGGGCGAACGCGACAGCAGCCCTTGACTTCAAGGTCTGTGCTGACATGGAGAGCCTCATGCTAAGTTTGGAAAATGCCCCTGAGCTATGAACTCAGGGGCATGGTTTTAGATATCTTTCAGTAGTCGCAAAGCATCGTAGATGGCGGCATGAGTGTTGCGCGCTGAGACGGCATCCCCGATTCGGAATAGCTGAAAACGGCCTTCAGGGTTAGTGATAATATTTTGGACTTTTCCAGCGATAAGGTTGTGCTGCTCAACCGCGCCGCCATTGCTCGAATGGGGTCGCAGATCGAAGTACAAATCGTCCAAAGGAATGGTGCCGTGGTTGATAACGACCTGATCAACCGTTCTCTGCTTGTGTACAGCGCCGTAATCACTGCCGAAGCTGGCAATCAACTTACCGTCGCGCTTTTCTACGGTCTCCACTCGATACGTGACAGTAAAGGTAACGTCCAGGTCTTGCAGGCTGCGCATGTAAGGAACCAGGTTCATCGCCATCACCTCCGGCGAAAACGACCGATCAGGTGTAACGATCTCGACCTTGGCTCCACTGTTGGCGATGACTTCTGCAGCTTGCAATGCCGCATGGTCGCCAGCGTCATCAAAGATCAGCACATTCTTTCCAGGCTTGACGTCGCCAGAGATGATGTCCCAAGTCGATACCACCAGTTCATTGCCCTGTTTGAGCACCTCGGTGTGAGGCAAGCCACCAGTGGCAACAATCACAACATCCGGATCTTCAGCCAGTACCGTTTCAGCCTCAGCCCAAGTGTTGAAATTGAACTTCACGCCTAGACGTTCGCATTGCATCATGCGCCAATCGATGATGCTGATCATTTCACGACGACGCTCACTAAGAGACGTCAACCGGATCTGCCCGCCAGGCTGGTCAGCAGCTTCGAACACTGTTACGTCGTGGCCGCGCTCACCGGCGACGCGTGCCGCCTCCAGGCCTGCCGGGCCGGTTCCGATCACTACCACCTTACGTTTGGTTAGCGCTTTTGGTATTTCGTGGGGCATGGTGGTTTCACGCCCGGTCGCAGCGTTATGGATGCAATAAGCGGCACCCCCCTGATATATGCGATCCAGACAGTAGTTTGCCCCTACGCACGGACGGATCTCTTCCTCACGTTTTTCTATGATCTTGCGCACAATGTGCGGATCGGTCATGTGAGCACGAGTCATACCGACCATGTCGATCTTGCCGGAGGCGATGGCATGGCGCGCGGTTGCGACGTCGGGAATCTTAGCCGCATGGAACGTTGGGAAACCTGTCGCTGCGCGAATTTCGCCAGCGAAATCCAAATGGGGTGAGTTGCGCATCCCTTGAATTGGGATCACATCGGTCAGGCCTGCATCGGTGTCAATGTGCCCGCGCACCACGTTAAGAAAGTCGACCAAGCCGCTATCTTTGAGCATGTGCGAAATAGCCATGCCTTCCTGTGCCCCGAATCCTCCGGGCAGATCTTCGTCTCCCGTGTATCGTACTCCTAGAAGGAAATCCTCACCGCATTGCTTGCGGATGCCTCTCAGGATATCGAACGTAAAACGTAAACGATTTTCCAGGGAGCCGCCGTACGGGCCTTCCAGTTCGTTGGTCAACGGTGACCAGAACTGATCCATTAAATGTCCGTAGGCCTGAAGTTCCAAACCATCGAGGCCCGCAGCTTTCATGCGCTCGGCGGCATCAACGTAATCTTTGATGATGCGCTCGACGTCCCATTCTTCCATCTTCTTAGGGAAGGCCCGGTGCGATGCTTCGCGGCGGTGAGATGGTGATACCACCGGGAGCCAGTCGGCTTTATCCCAACGGGTGCGGCGGCCCAAGTGAGTCAGCTGAATCATCACGGCAGCGCCGTGTTCATGACACTCGTCGGTCAGATCCTTCATCCATCCAACCACTTCGTCCTTGTAAGCCAACACGTTGTTGAATACTGGCGGACTATCGCGCGATACCGAGGCGGAGCCGGCGGTCATGGTCAATGCCACACCAGCTTTGGCGCGTTCGACGTGGTAGGCCCGATACAGCTCTTTGGGCATGCCATCGACCGGATATGCCGGTTCGTGCGAGGTGGTCATGATGCGATTACGTAGTGTCAGGTTTTTGATCTTATAGGGTTGTAGCAAGGGATCGCTGGACATGTGTTGCGCTCCTGTACAGAACATCAGGCTTGGTTTTGACATAACGGTAAGTCGAATGTACACGTGTGTCAACGACAAAGACGTAGGTGTACATTTTTCTTGCGTGACCAAAAAAGCAGGGATAACATCCAGACGAAACAGCGAGTGGTTTGGCTCGTTCGCATCAGTTATGCATTGATCCAGGAGTGCCCGGGAGGACTATGAAAGTGCTCGTAGCTGTAAAACGCGCCATCGACCCGAACGTGAAGGTTCGCGTGAAAACTGATGGTTCGGACGTAGATCTGAACGGCGTAAAGATGTCCTTGAATCCGTTCTGCGAAATCGCAGTGGAGGAGGCGATTCGCCTCAAGGAAAAAGGAGTTGTGTCAGAGGTGGTGGTGGTTTCCGTGGGTACTTCTGCTGCTCAAGAGCAGCTGCGTACGGCATTGGCACTTGGTGCAGATCGAGCTCTCCTGGTCGAGACCAGCACGCTTCTTGAGCCAATAAATGTTGCCAAATACCTGAGCAAGGTAATCGATCGTGAACAACCGCAACTGATCCTCTTTGGAAAGCAGGCCATTGACCAAGAGAACAACCAGACCGGGCAAATGGTTGCGCAGTTGATTGGTAGTGGTCAGGCCACCTTTGCCTCTGCGATCAGCTATGTCGATGGCAACTGGTTAGTCGAACGGGAGGTCGATGGTGGCAGCCAGACTTTGGAACTTTCAGTGCCAGCAGTCGTTACCTGCGATTTACGTCTCAACGAACCGCGCTATGCATCATTGCCGAACATTATGAAAGCCAAGAAGAAGCCGCTTGAGATTCTTGCCGCTGATAGCCTGGGTGCAAGTGTGAAAGAGCACACTCGATTGCTAGAGGTTGCACCGCCACCAGTTCGTAAACCAGGCATCAAGGTCGGCTCGGTATCCGAACTCTTGGATAAATTGAAAAACGTATCGGGGGTGATTTGATGCGCACACTGGTTATAGCCGAGCACGCAGCGGGACAGCTTACGGCAGGTACATTAAGTGCTATCACTGCTGCTGTAGAGCTGGGCCTAGAAACTGATCTGCTTGTTCTAGGCGGGCAGAACGCTGTCGCTGTGGCGGAACAAGCTGCGTTTATCCAAGGAGTGCATCGGACACTGCTAGCCCAAGGGGCAATGTTCGAGAAGATATTGCCTGAAAATGTTCAGCCACTGATTTCCTCCGTGGTGGGTGAGAGTTATACGCATGTACTCGCTGATGCAAGCAGTTTGGGCCGTAGTGTATTGCCACGGGTCGCGGCGAGCTTGGATGTAGGAATGCTTTCTGACGTCAGCAAAATTGTATCCGTGGATACCTTTCAGCGACCCATTTATGCAGGCAATGCTATCGCCACATTTCAATCTTTTGACCCCGTTAAAATACTCACTATTCGCTCGTCGGCTTTCGCTCAGGCAACGTCACAGCAGAATCGTGGTGATGTAACCGCTGTCGATGGCGGAAAAATCGCTACGAATGTTCGCTTTGTTGGCGAACAGCTAACGATTAGCAAAAGGCCGGAATTATCGGGCGCTCGTGTAGTGGTTTCTGGTGGACGCGGAATGCAAAGCAAAGAAAATTTTGCATTGGTTGAGCGTGTAGCAGACAAGCTTGGCGGTGCCGTAGGTGCATCGCGTGCAGCAGTAGATTCTGGGTTTGCACCCAACGACCTGCAAGTCGGACAGACGGGGAAAATCGTCGCGCCGGAGTTGTATATCGCCGTTGGTATCAGCGGAGCCATTCAACACATAGCAGGTATGAGTGGTTCAAAGGTGATCGTTGCGATTAACCAGGACGCAGAGGCTCCAATCGCCCAAGTGGCAGACTACATGTTGGTTGCGGATCTCTTTGAGGCATTGCCGGCGCTGGAAAAAGCGCTGTGAATGGCGCCTGGCTTGACGAGCATCAATACATATTTTTAACAGTCTGATAATTGCTAGGTGATCCCGTGCAGCGCGACCAAATGGAGTTCGATGTAGTAATAGTGGGTGGTGGGCCGGCAGGTCTGGCAACCGCATGCCATCTCAAACAACTGGCCGCCGCATCCAGTCGTGACCTTAGCGTGTGCGTAGTCGAAAAAGGCTCGGAGATCGGAGCACATATCCTGTCGGGCGCAATATTCGAGACCCGAGCACTCGACGAGCTATTCCCTGATTGGGAAGCTAAGGGAGCACCCGTACACACCAAAGTTCTCCGGGATGATATTTACTGGCTCTCCGGGCCAGAAAGCTCTCGAAAAGTCCCTAGTTGGATGGCACCTAAGACGCTCCATAATGATGGCAACTACATTATCTCGTTAGGCACCTTATGCCGGTGGCTTGGGGAGCAAGCTGAGGCTTTGGGAGTTGAAATCTATCCGGGCTTCGCGGCCAGCGATTTGATCCTGGAACAAGGCGTTGTCAAAGGAATCATTACTGGTGACATGGGTGTAGGTCGAAACGGTGAGGAGCGCGCAGGATACTTCACGCCAGGTATGGAGCTACGTGCGCGTTACACGGTACTAGCGGAGGGATGTCGTGGTCATCTGGGCAAGCGCGCGGTCGAGCATTTCGCCTTAGATAAGGATTCCGATCCTCAGCATTATGCGATTGGTCTCAAGGAAATTTGGGATGTGGATCCCTCGATTCATGAAGAAGGCCTGGTTGTGCACGCGACAGGATGGCCATTGGACGACAACAACCCAGGAGGCTCATTCCTGTATCACACAGCAAATAATCAGGTTGTTGTTGGGCTGATTGTAGATCTTTGCTACGAGAATCCACATCTATCTCCCTTCGAGGAGTTTCAACGTTACAAGCATCATCCTATCATCCAGCGTTACCTCAAGGATGGAAAAAGAGTCAGTTACGGCGCACGAGCAATAGCCAAAGGCGGGCACAACTCACTCCCAAAAATGGCATTTCCTGGAGGGGTGTTGGTGGGGTGCGATGCCGGCACGCTCAATTTTGCCAAAATTAAAGGCACTCATGCCGCAATGAAGTCCGGGATGCTAGCCGCGCAAGCGATATTCGAAGCAGCGGATTCAGATCCGACGTCTGAACAACCGCTAAATAACTACGACTCGCTGTTTTCCAGTAGTTGGCTCGGAGAAGAGCTGGAGCGAACTAGAAATTTTGGCCCAGCTATGCACAAATTCGGATTGGTGCTCGGAGGGGCTTTCAATTTCATTGATCAGAAAATGTTCAAAGGGCGTTTGCCATTTACGCTGCGAGATAACGTTCGTGATCATGAGAAAATGAAACCTGTTACCGATTCTCCATCACGGTTGTATCCTAAACCTGATGGAGTGATTAGTTTTGACCGCTTGTCATCAGTGTTCCTATCTAACACATATCATGAGGAAAATCAGCCGCCTCATCTGAAATTGGCTATTGCCAGTGTCCCTATATCGATAAATTTACCAATTTATGATGAGCCCGCACAACGATACTGTCCCGCCGGAGTGTATGAAATTATAGAGGCTGAAGGGGGCGGTAAGACATTGCAGATTAATGCGCAAAACTGTATTCATTGTAAAACTTGCGATATTAAGGATCCAACTCAAAATATTACGTGGGTTCCGCCAGAGGGCGGGGGAGGGCCGAATTATCAGAATATGTGAAAATGCCATTTTCACATAACTAAAACTCATGTATGTATAATATTAATTCCCTTGTGATGGTAATGGTAATTTGCTCTCATGTTGAGGAAGGTTGATTCTTCTGCTGCCCTGCCAATAACCATTAATACAGTACGCGGAGATGCACCATGATTAGTCGTTCGTTTTCCAGTAAATCTTTTGTCGGTTGGCTTGCAGGTTTGGCGATGGCCTCCTGCAGTTTAATTGCTCAAGCCGAAGAACCCGCGCCTATCCGTATTGGGTGGGTAAATTGGTCGGATACAGAAATCGCAGTCAAGTTGGCCAATACCGCGCTTCAAGACCATTTGAAGCAACCGGTAAAATTGGTTTTGGCCGATATTGGTATTCAGTTCCAGGCGTTGGCTAATGGAAATATCGACCTGATCCCTATGGTCTGGCTGCCGAGCACTCACAAGTCTTTCTATGATAAATACAAAGACAAACTTGAAGACCTCGGTGTGCTGTATGAAGGACGGATCGGAATGGCGGTTCCTACGTCCATCCCTATCAGTGAGGTCGCCAGTGTCGAAGATCTTAACAAGCCAGAGGTGAAGGAGAAATTCGGCGGCAAAATACTGACCTCGGAAGTGGGTAACGGTCAATATAAGCTTACGGAAAAGGCCATCAAAGAATACAAGCTCGAAGGCTATAAGATGGTCGCCTCTTCAGAGTCTGGAATGTTGAGCGAGCTCGATCGCAATCTCAAGCGTGACAAATGGTCGTTGATTAACGCTTGGAGCCCACACTGGATGTTCGCCAAGTGGCCGCTGCGCTACCTGGATGATCCGAAGCAGATTTTCGGTGGTGCCGAGCAAATTCACGCGGTTGCACGCAAAGGCTTCAGCGCAGAGCATCCCGACGTTGCCCAATTTTTCGCCAACTTCAAGATTCCCAAGGCCGACCTTGAGAAGTTGATGGCAACTGCGCGTGATAGCTCGGCAGACAAGGTAGTTGCAGAATACTACGCAGCCAACAAACCGCTCTTTGTGGCAATGTTTGGCGCTAATACTGCAGCCACAACAGCGGGCCAGTAATAGCTTAAGCTGTTCGGTAGCTACTCCGCAGCCTGGTGTCCTTGAAGGAAAACTAAGGGCCCAGGCAGCATGGAATAAACCGTATAGGCGATATCTTTTGAAAACAGCAACCTATCATAGCTTTTCAATCGAGGGAGCTGTTTCCTGGGTGAAGCAACTTTGCGAGTCGAAAGGTTGCTCGCAAGCAGTAGCCGATTCGCTTGCCAGAGCAGTGGTTGCTGCACAAGGGCGCGGTAACGACGCTGTAGGTTTTCGTCACTTAGCTGATTATTTGTCCGGATTCTCGTCTGGTCGAATTGATCCGCGAGCTGAACCAAGAATCTCTTCCTCTAGCTCAATAATCTTCAAATCAGATGCCCGAGGGGGGATCGCGCAACTAGGCGTAGATCGGTGTTTTGACTCGTTATGTCACTCCGCACACGGAAATGGAATGGCTGCGTTTAGTCAGTTCAATAGCTTTACGAGTGGTGAATTAGGCGATTACACCATTCGCCTGGCCAAGGCCGGGCTGATTGCTTTGTCGGTCGCGAATGGCCCAGCGCTCGTCGCAGTTCCTGATGCGAAGGGCAAGACCTACTCCACCAATCCATTGTCGTTTGCAGCGCCGACGGCGGACGGCATACCGCTAGTGTTTGACCAAGCGAGTAGCGCTACTGCATTTGTGAATATCGTTCATGCCGCATCGACCGGTAGTGACATTCCTGATGGATGGGCAGTGGATCAACACGGGAACGGGACACGTAATGCCTTGGAGGCATTAGGCGGTGCTCTTCTACCGTTTGGTGGTTACCGTGGAGCTAATTTGATACTCATGATTGAGGTCTTAGCCGCCGGTCTTACCGGTGCTAACTGGTCGATCGATTCACCAGCTTTCCATCAAGGGGCTCAGACACCCGGTTGCGGTCTAGTGATCCTGGCTATCTCACCGGAATTTTTTTCATCAGGATTCAAAAGCCGGCTATCAAGTCAGCTCTCGAGATTGAGTGAAATGGGAGTCTACAGGCCGGGATTGGAGCGTCAACACGCAACCGTTGCTGCGGAAAAAGATGGGATAACACTTCCTGTGGAATTGCTAGTTGAATTAAGCAGTACCTAAGCTGATCTAGTAGTGCCTCCCGGCTTTATTAAAGCCATGGCGTGATGAGGATTGATAGCAATGACCCATAATGCCGAAATTTTACCAGCGGATCATTGTGTGTCTGTTAAAGGACAGCTTATTCTACAAGCTATTCATGAGATTTTGTTAACTCATGTAGTTGCTGATACAGCATCAGTCTCATCCGAAACATGCGCTAAATCGGTGAATTTAGCGCAATTTATTGTCAACAGAGCATCTGAGGTTTCCGACAAGCTGCCCCGCACTCTCGAACTTCACTTGGCTCAAGCGCTTAACCTAGCGCCAAGGGAAAATGAACGCTTTGTATCTTTGTTAAATTCGGTTATAGCCATTTTGCCTCGTGCTAACTGGGTGAAGCGTGAGGCCAAGCCCGGTCAAGATAGTTCGTTTGTGGAAAAACATCGGCATGCGATTATCACGGGCGTAGGCGGGGTGTTTGAATGCGACACTTTGACGATGGGACTCGCGCTAATGGCGCCTTTTACCAGTTATCCTTTTCATCATCACCCTCCCGGTGAATTCTATATTGTTCTTTCGGAAGGCGAATGGTATCGAGAAGATCTGGGGTGGTGGAGCCCTGGAGTAGGAGGGGTGGTGCTCAACCCTCCATCTTGCGTCCATGCTATGAGATCAATGGATGTTCCACTTCTCGCATTATGGGGTTTGATACATTAGTGATTCATGAATTATGTATTGAGTAATAGTATTGGATGAGTAAAAAAGTAAAATTGAATTGGAGGTAAGGCTGTGTCGACTACAACTCTTGGGATCAAGTTGGATGTGGCAACCAGAACCCGACTTAAATCAGTCTCCATGAGACTAGATCGCTCATCACATTGGTTTATGAAAAAAGCTATTTTGGAGCTAATTGAAAAGGTGGAGTCGGGAGCAGGAATTGAGGATATTGTAGATATAGATGTTTTGGAGAAGGATACGAAGCGTTATAGTGTTGCGCTACGTCTTCAGCATGATCATTGTTAGTAGGGGAGATAGCATCGTGTTAATACCTTAAATTAATCTTAAGTTGTATTGCTATTTCGATATGTAACGATGGCGTGCGCAGGCAGATATGACTAGCGTGCAATTGAAGGGTAGTCAAGCTATAAATCCGGGCCAGTCAGCAAGTCCTACTGATGTGATTTTTTGTCAAGTTTTAAGGCCGAAATTTGGTATCGTGTTGTGCCTTTTGTCAATGTTGATTTTTGCCGGTCAGGACGGGATTACCAAAGTTTTAGTCAAGGATATTCCAATTGCTCAGCTGGTAATGGTTCGTTATTGGGTGTTTGTACTTTTTACGCTGGGGTATGCCGCATCTCAAGGGGGTGTAAAAGACTCGTTCCGCAGTAAACACCCATTACTCCAAATCATCCGAGCGCTGATAGGTGTTGGGGAGATAGCGCTGTTTGCGATTGGCCTAAGGTATTTAGGTCTAGCAGAGATGCACGCGCTCTACGCGATATTTCCTTTGATGACCTTGGCGCTGGCAGGATCTTTTCTTGGAGAGTTTATAGGTTTTCGCCGTTGGATTTCTTCCGCAGTCGGGTTTACGGGTACGCTGATAATTCTACGTCCTGGTGCAGGAGTCTTTGAGCTTTCCGCACTTATTCCATTGTTGTCTGCTTTAGGGTTCGCCATATTCAATGTACTGACACGAAAAATTAGTCAGGAAGACCCATTACTACGAATATGTTCTACATGGCGGGTTTCGGAGCCGTCGCGGTGACGGTATTCGGACTGCCGGGTTGGGTAACTCCAACTCCGTTTCAAGGGTTATTGATGGGGGTCGTATCGTTGACTGGAGTTGGTGCTCAACTTTTGCTTATCCAAGCACTAAAATATGCTACGGCAGCCACACTACAGCCTTTCAATTACACACTCCTGGTGTTTGCCACATTAATCGGCTTAGTAGTTTTTGGTGAGTTTCCTGATGCTTGGACGATTGTCGGAGGAGTTGTGGTCATTAGTAGCGGTGTTTATGCGATCAAAGCAAAGTCGTAAGATCAGTCAGTGCTCCTGCGAGTTGACGTCGACGCCGAATTGACCCACGTGCTAAAGCAAGACTGACCCACCTCTAAATCTGCACAAATTTCGCATAGGCAATGGTTCGAGAGGAACGGACTGGGTCTGTGAAATCTCGGCAACTGGGTTAATTCGGCGTCGGCGCCAACACCCAGGCCGATGACCTCCCAAAATCCAAAGTTGTAGGCTCTGGTTTCATCTCCCGCAACAATGATGACCCAACTGCAGAGACGATCTTTACTCAAACTGTGAGCCAGGTGTTGGGTGAGTGCATGACCCATCGAGGGTTCATGCTGCTGTCAGCAGGCTTTTCGTGTGCGGGTTTCAGGTGGTGTTCATTGGAGTACATTTGCCCTCATATATCATTAATCAGCAACTTGATGTCGCGCCTGGCACGGCGGCTCTGGCCCTGATCGGCTTGTTTAAAATTTTTGGAACATATTCCGCAGGGATGTTCGGCGCTCGATACTCGAAGCCAAGGTTGCTCACGATGTTGTATGCGTTGAGAGCGATCGTCATTACCTATCTTATCGCCGTGTCGGTGACCAAGATTTCTGTCTCTGGTTTCTCGATTGCGATGGGCTTGTTGTGGCTCTCTACCGTGCCACTCACCAATGGAACCCTCGCTTCAGTATTTGGTGTGAGAAATCTTTCCATGCTCGGCGGCATCGTCTACTTCTTCCATCAGGTCGGCTCTTTCTTCGGTGGATGGCTCTGCGGGCTTGTGTATGACCGCACCGGCAGCTACGACCTCGCCTGGTACATCTCGATCGTGTTGATCGTTCTAGCAGCTGTATGCATTGGCCTATCGCAGAGCGTTCGATCGAACGAACGAATACTACGGTAGGAGGAATAGGTGCGAGCGGTGTGGCTAGCCGTTTGGGAGCTACCATCCATCCTTCTATTTTGCTCGATGTTCTTCGCACTGCATAACGGGGTACAACTCGGCCTTTATGATTGATGCAGAAAGCCCGTGAACGTGGGCCCTGCGCGTTTAAGCATTGAACTGCCGATCCGACGTGAACAATCACCAATTCCGCATACCCATAGATGTGGCTCGGCAAACGCCGAGCCAATCGGAAAGGCTTAGGCGATTTTTACATTCATCGTGATTTTGGCAGTGAAAACCTTCACGCCACCCTCGTCAAAGATATCAACTGGGACGAACTTGTCGCCGCCGGTT
>Ga0065714_10065263_pt1 | contig 11376 bp, 12 predicted proteins | sample MisRhiReplicate2_FD_59101 | JGI IMG/M metagenome (GOLD analysis project Ga0065714, IMG submission 59101) | Miscanthus rhizosphere microbial communities from Kellogg Biological Station, MSU, sample Rhizosphere Soil Replicate 2: eDNA_1 v2... | ecosystem: Host-associated > Plants > Roots >... | reverse complement strand
TTAAGGCTGTTTATTTTATCATGACCGTTACCATTGGTAAGAAAGGCAAGTTTGTAGATTACATGACTAAAGAACAGATTAAACAATTATCTGATGAAGGAAATGTAATTGGCAGCCATACTTACGACCATAAAAACTTCAAAAAATATCAGGGTAAGGACTGGGAAGAACAGTTAGATAAGCCAACAAAAAAACTGGAAGAGATTACCGGAAAGAAAATGACCGAGTTTGCTTATCCTTTTGGTTTGTGGAATGCAGAAGGAATTCCTGAGCTTAAAAAACGTGGTTTCAGAATGGCCTTTTCACTGGCTGATAAACGTGATCAGAACGATCCGCTATTTACCGTTAGAAGAATCATTGCCAGCGGATACTGGAGTCCTAAAACACTACACAACAGCATTATCAAAAGCTTTTAAGGCTAATTAATTTTAGCAACCCATTAATGAAACACATTTTTTTTACCTGTATTACAGCAGCTGTGTTATGCACAGCTGCCTGCACTAACGCCATACAAAGTAAACTTGGCAATACCGAACTGGCTACCTCCACTAACGAAACATCAGAACCCAACCTTGATGGAGCCGGAAAGAAAGAAGCTTCCGCAGCGGAGATTTTAAACAAAAAAGAAGTTCCGGTACTTTGTTACCACCAGATAAGAGATTGGAAGGCCAGCGACTCCAAACGTGCGCATGACGACATTATGCCGCCAGCTAAATTTGCTGAACACATGAAAATGCTTGTTGATAGTGGTTATAATACCATTTTACCTGATCAGCTCCACGATTACCTAAACTATGGCACTGCCCTTCCTGAGAAGCCCATCATGATCACTTTTGATGATACCGATCTGGATCAATATACTGTTGGTGCTACAGAATTAAAAAAACATGGCTTTAAAGGAGTATTTTTTATCATGACCGTTTCCATTGGCCGCCCGAGATACATGAACAAAACCCAGATTAAAGAGCTTTCTGACGATGGACATGTTATTGCCAGTCATACCTGGAACCATAAAAACTTCGCTCAGTTTACGGATGAAGACTGGGAGGTGCAGATCGACAAGCCATCCAGAACACTGGAGGCGATTACCGGAAAGAAAGTTGAATATTTTGCTTATCCATACGGGGTATTTAAGGCTTCTGGCTTAACCAAATTAAAGGAACATGGTATGAAGGCCGCCTTTATATTGTCGACCAAACGCGACGAGAACTATCCGATGTATACCATCAGACGCATTATAGATCCCGGCACTTACACAGCCCGGAATCTATACAATAGCATCAATAAAAGTTTTAAATAGAATTAAGCTACTTCATTTATGAGGTAGCTTTTACCATTAAAAGTAAAGCTATCTCCCTTTTTCTTTCCAAGCAGTAGCTTACCAATTGGCGAAGCTGCAGAAATGGCAAAAACAACCCCTTCATCAGTATTAAGTTGTCCCGCACTTATACTAATGTAAAACGTTCCCTCATTGGTATGAACCAAACTTCCGGCCCTTGCTACATCAGCAGTAGGGGTATTTCCCAGAGCTTCCAATACTTTAAAATTCTCCTGAGCATCCATTAGCAACCTTTTGTTACGATCAATATCCTGCTGCATCATTTCCCTGCTGGTCTCATATTTATCACCGGCACTGCTTTTAGTATCGTCATTGCTTGCCTCACGAGCTTGACTTAGTGCTGTTTCGGCAGTCTGGATTCTTTGTTCGATAAAATTCAAACACAACTGGTACAAATTCTCTTTATTCATGCTTACGATTCTACCCATTTAATTTTCTCTTCTATTGGTGTACGTTTGGCTGCTCTTGGTTCTTCGTTATGATACCCCATATAGAAGAGGCCAAAGCATTTCTCTGTTTCACCCAGGTTAAGATATCCTTTCAAATCTGCAATCATTCCCGGAGAACTCCAATAAGCCCCAACATTTAACGCTTCGGCAGTAAGGGCCATATTTTGTACGGCGCAGGCCAAAGCAGCCAGCTCTTCCCATTCGGGAACTTTAGCCGTCAATTGTGCATTCAAAGTAATAATGCAACTGGATTGATGTGCTTTTTCTATAATACTATCGTATTTTTTCTGCAGAAACTGATGAGCAGGCGTTGTTTCTTTGTACAAACGTGCCAGCTCGGCACCTAGTTTTATTTTGCCTTCATTTCTAAATACAATGAAGCGCCAGGGTTCGGTAAGTTTATGTGTAGGCGCATAATTTGCGCTTTCCAGAATTTGCTTGATCACTGTTACAGGAACCTCCTGCCCGGTATAGCTAACAGGGAATATACTTCTCCTGCGTTTTATAATGTTGGTTAAAACCGTTATTTCTTCTTCCATAATTCATCTGATCGAGCGCCTCTACCCCACAAAAATAGAATTTCTTTTCAATTGCTTTTTTACCATTTTGGCCCTGGCAAAAAAAGCGATGCTTTCGATCCCCATCAGGTGATCAATAGTTTCTTCTAAGTCTTCTTTAATCCAGTCGTAACGTGGCGCAAGATTTGCCAGAGACTGCATGCAATGAACTTTAGTGGCCACGAGCATCTTTGGATCCACAAGCCAGGTAAACAACACTTCAATCACTGGTTCAAAATCTATTCGCTTTACCAGCTCTTTGTATATCGGAAATGCTTTCCTATCGGTGATTAAGGAGATAATCTTAACGTAATGCCGCATCGCAGATGGATTTCGCTGTTTGGATAGCAAAGCCAGTAGTTTATCCACATAGAGACAAAAACGAATGGCTTTATGTGTCATCATATATTCGAGCATCCAGGCGGCCCTAAAAGCAATTTCCTTCTTTTTGTGAAAAGTAATGTCCAGCAGATCGTCGATATCTACATCATAACACTCCACAATAGCCGTGCAATCGGCCACCATTTGGAACCTAACTGATTCCAGTCTTGCAATTAATTCTTCTTTTTTCAAAAAATAAGCGTTTGATCAGTCAGCGACTGAATTTAATTCAATTTTTTATGAGATTAGTTGATTCCAATTATGTTACATAAAGCTACTACAATTTTTAATAAGCCTGCAATCAAATCATTTTATAAATTATGACTACCTTTGCGGCTTATTTTTCAGCAATATGATTTCAGTTTCTAATTTATCACTCCGTTACGGAAAGAGAACTTTATTTGAAGATGTAAACTTAAAATTCACCCATGGCAATTGCTACGGTGTAATCGGAGCTAATGGCGCAGGTAAATCTACGTTCCTTAAAATTTTATCGGGTGATGTGAACCAAACTACAGGTTCAGTAGCTTTTACCCCGGGAGAGCGCATGGCGGTTTTAAAACAAAATCACTATGAGTTTGACGAATTCAGCGTAATTGAAACGGTAATGATGGGGCACAAGGAATTGTACGACATCATGAAGGAAAAAGATGCAATCTATTTGAAAGAAGATTTTTCTGATAAAGATGGCGAGCGTGCAGGTGAACTGGAAAACAGGTTTGCAGAGATGGACGGCTGGAACATGGAAAGCAATGCTGCAACCATGCTGAGCAACTTAGGTATTAAAGAAGAACACCACTATAAACTACTAAAAGAGTTAGATGGTAACCAGAAAGTACGTGTGTTATTGGCGCAGGCTTTATTTGGTAACCCTGACATCCTTTTACTGGATGAGCCTACCAACGATTTGGACATTGATACCATCGCCTGGTTAGAGAACTTCCTTGCTGATTATCAAAACATTGTATTGGTTGTATCTCACGACAGGCACTTTTTAGATGCAGTGTGTACACATATTGTGGATATCGATTTCAGCAAAATGAGTATCTACTCTGGTAACTACACCTTCTGGTATGAATCTAGTCAGCTTGCCCTTAAGCAACGCAGTGACCAAAACAAGAAACTGGAAGAAAAAGTTAAAGAATTACAGGAATTTATTCAGCGTTTCAGCGCCAACGCGTCGAAATCGAAACAAGCTACTTCACGTAAGAAAGCTTTGGATAAAATCGATATTTCAGAAATTAAAGCATCAAGCAGAAAATATCCTGCTATTTTGTTCAACAACCTGGGCAGAGAAGCCGGTGACCAGATTTTACAGGTAGAGAATCTATCTTGTACTTTAAACGGTGAAGTGATGTTTAAAAACATTAATTTCATGGTGAATAAAGGTGATAAAATTGCCGTGCTATCTCAGAACAGTTTAGCAACAACCGCTTTTTATAACGTACTTACCAATCGCGAAAAGAATTATACAGGTGAGTTTAAATTTGGTGTAACCATTAACGTGGCTGATATCCCGAATGACAACTCTCCATATTTTGAAGGTAAAGATGAGAATCTGGTTGACTGGTTACGTGAATATTCAGGTACAGATCAGGATGAGCAATTCGTAAGAAGTTTCTTAGGTAGAATGTTATTCTCAGGTGAAGAGGTTTTGAAAAATGTGAAGGTATTATCAGGTGGTGAGAAAATGCGTTGTATGTTCTCACAAATGATGTTGAGACATGCTAACTTGTTGTTATTTGATGAGCCAACGAATCACTTGGACTTAGAGTCGATCACTGCCTTAAACAACGGATTGAAAGATTTTAAAGGTACAGCATTGTTTACCTCACGAGATCATGCATTAACGGAATCGGTTGCTACACGTATTATTGAAATTACGCCAAAAGGTGTGATTGATAAGATGATGACGTATGATGAGTATATCACGAGTCCGGACATTGCGGAGTTGAGAGCGACTATGTATGCAAAATAAGCCATTCTAGCTCACAGACTGGAACTATTTGCCCGCTTCGCTAAAGTGGGCAAATCTTCCTAGGTCTGTTCGTAGAAGGCATATTTTGTGTCAAGTACTATATGACCTGCATGGTGTGTTAGTAGGCTTGGAGCATAAAAAAGTTATTTTATGTGCAGATGATGTTGATAGCATAGAGCATTAATAAAAAGGCTGGGGTATTTTACATTTTAAACATGTAAAACATCCTAGCCTTTTTTAATTAAAAGGCAGATTGTTAATGCACATGCCCTGCTCCATCAACCGGATGCAGTTCAAATTTCAGATCCAGATCATTAGCCCCTGAAAATTTAGCAGCAAAATTTTCGTCATTCCAGCTGGCAGCGGTGATGTTGGCCTTTACGCCAGGATTAAGGTGACGCAATACATAGCGGAAAGTGAATCCTTTTTCAGTATGCTCATCAATCGTTAAATAACCGGTTACCCCTACATTAACCTTTTTATTGTCTTTATCTCTGTCCGCATAAACATATGTAAGTACGCCGACAGGTGCCCCCAGGATAAAGGCCTGATGAATATCGTGTTTTTCTATAAATTCCTGTTGCATCTCCCGATTGGCAAAGTCATAGGATTTTAGCGTAAGCTTATAGGTCTTCCCCTCAATCAGATGAGCATGGGTACCTACTGGCGGCAATCCTTTGCTGTCAAAACTGATGGTTAGGGGTTTTGCATCCAAAATCGCATTATAATGATAATGATCGCCATGCGCCTCGCGTTCTACTTCAAGAAAAGTTAGTTCAGTTTTCCCAATTTCTTCTTCAGGCAGCTCCGGTTTTGGATCCTTTTTACAGGCATTGAAGGTTATTGCTACAAAGATTACTAATAGGAAAAGTGTGTAATTACGTAATTTGTTCATTGTTTGTGATTTATTGTTTGTGAATAGATAATTTATTTATGCTAAAATCCCCAGGCCATGCGCAATGTGATGTTTCGTCCTGCATCATGACTGTAGTACCGAAATCTGTTCATGTAATCCTTGTAAAGTGTATTAAAAAGGTTATCGGCAGTAATACCCAATCTCAGTTCATGGAGCCCAATTTTATAAGTTCCCCCTACCTGAGCATTAAAAAGATGATAGGCAGGTGGAGGATCTGCGTAGTCGCTTTGCGCTGAAAACCTGTTTTGCCTCCTTTTAAAAACATGCCCTGCAGCGATGTATAGCGATGGAATCGTTTTACTGATTTCGTTTTCCCATCGCAAGCTGTTACTTAGCCTGTCGCCAGGTATATAAGGCAGAAAAAGACCATTACTCAGGTCTGTGGCCCTAACTACACTTGCATTCAGATTGTAGGACCAACCAGGCAGCATTTGCCAGAATACGGACAAATCTGCTCCGGAAAATGAAGCATTCGTTTGCCGGTACTTAAATATGGGGAAAGTCCCTCTGTTGCTTTGAGAAAAACCGCCATCAGGTTGAGCAAAAATATAGTTGCTGATGTATTGAACATAAGGATCCAGATTAATACTGAGCTTGCCTTGCTCATATTTTATCGAACTGATCCATTTATACCCCTTTTCAGTTTTTAAATCAGGGTCTCCGATTTCATACAAGCCAGCACCATGATGCAGTCCATCACTATATAATTCATTTGCGGAGGGGGCACGCCAGGCGAGTCCTGCATTAGTACTTAGCTGCCAGAATTTACTGATATTCCATAAAGCACCTAACGATCCTGTAAGATTATGAAAGTGACGGTTGCCTTGATAAAAAACAGGTCCTTCTGCCGAATTATACCGGTAGCCGGACGCATTAAAAGTTTTAAGATCATACCGAATACCAAATTCAAGTTCAACATCACCTTTCTGCAACTTCTCTATTGCAAACAAGCCACCAGCAAAGCTTTCGAAATTAGGTACAAAAGGTACAGCCAGTGTTCCGGAAATATTATTGTTTACCTGATAGCTTGAGCTGAGGCCTAAAGAATGCTCTAATCCGGATCGCCTTAAGTGCTTGTAAACGGCATCCAGATTATGATTGCTAAGCACCATATCTGTAATGGGTAGCGCTTCCCTACCCCCTCGTCTGCTATCAAACTCCTGACGATGGTTGCGCTGAAAACCATACACCAGTTCCAGAAAACTATGCTGATTAAGCTGATAATTGGATTTCAGCTTCAACAAATCATGAGCAACCTGCTGCCTTGGTGCAGTGATAGCATAACTGAAACCGTACTTCTCCAGAGGTTTACCTAAGGCAATGCGGGCATGGATATCTTCGATGGTCCCCACATGTGCACTGTAAAGAATCCCCAACTCTGTACCAAAATGGCTATGATAAAGTTCATATTTTGCCTTTGGAGCGCTATACTGCACCGCTCCAGCATAATTAAACGTTCTTTCCCCTGTGTTCCCCAGGTAATAATCGGCAGTCCTTAAATTTCCAGATTTACCAATGCTGCTTTGAACTCGCCAGGCAAAGCCGTGATGTTTGGGTAATCTGCCACTGAGTATGATCGCAGTGCCCCCCTTTCGTCCGTTCGAAGCCCCTGACAGGTTCAACTCTCCAGTTAAAACTTCCTCCGGAAACTGCCCCGGCTCCATAACAATTACACCACCGATTGCTTCCGCACCGTATCTGACAGCTTCAGCTCCTTTGATCACGTATATACTATTTGCCGTATATGGATCTATTTCCGGCGCATGCTCAGCTCCCCATTGCTGCCCCTCGTGCCTGAGGCCATTGTTCAGAATCAAAATACGATTGCTATGCAATCCATGAATAACAGGTTTAGCAATCGTCCCCCCTGTTTGTAGCAAATTCACACCAGGCATATTCTTAATGGTCTCCCCCAGACTGAGTCCTCTACTTTCAGCTAACTCCGAGCCGGATAATTTTGATGATATTCTGGTTTTACCAACGCTATTTCGCTTAGCCGAAACTTTTACCTCTTTTAAAGTTTTGATATTTCGCTCTAAGCTGTCAGACTTTTGCGCAAATGAATATTGTATCAGAACCAGCAGCCATATGATCATTGATATTTTACGTGTCATCCTTAGTATTTTTATTTTAGCTCATCACTAATGCAACTGAGTTGCAAATATATTTTAATATTTACCACAAATGCAACTTAATTGCTTTTATATTTACAGAATAAAAAAAAGATACAGCAGCGTATTTATTTTGCCAGTGGTAGCAAATACTTTACACGAATAGTATATGCAATTAAATTGCATATACTATTTTTGTGAACAACACAAATCGTATGAACAGAAAATTATTATTAGGCGCATTTTTATTATTTGTAAGCATGATCAACCCAGGCTGCAAGCATGGTAAAGTGGATGGCACAAAACATGCTGTAAAGTGTACAACCAGCCATTTAAGTAAATAGCTTTATGATTTCATTAAAATCCGTTTCCCACCAGTATTCTGGTGGGCTTCGCATTGCGTTTAAAGACTGGCAGATCAACAATGGCGACCAATGGTTGTTGTTGGGTGAATCAGGCAGCGGAAAAACTACCCTCTTGCACATACTAACAGGTATACTGAAGCCTTCGGCAGGAGAAGTGCAAATCAATGACACCTCTATTTATGGTTTATCATCTAAAGCATTGGACCAATTTAGAGGTCGCAATATTGGAATCATCTTTCAGCGTCCGCATTTGATTAAGAGTTTAAGTATATCAGACAATCTAGTTCTGGCACAAAGTTTAGCTGGATTGCCAACAGATTTAAACCGCGTAAATGAAGTTTTAACTTCATTAGGTATCGCCGACAAGAAAAAAGCCTACCCAAATGAGCTTAGTCAGGGGCAACTGCAACGCGTTTCTATTGCCAGGGCAGTGATCAATAAACCCGCCCTGCTGATAGCTGATGAGCCGACCTCCAGTCTGGATGATAAAAATGCGGCTGCCGTATTAGAACTTTTGCTTCAGCAATCGGGCATCAACCAGGCTACACTAGTAGTAGCTACCCACGACAAAAGAGTTAAAGACGCATTTACCCATACTTACGCATTATCATGAGTCCATTAAAAATAAGTTGGAAAAGCTTATGGTCTAAACCCCTATCTGCCGCACTAAATATGATGCTGATTGCTTTCGGCACAGGAATTTTAACCATCCTGCTCCTGGCATCAAACCAGATCAGTGAAAAACTGGAAAACAATTCAAAGGATATTGACTTGGTGGTGGGTGCCAAAGGAAGTCCCCTGCAACTGATTTTAAGCAGCATTTACTACATCGATTTCCCAACTGGCAACATTCCCTTAAAAGAAGCGATGGAACTTGCCAGAAGTCCTTTTGTAAAGCGTGCGGTACCCTTGGCGCTGGGCGACAATTACAACGGCTTACGCATTGTTGGTACAGATACAAATTTTATAGCGCTTTATAAATTAAAAACTGCTCAGGGAAAATTCTGGCAAAAGGATTTCGAAACGACCATAGGTGCTGCTGTAGCCAAAACGCAAAACTTAAAAGTAGGTGATAAATTTTACGGTGCACATGGATTGACCGATAATGCAGGTGTGCATAAAAATCATGAATATGTGGTTTCAGGGATTCTTGAACCGCAAGGAAATGTGGCCGACAACCTGATCCTTACCAATGTGGCCAGTGTTTGGAAAATGCACGATGAGCATGAAGATCATGATCATGAGGAACACAAGCACGATGAGCACGATCATAAAGGACATGATCACAATGCACCCACCGAAGTTCAGGTAAATGATGAATCGCGAGAGCTGACATCTTTACTGATTCAATACCGCTCGCCTATGTCGGTGGCCATGTTCCCAAGACTTGTGAATGAAGCCACAAACATGCAGGCAGCCTCTCCAGCGCAGGAAAGTACACGATTATTTTCTTTAATTGGCGTAGGCGTTGATACCCTTCAATGGTTTGCTATACTCATCATGCTCATAGCCGCTATCAGTGTATTTGTAAATCTTTATAATTCATTAAAAGAACGTAATTACGACCTGGCCATTATGCGTACATTAGGTGCATCCAGAACAAAGCTGTTTCTGATTGTGATTACTGAAGGAATCATGCTTACTTTAGCTGGTACGGTAATGGGAGTGCTTCTAGGGCATTTAGTACTGGAATTCATTGGAAGTAACCAGGAAAGCGGTCAGGCGCAGTTAACAGGTTTTGTTTTACTTTACAATGAAATATACCTGTTTGTTGCCGGCTTAGCGATTGGTATATTTGCAGCTATAATACCTGCAATACATGCTTACAGGTCGAACATTTCGAAGATATTAGCTAAAAACTAGACATAACATTATAAAAAGATACTATGATGATAAAGAGAATGATATTGGTTGTTTTACTGTTTACAGGCTTTGCAGTTAAGGCACAGCACAATCCAAACGATCAGATCAATTCCGATAACTGGGATATTGTAGGCGGTGTAGACTTTAAAATTGTTAAAGACACTGAGATGCAGGCTATTTTCACTCCGGAGATAAAAAAACACGCCAATAAGCAATTTGAATTGGAAGGTTACATAGTACCAATTAAAGACGGCATGAAACAAACCAAGTTTATGTTATCGACCCTACCTATTAACCAATGTTTTTATTGTGGAAAAAATGGTGTTCCAATCATGGTATTGGTAGAGATGGCCGAGCCTATCAAGTTTACTTATAAAACCGTAACTGTTAAAGGTACGTTGAAATTAAACCCAGGCAATGCGATGGATAATCCACCAATTGCGTTAACTGGTGCTAAAATAATATAGTTATGAAGATTGATCCGATAAGCATCCTAAAAGAACATGATTTAAAGCACACCAAACAAAGGGTACGTGTTTTAGAAGAGATTGCTTTGGATACCGTAGCTATCTCGCAACCTGACCTGGAGAAAAAATTAGGTAAGGAGATTGATCGTGTAACATTATACCGGATATTAAATACTTATCAGGAGAAGGGGATTCTCCACAGGATTATGGACATGAATGGAACGGCTAATTACGCCATCTGCTCCTCTTCATGCTCCGAAGAGCATCATCATGATGAACATGTACACTTTAATTGCACAAAATGCTTTAAAATATATTGCCTGGAGGTAGAGGTTCCCAGAATTAAGATGCCTAAAGGATTTCTTGCAAAAACCGTAAGCTCTACAGCTTACGGCATTTGCGAGAAATGTAATACTATCTAGTGACTAGTGTCCTGAATGGCCATCAGCACCGTGTGCATGTCCATGAGCTAACTCTTCTTGAGTAGCTTCACGTACTGCTAAAATCTCACCTGCAAAGATCAAATCTTTACCAGCCATAGGATGGTTTAAATCAACATTAACCACGTCCTCATGAATAGCTGTAACACCTGCTCTGAAGTGGTTACCTTGGTTGTCCTGCAAAGGAATTACATCACCAACAGCTGGTAATCCTGCTTCTTTGAACATATCGATAGGTAAGTCAGCAAATGCTCCTGGATCGATTTCTCCGTAACCATCTGCGGCAGAAAGTTCGAAACCATATGAATCACCAACATTCAAACCAGCTAAATGCTCTTCAAATTTTGGCAACATCATTCCTGTACCATATAAAAAAACAAGTGGATTTTCTTTATCCGTTTTTTCTACAAAAACTTGTTGTCCTTCTTCATTAGTCGTATGCAATTCGTACGTTAATGAAACCACTGTATTGGGTTTAATACTCATTATAATGTTATTTAGTTATCAATA
>Ga0065714_10003714_pt1 | contig 11382 bp, 11 predicted proteins | sample MisRhiReplicate2_FD_59101 | JGI IMG/M metagenome (GOLD analysis project Ga0065714, IMG submission 59101) | Miscanthus rhizosphere microbial communities from Kellogg Biological Station, MSU, sample Rhizosphere Soil Replicate 2: eDNA_1 v2... | ecosystem: Host-associated > Plants > Roots >... | reverse complement strand
ACGTGCGGTCGAGTGGTCATGTCGATGCCGAGGGCTCGCATAACGGCCAGCATGGTTTTGAGCGTGGGATTTTTGCACTATGCCGGTTAACTGTAGGCGCTGGCTTGCCAGCGATGGCGTCGGGTCAGTCACCATAGATGCCGGATCTCAGACCGCTATCGCGAGCAGGCTCGCTCCCACAGGGGATCTTCACCAGAGCAATGGCGGCGGGTCAGTCGACATCGCGGCTGGATGTTAGACCGCTATCGCTGGCAAGCCAGCGCCACAGGGGATCTTGTTGGTGCCGTCACCCGATCACCCGCGCATACACCGACCTGTCGATATTCCCCCCGGACAGAATCACCCCCACCCTTTTGCCCCGCATCATTTCCCGCTCCTGAATCAGTGCCGCCAGGGCGGCCGCGCCTGCCCCTTCGGCGAGATTGTGGGTGTCGGTGTAATACACGCGCATGGCCTCGGCAATCTGCTCGTCTGTAACCGACACGATCCGCGCTGCGCCTTGCGCGTACACGGCAAAGGCCTCAGCAATGGGCTTGCGCACTGCGAGGCCGTCGGCAAAGGTATCGGCCGACGCGGTTTCGCGTATAACGCCCGCTTCAAATGACAGCTTCGCAGCCGCCGCTTCAGTGGAAACCACGCCCACTACCCGGGTGTTCAAGCCCAGGGCATCGCGAGCGGCGATGACCGCGCAGATCCCCGATCCACAGCCTATCGGCACATAGACGGTATCCAGGTCCGGCGCGGCCTTGAACAGTTCGAGCGCATAGGTGGCCACGCCCTTGACCAGTTCGGTGTGGAACGGCGGCACCAGGTACAGGCCATGGACGCTCGCCAGGCGTGCGGCCTCTTCACGGGCCTCGTCGAAATCGCGACCAAACTCGACCACTTCACCGCCAAAGCCGCGCATGGCGTTGTTCTTTTCCAGCGAATTTGCTTGCGGCACGACTATCAGCGAGCGCAAATCCAGCGCGGTCGCCGCCAGCGCCAGGCTCTGGCCGTGGTTGCCGCGGGTAGCGGTGACAATGCCACGCACGTCCGGATGGGTGCGCTTGAGCCAGTGCATGAAGGTAATGCCGCCACGCACCTTGAATGCACCGGTAGGCGTATGGTTTTCGTGCTTGACCCACACCGTGCAGCCCAACCGCTCAGCCAGCAAGGGCCAGGCGTACTGCGCGGTGGCAGGCATCACCTGGTAAACCAGGCCGGCAGCTTGTTCGATGTCGTCGCGAGTCAGTTTGTGCATGAGTGGTCTCCTTGAGGTGTTGCCCAGTCTAGTCACAGGTGCCACGCGCCGGCTTTCAGAAAACCGACCTGACTTTTGGCTGCCCTTTTCACTACTATGCTGTTCATGAGCCTTCACAAACGCCTGCAACCCGCATTGCCGTCTGAGCCGATCCGCCGTATCGAGGCCGGCCCCTGGGCAATCGAACTGCTACCTGGCAGCGCCTACGCGGCCCGGTATGTGGCGACCCAGGCGGCGATTGGCTTTGCTTTCGACAGCCAGCGCGGCCAGCACGCCATCGGCAGCGACCGGGTGCAGCCCTTCCTTGCCATGCCCAACGGCCTGGCGTTCGTCCCCATGGGGTGTGACGTCTTGTCCGAATCGCCCGAGGGCGGTGAGTACCTGCGGGTGATACGCACCGATGGTATAGCGCTGCCNGGGGATCGCGCCTTCAACAATCGCATCGATCCGCANGCGACCACCCTCGCCTTGCGAATGCGCAGCGCGTTGTTGCAGGCCAGGGTGNCNGACGATTGGGAGGCCTGGGCCCTCGCCTTGGCTGAACGGGCCCAGGGNAACGATGCGCTGCCGACACCGCTGCGNGGCTCGATAACCGCCAGCCGGATGCGCTTGCTCGATGAGTTCATCGACGCCGGCCTCGATGGTCCGCTGGGTGTACAGGCGATGGCGCAGTTGCTCGGGCTGTCCGAGGGGTATTTCATGCGGGCATTCAAGCACGCGACCGGCAAAAGCCCGCACAGTTACCTGATCGACCGCCGCCTCGCCAAGGCGCGTACCTTGATGTGTGACTCGACTTCGCGACTGGCAGAGATCGCCCACGCCTGCGGCTTCAACTCACAGGCGCACATGACGACCGCGTTCAAGCAACGCCTTGGCGTGAGCCCGGCGCAGTTGCGTGGGCTTTTGCGGTAGCGCTGGCGAGGCTCAAGCCAGCAGCTCGGTGATCCACCGGGTCTGCCGGGCAATCTCCTGCACCTTGTCCTCGGGCACCGCCTGCCGCGCCCGGGCGAAATGGCCCAGGGTCTTTTGCTTGAGGCGCAGCATTCGTTGCCACTTGACCAGGAACGCCGGGCTGCGGACCTGCATTTGCAGCGGGCCGAAGTACAGTTCCTCGGCGCTGTACACCACAGGTCCCGTTCGCTCGGCGACGATGATTTCGTAGTCGAAGCGATTTTCCCGCAGCACTTCCTCGCAAAGGATGCGGTAGCCATTGTCCATCAGCCATTGCCGAAGGGGCTGTTCCCCGCCGTTGGGTTGCAGGATCAGACGCTCCTGGCCGCTCAGGCGCGCCTTGCCGCTGTCGAGGATGTCGCGGATCGTCTCGCCGCCCATGCCGCAGAGGCTGATCGCCGTGATCCGGTCGTGCGGCTCGATCGCCGCCAGGCCATCGGCCAGGCGCACCGTAATCCCTGGCGCGTGGCCGCTCTCGCGCACGGTGCGTTCGGCCGCCCGGAACGGCGTCAACGCCACCTCCCCGGCCACCGCCGCTGCGATGACGCCCCGGCGCATCAACGCCACCGGCAGGTAGCCGTGATCCGAGCCAATATCAGCCAGGCGCGCACCGGCGGGCACATGCGCCGCTACTCGCTCCAGGCGCATGGACAATGTCTGTTCGTTCAACTGCAGCCCCTTTTCACCGCGAACGTCCGGCGCCTTTGGCCGAATCGGGGGCGATTCTGTCGAGTAATGCCCTGCATTTCAAATTTATGCGACAAGGACACCATGGCAGTTGATCGGACGCACGCTCGCCAGGGCCCAGGCCGTCTAGACTGAACAGGCCAACACCGGTTGCCAGCCGCTAGATCCAGGGGAAACGGGATGACCACGATAACAGTGCGCCAATGCTCGGCATGGGTCCTGCCCTCTCTTATCGCCATCAACCTGGTGCTGACAGCGGGATGTTCAGGCAAGTCCGCCACGGCCCGCTACTCGGCCTCGAACATGGGTTCAAGCTGCTATGCCAAGGCACTGCCCACTTCCGGCGAGGGCGGCCTCGCCTGGGGCAACACCTTGAGCATCGCGCGACAGAAATCTTTGAATAATTGCATTCGCTACGCCGGCCGCTCGGGGGGTACGCCGAGTACCTGCCAGGTGGTGTTGTCGCAGTGCAGGCATTGATTTCTCCTGCAGGAGGAGCTTGCTCGCGATGGAGGTCAACCGATCCTGCGGCGGCGCACCTCAGCGCTGCCCGTCTTTGTGCGCCGGGGCGGCATACCACTGGTCCCGGGGCACCCGCTTCTCAAACTCCGGGTCGCCCAGATAGTGCGGCGACATGATCTGCACCTCGTACTCGTTGAACACATCCTGGATGTTGGCGTGCAACATGCTCAACAACACCGCGCGCGGCCGTGGCTGGCTGGGGATGGCCTGGGCCACGAGGCGGTACTCGGGGTAGAAATCCGACAGGGCTGTCTGGAACACCTGCGCCGGCGGTTCCTCAAGAACACCGGGGGTACGCCTGGCCGCTTCCAGGAGCATCGCTTCGACCTGTCGCCACGGCGTGTCGTAGCCAATGGTCACCACGGTATCGACCACGTAACCGGGGCCTTGCACGGTGCGCGAATAGTTCTTGGTGACGGTGGCGGTGATCATCGAATTGGGCAACGTCAGCACTTCCCCAAGGCCGGTGCGGATGCGCGTGGTGAACATGCCCAGTTCAGTCACCGTGCCTTCATATTCGCCAATGCGCACGAATTCACCGGGGCGCAAGGTGCGGGTATAGGTCAGGATCAAACCGGCCGCCGCCTGCCCGACCACGCTGGTGGCGCCCAAGGAAATCATCAGGCCGATCAGCACTGACAACCCCTTGAACGCATCGGTACCGGCGCCCGGCAGGTAGGGATAAGCCATGGCCAGGGCAAACAGCCAGATCGCCAGCGACGTCAGGCGCTGGGTCGGCTGCAAGGTTTCCTGGTTCAACCAGCTGAAGGTGCCGGGCATGGCCATGCGCCGCAGGATCCGCCGGGCAAACGCCGTGGTGCCCCGGGCAATGAAGAAAATCGCCAGGGCCACGCCGAGTCCCGGTATGGCGCCGACGATGCCCTCGAACAAGTAACCGGCGAGTTCCAGCAGGTAGTTGTTGAGGCTTTCGCCCCAGGGCCGGGTGTAGGGAAACCGCGACAGGACAAAACCCAACCACTCGTAGGTCAGCAACAACACGACCAGCCAGCGCAACACCGCCAGCAAACGGCTGACCAGCGGGTACAGGTAGTTGGCATCGATCACCTGCACCCGCCCGACTTTCAGGGCCTGGGTGTGCCGGTGCATCAGGTCCGGCAGTTTTTTCAGCAAGCGCCGGCGCAGGTAGGCCATGCCCCAGAGCAAGGCCAGATAGATACCGGTGGCCAGCGCTGCGCCCGCCAGTGACCGAAGAATCAGATGCAGGCTGCGCGCTTCCCCGGTTTCGGCCACCACCTGGCGCAATTTGTCGGCGGCACTTTCTGCCGCTTGCCTGACCGATTCGAACTCGCTGGCATCGACATCCTTGGGCGACACGATAAAGGCACGCTTGGCGCCCAGCAGCACCAGATAACTGTCCTGGATGGGATCGAGGGTGACCCGCAGTTCGTCCACGTCATCCAGCGCTTCGTTGATCGCTGTCCTGGCCCGTTTGACCCGGGTCTGCGGCGTTTCACCGAGCAGCGTGGCGCGAAACTCCATGATGCTGCGATTGGCGATTTTCAGTTCCGCCGGTGCCGGTTGCGGCTCCAGCGGTTTCGCCGCGTCTTCGGCCCATAGCAGCACCGACCAGCACATCGCGAACATGACCATCAATGGGGTGAGCAGCCTGTTCCGCATGCATCGTTTTCCTTACGTCACAAGGTTCTGGACAGGTTACGTATCGCAGCGTAGTCCAGCGATGAACGGTTGTCAGATATCGGCCAATCAGTTGGGGTCGAGCAAACCCCCGCTCCAGTTGCGCGACCGGCGGGTGCCGGTGAACTTCGCCACCCCCATGCCCTGGGAAATCAGGCGATCGCGATAACGAGTGACCAGGCGCCCGGTCTGCTCGGCATACAGCACCACTTCAGAGGAGGGATCGCCGGGGCGGCGCAGGATGCGCGCGAAACGCTGGCCTTGGTCGACCAGATCGCCCAGTTCCTTCTCGAAAATCAGCACCCCGGGCTGTGGCGCAAGGATGGTTTCCATGTGGCCCATCTCCACCGCCTCCACCGGCCAATCGACGGGTACCATCCCATCGTCGATGACCCCACAGGCGCAGAGCCAGGCGTACAGCCCCTGGGCATCCTGTTCGGCGAAACGGTCGCTGACGTCGCCCTGCCCGCGCAACTCCAGGGTCGCGGCCATGCGATGCGCGGTCGTGCCCTCGCGCAGCCAGGGCGCGATGATGGTTTCTTCGAAGGACCCATCGTCGCCGTCATCCCAGATGATCGCCACGTCCATGCGCAGCGCCGCCGCCAGTGCCCGGCCGCGGGGCCAGAAACTGCGGTGCATATAAAGGTAGGGCAGCGCCTCATCGTCGGTGTGCAGGTCCAGCACCACATCCGCTGGCGCCGCCAGTTGCACCAGTTTTTGTTGCCACGCCTGCACGGCGGTCGAAGGTCGCTCCATTGCCGCCGACTGATCGAAGCCACGGTTGAAATTATGCCCAGTCGCATCGTGATAGCGCCCGAGGATCCGCCCCTGGCGAAACTGGCCGATGCCCAGCGGATTGGCCTGCGGCACCACAGTGATACTGCCTTTGAGCCGGCCCTGGGATTGAGCGACTGCAAGGCGTTGCATCAACAGGTGCAGCACCAGCATGCCGGCGATTTCATCGGCATGCACCCCGGCCTGCAAGTGCACCTTGGGCCCATCCTGGGCGCCCTCGAAGCGCCAGGCGCCGACCTGTACCGGATCGCCATTGTTGTTGCTGACGTTGAACGAAATATCCTGCGCCACCCGCTTGTCCTCCTGTTATTGATCCGCGGCACCCGCGTGGCCACGATCGGGTTTGCTCTCGTCCCCTTCGGGATAAAGAGGCTGCGACACGGAGCATTCGGCGCCGACCACGTCCTGTTCCGGGTGACGACCGAAGATCATCGCCAGGGTGCCGCTGACCGCAATCAAGCCGGCGCCGATCATCAACGACACATCCATCAGCGTGCCCCAGATCAGGCTCGACAGCAGGAACGCCCAGATCAGCCCGGTGTACTCGAACGGCGCCAGCACGGTTGCAGTGGCGCGCTGGAAACTGGCGAACAGCAGGAACTGGCCGATGCCGCCCATCAGCCCGGCGCCGAGCATGCCCAGCCAGGCCGGAACGGGTGCCGGGGTGTGGGTCCAGGGCAATGCCAGCGCCATGCAAATGACAAACACTACATTGGTGATCAGCATCTGTTCCAGCACCGAGGTCTGCTCGTCCACCTGGCGCAACTGGATATAGGTGAAGGCCCAGCACATGGCGGCCAGCAGGGTCAGTACGATCGGCAACGGATCGGCCATGTCGCTGGGGCGACAGGCAATCACCACGCCGATGAAACCGATGATCAGGGTGAACCACTGCCAGCCGTTGACCCGCTCCTTGAGAATCGCCGTCGCCAGTACCGTGACCATGATCGGTGCCGAGAAATACAGGGTGGTCATCTCCGCCAGGGTCAGGTCGCGGGCTGCCGTGTAGTACAGCAGCCACGCCGCGATCGACAGCAGGCCGCGCACCACCAGCAGCCGCCGACTGGACGAGCGCCAGGCGCGACGCACCAGTTGCAGGCGGCCGATCAGCAAACAGGCGAGCACCACCACCAGGGCGCGCCAGAACAGGATGGTGAACACCGAATAATCGGCCACCAGCCACTTGATGCCGGCATCCTGCAAGGACAGGAACGCATAGCCCAGGGTGCACAGGCCAATGCCTTGCAAGGAGCGGTCAACCAATGGCCTGTTGTTCATCATGCAGACCTGCGCACCGGGGTGCCACGGCGTTCGGCGAAGGCGAACAGCGCCTCGATCAGGAACGTCAGGCACACGTAGACACCGGCCACCAGCAGCAACGGCTCGTACACTTGCAGGGTTTGCGCGCGCACCACGTTGGCCGCGCCCAACAGGTCGATCACCGCGATGGTCGAGGCCAGGGCCGTGGATTTGAGCAGCATCACGGTTTCCCCGGCCAGGGTCGGCAACAGCAGGCGCAGCGCCCGGGGCAATCGCACCCGCAACAGGGCCTGGCGCGGGGTCATGCCAAACGCCGATGCCGCTTCCATTTCACCTTTGGGCACCGCCAACAGGCCGCCACGGATCACTTCGCCGACATAGGCCCCCACCGACACCACCAGGGCGAACACGATGTACCAGTAGCCGTCACGCAGGTACGGCCAGAGGAAGCTGCCGCGAATCAGCGGGAACTGCGCAAACAGACTGCCCAGGCCGTAGTAGAAAATGTAGATCTGGATCAGCAAGGGGGTACCGCGGGTGACGCTGGTGTAGAACAGGCTGACCTTGGCGATGACCTTGTTCTTCGAGATGCGCGCCAGTGCCACCAGCACCGCCAGGACAAAACCGAACACACTGGCAATCACCAGGATCGCAAGGGTCGTCTGCAGCCCCCGGAGTAACAGCGATGCGTATTCAACTATCCACGCTGGAATCATTTCGTTCTCTCTGCCGGTTCAGTCAGCAAGGGGCATCCAGCGACGAATGCGTCGCTCGAGCCGGCCCGACAGGTAGTTGGACGCCAGGGTCACCGCGTAATACAGCGCCGCGGCCGTGAGGTAGAACAACAGGTAATGACGCGTCGAGCCCGCCCCTTGCCGGGCGGTGTACAGCAGTTCGTTGGTGCCGACCACGCTGATCAGCGCGCTGTCCTTGATCAGGTTGATCCACAGGTTGGCCATCCCCGCCATCGCATACGGCGCCATGATCGGCAGCGTGACGCGGCGGAACAGGCCGAAACCGTGCAGGCCGAAGGCTTTCGCCGCTTCGATCTGGCCGAAGGGAATAGCCTGGATCGCCGCCCGGAAAATCTCCGAGGCGTACGCGCCCTGCACCAGGCCCAGCACCACGATCGCCGCCAGCGGACCGCTGACGTTCACCGCGTCGTAACCCAGGGTTGCCATCAGCGAGTTGAGCAACATGGAGCCGACGTAGTACAGCAACAGGATCAGCAGCAGCTCCGGCACCGCGCGAAACAGGGTGGTGTAGCCGCGAGCCAGCGCCGCGACCGGTCTTGGCCCGCCCAACTTGAGGCAGGCCACCACCAGGCCGATGCCCAGCCCGACCACGAAGGCCCCGGCGGAAATCTGCAGGGTCATCAAGAGCCCTTTCAGCAACGCCGTGCCCCATCCTTGCTCGCTGAAATTGATCAAATCGAACATTGCTGGCATTTCACACTCCATCAACGACCATGAAAATACTGCCAAACCCTTGTAGGAGCTGGCTTGCCAGCGAAGCTTCTGGCGGCCTCAAGGGCCCCTTCGCCGGCAAGCCGGCTCCTACAGGATTTGTGCCGGGGTCAGAACGCCGGCTTCACGCTGGTCCCGAAGTAGCTCTGGGACAGCTCGTCATAGTCCTTGCTCGCCAGCAGTTCCTGGATCGCCTTGTCGAGCTTGGCCTTGAGCTCGGTATCGTCCTTGCGCAGCCCGGCGCCTACGCCCTTGCCGAAGATCGGGTCGTAGGGGACGGTGCCGAGGTAGGCCAGGTCCTTGGCATCGGGGGTCTTGACGAAGGCCGCCATGGCGGTGCCGTCGGCCATCATCAGGTCGAGGCGGCCAGCAATCAGGTCGGCGTTGGCCGAGTCCTGGGTGTCGTAGTACTTCACGTCAGCGATTTTTTCGTAGTAGGTCTTCAGGTAGCTGGCGCTGACCGTGGAGTTCTGCACGCCGATGGTCTTGCCTTTGAGGTCATCCGGGTATTTTTTCACCGAAGTGTCCTTGGGCCCGACCACGGCGATCGCCGAGTCGTAATACGCTTTGCTGAAGGCAATCTGTTTTTCCCGCTCCTGGGTCACCGACATCGAGGAAAAAATCACGTCGATCTTCTTTGCCAGCAACGACGGAATGATCCCGTCCCAGGCCACTTCCTTGATCTCGCACTCGGCTTTCATTTCGCTGCACAGCTTGTGGATCAGGTCCACTTCAAAGCCTTTCCATTCGCCGTTGGCCTGTTTCTCGGTGTACGGCGGATAGGGTTCGGCCGCGACCGCGAAGCGGATCGGCTGCGCTTGGGCCGCGCTCATGCCAGCCAGCAATACGCAGGCTGCGCCGGTCAACCAGTGTGCAAAACGTCGATTTCCCATGTTGTTTTCCCGTCTTTTTATTGGTGTTAGCGAGTTTGATGAGCGTTGACGAATTGCCGGCAACGCTCGCTGCGTGGGTGTACGAACACTTCGTCCGGCGAACCGGTTTCCTCGATCAGGCCTTGATGCAAGAAAGCGACCTTGGATGAGACATCGCGGGCGAAGGCCATTTCATGGGTCACCAGGATCATGGTCCGGCCTTCTTCGGCGAGAGAGCGGATCACCCGCAGCACTTCCCCGACCAGTTCCGGGTCGAGTGCCGAGGTGGGTTCATCGAACAACATGACCTTGGGCCGCATGGCCAACGCCCGGGCGATTGCCACCCGTTGTTGCTGTCCCCCGGAGAGAAACGCCGGGTATTCGTTGCGCTTGGCCGCAAGGCCCACCCGTTCGAGCAAGGCTTCGGCACGTTCGGTGGCCTCCGCTTTGCTCTCGCGAAGGACTTGGGTCGGCGCTTCGATGAGGTTTTCCAGCACCGTGCGATGGGGCCAGAGGTTGAAGTTCTGGAATACCATGCCCAGGCTCGAGCGGATGCGCACCAACTGTTTGGCGTCGGCCACCAGCGGTGCGCCGGGGCGGGTGTGGTTCAGGTGAATGCTTTCGCCGTCTACAAGGATGCGTCCCTGGTCCGGCACCTCGAGCATGTTGATGCAGCGCAGCAAGGTGCTTTTGCCCGAGCCGCTGGCGCCGATCAGCGAGATCACTTCGCCTTCGCGGGCCGTCAGGGACACGCCCTTGAGCACCTCGATGTTGCCGAAGCGTTTGTGCAGGCGATCGACTTCGATCATGGTTCGCGCAGTGACCGGCTCCCTGACCGGTTCGCTCGACACACGGCTGATCACAGGCTTGGGTGCGGGCGCTTTCAACGCCTGGACAAAATCGCGGATACGCTGGGAGGTCTTGGCCAACAGCAGGGATTGGGCATGCGCGACCAGGTCAGGATCAGCGACGATCCAAGCCATGGGCCAGTCGGCCATCGGCTGGGATTTCGCCAGGCTACCGATCACCATGCAACGCTCGGCCATGCCCGGCACTGCCAAGAGGCCCAGGTGCGGGTGCTCCAGCGTCAGGTCGTCATGGGCCTCGTCGATCACCACCCGCAAGTCATGGGCGATGGCGAGTGTGGCGATGGTTTTCAATGCTTCAACGTTGCGCTTCGGGCCGGACAGGAAAATCGCCCGCGTGCGCGGGGTCATTGCCTTGGCCAGTGCTGCGCCATCTGCCGAGACCACCGGCACCAGCGTGGCGCCGCAGGCCTTGAGCGACGCCTCGCTGGTTGGGTGCATCGAATCGAGGACGATCATCTCGTCGCCTGCAGCGAGCAGGCACATCGACGCGACCAACAAGGCATCCTGCGCCCCGGCCAGCGTGATCACGTTCGCGGCGTTCAGTTCACGGTCCAGCAGTTTGCCGTAGTGCTCGGCAAGTGCCTCGCGCAAGGCCAGTCGTTCGGTCGATTCGCGGTTGTGGGTGTCACCTTCAGCTGGCACATCAAGATCGGCGTCGGTGATGAAATCGGCGGCGGGAAAATCCGCGGTGCCGACATGGGGCGTCCGCTCAACAAAGGGTGAAAACCGCATGCCAGTGCCTCGTTCAATATGAAGAAACGCAAGCCCGCAACCAGCCGGGAGAGTAGGTGGAACGAACATAGTCCAAGCTGAACACTCGTTCAACAGAAAACTGTCGAAGGTTCGCGTTCAGCGTAAACAGGTCGTTTTTGCGACAGTCACGACGTTTTTGCGATTCAGCCAGCCAGGCCATGCAGAAGGCATCCGGACGACTATGCTGCTGTGATGTCCTTTGGTTGGAAAACGCCCAATGCAATCAGGTACATCCACACGGATGCGGTATTGCCGACTACTGGTGATAGGCGTAGCGGCCCTCGGCGGTTGCGTTCGGCTGGGTCCGG
>Ga0065714_10003834_pt1 | contig 11387 bp, 2 predicted proteins | sample MisRhiReplicate2_FD_59101 | JGI IMG/M metagenome (GOLD analysis project Ga0065714, IMG submission 59101) | Miscanthus rhizosphere microbial communities from Kellogg Biological Station, MSU, sample Rhizosphere Soil Replicate 2: eDNA_1 v2... | ecosystem: Host-associated > Plants > Roots >... | reverse complement strand
TGACCCCAAGTTTCCCAAAGAATATTCATTCAAATCGCAAGGCTTTATAGAAAATACCGGATTCAGCCTGGTACTTGAAGACGATGATCACAGTCACAGCCTGGAAACACAAGGCCATGAAAAACATGTCGCAGATGCAGCACCAAAAGACATCACACCAGTAAACAGCATCTTGCTCGATGAGCCGGTTGCCGGCGGAAAAACATACCTCGATACAGTAAATAAAGAGCGGAACCTTCCTGACTCAATTAAAAAAATGCTGACAAATATTTATGCCTAGGCAAAAGTCTCAATTAGCCATTGTATTGATAAAATAGGGACTTGAATAAAAGTAACGGCTCATTCCACCCAGTTATGGATTGAATGAGCCTCTTTTTTCAAATCAAACCACTGCTTAGCTCTGTCCATCAATAACATTGGGGATTTCTCTAAGTTCATTGAGCATTGGAAATTCTTCAGCAAAGGAAACCTTAAGCCGGATACTGATAACTTTAGAGCTTAGGACCTTTAAACTAATTCACCTTAAAAGTATACAAGCCAGAATCGGAAGTATTACCTGTCTGGTCATTTGTAATAATTTTCCAGTAATAGGTTGTACCGGGCGTTACGGCAATATCTTTGGCAAACATATCTGTAATACTTGTTTTGAAAAGCGCCGGGGTATTTGTAGTTCCAAAATATAGGTCGTAATTTTTAATCGTTTGCTCAATACTGCTGCCCTTCCATACCAGGTTTACAGTACCTCCTATCGCATTGACAGTTTGATTTAATGCTGGTGAAATGATTTCGGCCGGAAATGGCGCATACACTATTGTACCGGGCCCAGCATTGTAAAATTTCCAAAGTTCGCTTTTGGCTGTATCGGCAAGCGCCTTAGATTTTGAAATGACAAACCAGGCATATGGCGTATTTCTGAGCAGGGTATCTTTAAGCTGAACACCTTCTGTTTTTTTATAATGTGTGGTTTGGGTTAAAAGGTTTGTAATACCAATTAAATAGCTATCGGCATTGGCTGAAGCCTGCCACCTGAAAACAATACTACTCTTCTCATCAGAGAGTATATCGCCGGTAGTACAGGCTGAGTTCTTTTCAGGAAAAGTTAATACTGCCTGACCAGGTGGAAGCGGCTTGCCAGGCTCTTCGACCGGGCTTTTTTTACCACAGGCCTGTATTAACACTACACATAACAATATTATACTATAAATATACTTACTCATCGTTTTAATATTTTAAAAACTGAATCAGAACCATCTGCATTGAGGTTCAATACATAAACACCAGTACTTAAGCCGGGTAGTTTAAGTGAAACAATACCCGAAACATTATTCATCAATTGTTTGTAAACCTGTTTGCCAAACGAATCAAAAATACGGATGCTTGCTGTTTTAACCACCTTGTTCCCAATCATGATATTCAGTTCCTCATCAAAAGGATTTGGATAAACTGTCGGCTTGTTTGATATACTGATTTTCTTTTCTATTACGCCCTGGCATAGCTTATCGGTAGATACTTGAATGGTATTAATGCCCTCATCAAGGGGTAGGGTGATAGAACTGCTGCTGGTTTTTGAAATCTTACCATTAATATTAATGCTATAATTGCTACCGCCATCTAAACTTAAGGTAACCAGGTTACTGCTGTTATTTACCGAAAGGTATACCGCCAGGTCTTTAGGCTCATTAATGATAACCGAATAGCATTGCTGATAAACGCTTTCGGCTACCGTGATACAAATATTGTAACTTCCTGCAGCCAGATTTGTAATGCTCAGGTTATCGGTAAAAGGGTACGATTTATTTAATCCGCCTCCGGTAATTACAGCCGTATAATTTAACCCACCGGAAGCCGCAATTTTAACTATACCGTTATCGCTGCCTTTACAGGTTGCACTTACTGTGGAAACCAGAAAGTTGGTTGTACCAATTGTGTTCACTGTAATTGGGGCCGAAACCTGTGTAATACCACCTTTACTGATTTGTACTGTATATAAACCGCCACTCGTAGCCGTAAAGTCGGCCTGCAGTTGACCGGAAATGGGCTTATCATTACTCAACCATTGATAGCTGTAACCTTCACCCTCTGCACTCGCTTTTAACAGCACACTTTCACCCTGACGAAATGTTGTGGAACCCAGAGCCGTAATTACCGGCACCGGCACATAGCTGAAACCACCTAACGAATCCTCTCCAGATTCGGTTTTTACGATCACATTGCCGCTTTTTGCATTACCTACAATTGCTGTAATTTTGGTTGGGGAAACCACTGTAAAAGATGTGGCTTTAACCCCGCCGAAGCTAACTTCTAATACTTTGACGAAACTGGTTCCGGTAATGGTTACAACAGTACCTGTGGCGGCTGTAACGGGGGCAAAACTTTTTATTTCCGGTACATCTGCCGGAGCCGGATTATTACGGAATGCGGTTATCGAATTGCTTATTCCGAGCAGATCTGCCTTACCATCTCCATCCAAATCGACCACCGCAAATGATTTGAAACTGGTAGTGGTGTTAAGCAAAACACTTTTTTCGGCGAATGAAGCATTCGAAATTATGCCGTTACCGGCAACATTTCTTAATATTGAAGGTGAATAGGTAATGTCGCCGGCAAAAACGATGTCGGGCTGGTTGTCGCCATCCATATCTGCAATTTCTACCGTATTGGCATATACTTTCATGTCTATTTTTGCTCCAAACGACGAACTGTTTATCGTACCGGGCACACTGTTGTTTTGAAATATCGACAGGCCATTATTACTACTGCAGGCCACTACAATGTCTGGTTTCCCATCGGCATTTAAATCACCTGTCGCAGCATATATGGGCGAGGCGAGCGTCGGGAAATCGATATGCTTAGCAAATGATGCGCTGTTTAATGTACCTATTGGCGAAATGTTTTTCAGTACCGACATTGTGTTATCCACTTTATTGGTTACAATTAAATCGGGCTTGCCATCTCCATCTATATCTGCTAAATTTACTGATGTAGAGGCTTTGCCGGTTTCAAAATTATATCCCCTGTCAAAAGAAACCGTACCAGGTGTACAGGCGTTATGCAGCACAGAAACAGCTGCAATTGATGAATTGGCTATTAAAATTTCCGGTTTACCATCGCCATCTACATCTCCGGTATTTACCACATAGGTATTTGCACCAAAAGGCACTGAATTATAGGGAATATTAACACTTGGTGCAAACGAGATCTTTCCCGCAATGGAGGTGTTGAGTAATACAGAAACACCAATGCCGTTAAAACTATAGTATGTAGCCAATATATCCAGTCTGCCATCGCCATCTACATCTGCAATTTTTAAGGTCAGCGTACCCTCACCTACCGTAAAATAACTGCGGTCTGGTGAAAATGAGTTTCCGTTTATACTGCCGCTTGCAGAGAGGTTTCGCTGAACAATAACGGCGTCACCACCATGGTAAATCAGATCGGATTTGCCGTCTCCATCAATATCGGCGCTGCGCAGGTATGTACCAGCGTACGAACCTATTTTAACTTCAGGATCAAAGTCTTTAGCGCTGATATCGTTCTTCGACCGGAAAGTGACATTGAATTTAGCAGGGGTAGAACCTGTAAGGTTGTTGCTTACATTTAATACAGTGCCATATTCGTAAGCTACACCGGCAGGTATAGTAACGGTAAGCCTGGTGCTGCTTGCTGAATTTACTATGGCTTTTACCCCACCAAAATACACTATATTCTTTTCGGCATCTGCATTAAAGTTGGTTCCGGTCAAGGTAACAACCGTACCCACCGGCCCAAACGCTGGCAACATGGAGGTAATTACTGGAGCAACAGGTGCTACCGACGTTTTCGGGGTATTGGGTATAACCGATAGCGTATTGCCATCTTGGTTAACCACCACTATATCGGCCTTTCCGTCGCCATCAATATCGGCAATGGCCAGGCCCGATACACCCACGTTAGCCGTTAAGGTTATTTTCCTGTCGAAAAAAGTGTAGGTTGGTGTTGTATTGGTTGAGATATTCCGGAGTACAGTTACCTCGCCCAAGCCGCCTGCTGCCTGCACAACATCTGGTTTCCCGTCGCCGTCTATATCGGCAATGCCGAGCAAATAACCTAAAACCCCGGCAGGCTCACTACCTGCAAAGGCAACCTTGCTTTCGAATGATGAAGAACTGACCAGATTGTTCGTCATCACATTACGCAGCAGGTAAACTTTATCTGAGGCGCATACAATGTCGGGTTTCCCATCACCATCAACATCCGAAACAGCAAACATAATTCCGGATGCACTAAGCTCACTATTTACCCTTACCGCACTACCCATTGATAAAAAACCAGGTTTTGAATTATTAACCATGATCTGCATGCTGTAATTACCGTTAATAACGAAGTCTGGTTTCCCGTCGTTGTTCATATCGCTAAAAACCATACTACTTACACCATTAGTTAAAAAATCAATCTTAGCAGCAAAAGCACCTGAATTGATTACACCTGCCGTTACCTGATTTAATAAAACGGCTACTGTATTGCCTACAGCCATAATTTCCGGTCTTCCGTCTCCATCTACATCGCCTATAACAATGGTTTTGGGTGCATTTGCCGCCACAAAATCTACTTTGGCTGCGAACGAACTGCTGGTAATACTACCACTTACCGCCTGGTTTTGGAGCACAGATACTGAATTGCCGGTGTAGTTGGCCACTATAATGTCTAATTTCCCATCGCCATTTAAATCAGCAATCTTTATGCCCTGAGGGCCNGTACCCACATTAAAATCNATTTTTGTAGCAAAAGAATTCGTGCCGATTGAACCGCTAAGGGCCATATTACGGTATATAGATATGGTATTNNCAGCCGAATTAACCACAACCAGATCGGGNTTACCGTCGCCGTCAATGTCTCCGGTAGCTACAGCCGATGGTTTGCTTCCGGTAACAAAATCAACCTTAGCACCAAAATCGTTTGTAGTTATGGCATTTTTTGAAGTAAAAGTGGTGGTATAAGGTTTATTACTGTAGCCGGTTAATTTGGTTGTTGCATTTAATACTGATACTTCCTGGTAACTGGCACCAGCCGGAACAGTAACATTAAGTGTGGTAGCCGTGGCGGTGTTTACTTTGGCCTGGGTAGCCCCAAAAAACACAATATTATCAGCCGGTACGGTATTAAAGTTAGCGCCTGCAATTACAGTGGCCGAACCGATTGTTCCTTTATCGGGCTGCACACTGTTCACTATAGGAGGCATCACACGCGGGGTTTCAGGGGTGGGGTTATTTCTTAAGATAGAAAAACTATGGTCGCCAGGATTGGCGCTAATCAGATCTACCTTACCGTCTCCATCTATATCGCCTATCGATAAAGCTGAAGGGCTTTTGCCGGTAGGGAAATCGGTTTTGAGATCAAACGATATCATGGGCGTACTGCCTATTGGCATTTTATTGCGAAATACCGAAATGCTGTTAGCAACCGCATTTACCGATATGATATCGGGCTGTCCATCTCCATCAATATCGGCCAGCGCTAAACTTTTTGGTCCGTTGCCGGTAGGTAGATCTGTCCGGGTACCAAAGTATATATAGGATATTTTTGAGAATATCGAAATAAAATTACTTCCCGAGCCAGCCACGAGTACTTCGGGCATCCCATCTTCGTTAATATCTGCCGCTGCAATTGCTTGCGGGGCTAAGCCTGTATTCCAATCGAAACGTGGTACAAACGAATCGGTGTTAATGATCCCCCCAACCGAAGCATTACGCAGAACAGAACAGGAATTACCAGAATAGTTGGCTGTTAATATTTCGGGCTTGCCATCTGCATCTATATCGCATGCCACCACCGAACGCGGAGCCAGGCCGGTTGTAAAATCAACCTTTGCCTGGAAATTAAATTGGCCCGGTACGCTCAAGTTCTGGAAAACAGAAACACTGTTACCTGTTGAGTTGGCCACAACAATTTCGGGTTTGCCATCTTTATCAATATCGGCGATGAACAGTGCATAAGGTCCTTCGCCAGTTATTAAATTTACCCGGTCGGCAAACGAAATCGTGCCAGGAGTAGATTTATTGAGGTANACNGANACTGTATTATCAGTAAAATTAGCCACCGCCATATCTTGTTTACCATCGCCATCCAAATCGCCAGCAGCCACTGCCTGGGCACCTCTGCCTGTTGCAAAGTTGACCTTTTCAGCAAAAGAACTTGCACCGATGCTCCCGTTCGAAGCCGTATTTCTGAATACCGATATTGTGTTATCTGTGCCATTGGCGAGAATTAAATCGATCTTCCCATCCCCATCCACGTCGCTTAGGGCCGTTGCGCGTACCTCATCGGCTGCGGTAAAATCAACCTTGGCCGTAAAATCAGCCAATGCAAGCATATTTTTTGAAGGAAATGTGGTATTAAAAATGGTGTTTGAACGCGTACTTAATGTATTGGTCTTATTCAGTACCCATAGTGGCTGGTGAGTAGATCCTACAGGTACGGTTACATTTAAACTGGTAGCACTTGATGTATTGACAACCGCTTTAGCCGCTCCGAAATAGACAATATTGTCGGTTGCATTCGCATTAAAACCTTTTCCTTTGATAGTCACTGCTGATCCGGCATCGCCCCTTAATGGTTCAATTGAAGCAATAACAGGGGCCGGTGCATACACAAAGCCGGCAATAATAGCGGTGCCCCCAGGTACTGTAACCGTTAAATTACCCGAAGCCGATAACGTATCTACCTGTGCGGTAATCTGGGTAGAAGATTGTACATAAAACGACTTTGCTTTAATACCACCAAAGGCAACCGCNGTAGCATTCTGAAAATTGGTTCCGGTTATGGTAATTGTTTGCCCGGNTGCTGCTGCTAAAGGTGTAAAAGAGNTTATTTTAGCTGTAGGTAAAAAGCTAAACCCTGAGGCTGTTGCTTTAGCAATCGGGTTAATAACCGATATTGTACCGCTAGCTCCTGTGCCAACTATTGCTGTTATCGAAGTTGGCGAATCGACGGTAAATGAAGCTGCTGCAACCGTACCAAAGTTTACGGCTGTAACCCCGTTAAAGTTCGCACCGGTAATGGTAACGGTACTGTCCTGAGGGGCAGAAGCCGGAGAAAAAGACTTTATTGAAGGGCCATTGATGGTGTTTGTTAAGATAGAAATGGTACCTCCCTGCCAGTTGGTAGCACAAAGATCAGGTTTGCCATCGCCATCAAAATCGCTTACAACGCAGGCCGATGGTCCTGAACCTAACGCATTTGTGGTAGAACTGCTATTCCGTTTGGTATATTGAAAATAGGTCGGAAACGAGAGTTTTCCCAAAGTAGAAAGGTTTTGAAATACGGCTATTTTTCCACCGGTATCTCGGTCAGAGATAGCTAAATCGGGCTTTCCATCACCATCCAGGTCGCCAACATCATAACCTGTCAGGCTAAGCCCAATACTGGCTGTTAATTCATTGCCGAAAGCGATGGCATCATTTAAACTTGTGTTGTTCAGAATGGAATAATACCCATCATATCGGGTTTGTGCCATATCCGGTTTTTCATCGCCATCCAGATCGGCCAAAACAACATTGTTAGCGTGTATACCCGCTTCATAAGTGTTCATCCATTTAAACATAATGGAACCTATTGTGCTTACATTGCGGTAAATATTGGTAACCTGACGAGTCGATTGCTGATTGGTAGTTACCAGGTCTAACCTCCCATCGCCATTCAGGTCTTTTGCGAATAACTTATCAAGCGGATAGTTATAGCTGGGTATAGGCACCAAAAATACATCAGCAGCTGCAAACAATATATTTCCACTGGTACTGGTATTCCTGAATATAGAGAAACTGGCAGCTTCACTGTGTCCAACAATGATATCCGGTTTACCATCACGATCGAAATCGGCTATTGCCATCCCGCTTGGTTTGCCAATATCAGCTATTACCATTGCCGATGCGAAGGATAAATTTCCAACGGTACTGGTATTCCTCAGGATGGTAAAACCACTTGCTGTAGAAAATAATACGTCGGGCTTTCCATCGGCATCTATGTCTTTAACCGATAAGTGGTTAATGGCGTTCGCCTGAACAAAATCCTTTCGGGGGGCAAATGAAGTATTGCCTATGGTACTTATATTTTTAAGAAAAGAGAATGCCGTACCGCTGTTTACAATCAGGTCTGTTTTTCCATCCAGATCCAGATCGGCAGCAATAACATCGGTAGGATAATTTACAGTCGAAATATCAATTACTTTATCAAAAGAATTATCACTGAACGGCCCGCTGTCGGTAAAGGTTACGTTAAAAGAAGTACTGGTAACGGTGCTCAATCCGTTACAGCTTACCGAAATTGGCTGATAATTAGCTCCTACTGGTACAGTTACTTTTAATTCGGTTGAGGTTGATGAATTAATCGTTGCTCTTGCAACACCGAAAAACACGATATTATTCGCAGCTACAGGGTTAAAATTTTCACCCTTAATCGTTACCACTGTGCCTACCGGCCCCGAAAGCGGTGCATAGCTGTTAATGATGGGAGGTGGTGTACCAACCACAAAAACGGTACCTGTGCCTTTGCCAAATGCTGTTTTGGCAACTACATTCCCCGTAGTTCCCGTACCAACTACGGCGGTAATACTGTTGGCCGAATTAACGGTATAGGAAGCTGCGGCCGAACCGCCAATACTTACCATTGTAGTATTATTGAAATTCAAACCCGTTATATTTAAGCGGGTTCCGGGCGTCCCTATTTCCGGATTGATTGCCGTAATTGCCGGTTCATTTATCTTATTCCTGATTACCGCTAATAAGCCATCGTTGGATCGAATAGCTACCAGATCTGGTTTCTCATCGCCGTCAATGTCGCCAATATCAGATATAAAAGTATTGGTATTATAGGCAACGGGGTTATCGAAAGAGATATTCCCGGCAGTACTGGTATTTTTTGCAATCATGTATTCGAAAACGGCATCAACCTTGCCGTCGCCATCTACGTCGGCCAGCATTGCCTGGTCTATGTAAGTATTCGTTAAAAAATCCGTTTTGGGGGCAAAGGCTATTGCACCAGGAACGGATATATTTCTAAAAACGGAATAACCTGCTGAGTTTGGAAATACCGCCAGTATATCCAACTGCCCGTCATTGTCAATATCATTCAGGGCCAGGGGAGCGCTATTTCCACCTTCTAAAGGAGGAATGGCAACAAAAGAAACCGTATCTACAGTGCTGGTATTCATGTAAACGGAAATTAAATTTTTGCCACTGGTAGCAGAACGGTCACGCACAATCATATCTACCTTTCCATCCCCGTCTATATCTGCAAAAGCGATCTCCGAAATATATACACGACCATCGAAATTAATACCTGAGGAAAAAGAGATATTATTTTCACTGCTGTTATTTAAGAAAACGGTTATTTTTTTTTCGGTTACTGTAATGATATCGGGTTTGCCATCTGCATTTACATCGGCAGTTGCAAAATCAACGATAAAGGGATCGGCTGCAAATGAAACCTTTGGTGCAAAAGAAATGCTGTTTACAGAACTGGTATTGATCAGTACGGATACCCCTGCCGGGTTATTGTTTCCTACGGCAATATCAGGCTTTCCGTCACCGTTAAAATCATTAATTTCATGATAGCGTGGATTCGTTCCGGCATCGAAACTAACTTTAGTAGCAAACGAACCTGTACTTATGCTGCCTGCTGTGGTATTTACATTTCTGTAAACAGATACGGTAGAGCCATTTCCATTGGCTGTTACCATATCAATTTTGCCATCCCCATCCATATCTTTCAATGAGGTNCGGCCTGCATACTGTTCAACCGAGAAATTTACCGGTGCCTCAAATGCCGTTGCTGCTACCGGACCGGCACCTTCGAATGTTGGTGTAAATTGCGTACGCGAATAGGCCGTTAACTTATCTGCTGTTACTGTTATCCGCTTCGCTGTTGCCCCCGAAGGTACTTTTACGGTTAGCTGGGTATTTGTTGCCGAAACTACNGTGGCCCGTGNAGCACCAAAGAAAACGATGTTAGCACCNGCGTTAGCGGCAAAATTACTGCCCGTTATGGTTATGGTAGTGCCTACAGGGCCGTTTACCGGGTTAAATGAATTTATTGCCGGAACCTGGGCAAATAAAGCCGGGGTACTAATTAAAAATAAGATATTAGTGAGTAAGCGTTTTAATCGCATGTATGCTCTTTTGTGATGAAATGTATAGTTTGTTAGTTATTGCGGGGCAGGGTGGGAAAACCGGCTAAAGCTGATAAATTAAAGCGGGTACTGCACTAACTGCCTGCCGGATCGGCGTATGATAAAAAAAGGAAACCAGGCGTTTTAATCCAACCGTTCCGCATAAAGATCTGCCAGGCCGTTTTTATATGGCTGGCTACACAAACAAACAGAACAATAGTCTGTGTTAGTAGTTTCATTTGAGAGGTTATAAGCTATAAATTTAGCAAAAAAATAAATATCTTTTGCTAAATTATTTTGGTGTCCGATTAAGCCTACACGGGCACTGGTTATGAACAGCTACATTAATAAGTAGAAGAAACACTACCCTGTTAATGGCATTGGGAAAACTTCAAAACTGCTGTCAAAATTCCTGGATTGTTCATACTATTTTACAGTAATGTTAACTTCTCCGCTAAGAATATTTCCTGAAACTTTTGTTGTCTTATTTCTTTCAATTGGAATGAAAACGGGGATCGGAAGTACTCCCGGGGGATCAATATCTATAAACAGCGTTCTTCCAGTTGTTAGCAACTTAAGTTTGAATGGTCCATTAGCTGATGTATTGACCTGAAAAATGGGCCGTCTGGTTACGCCATTAAAAGGATTATAGGTATCAAAACTTATAGCGGTAGATTCACCGAATAGCTCTGCATTAAAAGTATGAACATCAGAAAAAGAAATTTCGACTTCTCCGATTACACGCTGCATCATCAGGTCCACGGTTTTATTCCCTGTAATTTTAACGGTGTCTTTTGCCAGGAATGTATCAGTGGTCCTGTAATTTTTTTCACCCTCGTAAGGATCTGGATAAAGGTACTGCATATAAGCCTGTGCAATTTGTAGTTTTACGGGCGTTGTAGCAGGCGTTTGATAAAAAAGATTAATGCCAAAAGGTGTATTGGATCCTGCTGCAACAAAAATGTAGTTTGTTGATGGTAGGTTAAAGCTGATTTGTCCAAAATTTAAATCAGTTGAGCTTTGAGTTTGCCTTGCTACTTCTTCACCGCTAGATACATCGTAAACAATAATGCTGAGTTGTGTAATATAGTTTTTTATCGGTTCATTTTGGAATCCAACATTAGGCTCCCCGATATTGTGATTTAGCCCACCAATACGAAAATTGACAGTATATTTTTTTTGATTTGAACCATTGCCTATAAAATCAATAAGATCCATTTTACAGCCCGTTAGTAAAATCAACTGC
>Ga0065714_10065262_pt1 | contig 11388 bp, 1 predicted proteins | sample MisRhiReplicate2_FD_59101 | JGI IMG/M metagenome (GOLD analysis project Ga0065714, IMG submission 59101) | Miscanthus rhizosphere microbial communities from Kellogg Biological Station, MSU, sample Rhizosphere Soil Replicate 2: eDNA_1 v2... | ecosystem: Host-associated > Plants > Roots >... | reverse complement strand
TTTCTTGATCCAGAAGAGAAAACATTTTATTTGCAAGATTAGAAATTTCTGGCTCCCATCCTACTATTGATGCTTCATTTTTTCTAAACGGCAACCAATCTTTTTTAAACACTCCCTCAGAGTATGCCCGTGACTTAGCTACTGCTTCCTTAAAATCAGCTTTTGTGAATTCAACATATAGCCGTAGATTACTACTTTTAAGAGCATCGGCAACGCCTGGAATCTTATCTGCATATTGAAATGGTGGTGTCTTATGCCCGTCACCTACGATGAATATGGTGCGAATTTCTTTTGATACCGCTAGTAAAAACTCTTCTTCATTCAGTTGAACGCTTCCATCAGCAGTGACCAACTCCCACCCTAGATGCTCTGCCACCAATCCATCACTATCGGCAAACATAACCGGATTATTCCTGCACATCCTAAACAAATTCAATCCATCAATGGTGCCCGCAGGGTCTGAGGAGAGCCATCTGCCCACCCATGGCTGGTAGTACCGGTAACCGTAGTAGTACAGCCCCGTCGCATCACGCTCCTTGCCCGAGTACCGCACTGTCCTATAATCGGCCTCCACCGCACTGCGGGATGCCCATACCGCCGTGCCCCCGTAAGGATAATACTCCTCCATGCTGATGAGATTTCCGTCAGCGTCCAGCTCAAGCGTGCTACTGCCGGTGAGATTGTCATAACTATAACGCACCGAGTCGTTGCTAAGGTCTGCTGGCTTACCCACAGCCCAGTGGAGTACGCGTACCTGGGCTCGGCCTGCTTCACTCACACTAATCACCTGTAAACTTTCCTTTTCCTTACTGCCGCTTGTTGTCGTACGCAGTTCGACTCCCGGTAGATACACAACTCGCTGTGTCTGCATGCTGTTATTCGTTTTCTGTGTGCTGACCTTCAGGATACGCTGGCTGCTACCGTCATAACGGTAACTCTCGCTGTCGTCTGTCATTTCGACACGCGCCACAGGGGTAACCTTTAATAACTCGTTACGCGGGGTCCAAATTAATGACTGACCTGGCTGCAGCTGTTTCTGCTGCCCGCCAGCCGTGAACAATGCATCAACCTCTGAGGGGCTTTTCGTCAGTGTGCTTAAGACACCACGGTTACTGCGGTCGCTGACGGTGATATCCGTCGTATAGCGGTTGTTTATCGCCGGGGAACTGTGGCTTATCTGTATCAGGTTGCCTGCACTGTCGTAGGTGTAGGTGCGGCTATAATTGGTGTAGGCAGCGTTATCTGTCGAAAGTGGACTTGTTGCCCGAGGTAAGTGACTGTCCTGTGCTCCAGCACTGGCCATCTCGCGCCCAGTGGCGCTGACCAGCTGGTAGAGGCTGTCGTAAGTATACGTATTCTCTGGCACCACTTTCTGATTGCGCCAAAAGCGAGTTTCTTCGGCGTCATTGTGGATATTGAGCACGTTACCCACAGGGTCATACTCGTAGCGCAAGTCTTGCAGCACCTTTGCACCAGATGCATGACCTGATGGACGTTCCGTTTTAATGCCAATAAGGCGCTGCGTCTGGGGCTCATAGGTGTAGGTAGTCACCACACCATTACCATGCTCCTCACGTAGCTTTTGCCCAGCAGCTGAGTATGTCAGTGACTTGACCATAACCTGCTCAGCACCGCCCTTCACCCTCAGCCAACTGCCTGAAAGTAGGCCGGCAACATTGTACTCCACGCGCTGCACGTGACCTTTTGCATCAGTGGTACTGAGCACTGCACCATGGGCGTCGGCCGTGCTCAGGGTAGTAAATGACTCTGCTGCCAGCAGTCTATTCCACGCAGAAGTGTTATCCCCTTGCCAGTCTGTGATTACGTCAGGATTATCTGCTTCCTTTATCAGGCGGCGGCTAACAGAGAGCGGTACCCCATTCAGAGCAATGCTATCTGTCTGTACCAAACCCGCCGTATCGTAATGGCTCACGCACATGCCGGCAAGATTGAGGGCTTTTTCTGCGCTTGTATTGTCAGCATATACAAAGCGCTCCGTAATACGTGCAGCTTCGCCGTTCCTCCGCTCTGTGACACTCAACGGGCGACCAAGCTTTGTGACATCTTCATACTGCCAAGTGCGGGTCACCGCCTGACTTCTGTCGTCTGTACCATCGTCATTGGTGCTGATGTTACTGACCATCACAAGCGGCCTTCCCGCGGCGTCGTTAAGGGCTATGGTGATACCAGAGTCAACGCTCTGTGTGCACAAGACGCTACCTGTTAAGTCCCTAAGATAGATAGCGTTCACAAGGCCAGCATCGTGCAGGCGCGCATCGGCACTCTGCTCAAGCAAGCCAGAATCATCGTACTGATAGCGGGTAATACGCTCGTTCGTCACCTGCGGTAAATCCGGATGACGATGGTACGCTATGTCGCTCACGGTTAGCCCTCGATTATCGAGCACCTTAACCGACGGGGTTTTACTAAACAGTGATTTAATCATGTTTGGTCTCATTTAAGTGATGCAGCTATTAATACCGTTTGAAAAAACGAGCTGCAGCATCGAAATAGAAAATGGCAAATATAAACAACATAGGATCAAATTATTTATCCAAGCACAAACCAATTTTAGTTTGCGCTGGAGAATATTTATCTGTTAATCACCAAAACTAGTGTCAGCAGTTTCAGTGCTCATGACCATGATCTAAGACGCTGTGGTCGAGCACTGTAAATTAAGCAGTATGGCAGTATAGATTAAGGGATAGCATTCACTCTACTGCCATTCAAATCAGGAACAGCCTAAGGTTTTAGGCGCACATATCATTCTCATCTTCATCAACAATAAACCAAGGAGTATAGCTAGTCCGGCGTGAATAACCCAAAGCGGTTACAACAAGGATCTGACGACCAAGCGCATCATAGAAATTCGTATCGGCATAATCGGTGTCTTGTCGTTGCTTGTGGATAACGTAGCGCCAGTCATTGACGAAATAGGGTTGATAGCTACGAACGACTTGGCCTTTACCATCAAGCTCAATATGACCCGAAACAACCCAGCGTTCAAAACAATCGTCAGTACCTGTTTCTAACTTGAACACCTTTTCATTAATTGAGCGCTCACCAGCGAGAGGGCGTAAACACTTAAGACCTGTCTCATGGAGCGTAATGGTTTGTAACGTCTGTCCGCTACCGTTGCCATAATAGACCACAGCAGCAATCTGTTGCGGTTGTCGATCATTATAATAAATAGGCTCTGGATAGCGATCAGCACTGATAACGACACTGTGGGGGGGGTGATGTGGCGTACTGTCTATCAGTTGACGCAATCCAACAGCGGCTTGCTCATTAAGACCAGACAAGTCAGCCTTATCAGCAGCCCAGCGGCGGATACGGGCTGTCAACAGCATATTTTTAGCATCGTGACTTGGCACAATCAAACCATGTTTGAGCAACAGGGGTAATGCTTGTAAACCCACAACCTTTATGATCTCCTTGGTGCGAAGCTGGCCCATCCAACTAAACAAATCAAAAGCTTGCCGACTAGCGACAGTAATAGGGTTTCGTTGTCTTGCTGGCAATGTGGCTTTGGCGATCAGTTGTTCGACGCTGGCGACACTATAATCAGAAGGTTCGGATGCAGGGAATCCGACAATATTTTCATTTTCAGTACCATAATACCAATCTGCAATAACGCGGCCGAAGGCATCTTGTGCTACGCAATGAACGTTGGCATTAATGTCTTCTATTTGGCATGGCGTCATAAAGCGGTAGTCGTACTTTTTGACTTTAGTGATATTGCCAACCGGATCAGTGATAGAGACCGGTAAGCCATAAGTGTTGTAACTAATATGAGTAACACCACTTAGTCGATTACTCTGCTGAGCAACAACTTGGTAAAAACGGGATGGATCGTAGGTGCTAAATCCGCTCGATGCGACATAAACAACATCGTCAACCTTTTTAGGCTTTAGAATTCTTTTGCGAGCCTCAAACCCTGAACGAATAAGAATATCATTAAAATCACTCCCCATTCGCTGTGCTAAAAGTGTCATCTGCATAACATCGAGTTGAGCTATTTCGATATGATCGACTAAGACAGGAAGCTTGGTCGGTTTGCTTTCTTTGTAGAAAACCTCTTGTTGGCCAAGGTAGTTACGTGCAGATTGTCCGTCTAATAGGCCTTGAATATTAGTAAGGACTTCGTAGCTAAGATAATCAGGGATAAATGTGTTAGTAAGGCATAGCTTATCACGGCGACTTTGGGTTGGTATGCCCAATTGCCAATAAGCGTTGTCAGTCAACTGCAGATAACTCTGCTGGTTGAGCAGCACGTGCAACACGTTTTGTTCAGAAGTACGCGAACTGTCTTTGAGGCTATCCGGTAAGATATCAGGGAAAGCCACTTTGTACTCGTCCCAGTTTGCAGAAGATCTTCGCGGGTAGCATATGTCAACGCTTTGGGTTGGCTGACCGTAGACATTACTAACTAATTGAACCGTGTGCCGAATTTGCGGATCAGTAACAATACGTTCGTAGTTGAAACTCATCTGCTCCAGCGCTAATGGTAGCACCAGTGGTGGCGATTTTGCATTGCCAGCTTTTAGCAAACGAACCTGATAGCGTGTTGTTGATACACTGTAGGGTTTGTTTTGCTGTGTACTCCCATCCTGACCGAAGACTTCCTGGCGTAACACTTTCCGATTAAGCGCACGATTCAACCAACGTCGCAGCTCAGGATCGGCATCAGTCAACGGTTGATCTTTGCCATCGTCTTCGTTAACTTGCCATTGTGTAAGTAATGTATCTAGAGTTTGAGGAGCTTTAATATCACCTTCCCAAGGCTCTCCAGGAAGCGACATATCATCACCCTCCATACCAGTATGATACCAAGTACGAGTACGAGTTATCGGTGTGTCCTCGACACCTAAGGCAGGAGCTGTGATGGAGCCATCCGACATTTCGACTAAACGGAATCCTCGAAATTCTCGCTCAGCACCATCGTATACGCCATAGTGATAGGTATAGTGATGAGTTTGCGTGCACTGTTTGATTTCATCCTTGCTCTCAACACGGGCCAAAGTCTGAATGGGGAAAGGTAAACGGGAAGCCGTTGCCCTCTTCTGCTTTTTATCGTCCAGCCAATATTGCGCTGAACTACGATAATAGAGGAGGGTATGCGATCCCATATTGTTGTCTATTTCGCAAAGCAAATAAGGCTTCTGTTCACAAAAATCGTAGCGCCAGTGGCTTATTTCGGGATGCTGCACAGTCAAAATTAGACTGGTAACCCCCTTTCCGTCAAAATCGGCCAAAGACAGTTGGCAATGTCGATCGAAATTAACGCCGGTGGGCATTGTTAACTCTACCTTTTTGGAAAAGCCGTTACCCGCCTGATTGAAATAGATATCGATAGCGGTGCTACGCACATAGATCACATCAACAGCACCCGAACCATCTAGATCGGCAAGGTAAATTTGTTGAGGATTAAACTGTTCTGCGCTCGCAAACCCATTAACTGCATCTTCTTTGGCTAGCGGAATAGTTCGTTTTTCCCCGAAGCGCCCCCTACCTAAGTTCGGCCAACAATAAACACCATCATAGCTGATTTGTACTAAGTGTTGTGTACCTGTACCAAATGGGTCTGAAAAAGCGATTAGGCTGCGTTCGTCTTGACCAATTATAGGCAAATCATTGCACTGGTCGTGTTGATCTCGTTCAACTTCGACAGAGCTTACCCACCCATCTCGAGAACCGCGGTGCTTTTTAGAAAATAAGCGTACGCTATTCGGTCCAATTAGCACAAGATCAGCAAGACCTGCTCCCGTCAAATCAGCCAATAACATACGTGGGTGGAAAAATTCAGTTGGCAGCGCCGAAAAAGGGACAAAACTAGACCAACTTTTATCGGGGTTTAGCGTAAAAAAACCAGCAATACCGGGCTGGGTGACGACCAAATCAAGTCGACCATTTCCATCAGTGTCCATCAGCATGGTACGTACTTTAGTCATACTCGGTAATTGTGGCAGAGTTTGCCATGCACCGTAAGAAACAGCGTCTTCATCACTAGTACTTAAAGCTGCACGTTGTGGCTCCCGATACAACCAGCCATTGCTAGACTTATATAATTGACCGGGTAGGCCATCACCAAATAGATCAACCATTTGGAACGAATTGCCATCATCAACACTAGGCAAGCCTTGGAACACATGCCAAGCATCAGGACGAGACGATGTATCAAATGAGGTATAGTTCAAAAAAAGAGGGGGCTGTGACTGCGGCTTACCGTCAGTATCGTATGCCCAAAGTCGTGCGCCAATCAAGCGCGAGAGCACTGCATTTTCGTCATAATCGAGTATTAATCGCCCTACCACTGTAGGGCAGCCCTGATTCAACTCTGTAAAATTCTGGTGAAACATGATGATTTGACGGCAAAGACGATGACAGCGGACTTCATAACCATAATCAAAACGAGAAAACGGATCATGTCGTGCCGTCCAGTGTTGATCTGGCTCGATCTTGTCTTGCGGTTGACTATGGGGATCCAGGCCACGAGCGCCGTAGTCAAAGATTAATTTGAAAAGCCATTCCACGCCAGAGGTCGCAGAGTTTACGTTATCAGACGACCATAAATAAAGATTGGCTGCTGGATGTAGATTGCCGTAACGAATTTCCATCAGATGTGGCAGAGTGCCAAGAGAATACTGTTTATCAGGCGATACACCCACATTATTCTCATCCTGGTAACAATAAATCATATGCTCACCCGTAGGGGAGACAGACTCTTCAAGCAGCCATTCTCCGATTCTGGGATTGTAGCTATCGGTTAATAGCTGAGGACTTGCAACACGCCCTGCAATGGTCTTACCCAAGCAGTGCAGATGGCCCGTAGCATCATGAATTAACCAAAATGTGGAAGCTGGCTCACCATCTCGCCACCATCTTTCAATGCGGGAAAAGCTCCCCTCTACGCGTGGCTGATATCGGCAAACCTGATAAGCTTGTTCAAATTCGAGCTCTCGGAATGTCGTACGAGTCTCAATGATAACTAACCCTTCCTCATTAAGCAGGGGTAATAGTACCTCACCATCCGGCCCCAGATACTGATCTGTCTGATCGTCAGACGACTCATCGAACGAGGGAACGCCATAACGGGTTCGCCTGGAGATTCTCATCACCGGTAATTGCCAACCGAGACCGAAAATACCATTTCCTGCACCACTATTGTAAGAAATAGCAACGGGTGGAGTGAGCGTTGAACCAGAGCGACCAGCTGATATTGGGAGCGGAATACTGAAACTGGCCGTACCATCAGCCCCCACATTTCCAGGTGCCATCCCCATACTAGTAACAGCCCCCCCCCCCTTAGGAAGACTCAGAGGCACTATAGTGGCGGCAGCGGGATTAGTCCCCATAAAAATATTTTTGTCCATTACATGTGACCTTATCCATAAATAAGGAGATGTAATTCCAGCTATAGCCCTCTCTGGGCTGGCTAGTAAAAACATCTCCTTTGCTAAAGCTATTAGTCATTATTCCGTATGGTATAACGAATGTGCAGAATGATGTCGCTCAAGCTACTCACCAGCTCGGCCTGCTTACCTGTAGCGTTTGGAAAGCTCAAAACCAGAAAACCTTTATCATTGATGGCTATACCTTCGAATGGTAAATATTTGTTGTCTTGGAAATTCCACTGGAACATGCCAGCATCGTCAACACCATGTGAAATGGCGATACGTCGGCAGCTTTCATCCAGCGATATACTGCTTCCTTCATATGACAAGACAGCCTGCACGTCCTGATAGGGGCCTATCAGCGCTGGCAGCGATACACCAATCTGTTTGATACGGCGAGTATTTCCCAAGGTGTTTGGATAGTCATCATTTATCTTAAGCTTCTCCAGGACAATGGTCGCAGCCAATTGATTGCAATCAAGGCTGATCGTTAACCCGTCGGGCTGAGGTATATCTGTGTTACCTGCTAGTATGCTGTTAACCAGATTGGCAAAACTATGCTTGCCGAGCGTCGACTTCATTTCCTTAGCCAGCGACACGGTACGGGTCACTTCCAGCGCACGTGAGTCCCACTCCAAATAAGCAGCATCCATCTGCTGTAGCGCAGCCATCAAGCGCTCACCGCGCAGCAGGTTTGCATGGGGATGGTCTTCACCGAACGGTTGCAGGAACAGCTTGTCCCGCATGTTTGTTTCCCAACGGAAACTGGCCTCAACCATTTTTGAGCGCGACCAAGCCAGTTCATATGCAAGGGAATATATCGAGGACAGTTGTCCCTTTAGCCAGTCATACAGCGCACTATTGCTAAATTTGGTTTTAAGGAAATCCAACTGTAATTTAAAGTCCTGCTTTTGCATCTTCAAATATGTTAATTGATTCACAGCGGCCTCGCTCGCGGCCTTAGCGGATTTCTGTTGTACGGCGATCTCAAGCAACTGTTGCGTGGCCTCATACCGCATCAATTGCCATTGTTCCTTACGTCGGCGATAGTTTTCCAAGGTATCAAGTGCTGTAGCAGAAGCATCGAGCGCACCGCCAACGCCATCAGCCATGCCGACCGCTATACCAAACAGTGGGCTTCCCCATTTGCTTCCACCATCAGACAAACCAAAAATATTGGGTGCGAGTTCAGCCATAAACCCAGCAGTCATTACCGCCGATGCAGAAGTGCGAAACGCAGTGGAAGAAATCCGTAGGTTCATTGCGTTGCGCTCTTTTGTAGAAATACTGTCTGAACCTTCTGCTAACCACGTATCATAGTGTACCTTTCTCTTATTAACCGTATCTTCCTGCGTTTTCAGTAATTCCTGCTGAGCAGCCGCCTGCGTGACCAACTCTGTCTGGACGTTAATCGATAACTGCATCAACTCATGGACCTGCTGTTGTGCCTGCGAGTTGAAAGTCTCTATGTCCCGCTGTTGCAGAGTGGCCAGTAATTGCGAACCATACTGGCAGAGCTGGGCCACCAACTCTTTGGCCGATGCAGCTATTTGTGGGTAGCGGTAGCGCGCTTGAGGATAGTTACGATCTGTCAATGCTGGCGCCATCCCTATAGGGGTTGCTATTGTGCGGTACAGCTCTAGGGGGTCGGCAGGAGCCGCATACAGCGTCAGATGCAATGCCTGTCCATCTAGGCTAAGGTTATGCCGCAGATTAAACAGGCGTTGTTCAAAGATCGTCCTATAGTTATTGAACTTTTCATTGAACGCAGGGCTGAATATGTCCTCCTTGGCACTGGCCGCTTGGAGCAGACTCGGATCAGTCCATGTGGCATTTTGTGCAACAGCTGGTGCATTACCCAATAGATTCAATGCGCTGAGATAACACTGTTTAGCTTCAGCCAGCGTGTCTCGTTCAAGTTGGCGGTACAAGCTATCGCCCTTGGCTTGCAGCAGATCCAGTCGACGCATCAACACGTGTACCTTGTAATGGAACGGATCATTCTGCGCGATGATATCGGGGTCGATACTATTGCAATCGACAATAGCGTCTTTCATATCAAGAAAAGGCAGCACATTCCAGTAACGCGCGGTATGCTGACCGGACTCAATATAGCCTTGCGGATTAAAAATGGTATTCATCCATCGCTCAGCCTCATCAAACTGGCGGTTGGCCAATAAATGCTCCGCTTGCAGTAATGGTGAATAGTAAAACAACTCCCAGAAATACAAACCATAGGAACCATTAAAATCCATTTTCTCATCATTTATGACCAGCTGTTGGGTCGATAGCGTCAACAAATTGTCAATCCCCTCGGAGACACGCTTCACCAACTCTGAGCCAAATAAACTGTTCAATCGTATTGAACGCCCATCATTACTGCGCCGCAAAACCATTGCTCCCGATTTTTCAGGCGAAATATAATATACTGGCTCCGCGTGAGAAGTAGGTACTGAGTTGATATTTACGGTGTAGTTTTTTGTAAGAGTAAATTTGAAGGTCTGACTTGGAGCAATAATTGCAGGAGTAGTAAAAGATTCAACAATAGTGAATGAGAATTGCTTTGTTTGACGTTTAAAAAAATCAGATATTGTTAATGTTGTTTTACGATTAAACTCTATAGGAGCAAAATGAGTAAAACCAGCAGTTACAATCTCATCACCAAGGAATTGGGCAGTTATTTCAGCTCCAGGACTATTAATCACCAGGCGGGCATATTCATTAAGAATGAAAGTATGGCTTTGCAAATCATAAGTAACACTAACAGTAAATTCTAAAATCTGAGTAAAAGATAGATATCCGAAATCTTTGTTTTGTCCAGTCACATTAGCAACATACCCATAATTCACATCTGTCTGTAAGGTATGAAGTATTTTATTATCGTCGTGTAATTTCTCGTGCACTCCAAGGTCAAAACTGACATTCTTTATAATACGCTCCTTCTCTGCTTCACTAGGAGTAATTATATCAAGCATCGGCGACACAATGATGACATGGGAATTACGAAGAAGAACTTCTGGTGACAAAGAATTGCCATTGTAAAACATTAGTAGTAGCTGCTCGTGTCCGGCATTGTAAGATGCATAAAACTGAAATGTTTCACACTCTATTATCACTTTGTTAAAATCGACTTGCTTCTCAAGCTCCACCGTTACGGGGATCGACCAACTACCGTTAATGTGTTCCCAGGCCAGTTTCAGATGCCAGCTATAGATCCCAGTTTTATCAGTCTCACCTTTGGAAGTACCTGTTTGTATTTTCTCTATCCAGGCCAGATACAAGCGGCCTTTGGTAGAGACCAGCCGGATTGCATCACGATATAGATTGCCGATAGGTACTGTAATTTTTTCCCAGCCAGACCATGAATGTGCAAAATAGGGATTGGCGACCGTGTCTTCCTTTTTCTGGCTTTGCTCACTCTGATCGAGACGGCGCCAGTAGTAGTCTTGTGGACTGTTCGGAGCTATACCAATAAAATAGGTATAGCCATCATCCAACGTCTTGCCATCATGGTAGCCAGAGATAATGCGAATCTTGGCCAAAGTCTCGAGCCCTGTTAGATAATGACGGAAAGCAACGTCTGCCGAATCGCCCCCCATACCATTACCACTCATCAGATCTTGTGCCAGTTGCTTTTGCAGGAAGGACTGTTGGCTTCGCAAGGTAGGATCAACATAATTTTCAGGATAGTAATCGAGTTGCTGTACTGCCGCCCACTGCGAATAACGTTTGTTGATGCTGTCCCAGCCTTGAAAAAATGGGGTTCCAACAAGATAATTCCGATCGGCGCCCTCTTCCAATCCGTGCAGACAGCGATCAACATAAAGCTGGATGCTAGCAATGGCTTCGGCGATGCGGGAGGTCATGACTTTTGCGCTGACCAGATTATCAATCAGTAAATAACTGAATAGATCTTCACGATTGGCCCACGGCAGAGCCTCTGGCAATATATCTGGCTTGTTTGCCAGATACCATGCAGACAGAGCCGTACTTA
>Ga0065714_10065261_pt1 | contig 11389 bp, 7 predicted proteins | sample MisRhiReplicate2_FD_59101 | JGI IMG/M metagenome (GOLD analysis project Ga0065714, IMG submission 59101) | Miscanthus rhizosphere microbial communities from Kellogg Biological Station, MSU, sample Rhizosphere Soil Replicate 2: eDNA_1 v2... | ecosystem: Host-associated > Plants > Roots >... | reverse complement strand
GCTTTTACACTGTATTACTGTAAAAGGGAAAGGTTTTGCGCTGGCAGAAAAAGATCAGACCAAATGGCATGCACCAGGTCTTTTCGATAAGATTACCGGCGAAATCAAAAAAAGTATTCCAGATAAACCACAACCACCAAAATACCAGGATGTTTTCGGGCATACCATGGTCGAGCTGGCTGAAGCGAATGATAAAATTGTAGGTATTACACCTGCCATGCCATCGGGATCATCGTTAAACATTATGATGAAAGCGATGCCAAAACGCGCATTCGATGTGGGTATCGCAGAGCAACATGCCGTGACTTTCTCTGCTGGTTTAGCGGCACAAGGATTAGTTCCCTTCTGTAACATCTATTCGAGCTTTATGCAAAGGGCATACGATCAGGTGATCCATGATGTTGCCATTCAAAAATTGAACGTCGTATTTTGTTTGGATAGAGCGGGCTTAGCAGGCGCTGATGGTGCAACACACCATGGTGCATATGACATCGCTTACATGCGCTGTATTCCGAATTTAGTGATCTCTTCTCCGATGAATGAAGAAGAATTGCGTAACCTGATGTTTACCGCTCAACAAGAAAATATGGGCCCGTTTATAATCCGTTACCCACGTGGTAATGGTGTTATGCCCGATTGGAAACGACCCTTCAAAGCATTAGAAATTGGCAAAGGCCGTAAAATATGTGATGGTGAAGATGTAACCCTATTGACCATTGGCCACGTAGGCAACTTTGCCGTTGAAGCACGTGCTGAACTGAACAGCGAGGGTTTTTATCCGGCACATTACGATTTACGTTTTGTGAAGCCATTGGATGAGCAGCTACTACATGAAGTATTTGCTAAATATAAGCATGTAATCACAGTAGAAGATGGCTCGTTACCAGGTGGAGTGGGTTCAGCAATATTGGAGTTTATGGCCGATCATGGTTATAGCGCAAATGTAATCCGCTTAGGTATTCCAGATCAGTTTATCGAACATGGCGAACAGGCCGAGCTTTGGGCAGAATGTGGTTATGATAAAAACGCGATTATCGAAGCGGTAAGAAAAGTTGCTATCAAAAGAACAACAGATAGTATGGCAGGGTAGTAGCTTGTCGTATTTGTTGTCATTCTGAGGGCTTAAGATAAATCGTCATCTCTCCTCCAAAGGAACTCCTTTGGAGGAGAGATACTTTTTTTTAATATGGTCCAAAGATCTCTCCACTACGCGTTGCTCCGGTCGAGATGACGCCAATTTTTAGAATATGTATTGATAGAATCTCAATGATACTAATAAAGATCCTTCCTATCGTCAGGGAGACAAGTATTAAAACGAGGTTGTAACATAAAGTAATTTCGGCCCAGATGCTGTCATGTTGAGCTTGTCGAAACACCTTAAAGGGCATTTAAATAGTCCTTCGACAGGCTCAGGATGACAATATTAAAAAAGCCTCAGTTATTTGGTTAACTGGGGCTTCATTATATAATTAGATCTTTTAAATCCTAAAAATCAGAATACAAATTCCGGAATGAACTCCGTAAACCGAAAGTAATTAATCCGGTAGTATTTTTACCTAAATTGTTACTTTCTCTCCTAACCACACCACCTAGTTCTAAGCGTAGGTTGTATTTTGGGTTAACTACATAAGCTACTTTCCCTTCAGCATAAAAAAGATCTGTACGGATACCCTGTGTAGTATAGTTCCCTGTAGTTTGTACCGCATCAGTATAAGGTTCGAAAATATTCTTACCATAATTCTGTCCGGCGATATCCAGTCCATACTTAGCATACATTAATTCGCCACTAAAATCAAAACGTTTGTAAGAGTAGTTTAACAAACCAACAAGCTCTCTAAAATTGGCACCAAAGGGGTGTGCTAACGGCTCACCATACTGTGCGTAATTTAATATAGGTTTACGTGATGAGAATGTGTAAGGTTTAGCAGTATTGTACTCTAACAAATAATTTAACCCAGCCACATGAAATACATCTGCGCCTCTTAAACCCAATTGCCAGGCATATTTATTTCTTGAACTACCTTCTGAAGAGAAAAATTCCTTTGCCTGAAATTCATCTAAGGAAAATTGCCCATAAGCAACTAGCTCTTTCGCAAATTTATATTTTCCTGTAAACCCAATCAATGCATTATCAGGAGAACCACTAGAAGCCTCGATCGGTCTCAAGAAAATAATAGGATTTGCATAGCCCCAATCAAATCCCCTTCTATTTCCCGCGTCATCTGTTTGTGCCCACACTATTGAATCAAAGAATCCGATAGATAAACGGTTATTCACATTCCAGTCTAAATAATGAAATATTCCGCCTTTTTTTCTAAAACCAGCTTCGTACGATAGTTGTGGCGCACTTGGATCTTGCATGGCTGCCCACATTACCATATACTGTACATTACCTAAATTACCTGTTAATTTCAAAAATGGATAAGGTGAGGCATAATCTGATAGCAGCAATGAACGGTAACCGTCACCCACAAAATTCTTATCATACCCAGCAGTAATATTTAAATATTTTATAGGTGTATAAGATATGGTGGCGGTTACATAAGACCAATCTGCAGTTAAAGGATTAATATCCGGATTATAACCTTGACCGTATTTACCACCAACACGGTTATAAGATTGCCCAGGAACAATGCCGTGCTCATCTATATAGTTCCTGTAATAGTCAGCAAAGCGACCCTGATTTTCAAACCCACTTGTATAAAAAGAAAATTTCTTTCCTATTGTACCACCAACCTGGTAACCGCGGGTATTTAAATAAGTATTTTTCTTTCCTGAAAAATCTCTTCCAATCTGGAAGTCAGGCAAAAAATCGGCATAAACCGTAAAATCTTCTTTTTGAATATCAAATAAATGTTCTTGAAACAGCTTTCTGGCTGCCCATGATTTTCTCGTTGAGTCTACGCCAACACTTAGCAATATGCTACTTTTATCGCGCAGCAAACTGTCATCAATAAAAAAAGGCTTTAAAGAGCTGTGAATCCTAGTATTTGGATTGTAAATTTCGCCACTGAGTTTCTGGTAAAATTGAAAAGAATAGGGTTGATAAACAGCTTGTGCTTTTAACTCATAAAAAGAAACGACTAAAAATAGGAGTAATAAGATTTTCTTCATCTGGTAAATTTTAATTCAAACGGCAAAGAACGTTATTAATTATGAAATTAACGATCCTCTCCAAATTTCTATAAAAGAAAAAGCCCATTTGGGCTTTCCTTATATTTATTTAAAATGCGTTCTCTTCACCTTTGGCCATATTAATGACCGTCATAAAGATAATCTTCACATCCAGCATCGCACTCCAATTTTCTAGGTACCAGATATCATGTTCCACACGTTTCACCATTTTATAATCTTCTTTGGTTTCACCACGGTAGCCGTTTACCTGCGCCCAACCAGATATACCTGGTTTTAAAAAGTGGCGAACCATAAATTGATCTACAATACCTTTGTACTGTTCGGTATGGCTCAACATATGTGGCCGTGGGCCAACTACACTCATATGCCCCATAAATACATTAAAAAACTGAGGCAATTCATCCAAACTCGTTTTCCTTAAAAACTTGCCTATAGGCGTAATCCGGTCATCGTTTTTACTCGCTTGTCTTTTATCACTGTCAGCATTCATGCGCATGCTTCTAAATTTAAAACACCAAAAAGGTTCATCATCACGTCCGCTACGTAATTGTTTAAACAATACCGGACCTTTACTTTGCATTTTAATTAACAATGCAATAATCGGATATAACCAGCTTAGTACAAATAAAATCACCAAACCACTAAAAACCACGTCGATAACCCGTTTTTTAAAGCGGTTGTGTATTTTCTCCAGGGGTTCAGAACGCAAAGAAATCACAGGGAATTCGTTTCCCAGATAGCTTACCGTATAAGGAGACAGTAGGGCTCCGCTAATATCCGGAATAAACTTTAGCCGCACACATTGGCGCTCGGCCTCTTCAGTTAATAGGCTCATATCTGCCATCCGCTCTGGTGCAATGGTTACATAAATATCCTTAATCCCCTTTTCAACTGCCATTTTAAACTGGCGCCCAACCATATCAGAAATCTGGCCATTACGATCTAGGTAATCTTCAGGAACGTCATTGATGAAGCCGTGAAATTCGATATAACGCTGCTTTTCAAAATAACTTGCTAACTGTAATCCTGTAGCATTGTTGCCCATAATGGCAACTGATTTAACACCTCGTAAATGATTAAACAGTAAAAACTGGAATGAGGTGCCGATGAAACGGTTCACCAAAAATAAAATGGCTAACATGCCATAAAAAATTACCAAAAAAGATCTGGAGAAATCATTTTGTTTAGAGAAGAAAAGATAAATTGAAAACAACACGGCATGTAAAACCACACTTTTCCAGGTTCCGCGATAGATTCGCTCAATCCTACGCGACCCATATTCACTATAAAGTCCAAAGCTTGTAGTGCTCACAATCCAGATCAGATTACACACCACAATATAATGCCATTGTAATTCAGAACTTACTGCTTTACCCATATAAGCGGTAAATTCGTAGGCAAAAAAGTACACAATATTGACCATAATCAGGTCAGTAATCGGTAAAATATATTTGAGTATAAATAAGTAACGTGTTTGCATAGGCTTAAAGGGAAGACTTAAACATTTATCTATTGTTTTTGTTTTAAGTGAATCATAATGAACAAAATTGATGCCCAAAATCTGATTTCAAAGTTAAAAAATCATTACCAAAATAAAAACCGGTAATAATCACACAATATATGCTTTAAAACCAGATGTATAAAAAGGAGTATTCGACTATTAAAAATTAGTCGACCAACAGCACAGCGGAGTAGAAACAAGAATAAATAAAATATTATACCCTTTTATAGTTAGCAGAAAAAATTAAATCCTGCAGTAGTATTAGTGTTTTATATCAGCCATCTTTTTATTTCAAGTAAATTAACAGTGTAAGTAATAGAAATATTTAATCTAGAAAAATCTTGATTATGATTTTAAAATTGTCTGAATCCCGCCAAATAAAAATTGTTTATATTAATTTCTATATTGGAAGTTTTTTAAGCAACTTAAATTAGCCTCGGCCCGATCCTTATCAACAGATAAATAATCAGGTTCGCTAGTCTTCAATGCGCATAAGGGGAGGTTGTTTTTCAATTAAAGATTAGATTAATTATCTCTTCGAAATGTGTATTATTGTGCTTTATCCCCATAGGGAATAACATTAGCAATAGCATATGAGAAAATCTTTTACAGAAAAAAACATTCAAGATCGTTTTACAAGCATAGATTATGCAAAATTTATTGGAATTTTTTTAGTCGTTCTAGGTCATCAGGAGATTAGCACCAATAATATTAATATTATCTACGCATTCCATATGCCTTTATTTTTTTTCTTGTCAGGATTTTTGTTCTCATTTGACAAATACAAAAGTTATAAGACTTTTTTGGTCAAAAGATTCAAGCAATTAATAATTCCATATTTTGCTTTCAATATTATTACTTATGTTTTTTGGCTTTTTGTAGGCAGGAAATTTGGCGCTAACAGCCAAGTAAACATTTCTCTATATAAACCCATCATTGGGATGTTTTACGGAAATGGAATTGATAATTATTTAATTCATTGCGTTCCTTTATGGTTCTTACCTTGCTTATTTATGGTGGAAAACATATATTTTCTAGCTTTCAGATTTTTAAAGCACCAGATAAAATATATCATGCTTGCTGCCTTAGTGGTATTGGGATTTTTCGACTATAAATATCAATTCATTAGATTGCCTTGGAGTTTTAATATAGCAATAGTGGCAGTAACTTTCTACGGTTTTGCGAATATATTTAGAGAGAAGGTTAAACATTTTTTGGGTATTAAAATGTACTTACTTGGAGCTATTTCGGCAATTTGTATTTTCTTAGTGATTTACGTTACACAATTTAACGGGAGGGTGGATATGAATGGGAGAGTATATGGAAATTATTCACTTTTTTATATTGCAGCCTTTGCTGGAATTGGCTTTATTATTTCTATTAGCGAATTAATGGCACGATATATTGGATCAAATAAATTTGTCGGATATATTGCTCAAAACACACTCATTATTTTTGCTTTGCATTTTATCATTATGAGCGTAATCAAAGGATTCGTTTATTTTGTATTGAAAATACCGCTATCATCTTTAGAAAACAATATTGGAGGACTTTCGATTGCGATTACAACTATAATTGTTATTATACCGATAATCTATGTTATCAATAGATTTTTCCCTTTCATCTTAGGTAAAAGCTATCGATAGCATAGACTAATTTTATAAGGATGTGTTAGAAATCAGTAAAGATTAAGAATACTTTTCACCAAAACTAGCTACCATTTTTTTGGCTACTTGTTTTATTTCTTGTTCTTCAGATTTTGGGTAAATTAACAATACTTGCTCATCATCAACAATGATAAAATTTTCGAGCCCTCTAATTACTGCAGCCTTACCAGTTGGAAGGTTTATAATGCAATTCGAGGTATCCTGCAAATTAACTTGATTACAATTTACCACATTACTTTGATCATCTTTATCTGCAACAGCATGGAGTGAGGCCCAGGTTCCAAGATCAGACCAACCAATTTCAGCAGGTATAGTATAAATATTATCAGCTTTTTCTAAAATCGCATAATCAATGGAAATATCTGGACTTGTTGGATAGTTAACGGCAATAAATTTTTTCTCACCTGGCGTATTATAAAACTCATTTCCTTTTTCAAACAATTCATTGATTTCGGGAGAATATTTTTCGAAAGCGCGTTTCAAATTAGCTGCCTTCCAAATAAAAATTCCTGCATTCCACAAATAATTGCCATTCGCTAAATACGCTTCGGCAACTTTCAGTTCTGGTTTCTCTTTAAAAGAATTTACTTTGAAAATTTCATCGGCCGCATCATTTTTATAATTGATATACCCGTAGCCAGTATCTGGTCGATTAGGTGTGATCCCAAGAGTGAGTAAAGCATCATTTTTTTCTGTAAAATTAAGCGCTTTATTGATCTTGTCTACAAATACATCTTCTTTTAAAATCAAGTGGTCAGAAGGAGCTACTACAATGTTTGCTTCTTTATTTTGCTTCAATATCTTATACGTAGCGTACGCAATGCACGGAGCGGTATTATTTCTACTAGGTTCTAACAGAATATTGTCTTTTAGGATATTGGGCAACTGCTCTCCAACAAGGCCTGCGTATGCCTCATTGGTTAAAACGAATATATTTTCGCTAGGGCAGATTTTCAGGAATCGCTCACCAGTAAGTTGCAATAACGACTTCCCAGTCCCCAAGATATCTATAAACTGTTTAGGAAAATGATTACGGCTTTTTGGCCAAAAGCGAGAGCCAACACCACCAGCCATGATTAATACGTATGTATCTTTGTTCATAATTTAAATTTAATAAAGTCCTTTTTTTTCGCAATCTTGATACCAATCTTCTAAGGCTTCTTTCAATGAAAATTGCAACTTATAAGGTGATAGACTAAGCTTTTCACCAGAAATATTAGTAGAGATCATTAATTTTTTTACGCGATCTGGGTGAATTCCGCTAATATTTTTACCCAATACTCTGGCACCAAAATAAGCTGATCCTGCAGCCGATTTTAATGCCCAGCCTGGCACCAGTACTTTAGGAGCTTTAGTTTCGGTAGCCTTAGCCATTGTAACACAAATTTCTTCAATGGTAGGTGCAGGAAAATAAGTTAAATTATAAGTAACGTGTCCTGGTTTTTCCTTTTGACCTGCTTCATATAATATTCTTGCAACATCTTTTACGTACACACTGGCTTTAATTGTATCTTTTCTTCCAGGGTAAAAGAAAAACCCTTTTTTAAGGGAGTTATATAATCTTGTAAAGTTACCACCTTCTTGCTTGCCAAAAACTACTCCAGGCCTAACAATCACAAGTTTTCTGTTTTCAGGATCTTCTGCCTGCCACAGTTTATGGATATATTCTGCGGTTAGTTTGGAAATACCATAAGGAGTATTAGGCATAGGCAAGGTTTCTTCAGTTTTATAATCTTCAGAAGCACCGTACGGAGCTATAGAACTGGTAAAAACGATAGTTTTAATATTGTTTTTCCTTGCAAAATCACAAACATTTTGCGCACCAAATATATTGGCTTCAAAATATTCATGATCAGGATGTCCTGGTGTTGTATGAACAGCTGCCAGATTATAAATTATGCTACTTTCAGCATTATGTAAATCTATTAAAATAGGTTTTCTAACATCAAGTTCTGAAAAACCATCACTTACTTTCTTTCGAATATCATAACTATAAACCAAATCAGGAAGCGATAAAGTTTCTGTAATGTATCTTTTCAAATGAGTTCCTATAAAACCCGAACCGCCGAATATCAGATGATTCATATGATTAATTTTTTATTGCTTCAAAAACACTGATAAACTTTCTGCCTATGATGTCTAAATCAAAATTCTCTTCTGCATATTTTCTGCCATTCTCACCAAGTGAAAGTTTTAACTCTGGGTTATTTAAAAGATGAACTATCTTCTCAACCAATTCGGCATGATTACCTGGACTGATACAAAACCCAGCATTATATTTGAAAACAATTTTTGCTGCTAAGTTATCTAACGGCACAGAAAGAATAATAGGCTTCCTGCTACACAAGTATGTAAGCACTTTTGATGGAACTGAATATAGTGCAGCATCGTTCTCTAGAATTGACAATAATACATCAGCAGAAGAAAGAATTTTTGGAAGGTCTTTATAATCTTGAAATGGAAGTAAAGTTAGATTATCTAATTGATATTCTTTTTTCTTTTCCGATAAAAAATCAGCGCCTAAGCCTTCAGAAACTACAAGGAACTGAATTTTATCATTATCCTTTAGTGCTTTTGCTGCATTAGCAATAAGTGAAGGATTATGTTTTAATCCTAATGTACCAGAATAGGTGACCACAAATTTAGCGTCTAGCCCTAATTTCGACGACCAATCATTCTGTTTTGGATAAGAAACCAATTCATCAATTGGTGCCCAATTATGAATAGCATAAACATTATTCAATTTAATTTTCCAACCAGCAAAAATCTCATTAAAGTCTTCAGATATGGTGATAATCGCCTTGCTTCTTTTCAACAGGCGAACTTCTTTATATTCGAAATATTTGGCAGCTAATCCTCCGAAAAGAGGTATTTTTTTCCGTAAAAAACCTTTCAAAGCAATACTATGAATATCTTGGCACCAGTAGATAAACTTTACATTCGATCGCTCACATTTACTCAGCAAATTCCCCTGTGCCAGAAGAGGGGTATTTGCAGACAGAAAAATGTTAGGCTTAAATGTGTCAATCAGTTTACTCACCTTACCTGCATACTCCAATTCACCCTTAAGTCTGCCAACAAAAGAATACTTACTAAACTCAGCCTTTAACATAACCGGTTGAATGATCAAGGTTTCAGGATCTGAGTCTCTTTTGATCATGTTACCATGAGGTGTATTGATATTCGAAAGATAGCAATGCATTACAACATATCCTTGGTTAGCTAAATATCTACTCAATCCTATTGGAAAAGGATATCCTCCAAAATCATTTATTAAAATTCTCTCTTTTTGCATTAATGTATTTTTTACGCTTCTGCGTGTGTCCGGTACTAATTAACTTTATGAGGTTATCAATTTCTGATAATTTCTTTTTTGTGTGTTTTCAAAACTGTTTTTTTCTTATTCAAGCATTCTCCAAGCCTTAAATTGAAATAGGTCATCCAGAATATTGATTTTAGTACAATAGCGACAAATCTGAGTCTTTAAAATTACTAAATTTTTATATTACTGGATCAACATTATTTATTGAAAATATGACTAAGTAATTTATTCTGAACTTAAAAAGTTACAGTTCAATAATTATTAAAGCCGTTGTTAAAATTATTGTTTAAGATTTAATATTTTGAGGTAAATATGCTTAAAATACTTTCGCAGGAACATTCTGATATTAAATTTCGTTCTAATAATAGGATAGAAAAAATTATAAACATTCACAAAATCCATTTTCCTAATCGCATTTATCCTGAATATTTTCCATTCCTTATCATACCGTTCTATTGAAACCGAAACAAACGCTTTAGATATCCATTGTAAAGATTCCTCATCGGGTTGCTCTCCTAAAAAGATCTTACCGCACCGCAGGTTATTCCAAAAACGACTTACATAGAAATCGGGGTAATCTTTCATCACGAAAGCGACATAAGTCTCAAACTCACTAAAACCTGAAAGGTTAAGGTTTTTATGGGGAACTGCGTCCATAATTTTTTCAAAAAACGTGTTACCAGATAAACTTAAATTGCTTTCAATGTTGGAGATTAGCGCTCTCATAATTTTTGTATTGAATAGCATGTGCTCCACTACATAGGATCTTGATTCAGAATTTATTACGGTTTCTATATTAAAAATGTTTTTAATGGTATCAAAATATGGCAAATCATGCTTCTCAAAGGTTCTATAAGACAAATAAGGTTTCTTATCTGCATTAAAAAAACAAATCTCTTCCAGGGGCAGTGTGTCGCTGTCCCAAACCAGATAATATTCATCTTCGCAATGCTGGGAATACGCCATCTTTAAAAACTGTTGAAAGTACCATCCAGCCCTATTACCTACACCAGTTTTCTGGACCAATATTTCTTTTATTGTTCCAATATTAAGGTTTGAAAAAATTGCATTCTCATCTATAAATTCTACATAATCATAGTTGGGTAAAAGATTCTTAAGTTCTGCGTTACCTATAAAGACTAATTTATAAGAATTTAAATAGTTCTTTATCTTTTCGATATTACTTATTATTAAACTAATATCTTTTGCAACTATTGGTATTATTAATTTATACTCTTCCATGCTTTGATAGTTACCAATATGATAATAGATTTAAGTTAAGGAGATATGCGTTAAGCGAATACTGCCGTATTTCTTTGTCGATGAGAATCATTTAGTAATAATAAAATAATAACAAAACTTGCGATACCATCATAGTTAATTAAATTGATTGAAGTAAGTTCGCAAAGAATAAACATTAATAAAATCGCAAGATATTCAGGATGATTCTTAAGAGATCTATCCATGTACTTATTAATAACTATCTTGATCATACGATATATTAAAAGGCAAAGCCAGGTTAAACCTATTAAACCAAAATTGTTAAAGAAGCCGAAAATACCTACGTCTTCTCTAAAAAATTCGCCATTTGAACCTTGAAGTATTCCTTTTAGCTGATTATTATCAATCTTTATGAAACCAAACCCTAGAAAAGGGCTTTCATTCATTGTGATGTTATAATAGTAATTTATTGCTGCAAATCTTGTCGATAGCGAAACGTCTTCGCTTTTCGAAAATTCAATATATTTATCAAACAATCCCAAA
>Ga0065714_10065260_pt1 | contig 11407 bp, 9 predicted proteins | sample MisRhiReplicate2_FD_59101 | JGI IMG/M metagenome (GOLD analysis project Ga0065714, IMG submission 59101) | Miscanthus rhizosphere microbial communities from Kellogg Biological Station, MSU, sample Rhizosphere Soil Replicate 2: eDNA_1 v2... | ecosystem: Host-associated > Plants > Roots >... | reverse complement strand
GCTATGACTCGTCGCGGCGCCTTGCCTGACGACAACAGCCACTCGTCAAAAAGGAACGCATTTGCGACACAGGACACTAGAACTCCAGATACATCCGACCAGGGTTGAAAAGCCCCAGGGGATCGAGCTGGGCCTTGAGCTGCCGGTGATAGCGCAGCAGCGCCGGGGCCAGTGGCTGGAACGGTGTGTCGCTGGCACCCTGACGATAGCAGGTGGCATGGCCACCGACTTCATGGGCCAGGGTTTGCACCGTGTCGGCCTCGGTTTTCAACCAGCGTTGGGCGCCGGCCCAGTCGATCAACTGCGCGCCGGGCAGGGTGAGCGGCCCGGTATGGTTGGGCAGCGACAGGCGCCACAGCGGCAAGCCTTCATCGAAGAAGGCCAACTGATGTTCATTGAGTGCCGTCCAGTATTGATCGTCGATCACCTCGCCACCGAAACGCTGATGAGCGGCGCTGACCGAGCCTTCGCCACCCTCCAGGCGCAGGTGCAGGCAGTCGCCGTCATGGCTGGCTGCGCTGATGGGCAGGGGCTGACGGCCCCATTCGGCGAGTTTTTCCAGGGCCTCGGTGCTGTCCAGTTCCAGGCGGATACTCAGGCTGTGACGGGGCTTGGGCAGGACCTTCAAGGAAACTTCGGTGATCACCCCCAGGCAACCGAAACTGCCGGCCAACAGGCGCGACAGGTCGTAGCCGGCGACGTTTTTCATCACCTCGCCGCCGAAACGCAGCAACGTGCCGTGGCCACTGATCAGCCGCGTGCCCAGGACGAAGTCGCGCACCGAACCGGCCCACGGTCGACGCGGCCCCGACAGCCCGGCGGCGACCATGCCGCCGACCGTGGCGTCATCGCCAAATGCTGGCGGTTCGCAGGGCAGCCGCTGCCCGGCGGCGTCGAGGGCGGCAAGCAGTTCCCGCAGCGGGGTGCCGGCCCGGGCCGTGATCACCAGTTCGGTGGGGTCGTAGTGGACGATGCCACGATGCACGCGGGTGTCCAGCACTTCGCCGGCCACTTCGCGCCCCAGGAAAGCCTTGCTGTTGGCCCCCTGGATGCGCAGCGGCGTGGCGTCGGCCCGGGCGCGATTGACCTGTTCGAGCAGCAGGTGGCTGGCGTCCTGGTCGGCTTCGCGGCTCATCAGAAACGCTCCAGTTCAGGAAACGGCAGTTGTCCGCCATGGATGTGCATGGCACCGAATTCGGCGCAGCGGTGCAGGGTGGGGATGTTCTTGCCGGGGTTGAGCAGGCCTTGGGGATCGAATGCTGCTTTCACCGCGTGGAACAGGTTCAGTTCGTCGCTGTTGAATTGCGTGCACATCTGATTGATTTTTTCCCGGCCGACACCGTGTTCGCCAGTGATGCTGCCACCTACCTGGACACACAGTTCGAGGATTTTCCCGCCCAGGGTTTCGGCGCGCTCCAGTTCGCCGGGCTGGTTGGCATCGAACAGGATCAGCGGGTGCATGTTGCCGTCACCGGCGTGAAAAACGTTGGCGACGCGCAGGCCATGCTCGGCACCGAGGCTGGCGATGCGCTGCAGTACCTCGGGCAGGGCACGTCGCGGGATGGTGCCGTCCATGCAGTAATAATCCGGCGCCAGGCGACCCACCGCCGGGAAGGCGTTCTTGCGCCCGGCCCAGAAGCGCAGCCGCTCGGCCTCGTCCCGCGCCTGGCGCACCTCGGTGGCCCCGGCCTGCTCCAACACCTGGCGGACCTGTTCGCAATCGTCATGGACATCGGCCTCTACCCCGTCCAGTTCGCACAGCAGGATCGCTTCGGCCTCCACCGGATAACCAGCGTGGATGAAGTCCTCGGCGGCGCGGATCGCCAGGTTGTCCATCATTTCCAGGCCGCCGGGGATGATCCCGGCGGCGATGATGTCGGCTACCGCTCGCCCGGCCTTGTCCACCGAATCGAAACTGGCCAGCAGCACCTTGGCGACCTGGGGCCGGGGCAACAGTTTGACCGTCACTTCGGTGATCACCCCCAGCAAACCTTCGGAACCGGTGAACAGCGCCAGCAGGTCCAGGCCCGGCGAGTCCAGGGCTTCGCTGCCGAGGGTCAGGCGCTCGCCTTCGATGGTGAGGATTTCCAGCTTCAACAGGTTGTGCACCGTCAGGCCGTACTTGAGGCAGTGCACGCCGCCGGCATTTTCCGCGACGTTGCCGCCGATGGAACAGGCGATCTGCGACGAGGGATCCGGCGCGTAATACAGCCCGAACGGCGCCGCCGCCTGGGAGATCGCCAGGTTGCGCACACCGGGCTGAAGGCGTGCGGTGCGGGCGTCGGGGTCGATGTGCAGGATCTGGTTGAACCGCGCCATCACCAGCAACACGCCGCTTGCCAGGGGCAGGGCGCCGCCGGACAGGCCGGTCCCGGCACCCCTGGCGACCACCGGCACATTCAGCCCATGGCAGAGCTTGAGCAGCGCTTGCACCTGCTCGACTCGCTTGGGCAGTACCACCAGCAGGGGCGTGGTGCGGTAGGCCGACAGGCCATCGCATTCGTAGGGCTTGAGATCTTCCTCCTGATGCAGGATGTCCAGGTCTGGAACCTGTGCCTGCAAGGCTTGAAGCAGCGCCTGTTTGTCCACCTTGGGCAAGGGGCCGTCGAGGTGTTCGTCGTAGAGGATGTTCATGAAGTCGATACCTCTGAGTCGGCTCGAATCCCTGTGGGAGCGAGCAAGCTCGCTCCCACAGGGATTCATTTTGTTATTTTCGCATCGCCGTCACTGCCCCAGCCCCTTGAGAAATTCCCGGTACAGCGCCGCGGTTTTTCCCGGTCGTTCGACCATGGGCATGTGGCCAATACCGTCCCAGATTTCCACCCGCAAATCGGCGATGCCCTTGCTCCACACCGGCACGCTGCTGACGTCGATCAACCTGTCCTTGCGCCCCCAGAGTAGCAGCGACGGGGCGCGGATGTCGGCCAGGCGCGGTTCCATCGGCGGGCTGGCGCGAAAATCGACGAAGATCTCCGCCAGTTCCTCGCGGCGCTGTTCGTAACGTTCGGCCATTGCCGCCAGCACCACGCTGGGCACCCAGGGCGGGGAGGCCATGGTCATTGCGTAGAACGGCGCGAAATCGTCCCGCGAGTCGACGAGGAACGGGTTATGCCCGGCGGCCAGGTGGCGTTCCATGTCGCTGGCCTGGGGCGCGGTGACGCCGGCCGGATCGATCAGCGCCAGGGTCAGCACGCGCTCGGGCGAGGTGGCCGCCAGCCATGCGGCGAGGTAACCGCCCATGGAATTGCCAATCACATGGACCTTGTCCAGGCCACAGGCGTCGAGCAACTCGATGACCCGCCGGGCCTGGGTCGGGATGTCATAGCCGCCGCCGGCCTTGAAGCCGGTTTCGCCATGGCCGGCCAGGTCGGGCACCACCACCCGGTAGTCGCCGACAAAATGTCGGGCGAAGCGCAGCCAGAGATTCTTGTCGGCGCTGTAGCCATGCAGCATCAGGATGCTGCCGGACGCTTCATAGGGCCCGCCTTGCCAGGTCGATACGGTCATCTCGCTGATGGGGACGGTGATCTTGTGCAACCGGTAGAGACGTGCCTCCAGCGCCATGCCCATGTCGTACAGCACATGGCCGATGCCTGGATATGTCAACCAGCTCCAGGCGATAAACACGGCAAGGACTACCCACAACACCAGCATGTTTTGCCCCCCATGGGTCAGGACAGAATGTGATCGGCCAGTCTGAGCCGACGGGCCAGATATTCTTAAGTGAAGCTGAAACCCGAGCACATCGCGATGACATGGCGCATTTGCTTTGCTACTTGCTATGACAGCCGCCGGATGACTCATGTATAGCCAAGATCCGCGGCAGGGCCCGACATTTGAAGGAGAATAAATACCCCCTCATTCAGTGGTGGCTATTTGATGCCGCCCTGATAGACTCCAAGCTACCCCCCGTCCCAACGACTTGGGAAGCCCGCGGTGCAGAGGTTCCTATGCAAAAAACGGGAAAAAAGGGACGGACGCTGGCCAGGAGGCTTTATATATCGCGCATTCTGGGCCTGACGCTGGGGTTGCTGTTGGTGAGTGCTGCCGTCTTTCCCCTCGAGCCGGCGCCGTGGGTCTGGGGTTTCATGCTGTTCAACGGCCTGCTCTGGCCACACTTGTCCTACGGGTGGGCCCGGCGTTGCTCGGTGCCGTACCAAGCCGAACACATCAACTTATTGATCGATGCGGCGCTTGGCGGCTTCTGGGTCGCGGCAATGCAGTTCAACCCGCTGCCCGCAGCCGTCACGCTGGCGATGATGGCGATGAACAATGTCGCCATTGGTGGCCTGCGTTTCCTGCTCATTGGGGCCTTGGCCCAAGTGGCCGGCATTGTCGTGGGCGTGCTGATCTTCCCGCTGACCAGCGTGCCCATGACCAGCCCGGCGCAGATCTATGCTTGTTTGCCGTTGCTGTGCCTGTATCCGATGGCGCTGGGTTGGTTCTGCTATCGCCAGGCCTACATTCTGGGCCGGCAGAAACGCGAGTTGCTGGCCCTGAGTCGCACCGACAGCCTGACTGGTTTGCTTAACCATGGCGCCTGGAAAGATCGCCTCAACGAGGAGTTCCAGCGCTGCCAGCGTCACCCGAATGACGGGGCAGGGCGCGGCGCGATTGCGCTGATCGACATCGATCATTTCAAAGCCATCAATGACACCTATGGCCATGTCGCCGGCGACATCGTGCTGCGCCAGCTTGGCAAGATGCTCAAGCAAAACCTGCGCGCCGCCGATGTGGTCGGGCGTTATGGCGGGGACGAGTTCTGTGTGATTCTGCCGGACCTGACGCTTCACAACGCCGTGCAGGCCATGGACGGCTTGCGCGAGCGCTTTGCGACGCTCAGCTATGAACAGAACCCGGCGCTGAAGGTGAGCCTGAGTATTGGCCTGGCGGCCTTCAACCCGGCTTATGGCGATGCGACCCATTGGCTCAATGATGCCGACCAGGCGCTTTACGAGGCCAAGACCGGCGGGCGCAACCGGGTCACGTGTTACCGGCATCGGCAGGTGTTGGAGGTATCGGCCATTTCTCCCTGAGGTGGCCACCTGCGGTCTAGAGCCTTGACCCATTGTCGGGTAGGGTGCCTCTGGCACTCTTTCGATACGGAACAAGGATGAAATCATGATGATGACCGCTCTTCGCTCCCGTCTGGCCGTCAGTCTTGGCCTGAGCCTGGCCCTCGGCGCCTTTGCTCCCGTTGCTTTCGCGCAGCCCCATCAACAAGTCCTGAGCGACGCCGAACAGTACAAGGGCGAGGCCCTGAAACTGCTCGAACGCTTGGTGAACATCGACTCCGGCTCAGGCTATGTGCCGGGGCTGACCCAGGTCGGTGACATTGCCATCGATGAATTGCAGAAGTTGGGCGCCACCATCGAAAAGGTGCCTAACTCGGACGGCACCCAGCACATCCTGGCGACCCTCAAGGGCACCGGCAAGGCAAAAATCCTGCTGATGGCGCACATGGACACGGTGTTCAAGGAAGGTTCGGCCGCCGAGCGTCCCTTCCACATCAAGAACGGCCGGGCCTACGGGCCGGGGGTGATGGATGACAAGGGCGGCATCGTCGCCGGGATCTACGCCTTGAAGGTGCTCAAGAACCTGGACTTCAAGAACTACGCGCAGATTACTTTCCTGCTCGACGCCAGCGAAGAAACCGGTTCGGACGCCGCCACCGACCTGATCAAGAAAACCGCCAAGGCCCATGACGTGACGCTCAACCTCGAGCCGGGGCGCCCGGCCGATGGTCTGGTGGTGTGGCGCAAGGGCAGTGCCACGGCGCTGGTGGAGGTCAAGGGCAAGGCGTCTCACGCCGGTGTCGCGCCGGAGTTGGGGCGCAATGCGGCGATGGAAGCCGCGCATCAGATCTTGCAACTGGGCAAGCTCGGCGACGCGGAAAAGAAAACCACCATCAACTTCACGGTGATCAAGGCCGGCGACCGGACCAACGTGATTCCCGACCAGGCGAGCGCCAAGGCGGATGTGCGGGCAGCGGTGCCGGAAGAGTTCGACCGCATCGAAAAAGACCTGGCCCGGGTGTCGCAGGACAAGTTGATCGCCGACACCGAAGTCACCACCAGCCTCAAGCGTGGCTTGCCACCGATGCCGCAGACGGCGGAGTCGGACCGGTTGATGGCCATGGCCCAAGGCATCTATGGCGAACTGGGGCGCAAACTCACTGAAGAAGGTAGCGGTGGGGCGGCGGATGCCAGCCTGTCGGCCGGGGTTGGTACGCCGACGCTGGATGGCTTTGGCATTGTTGGCGGCAACATCCATACGCCGGAGGAATACGCCGAAGTCGAGAGTGTGGTGCCAAGGATTTATCTGTTGTCGCGGATGATCATGGAGTTGGCGGGGCGGTAAAGCGCTGCCCATTTTTTAAAGGATCGAAACATCGCACCGTCCCGCTGTGGAAGCAAGGCTTACCCGCGATGAAGATGACGCGGTCTCCTGGGGAACCGAGGCGCCTGCATCGCGAGCAAGCTTTGCTCCCACTGGGATTTGTGTTGCGCCGCTTCGATCGTTCGGTGGCGGCTATACGCAGGTTGGTAGACCGGGTACCAAGGCAAACCCAGCGCGCCACAAGGGCGCCCCGCGCACAGCCGCCATAATAAATATGCCGGAGCCGTGCGCCTTAGTTTTACCCGGGCTACCAAACCCGATTGCTGATTCGTCAGCGACCCGGAAACGATAAAGCCCTGGCCTCAAGGCGCGCAAGCCGGCGGATTCTGGCGTAGTTGTAGGTAACGGCGCAAGACGATGTGGCTCGGTCCTACCCCGAGGCTAATGTGATAAACATCCAGGCTTTTGTAGTGAGGGAATTTAGCGAAATGTCGCAGCGTCCCGCTGTGGGAGCAAGGCTTGCCCGCGATGAAGATGACGCGGTCTCCTGGCGAACCGAGGTGTCTGCATCGCGAGCAAGCTTTGCTCCCACAGGGATTTGTGTTGCGCCGTTTGACCTGGTTCAGTAGACCCAAACCTCAACCCGTCGATTCCTGACCCGTCCTGCATCCTCGCTGTTGGCCGCCACCGGCATCAATGCGCCGAACCCCCGTACCTCTCGCAGCGCCACGCCGTATTTGACCAGTTCGCGCCGCACCGCCATGGCCCGCAGTTTTGACAGAAGGTCGGCCCGCGCCGGGTCGTCCTTGGCGTCGCCAAACCCCACCAGGGTCACACGCCGGTCGGTTTTGCCATGCTGCTTTATATAGTCGAGCACGCGGCCCAGGTCCTGGTGGGCCTTGTTGTCCAGGCTGGCGCTACCTTCTTCGAAGCGGAAGTTCACGGTCAAGCGTTGGGCGTGGCGGCTCAGGGCCTGGTAACCCTCGGGCATCAATGCATTCGGCGTGACGGCCATGGCCTGGACGGTTTGGGCGATGAATCCATTGGCCGCGACGATGGTCTGGCCCTGCTCGCTTTGGGTGAACGCCACCAGCGCCTCGGCCCACGGGTTGGTCGCCTGGGGTGGCAAATAAAAGAACAGGCGCCGGGACAAGGGGTAGTCCTCGGTGGCGATCAGGTTGTTCAACGGCAACATGGGTTGGGAATCACCGTCGACAATCGCCAGTGCCTTGGCCTGGCGCACATAGGGCAAACCGATGAAGCCGATGCCTTGCGGGTCCTGGCTGACAGCGTCGGACAACTGTTCGCTGGATTCGAAGCGCCGTGCTGTAGGATCCAGCCGTTTTCCCTGTCGGCTGAGGACCAGTTCCTTGAAGGTGTCGTAGGTGCCGGACTGTTCATCCCGGGCATAAAGATGAATCGGCCCGCCAGCACCGCCCACGGCTTCCCAGGTTTTCGCCTCGCCACTGAATATCCGCGCCAGTTGCACGGTATCGAGCTGACGCAATGGGTTCTGCGGATGAAGAATAATCGCCAGGCCATCAATGGCGATGACCTGCTCGGCGGTGGGACTTTTCAGGTCGCCCAGGGACGACAGTTCCTTCAGCTCACTGTCCTTGATCGGTCGTGAAGAGGCGGCCAGGTCGGCGTTGCCCTGCTTGAGGGCGGCGAAACCGGTGCTGGAGCCGTGGGCGGCAATGTCGATTTCCACTCGCCGACCGTCAGTGGTCTGGCCGACGATCCGCTGCTCATTGTCCGTGCCGGTGATTTCGGCGCTCACTTTGAGCAGCCCCTGGCTTTCCATCAGCCCTTTGACCAGCGCCGGGCCGAGCGTTGCCCCTATGGTATTGGAGCCTTGAAGGCGCAGGGCCGGGCCGGATTCTGGAAGAGGCAAGCCGGGAACAGGCTCGCGTTCAGCGCAGATCGCCAACGGCAGCCACAACGCCATTATCCAGACCACGCACAGACGCATGCCGACACCTTCAGAACCCAGGGAAGTGCCGGGAGAATAAGTCAGGCAGATGACTAAACGATGACAGGGCGATTGCGTTCTTAAGCGCCGGACTCCATTGCTGCCAGCTCGGTCACCAGATGTTCGATCAACGCCCTCACGCGCTTGGGTTGGACGCGGGCAGTCGGGTAGACGATCTGCAGTAGCGTGCTGCCGGCCGTGAACTCCGGGAGTAACTCCACCAACCGCCCGCTCTTGAGATCGTCGCGCACATCCCAGATCGACTTGAGACTGATGCCGTGTCCCTCCAGGCACCACTGGCGTACGAGGCCGCCGTCATTGGCGATTCGCCGACCCTGGACCAACACGCGATGCACCTCGCCGCGTCGGCTGAAGGTCCATTCCCGCGCCGTATTGATGCCCAGGCGCATCACCAGGCATTCGTGTCGGGTCAGTTCGGTGGGGTGCGTTGGCGTGCCATGACGCGCCAGATAAGTGGGCGCGGCACAGACCACGCGACGGTTTTCCCCCAAGGGCCTGGCGCGCAGTGAGCTGTCGGCCAAGGCGCCATAGCGAATGGCAAAATCGAGCCCCTGGCTGACCAGGTCCACGTAGCCGTCGCCCAGGTCCAAATCCAGGCTGACATCTGGATGCTCATCGAGAAATCGCGACAGGATGGGGTCGATGTATTGGCGTCCCAAATCTTGCGGGGCACTCATGCGAATCGGCCCGCTGAGGGTTTGGGTGCCGGCGCGAATGCTGCTGTGCAACTCGCCGGCTTCGGCCAGTAACCGGCGGGCCCCTTCGACCAGCAACTTGCCTTCGTCGGTCAGGCTGATCGCACGCGTGGTGCGATTGAGCAGGGTGGCGCCGTAGTAGGTTTCCAGGGTGGCGAGCCGTTCCGAGACCGAAGCGGGGGACAGCCCCACCTCCCGGCCGGCAGCAGAGAGTCCACCTTTCTCAACGATGAGTAGAAAAAGCTCGAGGTTCTTCAGGAACATTATTCGGTAATTCCGAAATGTATTTTCGCCAGTGGATCAATTATCAGGAAAACTCGCAAGGCATACCTTAGTGCCTCAGACGATTGCACTTCAGTGTTTTTTCCAGGAGTCCGCCATGGCCATTTCCGAGGTACCCGATGCTACTCACAACCCCGAACGCAGGACCTTCCTGGCCCAGGCGAGCGCTGGTGCTGCGTTGCTGGCGGCGGGGGACCTTTTGACGACGGGCTCGGCGCAGGCCGGTATCTCGACAAAAGCCGTCGGCGTTTCCAAGAATGGTTTCTGGCCGGGCGACACCCGCTTGGTGATTTCGATTTCCATGCAATTCGAAGCCGGAGGGCAACCGCCCAAGGGGACCGACAGCCCGTTTCCCCCAGTGGATTTCCCTGACGGTGTCCCCTCCGATCCGGCGACCAATACCTGGTTTGCCTACGGCTATCGGGAAGGTATCCCACGCATGCTGGATTTGTGGGACCGCCATGACGTCAAGGTCACGTCCCATATGATCGGCGAAGCGGCGCGGCGCCAGCCGTCCCTGGCACGGGAGATTGTTGCGCGCGGTCACGAAGCGGCCGGCCATGGCCCGCGTTGGAGTTCGCAGTTTGCGATGAGTCGCGAGGAGGAACGGACGTTCCTGCGCCAGGCCGCCCAGATGGTGCAGGAGGTCACCGGGCAGCCGGTCACCGGTTACAACTGCAACTGGTTGCGCCGGGGGCCCAATACCCTGGCGTTGCTGCAGGAGCTGGGCTACCTCTACCACATCGATGACGTCAGTCGCGACGAGCCCTTCATCGAATTGGTCAATGGCAAGGACTTCGCAGTGGTCCCCTACACATTGCGCAATAACGACATCGTGCTGATCGAAGGCCGGCATTATTCGCCCCAGGCCTTCCTGGAGCAGGTAAAGCTCGATTTCGACCAACTCTACGAAGAAGCCGGCACACGGCGGCGAATGATGTCGATCAGCGCCCATGACCGTATCAGCGGCACGCCGCAAATGGTGCGGGTCTGGGATGAGTTCCTGCGTTACGCCAAAAGCCACCCGGGCGTGACGTTCATGCGCAAGGACGATATTGCCCGCTACACCCTCGCCAGTGCGCTGTCGGTGCGTGAAGCCGAAACGCTCTGAAGCCTTTTTACAAAACCGGGCCCCGGCCCTTGATCGACCCGAAGGAACCTACCATGCCGTTCTCATTCCTTGCCCTGCCTGGCGGCTTGCGCCTGGCCGGTTTTTCCCTGGCCCTGGGCCTGTCGCTGGGGGCCTCGGCCGCCACCGATGCGCTCGTGGCGCCCCAGAGTCTGATTGTCGACCAGAGCCTGTCGGCGCGGCAGGCGTCCGCCATGATCCTCGCGGCCCGGCGTTATGACACGTTCTGGCACACCGGAGACGAAGCGCTAGCCCGCGAAGCCCTGGCGCCTGGCTTCATCGACAAGACGCCACCTGCCGGGCGCAAGCAAGGCCCGGAAGGACCGTTACTGGCGTCTCGAGCCTTCCGTGGCGCAGTGCCGGATCTCAGTTGTGTCGTGGAACAGATGTTGGTGGTGGGGGATCGGGTCGTGGTGCACCTGCGCTTTCGCGGCCATTTCACCGGCACCTTTGACCAGCTCCGGGGCCAGGGCCAACCCGTGGAGTTCATCGCGACGGATATCTATCAGGTCGACCAAGGAAAAATCGTCGCCAACTGGCACATCGAGGACAACTTGAGCCTGTTCAAACAGCTGGGTGCTCTCTGACAGACAGGCTCGCCTTTGGCGAGCCGTTTTGCTGATCAGCTCAACTGCAACCAGATCGGCGCATGGTCCGACGGTTTTTCCATGCCTCGCAGTTCGTAGTCCACGCCGGCGTCCTTGACCCGTGGCAGCAGGCCGTGGGAGGTGAGGATCAGGTCGATGCGCAGGCCGCGCTTGGGCTCGTCCTCGAAACCGCGGCTGCGGTAGTCGAACCAGCTGAAGCGGTCGGTGACGTCCGGGTTCAGGTGGCGGAAGCTGTCCACCAGGCCCCAGTTCTTCAGGCGGGCCATCCATTCGCGTTCTTCCGGCAGGAAGCTGCATTTGCCGGTTTTCAGCCAGCGCTTCATGTTGTCCGGGCCGATGCCGATGTCGCAGTCTTCCGGGG
>Ga0065714_10002747_pt1 | contig 11407 bp, 5 predicted proteins | sample MisRhiReplicate2_FD_59101 | JGI IMG/M metagenome (GOLD analysis project Ga0065714, IMG submission 59101) | Miscanthus rhizosphere microbial communities from Kellogg Biological Station, MSU, sample Rhizosphere Soil Replicate 2: eDNA_1 v2... | ecosystem: Host-associated > Plants > Roots >... | reverse complement strand
AGCAATCTGGTATTTAAAAGGATCATCATCTAATGATGCTGGTTGAAATTTACCATTTTTATTCATAATTGCTGTTTCAGCATGTCCTGCATTAAATTTCCCAAAAAATGGGATTACTTCATAAGCGGCTGGAATTCCTAGGGAACGATACAAATACAGATAAAAAACAGCAATATCTTCACAATTATTTGGTGACTTAAGTTCTAGTATAGTTTCAATAGTCTGATTATATGACGGAATAAAAGCTGCTAATCCAAATTTAGCACCATAATTATACCATATATATTGTTCTTGACGGAAGATACTTATAAGAAATTGATCGTTAATTTTATTCTTATTAAATGTTTTTAAATAATTGGTATATCTTGTATTAAAGTATGTTCGCCAATCATTCACTTTTTCAAAACCTACACGGTGAGGCAATATAAAGTTACAGAATGTCGCAAAAGGAACCTTTATTTTTAAGGGATTATTATTATAATTTTTAAACGCCTCTTCTATACTCTTAATTAGGTAATCGGGACTAACAACCTGCGAATCCGGCAAAACTACTGAAGCACTAGTGGCTTTTATGCTGTCTAGAAACTCTTGCGTTTCTCCTCCCCGAAACCCCCTCAATTTATTAGAGATGTCCTTACCACTGGAATCTTCAAATACTTTAATTATAGCGTATTTATCACCTATATTTTCAATTAAAAACTTTGCTGCTTTATATTTTAATTCGTCATTTTTAAAATGCTCTAGAACTTTTTCATATTTTTCAACCGCTGTTTTCGGCTTACTACAACCTATTAGCATAAAAGAGAATAATATATAAAAGAAAATAAACTTTATAGCTAGAATATGCTTTACAATCATTTTTTAATGAGCCTACTTATATTGCTGAAATATTCCTATTATCGAAATATTTTCTTCAAAAGTAACTAATAAAAGATGGGTGCCGGCCCAAAATCTCATGGATTAAGAATAAAATACTTCCCGATTAGAATTTCGCCTGCGTACATTTGAATTGGTATATTTTAATCAAAACTATTCAAGATGTCCTACCTGAAAAAAATGCTCAGAGTAGGACTAATCTAAAAGAAAAGGTCTAGGAAAAGCAACTCTGAATAGAGCCCACTTTTTCCCAACCTCAAACAAAATATTAACTCTATAACAATTGTCCCTTAACAATTTGGGACACTATTTTTTCCTTTGATTATCACTTTCTACATAAGCCATATTAATAAATTCGACCAGAGCCGAAATACTAATCGTGAAAGGAATATATCGATTATTTTGTAGTTCCAACATTTTGTTTTTCTTATCTATCAATTTAATAAAATTAATGTTAACTATGATTGACTTATTTTAATAAAAATATTCGAATCTAATTCATTGTAAGTTTTTTTTAAAGATTTGCATACAACATGTTCTTCCTCATTGATTGAATGGTAAGTGGTGTAACAATTGTCCGATTTGCAAAACATAATTTCTGATTGCAGAATTAATCTTAAATTGTTTTGTGAGTTTACGATAATTTTTTTCATTTATTTTGGTCTGTTCCCCGTTGAGAACTCGAATATTGTTTAAGATTTAAAAAAGATTTAAGAGCTAAATAAGTTCTTTTAGCTGTTTATTGATCCTGCTGAATTATTCAACAGGGTCTTTTAATGGTAACAACTTTGAGGCTCTTTACAGAGCCTCAACTTTATCCACTAAATCCTGAGCAAGCTTTTGAATTTTAGAGGTCTCAGCATCTGCCAATGATCTTGTCTTTTTTGCTGCAGCAAGTGCCTCCGGTTTCTTCTTCATCGCCAAACATACAGAGGCAAATGTAGACTGGTTACCGTACTCTTCTGGCTCAAGTTCTACGGCACGTTTTGCCATCAGATAAGCCTGTTGCAAAATAGCTACAGGCACCTGATCAGCACCGGCTCTACCCCCCGAAGCTCTTCTGGCTAGGAAGCTCAGTTTATCAGCCTCATCCTTCAGCTCATTTTTCAAAGCAGCACTGGTTAACTTTACATATTCCTCAGTTTTCCCTGCACCCAGGTAGTAATCAGCTTCCAGCATCACACCTTGTTTTTTACGGTCCATTTTGTCCGACTTCTTAAAATAAGCCAGCTTGTCCATAAAAGCCTGTTCGTTATTCCCTCTCATTAAACCGTACATCGTACTGGTAATTAGACGATCTTTAAGCTGATCACGTTCTTCCTGCTTACTCCAGTTGTTGTAAGCATTCTGATTGACCATAAAATGTGCGCCTAGTTTATCACTTTCACTTCTGGCTAAGGTTTTAATCACTTTCCATCCCAGCTCTGTATTTAACTCTTGTGCAGAAATTCCACTAACAATTTCCTTCGCAATCTTATCAGATCCAGATCTGTCTGATTTATTTAATACCAAGTAATAATCCAACAGGAATGGCAGATCGCGTGTTCCCTCGTCGTATTTTTTATTTAAGTACGAGAGGTTTCTCATTGGGTTAGCAGCCTTCTTTCCCTCCTCTAAAAATTCTTCAATAGGCATCCTTGATCCGGTCCTGTGTATAACTTCACCTTTATCATTGATAAATAAAAAGGTAGGGAATGACTGTACACTGTATCTTTTACGCAGCTCTATTCCTTCGCCTTTTTCCATATCAATTTTAGCATTGATAAAGTTTTTGTTATAGAAATCTGCAACTTTTGCATCCGTAAATGCATTCTTGTCCATCCATTTACATGGTCCGCACCAATCAGTGTAACAATCCACAAATATCAGTTTACCTGCTTTTGCAGCTGCTTCAGTTGTTTCTTTCCAGGTCTTGGTCTGGTTGAATTTGATTTCAGTTTGCGCATTAGCTTTAAATGCGACAAGCATGATGATTAAAGCACCAATTTTTTTCATCTCTATTTTTTAGTTAAGGTAATTTCTACATTTTTTGTTTTACCATTTAAGGCGCCTTCTAGCACAACTTTACCATTCACGGCTGTTGGGCCTGCGGTAATTTCGACAGTATTTCCTACTAATACAGCATTCATACCAACTGGCACCGAAACAACGCGAGTAACAACTCCTTTTGAGGTTCTTAAAGCAACCGTATATTTCTGCCCCAGTTCATAAGTAACAGCATCTTGCTGTACCCCAACGTACACACCAATTGCTTTATTTAAAGGGTTTAGACGCATAAATTCCCACATCAAAGGCATAATGATCGTCCAGTCTACATTATGGTCAGCCTCAGCGATAGAGTAAAATTCTATGTTACCATTACCACCGTTCCACTTATAAGGAGTAATATTATAAGTACCCAATGTGATTAGCGGCAGGCTTTTTACATTGTCTTTTGCATAATAACCAGCCATAACCTCTGCCCAGGCATTAATGTTTCCTAATGCTGCCGCATGATTTACGGTAGCATCTTTTAAACCATTGAAAGCACAAATAGGAACTGTTCTATTAGGTAATGTAACACCTGCATCCAACTTCATCTGACCGGATACCGGACATGCTGCAGCAAAAACATCATTCATTTCTTTAGCCAGTACGAAAGAGAAAATTGCACCACTTGAATGTCCGCAGGTATAAATTCTTTTTACATCAATAGCAGGCTTAGCTTGCTTAAAATACTCGATCATCGCTTTTACAAAAGGAATGTGTTTTTCCGAATTCTGCCAATTTACCGCTCCCGGTTCAGCAATACCTGCTGGCCAAACTGTAATGATATTTGCCGTATCCGCAACCTTATTTAAAACATGGGTGGCAGAAACATTCAATATTGGATCTGGTGGTGTAACACCTGCAGCATAAGTATAACTACCGTGAAAATTAAACACCAATGAAATGGGTTTGTTAGGATTAATAGAAATAGGAAAATAATACTTAAACTCACGCATTATCTTCTGTCCACCTGGCATCTCCACTTCCATTTGAACTTTATTCACGCCAGCAGTTAAAAAACCCTCTGCACTTTGATCAGGCCCATCTGGTTTAAAAAGGTCAATTGGTGGAACTACTTCTTTTTGCTGTGTTACATAGGTACTCTCATCTTTGGTACAGCCAAACAAGGCAACCAATAGTACCAGCATTATGATTTGTCTTTTCATCTAATTCCTTAAATTTTATCTACATAAAGTCCATCCATATTCACACCATCACGTTGATGTGTTTGATATTTGATCTTGATATCGGCAGCCTTACCACTTACTCCCTCATATTTCTTATTAAATTCCAGACTAATGGATGCGTTGTTCAAATTCATCATTACCACATCACCCATTACCGCTGTACTGTTTAGTTCAGCATCATTGTGATATCTTGAAACAGCCATAATCAGTGTTTTCTCAGTTCTTGATACGGTAAAGCTAGAGATAGAGGCATCAGCATCATAACCCATTGTTCTTAAGTCTGCAATAACCTCTGTCGGCGCGCTGTTGTTAAGTACGTTTAACGCATTGTAGCGATAAAGTTTATTTCCAGAACTAAAAATTAGGTAAGGCGAATACTTCATCGTATAAAACTTACTGTCTGCTCTAATTACCTCTTTAGATACATCAACAGTACCATTTACCGCAAAAGGCATATTTTTAAGTTCAGTGCCATTATTTGGTACTGTCAGATACACCAATTTAGTCTGGATACCATTATGTAGTACCGCAATACATTTATTAGGATTAGAAGTATGGGTTGCATGAATCATTTTATAACCAGGATAGGACGGCATATATTCTTTTTTATCGGTATCCAGGATCTTTCCCGGATATGAACCAAAATTTGAATATAAAAACTTACCATTTAGATCATCATACATCAACATATAGGAACTCACGTTGTATCCTCTCATCTTTAATGGAGTATTAGCGGCTTGTATATGATTCGTCAAAGAAGCATAACAATATGCTGGTGCCAGATAACCACCAGTCGGTTTCTGATTTACATAAAATCTGCTACCGCTCTTTTCTATTTGGATGAAATACAATCCCCCATTAGAAATTAACACCAAATTGCCAGATTGATTGATACCTCCATACGGGTTATGACTCCAAGTACTTACTTGGTAAGAGACCAGTTCAGGTTTAAAGTTAGACACATCCTGAATTGGATATGGTGGCAAGGCAGCAGCAAAAGTAGCTCCGGTGATATAATCCAGATTAGTTTTTGGTCCCATGGTATTCTTATCAAGAATCTTCAAGCCCTCCTCTGAAAGTACTTGCAGCCCCCCCAGAGTTGCTACATCAGAAAAAGGAACTTGTGTAGACCAATGATTGTAATTCACATGGATACTTTTTGGACCTGTACCTAATGGTACACCAAAACGCGATTTATAGTAATTTACAACAAACTCACCATCCTTATCTAAACGTTTGTAAGACAATTCAGCTTCTCCGTTGTATTTACTAAGTACCACTATCAAATCTCCGGCGGTAGATGAACTTACCCTTAAACTGAATCTGAAATAAGATTTAGCAGAATTGGTTTTATCTGTAATGATTAGCCTGCCAAGCTGCTCCCCTATGGACATGTTCACCTTAATTTTTAAGTCTTTATGGGTACTCACAATCTTTTGGGCAATCTCCCAAGCAAAAGTAAATTTAGTGGTATCTGAATATTGTGTACCGGAAAGATCTATTGGAATTTTCAAAGAATCATCCTGATCTTTTTCATAACGACTCATCAGACCTTTAATTTCCAATTCATTTATTTCATGGTAAACATCATTACCCAAATCTTTATAACAAGAGGCCAAAGCTGTAGTGAGCAAGCCTAAACAGATCAATAATTTTAATGTCTTCATTAGAATATCTATTTATGTTTAATTAATAATGCTTATTTCTCCAATCGATCAATGAGTACTCGCTCATTTGTTTCCTTGTCGCGAGTAGTGTTTTCTATCAAGTAGGCTCTTAGCGAACTGAAATACTTAGTTATCAAGTCATAAGCCATTGGGGATTCTCCAGCAGGATTCTTGAAATTATCATGAAACTTCATCAGCACCTTCCATTTTTCAGGATGGTAAAAATATAGGCCACTTCCCAAGTAGTTTTTCCACCATTTGGGCTCATTAAGATAATTGTTGATCACCAGTTTCATTTGAGCTCCTTTGGCAATTCCCACATTAAAATCATCACTCTCTTCAATCTTCAAAGCGATTCTTTTGCTTTCTTGTTTAACGTGACTGCTACTTAAATTATCACGCAACACAACAATTTTCAGCGTGTCAATAAACTTATTAGCTTTGAATTTCTGCAGAGGCTGAATGATTTCGTAATGTATACCTTCGACAGCAGTAGTTGAATCTGTATTTATAGACACCCGGTAAAACCGATCCTTATTAGCTGCTTTACCCATCGCCCGAAGAACAATTTTTGCTGTGTCTTTGTGCTTCGAATCATCCAGCATTCCAAAAGAATAAGTCACTTTATCGAACGCAGTAATTTTGTTATAGACCGTGTCGTTATAAATAAAATATATTCCATTTTTGTCCTTATAGGTAAGTCCGGCATCCTTTTGACAAGAAGCGAACAACAATACCATCACGTATAATATTAATAATCTTTTCATTATTTCTGATTTTGATTAGTTCCTGTTTCCCATTTCAATTTCCTTATCAGGAATTGGGAATACGAAAATGGCCTTTGCAGCCGGGATATCGCCTATTCCTGAATTGTTCTTAATTCCTTTGTTAAGGCGTTTGTAAGCATAAAACAATTGTCCCTCACCAGGATATTCCCTGATGATCTCTTCAAAAAGTATATCTCTGGTAATATAAAACCAGTCAGCAGCATTCCTGATTCTTGATTTACGCAATGCATTAAGGTAAGTTAAACAGCCATCCAGATCCGTATCATACAAAGATTCTGCTGCAATCAAGTACATTTCACTCAGTTTGATCATTGGAATTTTAGGATAGTAAACCTTTGCATTCCCCCTTGTATACTTGGTCATTTTATTAATATCAGTCCAGAATTGGTAACGTGCATCATCATTATTATACCCATACATAGCACCAATATCGCCCAAAGTTAATTTTGCGCCTGTTGTTCCTTTATCTGACTTGACGTCGAAATGTAAAGCCTGCGACCAGTCAGGAATACTCTTATTTCTAAGTGAAAAGATGTGCTCGTCAGAAAAAAGAATATCTTTCTCTGTATCGTCTACATCGATACTGGTTTTATAATCCAGTAAGCGGAATTTGTTAGATTCAATAACTTCCTTTGCACATTTAAGTGCATTTACCTTATCACCAAGGGTAAGATAAACTCTGGCCATTAAAGCTTTAACCGCGTATTTGTTCATACGGGCTACGTGTTTATCAGTTTGATTTTTATCTACCAAAGTATAAGGCACTACCAGATTAATTGGGTCTACCAGATCTAAATTTGCATAGGCATCTTTTAAATCGGTCAACACCAATTGATAGCATTCGGCAGCGGTATACATTGGTGGTAGAGAAACGCCGAACTGTTTGTTATAAGCTATCCCTTTAGCATTGTGGTTAAACTTAACGTCTTCACAAAACATACGTAAAAGGTCAAAATGCAGGTAAGCACGTAATGCCAATGTTTCACCAAGCACTTGCTTTCTAACATCCGGGCGCATCACATCACCTTTTTTCTGTTCCCACCTAATAATATTGTTTAGCGAAGAAATATTGGCATATAGACCACTCCACACACCATCAACCTGATTTCTAACGACCTGATCTTTATAGTCATAGTCGCGCATCTTCTTATAATCTTCAGAAATGCTATTGTAATTGTAATATTGGGCAAATACGTCCAACATTTCAAAACTCAGCTTGCGTCCGTAAAGACTCTGTTCAGAAAGCTGACTGTAAACCCCAGCAAGGGCGTCGTTAAATCCCTGTTCTTTAGCGAACAGTTTATTTTCATCTACCTGGTTAATCAAATCTACATCCAGCCATTTATTGCAGGATGAAAAACCAAGCAGGAGCATACCTAAAATTAACGTCTTAAATTTCATGTACTGATTTTTTTTAATAGTCATCATATTGCTCATTTTAAAAAGACACATTTAAACCGGCATTATAGGTTTGTGCATAAGGATATGTAGTTCCACGCTCAGCCTTAACAGAACCAAATCTGAAAAGATCTGTTGAAGAGAATATTACTCTTATACGATCCGCACGCATCTTTTTAGTAAAATCGGTTGGCAGATCGTAAGTAAGTGAAAGTGATCCTAATGAGAAGGAGTTGTTATCCTGTACAAAACGAGTGGTTTGGTAAGATACCTTGGTATCGTTAATACGTTTGTATTTGGCATTGTCTCCAGGATTTTTCCATCTATCGGACAGTACACGCCTATCCGCATTCAATAAAGGATTCGCATCCTCAACTTTACTCTTAAGTGTAGAGTTAAAAATCTTTCCTCCTACACGGTACAAGAACAAAGTATAAAGATTAAAACCTTTCCAATTCAGATTCGAACCCAGGTTACCTTCAAAAGTTGGTTTGGTATCACCAGCCAGGGCTTTATCGCGATAATCGTAGTCAAAAGTATATTCTCCATTTCTTGTAATGAAGATCTCATTTCCTGTTGCCGGATCAATACCCGCTGAACGTACAACCATCAGCGCACTTTGCGAACGTCCAACTTCATAAGTTCTGTAAGGCTGTGCCCCTTGTACGTTTTCAAGTTTATTAGCTTCAGCATTCATTACTTCCAATGCGTTAGACAATTTCTGAATCTTATTTTTATTGGTGATGGCAGCAACCGTGATGTTCCAGTTCAAATCCTTTTCTCTATTTCTGATCACATTAAACCTCAATCTGAAATCAACACCTGTGTTTTTCATTTGCCCCATGTTCTCTACATAACTGGCAAAACCTGTAGATGGCGCAACGTCAATTGGCAACAATAGGTTATCAGTCAATTTAACATACCCATCAATGTTCAATTGCAGAAAATTCTTAAAAAAGGTCATATCTAAACCCATGTTATAAGAAAGCGTATTTTGCCATCTCAAAGAAGAGTTACCAAAGCCCATCAATTGAGCTCCCAATACACCATTATAATCGCTATTTTGACTGTAACGGTAAGTAGTTAATGCCTGACTTGAAGCAAAGTTCACTGTACCGGTACTTCCTGCAGATCCACGAACCTTAAGCGTGTTCACATTATCGCCCCAGAAAGCTTCGCGGTTTACATTCCATGCTAAACCAACTGCCCAAAAAGGTGCAAATCTTGAATCACGGCCAAACTTACTTGAACCATCCGTTCTGTAGGATGCATCTAAGAAATACCTGTTGTCGTAACCATAGTTTAAGTTGGCAAACAAACCAATCATTCTCGACTTGTCGAAAATACCTCTAGGTTTAGAGTTTTCCTGAAACTGAGCAGCGTATTCTACAAAGGTCATGTTGTCATTTAAGAATCCTGTAGCAGTGAAACCAGTACCTTCTTTAGAATCAGACATTACGTTCGTTCCGACACCGAAGTTGACTACACTCTTATCGAATACTTTGATATAAGCTAAAGTCATGTTACCATCCACGCTCATCTGCTCGGTATGTAGTGTATTGAATTTACCTTTCTTCTCTTTCAACGGTTCAGTAGCAAATTCTGATGAGCTAGGAGATCTGTATAGCTCACTCTTATCCATCCTTTTGGTTAAACTCACCCTTCCCTGAAGACGCAATTCAGGAACGATGCGCCAGTCCAGACTAAGATTATCCTGAATGGAAGTATATTTATTAAAATCCTTTTGTGGCAATGTTGCATTGATTAATGGGTTGTAATCGCCACTACTCAATCTCAAATTATAATTGCCGTCTTCATGAAATATTCTATCGTGTGGATTTTGACGGGCAAAGTCTGCGAAAGTGCCATAAGGTGAGTTATTTCCTTTTACCTCATCAATTAAGAGGTCATTCCTCACAAAGAAGTTATCACCGATGTCATAGTTAAATACTACACCCATTCCAGTTTTGTTACGGGAAGAACCTTTCATTACCCCTTTATCGTCTTCGGTTCTTAATGAAATTCCATAACGGAAATTTTGGTCACCACCTTCAAGGTACAAGTTATAACGTTGGTTTACAGCCGTCGTTAATGGTTTAGACAACCAATAGGTATCTACCCCCCTTAAAACATCCTTCATTTTCTCGTTATACTTAATGTCCAGGTCCATTTGACCATCATAACTATTCACTGGATCTTTCCATACACCTGCGAGCTTTTCATACTGAAGCTTTTCTGAAGAATTCATGAGGTTATAATCGCTCAAATCCGGAGTTGACACCATAAAGTTGGTATTCAAGGAAATTTTGATCTGTCCTGCTTTTGGGCGAATGGTACGGATGACAACAACACCATTTGCACCCCTTGATCCATATAATGCTGTAGCAGCAGCATCCTTTAAAATCGTGATGTTATCAATACGGTTCATATCTAAATCATATACCCTTTCCGCACCGACCTGTACCCCATCTAAAATAAATAAGGGTGCATTAGGATTAGATTTACCATCATCGGCTGAACCTCTAAGGTCGAAACTGTTCTCGCCCCTGATGGTCAGATCGGGCACACGGTTAGGATCAGATCCAAAATCAATACTCTCTTTCATCTGAATAGATGGATCGTAAGCAGATAGGGTTTGTAAAACATTGCCATAGCCTATTTTCCTAAGGTCTTCACCTTTCACGGTTAACTCAGCTCCTGTAAAGGACTCTTTAGATTTGGTAAAGTAACCAGTCGAAACTACTACTTCATTTAAGCCGGCTGCTTTAGAAGCCAACCTGATCAGCATGTTTCTTTTAGGCAAAACCTCTTGAGTTTCATAGCCAATATAGCTGACTACAAGAATTCTTGTTGAATCTGGAATACTCAATTCAAAAGCTCCTTTATCGATAGTCTTAGCAGCAATCTTACTGTTTTTAACCTGTACAGTAGCACCTACCAACGGTTCGCCTTTTTCGTTGGTCACCTTACCCTTTACCTGGAAAGGAGCAACTCTTGAGGCATTTCTGAGTGATTCGCCCGAAATCATAGGACTTAGTAAAATTGTCTTATCAACAATTGAATAATTTAATGACTGTCCGTTTAAACATACTGCTAAAGCATCTTTTAATGGCTCATTCTTCAGATCAAGCTGGATCCTGGTGTTTGCATTCAGCAATTTCGGATTGTATAAAAATCCATATCCTGTTTGTTCAGTCACTTGCTTAAACACTTGTTTTAGGGTAAGGTTGTTCCCCTTTATGGTTACAGTTTGAGAAAAAGAGCTGGCATTAACATGTAAAAAACTAACGAGTATAAAAATAGAAGTGAGTTTCATNATCAATATCGTTCTATGGAAACGGTTCCAAGGCGTTTCATTTCCAAATNCCAGTCCATTNGGNGGCTGGCGTTGCAAAAAACCTTGCTTGCACAGGGTTTTGCAATACATAATAAGTTGCATACTTTTGTATTGGTTGAGGTTTAG
>Ga0065714_10065259_pt1 | contig 11412 bp, 5 predicted proteins | sample MisRhiReplicate2_FD_59101 | JGI IMG/M metagenome (GOLD analysis project Ga0065714, IMG submission 59101) | Miscanthus rhizosphere microbial communities from Kellogg Biological Station, MSU, sample Rhizosphere Soil Replicate 2: eDNA_1 v2... | ecosystem: Host-associated > Plants > Roots >... | reverse complement strand
CTATATCCCCTTGGGAATACGTCGTTCACAGAACGACGAAAAGGAAAACCGCACAATGCCCCTCACGCTTCAGCAACTGGAACGTCACCTGTTCAAGGCCGCCGACATTCTGCGCGGTAAGATGGACGCCTCAGAGTTTAAGGAATACATCTTCGGTATGTTGTTCCTCAAACGTTGCTCTGACGTGTTCGAGGAGCGTTACGACGAGGTCGTGGCACAGGAAAAAAAAGCCGGCAAAAGCCAGGCCGAAGCTTTTGTTTCCGCCGAAAAACCGCATTGGTATAAGCGCGGTTTCCTGGTGCCCGGCCAATCGCGCTTCAAACACCTGCTCAATGAAGCGCACATCAATGTCGGCGATCAGCTCAACAAGGCGCTGGCGGGTATTGAAGCGAACAACGCTTCACTGGAAGGGGTGCTGGAACACATCGACTTCACCCGCAAAGTGGGCCAAAGCAAGATCCCCGACATTAAGCTGCGCCAGCTGATCAATCACTTTGAGCTGGTACGACTGCGCAATGCTGACTTCGAGTTTCCCGACCTGCTTGGCGCTGCCTATGAGTACCTGATTGGCGAGTTTGCCGACTCTGCCGGCAAGAAAGGTGGCGAGTTCTACACCCCTCGTACGGTGGTGCGCTTGATGGTGCGGTTGCTCAAGCCCGAGCTGAAACACGACATTTATGACCCCTGCTGCGGCTCAGGCGGCATGCTGATCGCAGCCAAAGAATTTATCGACGAGCACGGTGAGGATGGCCGCAAGGCCAACCTGTTTGGCCAAGAGTTCAATGGCACTGTTTGGTCCATCGCCAAGATGAACATGCTGTTGCACGACATCAGTACCGCCTGGCTGGAGAACGACGACACCCTGTCAGATCCGCGTCATGTTGAAGGTGGTGAACTGCGGCGCTTCGACCGGATTCTGACCAACCCGCCGTTCTCCATCAACTGGGGTCACACCGATAAGGATGCCAATGGCCAGCCGGCCTGGAATCCGCAGCACCCGGAACGTTTCAAGTACGGTCAGGTACCGCTGGGCGCCAAGAAGGCCGACTTGATGTTTCTCCAGCACATGCTTGGCGTCTGTCACGATGAAGGCATGGTCGCCACCGTTCTACCTCACGGCGTGCTGTTCCGCGGAGGTGAAGAGAAAGGCATCCGCGCAGGCATCATCGAGGATGATCTGCTGGAAGCAGTGATTGGTCTGCCAGCCAACCTGTTTTACGGCACCCCTATCCCCGCCTGCATCCTTATTCTGCGCCAACAAAAGCAGCTCGGAGCCAATCGAGTCAGCGGCAAGCCTGCCGAACGCCAAGGGAAGGTGTTGTTCATTAATGCCGATCGCGAGTATTGCGAGGGGCGGGCGCAGAGTTTCCTGCTCCCCGAGCACATCGAGAAGATTGCTACTGCGTTCGACGAGTTTCGCAAGATTGATGGTTTGTCCGATGTGGTGGAAATTGCCACGCTGCGCGAGAACGGATACAACTTGAATATCCGTCGTTACGTGGACAACGCACCGGAGCCCGAGCCGCACGATGTGCGTGCCCACTTGCTCGGAGGCATCCCCAAGTCCGAAGTCGCAGCCAAGGCTAGTCTGTTCCAGGCTCACGGCTTGGATCCGCAAGACGTGTTCGTTGATCGTGACGAACGTTATTTCGACTTCCGTCCTGAGCTGGACAACCGCCAGATGCTCAAGCCAGCCATCGAAGGCAACGCCGGCTTGATGGCCAAAGAAAACAAGATTCGCATTGCCTTTGAAAGTTGGTGGACAGCGCATAGCCCACGCATTACGGCCCTGGCAGGGCAAATGGACAACACGGGTAACCTGGTCAGCCTGCGCAGTGAACTGCTGCAGAGTTTCAGTCAATCACTAGAAGGCATCGGTCTGCTCGACCCCTTCCAGGTACGCGGTATCGTCGCTGGCTTTTGGTACCAGAGTAAGTATGACTTCCTCACATTGATGGCTCGCGACGCCACGGGTGTGACCGATGCTTGGCGCACCAGTATCCTCACCGCCTTAGAAGACAAGACGAGCAAGGACAATCCGTTGGAGCATAAGCTCGTCAAATTTCTACTCAACGACTTCGTGATCGAGCTGGCCGAACTGGATGCGAAAAAAGCTGAATTAGAGAGCCAGCTCAAAACCGTCGCCTCGAGCAAAAGCGAGGATGACGAAGATGCTGAAGGCGATGCAGATCAAGAAAGCACTGTCGACGAAGACCAGCTCAAAGCCTGGAAGACAGAGCTGACCAAGGTCAAGAAACAGCTCAAGGCCAAGAATGAAGGCTTTACCTGCCAACTAAACGAAGCCGTTGACGGCCTAACGCCAGAAGCAGCTGCCGAATGGCTATTAACCATACTCCACAAGGACATGCTGACCATCGTCGAGCGCTATATCGCCGCTCAGCGCAAGCAGGTAACTGCTTCATTTGAAAACTGGTGGGACAAGTACCAAGTGCCCCTGGCAGAGATTGAACATAGGCGTGACACGGCAGCACAGGCGCTTCAGGGCTTTTTGAAGGGGTTGGGGTATGTCTAAGGCAATCGACTGGACATCCTGTACAGTCAAAGACGTCATCGAGCGCCATTTCTGTGGACCAAGCCCCGATTGTGAAGAGAGGCAAATTTTTGCACCTGAAGAGTGGGGGGTACTTAAAACCACTGCAATCACTTGGTCTGGGTGGAATGAGAGAGCCCACAAAGTTTTACCTAAGGAGCTTTGGGGGCAATCAAAAATTGAAGTTAACGCGGGTGATGTTCTAGTTACAAAGGCAGGGCCGCGCACTCGCGTCGGTGTTGTTTGCCACGTTCCATCCACTCGAAGTCAACTTGTCGTTTCCGGAAAAATGATCGGCCTCAGACCTATCTCGGGGGTAGTTAATGCAAGTTTTCTCGCCGGTCTTCTTGCAAGGCAAGAGCAGCAGAAATACATCCATGACCGAACTACCGGAATGGCAGAATCGCAAGTTAACTTCGCAAATGAAGTTCTCTTGGACACTCCTTTACGAATACCTCCCATCCAAGAGCAAGACGTCATCGCCAAGGTACTCGACACCCTCGACACAGCCATCCGCGAAACTGAATCTATCATCGACAAGCTCAAGGTCGTCAAACAAGGCCTGCTGCAGGATCTGCTGACACGCGGCGTCGACGCCAATGGCGACCTACGCCCACCCCAGAACGAGGCACCCCAGCTCTACAAACAATCGCCACTGGGGTGGATTCCAAGGGCGTGGGATATCGAGCAGTTAGGACAAATATTGGCTGAATCGACAAGAAGTGGTCTCTATAAACCCAGCTCGTTCCATGGGCGAGGTCCACTCATGGTTCAAATGGGAGGCCTCTTTACCGGAGAGGCTGTCGACTTTAGTAGCGCTACGCAGATTCAGGTCTCATCCTCAGAGCTGGGTATATTCGGATTGAATATCGGAGACCTTCTATTTGCCCGCCGCTCTTTGGTGTTTGAAGGGGCAGGTCTTTGTGTGATTGTTCGCCACCTTCCTGGCCCTTCGACTTTCGAATCATCCATTATCCGAGCCCGCGTTCGCGAGACCGTGGCTCTCCCAGAGTTTGTGTGTCAGTTCCTACGGGGAAAGGCAAGCTCGGCACAGCGTAGAACTCTGATACGCCAAGTTGCGGTTTCTGGTGTATCTAGTGACGACATTCGCCAGCTATTTATAGCAATTCCTTCACTGTCCGAGCAGGAGCTAATCGTAGATAGGCAGCATTCAGCTCAAGAACAGATAAATCTTGAACAAAATACCGTTTCAAAACTACGCAAACAAAAATCTGGCCTTATGAACGACCTCCTCACCGGCCGCATACGCGTCATGCCGCTACTGGAAGCCTCCGCCCCATGACCACCTCACGCCCCACCTCACTAATCGACCCACCCAGCGGCTACCCCGACTGGCTGGCCGAACTGAAAACCCGCATCCATCACGCCCAACAGCGGGCGGTGCAGACAGTCAACCGCGAGTTGGTGCAGCTTTACTGGCAGATCGGCCGCGACATACTCGAACGACAAAGCCGCGAAGGCTGGGGTGCCAAGGTGATCGAGCGGCTGGCACACGACCTGCGCACGACCTTTCCTGATATGAAAGGCTTTTCCCGCGCCAACCTGATGTACATGCGAGCCTTTGCCGAGGCTTGGCCGGACGCTGAAATTGTCCAACAGGCTGTTGGACAATTGCCCTGGGGCCATAATCTGGTGCTGCTCGCCAAGCTGAAAGACTCACAGCAGCGGCTGGCCTACGCCCAAAAAGCCGTCGAGCACAGCTGGTCGCGCAGCGTGCTGAGCATGCACATCGAAACTCGCCTGCTGGAGCGCGAAGGTCAAGCGCAAACCAATTTCGAGGCGCGGCTGCCAGCACCAGGCTCAGACCTGGCCCATCAAACGCTGAAAGACCCCTATGTCTTTGACTTTCTTGATGTGAGCAGAGAGGCGAACGAGCGGGAGATCGAAGCCGCTCTGGTGCAGCATGTGACCCGCTTCCTGCTGGAACTGGGCGCTGGCTTTGCCTTTGTCGGGCGGCAGGTGCCATTGGAGGTGGGCGGCGACGACTTTTTCATCGATTTGCTGTTTTACCATCTGAAATTGCGCTGTTACGTAGTGATTGAGCTCAAGGCCGACAAGTTCAAACCTGAACATCTGGGTCAGTTGGGCTTCTACCTGACGGCCGTGGATGCGCAAATGAAAGGCGAACACGATGCCCCAACTATTGGTCTTTTGCTGTGCAGGAGCAAAAACAAGGTAGTGGCCGAATATGCCCTACGCGACAGTGCCAAACCCATGGGGATCGCAGAATACCAATTGATGGCATCGCTGCCGGCAGAGCTGCAAACTACGCTACCAAGCATCGAACAGATCGAGCTGGAGCTGGCCGATAGTTGATCGGCTATAAGCCGTCATCTGCCCGCAACGACGCTGTGTAAATCGAATGGAATCGGATGAGACCGAATGGCTCTCATCCAAGTGAAAAGGAGTACTGAGATGGGCTGGGAATTGGACGATGTCGAGCAACCTTTTGTCGTTCAGCTGCAAGGTCTGGGCTGGACTCACATTGAGGGCAGTCTCGAAACCCCGGTCGTGACAGGTCGTACCAACTTTACCGAGGTCATTCAGGAATCCCGGCTACGCGAACGGCTGCGAGCCATCAACCTGCGCGATGCTCAACCTTGGCTGGATGACGAGCGCATCAGCGAAGCCGTTGCCGCGATCACCCGCCTCGGTTCCACCAAGCTGATGGAGGCCAACCAAAAGGCCACCGAGCTGCTGCTCAAGGGAGTTACTCTGGGCGGTCTTCCTGGCTGGGACGGTGGGCGGGGTCAGACAATCCAGTACATTGACTGGGAAACGCCGAGCAACAACTACTTCAGCGTCATCAACCAGTATCGAGTGGACTGCCCGCCAGGCTACAACAGCGGCAAGAAGTTCATTGTTCCTGACCTGGTGTTGCTGGTGAACGGACTTCCTCTGGTTGTCGTGGAATGCAAAAGCCCGTCCATCCCTGAGCCACTGGCAGACGCCGTCGACCAATTGCGGCGTTACAGCAATCAACGCAAGGCTGCTTTCGAAGTTGAGGACAACGAAGGTAACGAAACGCTCTTTGCCAGCGTGCAGTTACTGGTCGCCAGTAGCTTCGATGAAGCCCGGGTGGGTTGCATTGGTGCCGGTTTCGCTCATTTCGCGCAGTGGAAGAGCGTAGTCGGACCAGATGGCCAAGGCTGCGAGCAGGAAGTCGCGGGCGGACTCGCAAAGTCTGCCCTGTCCGAACAGGAGCGTCTGATAGCTGGTCTTCTGTCCCCTACACATCTACTGGATGTGTTGCGCCACTTCATGCTGTTCATGCAGGTCGGTGGCCAGACCATCAAGACCGTCTGTCGCTACCAACAATACCGCGCCGTGAACCGCGCCATCTCCCGGCTAAAAACGGGGAAAACACGTCACGAACATGGGGAGTTCGACCAGCGCGGGGGCATCGTTTGGCACACTCAAGGCTCAGGTAAAAGCCTGACTATGGTGTTTTTGGTCCGCAAATTGCGCACAGACACCCAGCTACGGCGCTTTAAAGTCGTCGTGGTAACCGACCGCAAGGACTTGCAAAGTCAGTTGGCAGCAACCGCCACACTGACCGGCGAGCGACCAGAAGTCGCTACCAGTTCAGCGGGCGTGAAGGCATTGGTCCGGCGTCAAGGACCAGGTCTGGTCTTCGCCACTATCCAGAAGTACCGCAATGAAGAATTGGAAAGCGATACGCCCTCAGGCGAGAAAGTTATTCCCGACGTAGCCGCCAAATACAAGGTTGCCGAAGATCGCCCCATCTACCAAGTTAACAAACCCTTCGAAGTATTGAACGCCGATGAGAGCATTGTGGTGTTGGTGGACGAGGCACACCGCACCCAGGCCGGCGACCTGCAGGCTAGCCTGATGGCGGGAATGCCCAATTGCACACGTATCGGTTTCACTGGTACACCGATCATCATGGGCGACAAGAAACGTACCCATGAAATTTTCGGTGCTTTCATCGACAAATACACGATCAAAGAAGCCGAAGCCGATGGGGCTACTGTGCCCGTGCTCTACGAGGGACGTACTGCCCGAGGTGCAGTCAAGGACGGCGCCAGTATGGATGGACTGTTCGAGGATCTATTCAGCGAGCACAGCGCCGAAGAGCTTGAGCTGATCAAGAAAAAGTATGCAACCAAAGGCCATATCTTCGACGCCCCAGCGCTCATTGACGACAAAGCACGCGATGTTCTCAATCACTACGTCACGAATATCCTGCCTAATGGTTACAAGGCCCAAGTAGTGGCTTACAGCCGACTGGCCGCCATCCGCTACTTCAGCGCGCTGCATAACGCCCGTAACGAATTGCTGGCGGAGGCAGAAGCATTACCCGCTACAGAAAAACTGCTCGACGATGAGAGCCTATGCCAGCGTCCGCCCAAAGTTCAGGCACGCATCCAGGCCTGGCGCTACCGGGAAACGCTACGCAGCCTGGAGTTTGCCCCGATCATCTCGGGTAGCAACAATGATGATCCATCCTGGAAAATCTGGACCGATGGCGCAAAACACGAACAGTTGATCAAACGTTTCAAGAAGCCGCTGCGTCATAGTCAACCGGATAAGGCCGATCCGCTGGCCTTCCTGGTCGTCAAATCAATGCTACTGACGGGCTTCGATGCCCCCATCGAAGGCGTGATGTACCTGGACCGACCGATCAAGGAAGCCGAACTGCTGCAGGCCATTGCTCGGGTGAACCGGACCGGCCATGGCAAGCGCTGCGGCATTGTGGTGGACTACTACGGGGTGGCGAATCACCTGAAAGAAGCCTTGGCTGCCTATGCTGACGAGGACATCGAAGGAGCATTGGCCAGCATCAGAGATGAAGTACCGATCCTGCGCGATCGCCATCTGCGGGTGGTGGATGTGCTGCGCCGTCAGGGTGTCGAGTCGCTGGAGGATACCGAAGCGTGCCTGATCGCACTGGAGCAGGAAAAAGTGCGGGCGGAGTTTTCCGTCAAACTCAAGGCCTTCCTTGCGTCGCTCGATACCGTACTGCCTCGTCCAGAGGGTCTTCCCTTCGTCAAAGATGCCAAACGTCTGGCATATATCCATGCTCGTGCCCGCAACCGTTACAAGGATCTGCCAGTGCTGGGCAAGGATGTTGGGGCCAAGGTGCGTAAGCTGATCGACGATCACGTCATCTCCCTGGGGGTCGACCCGAAAATTCCACCCATCCAGCTGACAGACGCGGATTTCGAGAAGCAACTATCACGTAGCGCCAATGACCGCGCCAAAGCGTCGGAAATGGAACACGCTATCCGCTCGCACATTCGCAAACATGCAGATGAAGACCCTGTTCTCTTTCGCAAATTGTCCGAGCGACTGAACGACATCCTCAAGTCACTGGATGAACAATGGGATGCGCTGGTCGCCCAGTTGCAGAAAATCATCTCCGAGCTGCGTTCTGGTCAGATCAACGACGACACTACGGCAACGGATCTTCCAGAACACTACGCCCCCTTCTTGCGTACCGTACTGGAGGTAGTCTGTGTCGATACAGACCCGCAACCCGCAGAGCTGATGCGACTCAAGGATGTGACGGTAGAGTTGGTCGATCTACTGGTCGACGAACTGCAGAGCCACAGGGATATCTGGAGCCCTCGCAAGCGGGTAGCCCAGGAGAACCTTACCGGCCAGCTGTTCGACCATTTGATGCTTTTGCGACCACCCCTTGTCGATACCGACACCGCGGGGATACTGGCCGACCGATTGCTGGATCAGGCTCGGGCCAGCCATGACAAGCTGATGCAGGTGTAAGCATGACGGCCAGCCTGACGGTAAACGATCTTTGTCTGACGCTGCGTCGCAGTGCCCGGCGCAAGACGCTACAAATCACCGTCGAACGTGACGGCACTCTGGTGCTCTCGGCACCGCCTGAGGCAGACGAAGAATCGCTGAGCCGATTCGTGCTGGAAAAGAGCTTTTGGATTTACTCTCGCCTGGCCGAGAAGGAACGTCTGCTACGTGCGGTGCCAACCAAGGAGTATGTGGATGGCGAAGGCTTCCTGTACCTCGGCCGCAGTTACAGGCTCAAGCTGGTCGACGAGCAGGATGTTCCGTTGAAACTGACGGGGGGGCGCTTTCTGCTCCTACGCAGCCAGCTGCCACAGGCAAGGGAGCACTTTATTCGCTGGTACAGCCTGCATGCCCGTAACTGGCTCGCCTTGCGGGCAAAGGAGTACCAAGGACGTATGGACGTTTCCCCCGGAGGGGTGCGGGTACAAGATCTTGGCTATCGCTGGGGCTCATGCGGCAAAGGTGAGATTTTGTACTTCCACTGGAAGAGCATCCTGCTACCCAAGCGCATCGCCGAATACATAATGGTCCACGAAATGGTCCATCTGCACGAACCGCACCACACCCCAGAGTTCTGGCTACGACTCGAGCGCGCCATGCCCGATTATGCACAGCGCAAGGAATGGCTGGCGGAGCATGGGATTGAGGTGGAAGGGCTGTAAAAGGTCGGACTGAGCCGAGCTTCCAGCACTGATGGCGCTAAACACACTTAGAAGGTCGTTAAGCAGGCTTTTCTATAAGTTCAATTGCAATGGAAAGCCCGAATTGACGGATTCGCTCACAAGCTGCCTGCAGGCTAACTTTACTAAAGAATGGTAAGTCAATCGATCCATCGGCATATGGCTTTCGCATGATTCCATAAACCACGGTGTAGTCTTGCCGAGGAAATTTGCTGGCCTTACCAGAGGGTAAGAAAGCTTCAAAGCCTCCGCCTTTTTTTCTCACCACTTCGCGCAGTTTCGAACGGAAATCAGCATCGCTTACCAGCGCCTCAGCACTCACCACTCCCTGAGACCACAAATGACTGATGGGACCTGAAGAATGACCATCCTTCAGGTGTATGAACTCTCTATTTTTCGAGTAAAAATCACAGGGCTCAATGTTCGCATAACGCACCCCTTGCGGATTAATCTTTGTCTGATCAAGCATCAGTATATCCGGCCGAGTTTTGACCAGATCCTCAATCAGCTCTCTTTCGTTTCTGCACCCAGTTGCACCAATCAAACTCACTTGTTTGAGGCTATTGAAATGTGCCTCAACTCGAGCTCTGAAACCTTTTTCGACCCGATACCATTTCCCAGCAAAAAGAACGTGATAGCGATCCGCCCCTTGCTTACCCAGCGATGTTTCAAACGTAAAACAGTCGTAAACCCTCCAACGCTCGTTGAACTCACCACTCGCATCTGTCTGCGCTCGAATTCGATGATTTTTCTTAATCAGATCAATATCATCAGTACAGCCACAACGGTTTAACTCTGACACGTAGTCTTCGATTGAAAGACCATCAAAATTTATGCCGTGACTACCGAAACCGTTGTAGTGAAGTTGTCCACCTTCAGTGTAATTAACAATCTCCGGCGGGGCCATGTGCAGTTCGTTGGTACCACCCTGGCGCAGCTCATCCAATGCCTGAAACAATTTTGCATCAAGCCTCGTCAGAGTTGCTTTGAGGGTAACAACCTGCATGTTATCCACCCAAGCAAAATCATTGCGATAACGCTTTGCACTAAATGAATCGAGAATTTCCTCACATTTAGATACAAGGCCATCCGCTTCTACTTCACAAGTGATGGAGAGCGCATCCTTACCGGCCACGAATTTTGCAAACAGTCGATCAGACGGTGTACCACCTGCAACTCTCGCCAAGTCACGAAGCAGATCAACCCCGAAAGCCTGCAAATCACTGTCCTTACTCGCCTGAACACGTTTCTGAAACGTCACAGCATCAGGTGTTGCCAGGTCCAGAGTACGCAAACCATCACGAGGTACGCTATTTAGCGCGACCTTAAGACCAAAGTGGGGAACAAATGCATCATCGTTCAACGTTATGTGAGCATGGCCAAAGCATAAAGCGAACATTCGCCCCGCAACTGGCAGGAACAGTACGGCACCCGCTCCGCTTGCGCTCAAATTATCAGGAAGCTCATCAGCGTTAGCTTCTAAAAAACCTAACCAGTCAGGACGTTTCCGAAATATCTGGCCGACGTAAAGCTCTCCACCGTCCACTCCGGACCAGTCCATACGCGACAGCGGGCGATCACCGTCGGGGCTAAAGCTCTCAGTAAACGACCCTTCAGGCTCGTAAGTTCTGCGAAGCAGCCGGACGTTCAATGTTCGGGTTTTCTTCCGTGGGGGCAAAGCGTGCTCCTCCTTGTGCCGACAGCTCCAAGGGAGATGGCGTGCGAAGCACTCAACGCTATCAATTTGCCATCCTGATGTCCATCGGCGACGCAGGTCCCTTACAGCTACAGGGCTACCGCATCAAGATCATCATAATGGGGAAAATGCTGCTTCAGTCGTTCGATCGTCCACCGCCATTTTGGCGTGGAGGGGCGGCAAATTGTGTTCTGGTTTCCGAACATTCCAACCTCCCGTACCGCTTGAGTTATCGATACCGTCTGAAGCCATTCGATTGATACAAAGTGATCACAGCGTTCAGGATCGTCGACAAACTCGGCGTGATAGTTTGCGCGGGTAGCGACTTCAAGCACCGGTACCTCGACTCCGTTATGCATGACAGTGAAGTCCGCCGCAGGTGTGGACGATCCAAGAACACGACCGACACCGACGTAGCCTTGCTGGGGAACATTTACCCAAACTCGATCCCCAGGTGAAAGCAATTGAAGGGTTCGACTGTACCAGGCACCTCCGCCTCCGGAGATGAAGCCGAACTCAACAGCATCCTCCCAAGAGCGGGAAGTGGAATCTCCGAACGAACAATAGAACTCGCCATTCCAAGGTTCGTTGTGCCCCTCACCCGCCGACACTGCATTGACCTGAGTCTGGACAGGGTCGAGTAACCAAGAACGGCTCAATAGTTGCTGGCCACCTGA
>Ga0065714_10065258_pt1 | contig 11417 bp, 9 predicted proteins | sample MisRhiReplicate2_FD_59101 | JGI IMG/M metagenome (GOLD analysis project Ga0065714, IMG submission 59101) | Miscanthus rhizosphere microbial communities from Kellogg Biological Station, MSU, sample Rhizosphere Soil Replicate 2: eDNA_1 v2... | ecosystem: Host-associated > Plants > Roots >... | reverse complement strand
CAAGCTCGCTCCCACACAGGTATACCGAGATCCCTGTGGGAGCGAGCTTGCTCGCGATGACGGCGGAACATCCAGCCAAAATGCAAACTGACACGAACGCCCGTCAGCTCGCCGCTTCCTTGTAGCCTTTCAACGCCTTGAGGCGCTCGCGCTTGATCGCCTCACCCAGCTCCGGTCCCTTGAAGCCCTTCTCCAGCAAAGGCTGCACCGCCACCGCGCGGGCTGCTGCCGCTGCGCCCCGCAAATAATCAGCCTGTGGATAACTTCTGTCTTCAAGCCCTTTGCGCCCCCGTGCATCCATCTCGCAGGCTGCGATGAACTCCTCGAAGCGCTGAGGTCGACGGTACACATCGAAACTCTGCAGCAGCTCAAGCAAAGTTGACGCCTTGAGCTCCAGCGCGCGATGACCATGGGTGTGGTATTGGCCAACCAGTAACGCCAATTCCTGACAGTCGCGGGGAGCCTTGAAGCGTTCGTTGACCGCTTTGATCAGCTTCAGCCCCGTGTGCTCATGGGCGATGTGTCGTGGCCATTCGTGTCGGGGTGTCAGGCCTTTGCCCAGGTCATGGAGCAGGCAGGCCCAGCGGACCGTCAGCGGTTGTTGGTGCAGGGCGGCTTGTTCCAGCACGCTCAGGGTATGGACGCCGGTGTCGATTTCCGGGTGATGGGCTTCAGGCTGGGGCACGCCAAACAGCGCATCGACCTCTGGCATCAGGACCTTGAGGGCCGTGCAGTCGCGCAAGACCTGGATAAATACCTGTGGCTGTTTTTCCATGAGGGCGCGGGAAATTTCTTTCCAGCTGCGCTCGGCCGTCAGTGCTTCCAGTTCGCCGGAATCGCTGAGTTGGCGCATCAGTTCAAGGGTTTCGTCCGCCACCTTGAAACCCAGCGGAGCATAACGCGCGGCGAAGCGGGCAACCCGCAGGACTCGAAGGGGATCTTCGGCGAAAGCGGGGGAAACGTGGCGTAGCACGCGGGCTTCCAGATCGCGTTGACCATGGTACGGATCGGTCAGGTTGCCGTGGTCATCTTCGGCCATGGCGTTGATCGTCAGGTCCCGGCGAACCAGGTCCTCCTCCAGGGTCACTTCAGGGCTGGCATGGAACACGAAGCCGCCATAACCTCGGCCGCTCTTGCGTTCGGTGCGGGCGAGGGCGTACTCCTCGCCGCTCTTCGGGTCGAGGAATACCGGAAAATCGGCCCCCACTGGGCGAAACCCCCTGGCGAGCATTTCCTCGGCGGTGGCACCCACCACGACCCGATCGATGTCGGTGACGGGAATGCCCAGCAGGCGGTCGCGAACGGCGCCGCCGACTTTATAGATCTGCATAAAAAACCTCCGTTGGTCCGACAGGATAACCTTTGCGTCGGACGTCCGGAGGCGAAAACGGGATCAAAGATGAATGACGGCCAGATCCAGGCGACCGTAGTCTCCTTCGGCTTGTTCGCCTCTGGGTGGCACGTGATGGGTTTTCATCACTTGGTCGCCTTGCAGGGTTTCCAAGTGGATGTCGAAACCCCAGAGGCGATGCAGATGCTTGAGCACTTCGTCGGTGGAGTCGCCCAGCGGTTTGCGGTTGTGCGCCTGGTGCCGCAGGGTCAGCGAGCGATCTCCGCGGCGGTCAATGCTGTAGATCTGCACATTGGGCTCGCGATTGCCCAGGTTGTACTGCGCCGCCAGGGTTTCGCGAATGATGCGGTAGCCGCCCTCATCGTGAATGGCAGGTACCAGCAGGTCATCTTTCTGATCGTCATCGAGGATGCTGAACAGTTTCAGGTCGCGAATCACCTTGGGCGAGAGGTACTGCAGGATGAAGCTTTCGTCCTTGAAGCTGCTCATGGCGAATTTAATGGTGGACAACCAGTCCGAGCCAGCGATGTCCGGGAACCAGCGACGATCTTCCTCGGTGGGGTTTTCGCACATGCGCCGAATGTCGCGGTACATGGCGAAGCCCAGTGCGTAAGGATTGATACCGCTGTAGTACGGGCTGTCGAAGCCGGGCTGGAACACCACGCTGGTGTGGGAAGTCAGGAACTCGATCATGAAGCCGTCGGTGACCAGTCCCTCGTCGTACAGGTCGTTCATCAGCGTGTAGTGCCAGAACGTGGCCCAGCCCTCGTTCATGACCTGGGTTTGGCGCTGTGGATAGAAGTACTGGGCGATCTTGCGCACGATGCGCACGATTTCCCGCTGCCACGGCTCAAGCAGCGGCGCATGTTTTTCAATGAAATAGAGAATGTTCTCCTGGGGTTCGGCAGGGAATCGGGCATTGTCTTTTTCGTTGTACTTGTCTGCACCTTTGGGAATGGTGCGCCACAGATCGTTGATCTGTTTTTGCAGGTGCTCTTCGCGATCCTTCTGGCGCCGGCGTTCTTCTTCGGCGGAAATCGGATATGGCCGCTTGTAGCGGTCCACGCCGTAGTTCATCAGGGCGTGGCAGGAGTCCAGCAGGTCCTCCACCGCGTCGATACCATGGCGTTCCTCGCATTGCATGATGTACTGCTTGGCGAACACCAGGTAATCGATGATCGAGCTGGCATCGGTCCAGGTGCGGAACAGGTAGTTGCCCTTGAAGAAGCTGTTGTGCCCATAGCAGGCATGCGCCACCACCAGGGCCTGCATGCAGATGGTGTTTTCTTCCATCAGGTAGGCGATGCACGGATCGGAGTTGATGACGATCTCATAGGCCAGCCCCATCTGGCCCCGGCTGTAGGATTTCTCGGTACTGAGGAAGTGCTTGCCGTAGGACCAGTGGTGATAGCCCAGCGGCATGCCGACCGACGCATAGGCGTCCATCATCTGCTCGGCGGTGATCACCTCGATCTGGTTCGGGTAGGTGTCGAGGGCATAACGGTCCGCGATACGGCTGATTTCGCGGTCGTAGGCCTTGATCAGCTCGAATGTCCATTCGGAGCCGGTGGAAATGGGCTGGCGCTTCTGCTCTTTTTTGGCGGTCATGTCACTAACCTGCGCTGGAAGAGTTCACGGAAGACCGGGTATATATCCCCGGCCGAGACCAATTGCTGTTGGGCAAATGTGTCGGAAAAAGCTTCGGCAATCCGTTCGTATTCGTACCACAAGGCCTGATGTTCGCGTGGAGTAATTTCCACGTAGGTGTAGTACTGGACGAACGGCATGATCTGGTTGATCAGGATGTCGCGGCAGATTGGTGAATCGTCGTTCCAGTTGTCACCGTCCGACGCCTGGGCTGCATAGATGTTCCATTCGTTGGCGGGGTAGCGCTCGGCCATGATCTCCTGCATCAGCTTCAGGGCGCTGGAAACGATGGTGCCGCCGGTTTCCCTGGAATAGAAAAATTCCTCTTCGTCCACTTCCCGGGCACTGGTGTGATGGCGGATGAACACTACATCGATCTTGTCGTAGTTCCGTTTCAGGAACAGGTACAACAGGATAAAGAAACGCTTGGCGATGTCCTTGGTGGCTTGGGTCATGGAACCGGAGACGTCCATCAGGCAGAACATCACCGCCTTGGAGCTGGGGTTTGGTTGTTTTACCAGCAGGTTGTACTTGAGGTCGAACGTGTCGAGGAACGGTACGCGATGGATGCGGGCGCTGAGTTTCTCGATTTCCGCTTCAAGGTCCTGAATGTCGCCAAAATTATCGGGTTCTTCGCGTTTCAGGCGGGCCAGTTCTTCCTTGGCCTCGCGCAGTTTGGCCCGGCTGCTGCCCGACAGTGCGATGCGCCGGGCGTGGGCTGAGCGAAGGGTGCGGATAATGTTGATGCGCGACGGATTGCCTTCATTGCTGATCCCGGCACGCACGGTCTTGAAAGTGTCGGTGCCGGTCAGGTTGCGCTTGACCAGGTTCGGCAGTTCCAGGTCCTCGAACATGAACTCCAGGAATTCCTCCTGGGTGATCTGGAACACGAACTCATCCATGCCTTCGCCGGAGTTGCCGGCCTTGCCGGGCCCCTTGCCGCCGCCTCCGCCCTGGGGACGGGGGATATGCTCGCCGCTGGTGAATTCCTTGTTGCCGGGGTGCACGACGGTCTGTTTGCCACCGCGACCATGGTGAAGCACCGGCTCGTCGATGTCGCGACCGGGGATGCTGATCTGTTCGCCGTGTTCCATGTCGGTAATGGAACGCCGGCTGACCGCCTCTTCGACGGCCTTCTTGATGTGGTCACGGTAACGCCGCAGAAACCGCTGACGGTTCACCGTGCTCTTGTTCTTGCCATTAAGGCGTCGGTCGATCACATAGCTCATAGGCCCCTCCGGGGGAGCTTCAAGTCGTAAGCCTCAAGCTGCAAGGGGCGTGGCGTCGAGCCATGGGCTCAACGCCGTTCCCTTACAGGCTGTAGCTAGAAGCTTGCCGCTGCTTACTGCGATTTCCGGACCCGCAGATACCACTCGGAGAGCAGTCGTACCTGTTTGTCGGTGTAGCCACGTTCGACCATGCGTGTGACGAAATCGTTGTGTTTTTGCTGGTCCTCCTTGCTGGCCTTGGCGTTGAAGCTGATGACTGGCAGCAGGTCTTCGGTGTTGGAGAACATTTTCTTCTCGATGACCACCCGCAGCTTTTCATAGCTGAGCCAGGTTGGGTTCTTGCCGTTGTTGTTGGCCCGGGCGCGCAGTACGAAGTTGACGATCTCGTTGCGGAAGTCCTTCGGATTGCTGATGCCCGCCGGTTTCTCGATTTTTTCCAGTTCCTCGTTGAGGGCCACGCGATTGAGTATTTCGCCGGTTTCCGGGTCGCGGTATTCCTGGTCCTGGATCCAGAAGTCTGCGTACAGCACGTAGCGGTCGAAGATGTTCTGGCCGTACTCGCTGTAGGACTCCAGATACGCCGTCTGGATTTCCTTGCCAATGAACTCGATGTAGCGTGGGGCCAGGTATTCCTTGAGGAAACGCAGGTAACGCTCGCGGGTTTCGGCCTGGAATTGCTCTTGCTCGATCTGCTGTTCCAGCACATACAGCAGGTGAACCGGGTTGGCTGCGATCTCGTGAGGGTCGAAGTTGAAGACCTTGGACAGGATCTTGAACGCGAAACGTGTGGACAGTCCGTTCATCCCTTCATCGACCCCCGCGTTGTCGCGGTATTCCTGGATCGACTTGGCCTTCGGATCGGTGTCCTTGAGGTTTTCACCGTCGTACACGCGCATCTTCGAATAGATGTTGGAGTTTTCCGGTTCCTTGAGGCGCGACAGCACCGTGAACTGGGCAAGCATCTTCAGGGTGTCGGGTGCGCAATGAGCCTTGGACAGCGAGCTGTTGAACAGCAGCTTGTCGTAGATCTTCACCTCGTCGCTCACTCGCAGGCAGTACGGCACCTTGACGATGTAGATCCGGTCGATGAAGGCCTCGTTGTTCTTGTTGTTGCGGAAGGTATGCCATTCCGATTCGTTGGAGTGGGCCAGCAGGATGCCGGTGAACGGAATGGCCCCCAGGCCCTCGGTGCTGTTGTAGTTGCCTTCCTGGGTGGCGGTCAGCAGTGGGTGCAGCACCTTGATGGGCGCCTTGAACATTTCGACGAATTCCATCAGGCCCTGGTTGGCCCGGCACAGCGCGCCCGAATAGCTGTAGGCGTCGGCGTCGTTCTGTGGGAATTCTTCCAGTTTGCGGATATCGACCTTGCCCACCAGGGCGGAAATATCCTGGTTGTTTTCGTCACCCGGTTCGGTCTTGGCCACCGCGATCTGGTTGAGGATCGATGGGTAGAGCTTGACCACCTTGAACTGGCTGATGTCACCGCCGAACTCGGCCAGGCGCTTGGTTGCCCATGGCGACATGATGGTATTGAGATAGCGGCGTGGAATGCCGAAGTCTTCCTCGAGGATCGCGCCATCTTCAGTGGCGTTGAACAGACCCAGAGGCGATTCGAACACCGGCGAGCCCTTGATGGCGTAGAAGGGCACTTTTTCGATCAGTTGCTTGAGCTTCTCGGCCAGGGACGATTTACCACCACCCACGGGGCCGAGCAGATAAAGGATTTGTTTCTTCTCTTCCAGGCCTTGGGCGGCATGGCGGAAATAGGACACGATTTGTTCGATGCATTCTTCCATCCCGTGGAAGTCCGCAAAGGCCGGATAGCGGCGAATCACCTTGTTGGAAAAGATTCGCGAGAGCCTCGAATTGGTCGAGGTATCCAGCAGCTCCGGTTCTCCGATTGCCAGCAACAGACGCTCCGCAGCCGATGCATAGGCACTGCGGTCCTGCTTGCAGAGTTCGAGGTATTCCTGCAGCGAGTATTCCTCCTGCCGCGTGGACTCGAAACGTTGCTGGAAGTGGCTAAAAATGCTCATGACGTCACCTCGCTCGATACGTGGAGCCGGTGTCGGATCAATCAGTCGATGCTGGACAGCCGCTGGGAACCCAGTTGCCGTTTTACCCCCCAGAATGCTTTCAAGAATACAGGTTCTTGAAAGCTGACTCCCGATGACCCGCGCGCCGGTGTACCGGCTCTCCCCTGTTTTGGATGGCCTGAGGCTAAGGATAGTTCGGAATCGCGGAGGTAAAGGTGGAATACGTAATTAGTTATGGCAGACCGTTCGTCTGCCATCGCTCAAGCCCACGGTTCACGCGGGCTTGGACGGCATAAAAAATTATTCGTGATTGTCTTGCGCTGTTTCTGAAGGATAAGTCGCACGCCACAACTCGAAACCGCCGTCCAGGCTGTAGACGTCGCTGAAGCCCTGGCTGACCAGATAGGCGGCTGCGCTCTGGCTGGAGTTGCCGTGATAGCAGACCACGACCGTAGGTGCATCGAGGTCGGCGGCACGGATGAAGTCGGCGATGGAATGGTTATCCAGATGCCGGGAGCCACTGATATGCGAAGCCGCAAAAGTGGCTGGGTCGCGGACGTCGACGACGACCGCGCCTTGCTCGCGCAGGGCCTGGGCCTGTTCCGGGGGGATGCGTTTGAATTCGCTCATGAGGGGCTCCTGTAGCTGAAGCGCAACGCCGGTCAAACGGCAGTGCCGGCCGGCAATGGTGCAGTGGTCGGGTGATGGGTTTTGGCGTGGCCCTGTTCATCGCAATCGCAATGCAGTTGCTCGCCAGTGTCGACGTTCATCAGGGTCATGGCGCTGCCCCACACGCAACCGGTATCGAGGGCGAAGACGCCGGGCTCGTCGGATTGGCCGCCCAGTGCCGCCCAGTGTCCGAAAATAATCTTCAGGTTACGGGTCTTGCGCTCACTGTGCTTGAACCAGGGGGCATAGCCGGGCGGCGCCGTCTCGATGCCTTCCTTGCCCTTGAGATCGAGCTTGCCGTCGCGGGTGCAGAAGCGCATGCGCGTGAAATAATTGGTGATGACGCGCAGACGAGCGCTGCCAGTGAGGTCGTTGTCCCACTTGACCGGCTCGTTGCCGTACATGCCATCCAGGTAGGGGGCGAACAGATTGTCGTCGCGCAATGCCTGTTCGACTTCGCCAGCGCACTTGAGCGCCTTGCGCAGGGACCACTGGGGCGGAATGCCGGCATGAACCAGTGCGAGGTTGCGCGCCTCGTCGTAGTGCATGAGCTTCTGCTGGCGCAACCACTCCAGCAGTTCAACGCAATCGGGGGCGTCGAGAATTTCGCTCAAGGTGTCGGACTTTTTCAGGCGCTCGATGTTCTGCCAGGCAGCCAGCAGATGCAGGTCGTGGTTGCCGAGCACGCACACCAGCGACTGACGAATACTGTAGAGAAAGCGCAACGTCTCGAGGGACTGCGGGCCACGGTTGACCAGGTCGCCCACCAGCCACAGCGTGTCTTTTTGAGGATCGAAAGCAACGCGCTCCAGCAGGCACTTGAGCGGATCGAGGCAGCCTTGCAGGTCGCCGACCGCATACGTGGCCATCAGTGCAGGGCTCCGGGCACGGCCAGACGGAAGGGTTTGATGACGGCGTCGAAGCGTTTGCCGTCCTCGGCCAGCATCTGGTAGGTGCCCTGCATGGTGCCGACCTTGGTCGTCATCACCGTGCCGCTGCTGTAGCTGTGGCTTTTGCCAGCGTCGATCAACGGCTGCTGGCCGACCACACCTTCGCCACGCACTTCTTCGACATGGCCATCGCCGTCGGTGATGATCCAATGCCGTGACAGCAGCCTGGCCGGCAAGGAGCCGTTGTTGCGCACGGTAATGCTGTAGGCGAAGGCGAAGCGGTCATGCTCGGGTTGCGACTGTTCTGCCAGAAAACGGGTGGTGACGCTGACGTCGACCTGGTAACGAGGATCGGACATGCAAAAAGGCCTTAAAAGCGAAGCGGGACGCGGGCGCGACTCAAGAGTTCAGTCTAGGCCAAGTATCGGGTAGTAGACCAGACTGGCGTACTGCCCGATAGCGATCGTCACCGGTTCAGTTGGCGTCGACTTGCGGGGCGGCTTGTTCACTGAGTTTGTCGGCCAGGCGCACGAACGCTGCCAGGTCCAACTGCTCGGGGCGCAGGCTGCCATCGACGCCAGCGGCTTCGATTTCGGCGCTGCTGAGCAGCAGTTTCAAGGTGTTGCGCAAGGTTTTGCGGCGCTGGTTGAACGCTTCGCGCACCACCCGCTCCAGCAGGCGATGATCCTTGGCCGGGTGCGGCAGGACGGCGTGGGGCACCAGGCGGACAATGGCCGAGTCGACTTTCGGCGGAGGGTTGAATGCACCCGGGCCTACGTTGAACAGGTGTTCGACCCGGCAATGGTACTGGACCATGATCGACAGGCGACCCCAGTCACCACCGCCAGGGCCGGCGGCGAGGCGCTCGACCACTTCTTTTTGCAGCATGAAGTGCATGTCGCGGATCAGGCCGGCGTTGCTCAACAGGTGGAAGATCAGCGGCGTGGAGATGTTGTACGGCAGGTTTCCCACCACCCGCAGGCTGTTCGGTGCGGCGTTCAGGCTATTGAAGTCGAACTTCAGCGCGTCGCCCTGGTGCAGGCTGAAATTGCTCCTGCCGGCGAACTGCTGGTTGAGGATCGGGACCAGGTCCTTGTCCAGTTCCACCACATCGAGTTGCGCGCCGCTATCGAGCAGACCCTCGGTCAGGGCGCCCTGTCCCGGGCCGATTTCCAGCAGGCGGTCGTCGGGCTTGGCCCGGATCGAGCGCAGGATGCGATCGATCACGCCGGCGTCATGCAGGAAGTTCTGGCCGAAACGCTTGCGCGCGCGGTGTTGGTATTGCTCGGTCATAAATGGGTCTCGGCCATCTGGTAGGCGGTTTCCAGCGCGACTTGCAGGCTGCCGGTATCGATCTTGCCGCTGCCGGCCAGGTCCAGGGCGGTGCCATGGTCCACGGAGGTGCGGATGATCGGCAGGCCCAATGTCACGTTGACCGCCGCGCCAAAGCCTTTGTACTTCAGTACGGGCAGGCCTTGGTCGTGGTACATCGCCAGCACCGCGTCGCAGTGCTCCAGATATTTTGGGGTAAACAGAGTGTCGGCAGGCAGCGGGCCACGCAGGTCCATGCCCTCGCTGCGCAAGCGCTCCAAGGTGGGTTCGATGATGTCGATTTCTTCACGGCCCAGGTGTCCGCCTTCACCGGCATGGGGATTGAGCCCACAGACGAGGATGCGTGGCTGGGCGATGCCGAATTTTTCCTGCAGGTCGGCGTGCAGGATGCGCGTGACCCGCTCCAGGCGTTGCGCGGTGATAGCGTCGGCGATGTCCCGCAAGGGCAGGTGAGTGGTCACCAGGGCCACTCGCAAGCCGCGGGTGGCGAGCATCATCACCACTTGCGCGGTGTGGGTCAGTTCAGCCAGGAATTCGGTGTGCCCGGAAAAGGCAATCCCGGATTCGTTGATCACGCCTTTGTGCACGGGGGCGGTGATCATGCCGGCGAACGCCCCGTCCAGGCAGCCTTGGCCGGCGCGGGTCAGGGTCTCGAGGACGAACGCGGCGTTGGCCTTGTCCAACTGCCCGGTGACGACCGGAGCGCCCAGGGGCGTATCCCAGACATACAGGCTGTTGGCGGGCGCCGGGACGTCCGGCCAGGCCTGCGGTGTCACGGGCAACAGGTTGACGACCAGCCCCAGTTGCGCGGCCCGCTCAAGGAGCAGGTCGCGACTGGTGATGGCAATCAGGGGATGTGGCTGGGCTTGCGAGGCGAGCAGCAGGCACAGGTCGGGACCGATGCCGGCTGGTTCGCCGGGGGTCAGCGCGAAACGCTTGGGTTTCACTGCGCTGCCTGGTCTGCACCAGGAAGTTTGATTTCAACGTAGGCTTCGTCGCGAATCTGACGCAGCCAGGTTTGCAGCTCTTCGTCGTATTTGCGGTTGCGCAAGACAGTCATTGCTTGCTGTTCGCGAGCCTGGGTGGTGCTGTCAGTGGCGCGACGGCCAAGGACTTCCAGCACGTGCCAGCCATAAGGGCTCTTGAACGGTTTGGACAGTTGGCCTTGCGGCGTGTCGGCCATGACCTGGCGGAACTCGGGAACCAGTGCATTCGGGTCAACCCAGTTCAGGTCGCCACCGTTGAGAGCCGAGCCCGGGTCTTCCGAGAAGCTCTTCGCCAGTTCAGCGAAGTCTTCGCCCGCTTCGATGCGGTCGTAGAGTTTCTCCGCCAGGCGCTTGGTCTCGGCTTCGCTGCGAATCTCGCTTGGCTTGATCAGGATGTGGCGAACATGCACTTCGTCACGGACCTGGGTTCCACCACCGCGCTTCTCCAGCACTTTCAGGATGATGAAGCCGCCTGGCGTACGAGCTGGCTGGGTGATATCGCCCACGGCCATGGCGCTCAGTTCGCGGTCGAACGGAGGCGGCAGTTGAGCGGGCTTGCGCCAGCCCATGTCACCGCCTTCCAGGGCGTTGTCGCTGCCCGACTTGGCAATGGCCATCTGACCGAAATCAGCGCCTTGCTTGAGCTGCTGGTAGACATCCATCGCCTGGCGATAAGCGCTCTGGATCGCTTCGGAGTTGGCGCTTTCCGGGGTCGGAATCAGGATGTTCGCCAGGTGCAGTTCTTCGGAAAGCTGCATCTTGCCCAGGTCCGAGGCGAGGAAGTTCTTCACTTCCTGTTCCGACACCTGGATGCGTTCGGCCACACGGCGCTGGCGCACACGGCTGATGACCATTTCACGGCGGATCTGATCGCGGGCGTCCTCGTAGGAGAGGCCGTCGCGGGCCAGGGCGGCGCGGAATTGGTCGATACTCATGTTATTGCGCTGGGCAATGGTGCCGACGGCCTGGTTCAGTTCTTCATCGGTGATGCGAATGCCGGAACGTTCGCCGATCTGCAACTGCAGGTTTTCGACGATCAGGCGTTCGAGCACTTGCTGGTCCAGTACGCCTGGTGGCGGCTGGCCACCGCCGCGCTTGGCAATGGTTTGCTGCACTTCATGGACGCGCTGGTCCAACTGGCTCTGCATGACCACGTCGTTGTCGACGATGGCCACCACTTTATCGATGGACTGTACCGCGGCGTTGGCCGCGGTACCCAGGAACAGCGCGCCCAGCATCAGCGGGCGCAGACAATCAGAAAGCTTGGTCTTCACGTT
>Ga0065714_10003126_pt1 | contig 11417 bp, 8 predicted proteins | sample MisRhiReplicate2_FD_59101 | JGI IMG/M metagenome (GOLD analysis project Ga0065714, IMG submission 59101) | Miscanthus rhizosphere microbial communities from Kellogg Biological Station, MSU, sample Rhizosphere Soil Replicate 2: eDNA_1 v2... | ecosystem: Host-associated > Plants > Roots >... | reverse complement strand
AGTGAGTTGCGCCCTACCACAACCGCCCCGAGGCTTGATCGCCTTAGCCCTACATACCGTCAACCTGATGAGCATGCGCCAGTTGGTAAGTGACATCGAACACTTCCGCAATCTCATCAGTCTGCACATCGTCCCGCACTTGTGCCCTGTGGAAGTCTCGGTGTTCAACTTTGACCAGACCGAGTCTTTGCTGCAGCGCGCCTATACGCAGACCCTCCGGTGGCTGGAGCGTGGGGGGCTCGAACGCACCAAGGTACCCGGAACCCTGACCATCCATTCACATGCCCATGAGCATTGAGTGATGGCTCAATGCGTGCGGCGCTTAATCGCCAGGGGCACTTCGGATGGGCAGGCCGTACCACTGATGTCCGTCCAGAAGGACGTCATCGGTACCTCCATCAGGAACACCTAAAGCTTAGCCGGGCCCAGTTGGCCCGAAGTAGCGACTTTAGGAAACTGGCGGGGGCGCTTTATCAGCTACCAGCGAGACAAGATTGCCTTCGCTAAATCCCATATGAAGGCCACATATGTGTCATACGGAGCTGGCATCGTGTCGTACACGAACACATGGTTGCTTCTAGCATTAGCGCCCTCTCCTGCCCGACCTCTATCGCCTCAATCCAAGTCCGCAGAGGCAGGAAACGCGACGATATCATTCTGCATTCACCCGGGTCGTGAAATTCCGTGATGACGCAGTTTGCGATAGAGCGTATTGCGGCTGATCCCCAGGCGGGCGGCAACATGGGCGATATGCCAGTGTTCCGCCTCAATCAACGTTAGCAGCGTCTGCCGTTCGGATACGCCAAGCGGATTTTCGACCAGCGCGGCTGTCGCTGGCGCTGCTGGCAGCAACTCCGCCAAGTCGTCCAGAGTGACACGCCCCTCCAACGCCAACGCTACCAGTGTGCGCAGACACGTACGCAGCTGCCGGACGTTGCCCGGCCAAGGCTGCGTCAGCAAGCGCTCTCTGACGCCCGCCTCCAGCCGAATCCTTGTACCTTTTGTCTCTTCGCGTAGCAGAAGGTCGAGCAAACTGCCCTTGTCTGATCGTTCGCGCAGCGGCGGGAGCTGCACGGCGAACCCGGCAATGCGATAAAACAGATCCTCGCGAAAACGCCCTTCGGCTACACAGGCGTGCAGATCCTGGTGGCTGGCACTGATGAGGCGTACGTCGAGCGGACGTGCCGTCGCGCCGCCTAGCGGCACCACCTGACGTTCCTCCAGCACACGCAGCAGGCGAGTCTGTAACGCCAGTGGCATATCGGCGATCTCATCGAGAAATAGAATGCCGCCATGGGCCTGCTCCAGCTTACCGATCATCCCGTCCTTGCGTGCGCCGGTGAAGCTGCCGCCGCGATAACCGAACAGCTCGCTCTCGATCAGCGTTTCTGGAATAGCCGCGCAATTGATCGCCACAAATGGCTGGCTCGCTCTGGAGCTGGCGCGATGCAGCGCTGCTGCAAAAGCTTCTTTGCCGGTACCGGTTTCGCCCTGTAAAAACACCGGAACGTCACGCTCCAAAACACGCAATGCGCGAGCAAAGCCGCGTTGAAGGCGCGGGTCTTCCAGACACACGTGCACGTCGTTAATTTTGGGGATTGTAGGAGTGACTAAAGGCACCTGGCGTAAGGGTTCTCGCAACTGTCCGTAGAGCAGACGCCCGTCCACCAGCCGCATTGGCCAACAGACACTCGGCTGAGAACTGGCCTGACTCATCACCTGATCGATAGGTGTTTCCAGCAGCATCGTCAGAGATTGCCCAACCACCTGGTCACGGCTCAGGCCCAGCAGATCCAGCGCAGCATCATTGACTGAACAGATACGGGCACTCTCGTCGAAACTGAGCAGACCTTCACCCAGCAGCCCAACGAAGCCAGCCTCAGGGTGGAAGCGCAGTAAGTATCGCTGCGGATCATGCCCCAGGAAAAAACAACTCTCGATCAACTTGGCTGACAGGTTGGTCAGCGCCATGGCCTGGAAGTTTTGCTGAAGACTCTGTTCCTCTCGCATAGAAGAGAAGTTGAGCACGGCAAGCAACTCTCCGCTCGCATCAAATATCGGGCTCGCTGAACAGGTCAAGCCGACGTGCTTGCCACGGAAATGCTCATCACGACGGATGGTTACGTGCTGGCGCTCGACCAAGCACGTGCCGACACCATTGGTGCCCTCGTAATCCTCGCTCCATACCGAGCCTAGCCACAGCCCGGAACGCTGGAACTCGGCTCGCTCGGATTCGTTAAACACACTGTCGATCGCCACACCGCGAGCATCGGTGAGAAGCACCACGTGGCCGTCACGCCCGAGCTGTTGGTGCAAACTGCTCATCTGCCAGTGCGCCACGGCAATGATGTGTTCCAGTGGCGCGCGGTGATCCTGCAAGCGTGGTTGTTCAACCACATTAGGCGCGCGGCGGCTGGCGGGATCGAGCTGATACTGATCCAGGCACCGGCGCCAGGATCGTGTGATGGCCAGGTCAGCGGTTGGGCTGTGGCTGGCGATAGTGCCCTGCACGGCTTGTAGCACTTGTTGTGCATGGGCGTTGATCAAGGCCGGCTTCATTGTTCTTTTTCTCCGCTACGGTCAGGACACGGGGCTGTTTGCAGCTTATATGAAAAGACTGCAACCAGCGCTGTTTGCGCCAGGTGACACTCTGTCATCCGCCAATCTCAGAATCGTGACAGAGTTGCGAATCAAAGTCTGAGCAACACTGCAGCAGCCGCTCTGCGATGGGGCTTTGGCAAAGATGGCCCGGCCCTTGCTCTGGGGCAAGTTGTTACAAAAACAACAATAACGGGAGAAGCCCCCATGAACATCGCTATCGAAACACCGCTGCTAACGCCAACTGATCAGCTCGCAGCTTGGGTCGAAAACCTCAAGGAGCGTCTCGTCCAACGTGATGTGGATGGCGCTCTCGAACTATTTGCCGAAGAGTGTTATTGGCGCGACCTGCTACTTTTCAGCTGGAACTTAGTGACCTTGGAAGGCAAGCCTGCCATCCGGGACATGCTCGAAACACGCCTCGACCAGACTCGCCCTGAGAGGTGGAAAGTGGATGGTGAGGCGACGCTGAATAACGGTGTGCTCGAAGGCTGGATCAGCCTCGAAACCGAAGCGGCGCGAGGTAAAGGCTACGTGCGCCTGAAGGAAGGCCTGTGCTGGACGCTGCTGACGACCATGCGCGAACTCAAGGGTTTTGAAGAACCCAGCGGCCGCCGTCGGCCGATGGGTGCCAGTCATGGCCACGCCCACGCCGACAAACGCAACTGGCTGGAGCGCCGACGCGATGAAGAAGCTTCGCTAGGTATCACCACCCAACCCTATTGCCTGATCGTGGGCGGCGGCCAAGGGGGGCTGGGGCTCGCTGCGCGGCTCAAGCGAATGGGCGTGCCAACCCTGATCGTCGACAAGGCGGAGCGTCCTGGCGATCAGTGGCGCGGTCGCTACAAGTCGCTGTGTCTGCACGACCCTGTCTGGTATGACCATATGCCTTACCTGCCCTTCCCCGATCACTGGCCAGTCTTTACACCAAAAGACCAGATTGGCGACTGGCTGGAAATGTACACCAAAGTCATGGAACTCAATTTTTGGCCGCGCACAGAATGCGTGAGCGCCAGCTTTGACGAGCAAAGTGGCACCTGGAAGGTTGAAGTGCAGCGCGATGGCGAGCGTGTGACGTTACGGCCTACCCAGTTGATCCTCGCCACCGGCATGTCTGGCGTACCCAATGTTCCTGGTTATCCGGGTGCCGAGGTTTTCAATGGCCAGCAGCATCATTCCAGCCGCCATCCCGGCGGAGACGCCTGGAGTGGCAAGCGCGCGGTGGTCATCGGGGCGAACAATTCGGCTCACGATATCTGCGCCGACCTGGTGGAGAACGGCGCCGAGGTAACCATGGTGCAACGCTCGAGCACCCACATCGTGCGTTCCGACAGTTTAATGGATCTTGTCTTCGGCGGGCTCTACTCCGAAGACGCCCTGGAGACGGGTTTGACCACGGACAAGGCTGACATGCTGTTCGCCTCGATCCCCTACAAGGTAATGCCTGGCTTTCATCAACCCATCTTTGAAGCAATCAAAGAGCGTGACAAGGATTTCTACGAGCGTTTGGCCAAGGCCGGCTTCATGCTCGACTTCGGTGACGACGACTCAGGCCTTTTCATGAAATATGTGCGCCGTGGCTCTGGTTACTACATCGACGTCGGTGCCTCGGAACTGATCGCTAACGGCACGATCAAGCTCAAGAGCGCACCAGGCCTGGGTGTCGAACGCATCGAAGCAGATGCCGTGGTACTCAACGATGGCAGCCGGTTACCGGCAGATCTGATCGTCTACGCCACAGGCTATGGCTCAATGAATGGTTGGGCGGCGAAGCTGATTTCCCAGGAAGTAGCTGACAAGGTCGGGCGCTGCTGGGGCTTGGGTTCTGGAACCACGAATGATCCTGGCCCGTACGAGGGCGAACTGCGCAACATGTGGAAGCCAACACAGCAGGAAAACCTCTGGTTCCACGGTGGCAACCTGCATCAGTCACGGCATTATTCGCTGTATTTGGCGCTGCAGTTAAAAGCGCGCTTCGAAGGCATCGACGCATCCGTCTACGGCCTTGCCGAGAGCCACCACACTGGCTGAGTCAAATGGCGCCCAGCCGTGGTTGGGCGCTTCTCCACAACGCCCTGGAACGGGTGACCGTAGCTGGACGCAAGGATACAAGCCGGTGGGGATGGCGCTGTTAGCGCCATTCCTGAGGTGCTAATGGCGAGAACCGGACTACCGCGTCGGCTGCGTTTGCGTCACCGTCAACGGCACTGCGGAAAACACCGTGGTATCCGTGAACTTTTCCACGTCGACGCGATGGGGAAAGATCTTCTTTTCCACGAACAGGTCATCGACTTTCTGCAAGGCCTGGACATCCCGTGGCTCGACCGGTAACAGCGATTCGTCGCCCCAGCTTCGCAGACGTTTCGAGACGTCCAGCGGCACATCGTTGACCTTGGCGAAGACCCGCGCGTACTCCTCGGGGTTCTGCCGAGCCCACTCGAAAGCCTTGGCAAAGCGTTGCAACACGTCACTGAGCGCCTTGCGCTTGAGCGGGTCGGCGAGGACTTCATCAGAGGCGGTAATGAACGTCAGGCCGGTATTGATGCCCTCCCCGGTGATCAGCACACGCGCGCCTTGCTGTTCGGCAAACGCCTGGTAGATACCGAAGGTGGCCCAGGCTTCGATTTTCCCGGCGTTGAACGCAGACAAGGCGTCGGTCGGCAACACGAACCCGATGTTGACATCCTTCTCATCAACCCCGGCATTGGCCAGTGCACGAATCAACAGGTATTGAGAAATGCTGCCTCGAGCCGACGACACCACGACGTTTCGGCCTTTCAGATCCGCCACTTTTGTAATGGTCGAATCGGCTGGCACCAGGATCGCAATGCTCCTGGATTGACTGCGCCGTACCGCGACGATACGCAACGGCGTGCCCCCGGTAGCCGCGGCAAGGACCGGCGTATCACCGGCCGGCCCCAGATCGATGGCGCCCGCGCGCAGAGCTTCAAACAACGGCGCGGCCCCCTGGAAGTTGGCCCACTCGACCTTATAGTCGATGCCCTCCAGCGCATTCGCCGCCTCGACTACGGTGCGCAAACCTTTGGCCTGATCACCCAGCACCAGCGTCACACCGGACAAGTCTGAACGCTTAGTGGATGTCGTTTTGCTTTCGACCGACTCACCGCAACCGCCGAGCAGCAACGCGGCCGCTGAGAGCAATACCACCGCAGATTTCCTTACGCGTATCGACATGACAGAGCATCCCTGTATCAAAAAAAATTTGAATTTGTATTAACCATGGGCGAAACGCCGGACGGTACTGATGGGGGCCTGGAGCTCGGCGACAACCGCGGACTCCACTTCAACACCCAGCAAATTCAGCAGACGCGCGCGGATAGCCTGGAAACCCGGTTGTCCAGTGTCGCGAGCCCGGGGTAGATCGATAGACACCTGTTCGGCGATCTTGCCGTTGGCCAGCACGATGACCCGATCGGCCAGCAAGATCGCTTCATCCACGTCATGGGTGACCAGCAATACCGCTGGGGTGTGTTTGCGCCACAACTCGATGATCAGCCGATGCATGCGAATCCGGGTCAACGCGTCGAGTGCGGCGAACGGTTCATCGAGCAACAACAGCTTGGGCTCGCGCACCAGACCACGTGCCAGTGCCACACGTTGAGCTTCGCCGCCGGAGAGCGTGGCCGGGTAAGCGTCCAGCCGATGGGCCAGCCCCACTTCAGTCAAGGCTTGCACGGCGCGAGCCTTGGCGTTGGGGATGTGCAGCCCGAGAATCACGTTTTTCCAGGCACGCTTCCAAGGCATCAAGCGTGGCTCCTGAAACACCGCCGCCCGCGCCTTTGGCACCAGTAACTGACCGCTGTCGATGCTGTCGAGGCCGGCCAGGCTACGCAGCAAGGTGGTCTTGCCCGAGCCGCTGGCCCCCAGTAACGCGACGAACTCACCCGGTGCGATGTCCAGGTCCAGACCGTCAATGACCCGCTGTTCGCCGAACTGGCGCACCACATTGCGCAGTTGTACCGGTGCTGCCGAATGTGCAGATTTGGACGGGTCCAAATGATCGATGTTCGACATATCAGTTCCTCACAAAAGTTGGGCGCCAGGCCAGGGCGAAACGCTCCAGCGTGCGGATCAGTCCGTCGATCAACAGGCCGAGGACGCTGTAAATAAGCAGGCAAATCACAATGACGTCAGTACGCATGAAGTCCCGCGCGTCGCTGGCCAGAAAACCGATGCCGGCAGTGGTGTTGATTTGCTCGACGAACACCAGCGCCAGCCAGGAAATCCCCAGGGAGTAGCGCAAGCCGACAAAAAACGAGGGCAGCGAGCCCGGCAGGATCACGTGCCAGATCAGTTCGCGACGATTCAGTCCCAGGGTGTTGGCGGCCTCAATCAGTTTGGGATCGATGCCGCGAATACCGGCGAACAGATTCATGTACACCGGGAAGGTTGTACCGACGACGATCAGCGCAATCTTGGTGAATTCGCCGATGCCGAACCAGAGAATGAACAACGGCACCAGTGCTAGCGACGGGATCGTGCGCAGCATCTGCAGCGGTGAATCGAGCACCACCTCGCCGCGCTTGGACAGGCCGCTGATCAGCGCCGCCACCACACCGAGACTGACACCGATACTCAAGCCCACCAGCGCCCGTTGCAGCGATACCAGCAAGTGTTTACCCAATTCCCCGGAAGCGATCATGGCCCAAAGTGTGCCGCCGATTTGCGAGGGCGCCGCGATGACCCGTTGCGGGATAAGGCCCCCCTGCGACGCCAGTTCCCATAACAGCAACAACGCGATGGGGCTGAGCAAACGCAGCAAAAATTCAGGTGTCCGCCAGTTGCGCAGCCAGTGAGGCAACAGCCTTGATGCGCCCTGCAGCTCACCGCGGTAGCGAGCAGCCTTGTTGACGGAAAATGAGCCAGTGGCGCTCTGTGTATCGAAGGTCTTTTCAGTCATCAGGCTTCCTTCCTCAAAAAGAACATGGCCAGAGGTGCCATGCGTCAGCTGCGGATTTCATGCTATTCGCATAAAAAACCTCAGTGAAATTCTTTTTAGGAATAACCTAATATGCTTATAAATCAGGAACTGAATTCATCTGATAAATTATTTGCATAATAAACTCCTGCATCCCCCGCCCTGCCGGGGCCTGCATGGTTGACGTCGTTTAAAATGCAGATNGCTGATANATGCAAACAATCATCATTCTTTAAATTAATAATTAACTTAGAACCAATAGGCATTTCACAGCCGCACCCTGCTACGCCTATTTTGGATCCCACAGACCGACCCCAACGCCAGGTGGAGGCTTGAATCGCGCCTATTCAACGAAAGGAACTCCCATGAGTATTGAATTCATCGGCTACATCGGCGGTCACCATTCTTCGGAAATCCACCCTCGCAGCGGGCCTGTGTTGCAGCCCGACTATGTGGAGAAAGTGGCGCGCGCCCATGAGGATGCCGGCTTTGACCGGGCCTTGGTAGCCTTCCACTCCAACAGCCCCGACAGCACCCTAATTGCCTCTCACGCCGCCAGTGTGACCAAAGACCTCAAGTTCCTGATCGCCCATCGGCCCGGTTTTGCCGCACCGACCCTGGCCGCGCGACAGTTCACTACCCTCGACGTATTCAATGGCGGACGCACCGCTGTGCACATCATTACCGGTGGCGATGATCGCGAACTGCGCGCCGACGGTAGCTACATCGGCAAGGACGAGCGCTATGCCCGCACNGACGAATACCTTCATGTGCTGCGCCAGGAATGGACCAGCGAAAANCCCTTCGACTATGCAGGGCAGTATTACCAGGTGGAGGGTGCGCACTCGACAGTGAAGTCGCCGCAACTGCCGCACATTCCACTGTATTTCGGCGGCTCATCGACAGTGGCCATCGAAGTGGCGGGCAAGCATGCGGACGTGTACGCGTTATGGGGTGAAACCTATGAACAAGTTCGCGAGGTGGTAAAGCAAGTACGCGCCGAGGCTGCCAGACATGGCCGCAGCATTCGCTTCAGTTTGTCATTGCGGCCGATTCTGGCGGACACCGAAGTCCAGGCATGGGAACGTGCCGAGCGCATTCTGCAGCAGGCCACCACGCTGGCCGAACAAAACGGTTTTGTCCGCCGGGACCCTCCGAACGAAGGCTCTCGCCGCCTGCTCGCCGCTGCCGCCCAGGGCTCACGTCTGGACAAGCGTCTGTGGACCGGCATCGCCGGCTTGCTGGGTGCACAAGGCAACTCGACCTCTCTGGTCGGCACCCCGGAACAAGTAGCCGAAGCGCTGCTTGATTACTATGACCTGGGCATCACCACCTTCCTGATCCGTGGCTTTGACCCGCTCGAGGACGCCATCGACTACGGCAAGCGCCTGATCCCCCTGACCCGAAAACTGGTGGCCGAACGCGAGCGTCAAGCATCGGAAAAAGTAGCCTAGACACCGACATCCCAATGTGAGCGAGCCTGCTCGCGATTGCGACAGCACATTCAACAGAGATGTTGACTAACACACCGCAATCGCGAGCAGGCTCGCTCCCACATTTTTAGTCGTGACAACCACACAATTCATGCCCAACCCATAATCTGTGGGAGCGGGCTTGCCCGCGAAGACGGCTGCAGATCCAGCAGAGATGCTGACTGACAAACCGCATTCGCGGGCAAGCCCGCTCCCACACTTTGATCGGTGGCAGCAGATTAATTCTTGTAATCGGTGTCACTGCGCTCCAACTGCCGAATCAGCGCGCTCCAGTGCCGCGCAACGCCCGGCCCGTCGCCGCTTTTGAATACCTCGGCCTGTTTCTCGACCTTGGCCACCACCTCGGCGGGCGGGAAGATCAACTCGAGATTGCCAGCGGCTTGCGCGGCGATCTGAATAGTGCAGGCCCGCTCTAGCACGTGCAGTTGCTGGAACGCATGTTCAACGCTGATGCCAGCAGTGAGCAAGCCGTGGTTGCGCAGAATGAGCACACTCTTGTTGCCCAGATCCTCCACCAGACGTTCGCGCTCGTCGAGGTCCAGTGCCACCCCTTCGTAACCGTGATAGGCCACCCGCCCGGAAAAACCGATGGCATGCTGGGAAATCGGCAACAAGCCGTTGCGCTGAGCCGACACCGCGATGCCGTCGCGCGTATGGGTATGCAGCACCGCTTGCAGGTCGGGACGCGCCGCGTGGATCGCACTGTGGATCACGTAACCGGCCGGGTTGATACCCAGCCCCGTCGGGTCGTCGACGATGGTGCCATCGATGTCGACCTTGACCAGGTTGGAAGCGCTGATTTCGTCAAACAGCAGCCCGAAGGCATTGATCAGGAAATGCTCTTCCGGCCCCGGCACCCGAGCGGAAAAATGCGTGTAGATGTGGTCCGTCCACTTGAACAGGGCCGCCAACCGATAAGCCGCGGCCAGTTTTACACGCACCTCCCATTCTTCGGGGCTGACGCGCTGGCGAACATTTTTCGAGATGCTGGATAACGGACTGACGCTGCTCATGGCAAAACTTCCTGGATGGCCTTAAGGATTCCAGCAAGCCTATGGGAAGGCAAAAAATAATAAAAAGCACATTTTAATCTAAGCTAATTATTATTGTTTTTTATGATAGCAGCGCTCCCCCGCCTCACGCCGCGCTCTTGATCTTCTGCAGCGATGCAGCAACCAGTTTGCCAAAGGTATCCACTGGTCCTTGCAGGTTGCCGAGAAAATGCGGATAGATCAGCCAAAGGTCCATCACCGGTTTGAAATCCTTCAGCGGCATCACCGCCAACTGATCGAAATGAGCGCTGCGCTCCAGCAACGGACGCGGCACCAATCCAAGCCCCTGACCATCGGCCACCAGGCCCAGTTGCAACTCGGTGCCGAAGGTTTCCAGATTGACCCTCAGGGCCAGGCCCTGGTCCGACAGGGTTCGCTGCAACCCGGCGCGGAAGCCGCAACCATCGGGATTGAGAATCCAGCCATTCTGATAAACATCAGCCAGCTTGCACGGACGCTTAGGCAGCTGGGCCTTGGCGCACACCACCACCAACTCCACCTTGCCGATCGATTCGCCGACAACGTTGTCCGGAAAAACCTTCCCAGCCGGGAACAATGCAGCTGCCGCGTCCAACTCTCCGCGCTCGATCTTGCCGACCAATTGACTGCCCCAGCCCGTGGCCACTTGAGCCCGCAGTTCGGGGTACTCGATGCGCAGGTGCTTGAGTGCGTCGAGCAACACCACGTCGCCGATGGTTTGCGGAACACCCAGACGCAACAGCCCGGTGGGTGGCGCATCGGTGGCAACCAGTTCTCGCAGCGCATCCATTTCCCGCTGGATCACCCGGCACTGTTCATACACCCGCGTGCCGATCAGGGTGGGCTTGAGCGGTTTGGTATTACGGTCGAATAACTCCACGCCCAAGGCCTGCTCAAAGTTCTGCACGCGCCGCGTGATAGCCGGTTGGGTCAGTTGCAGCGACTCGGCGGCATGGCTGATGGATTGGCAACGAATCACTTCGACAAAGGCGTCGATATCATCAATTTTCATTTGGCCCGCACATAGAAAACAGTCAATAAGATGTCTGAAAAGCATAGTTCTATTGTTGGGATCTGGATAGCCCGGCCCGCGCCAGCCGACCATTCAATAGCGTCTGGCGCTATGCCAACGGGTTATAAATTCCTTTCAGCTATATCCTAATCATTAAACAATCGCATATTGATCTAGATCATTATGTTTAAATCAAAGTGTCAAATTTCACAACGAACGATGGAATCGCCATGACCCAGGCCCAACACCCGGAGAGACTCAGAGCATTCATAGGCGCCCTGGCGGAGCTGATCGACAGCAACCCTCGCGAGGGTGATCTGTTGCATCGTGGCGGCAAACTGCTC
>Ga0065714_10065257_pt1 | contig 11420 bp, 7 predicted proteins | sample MisRhiReplicate2_FD_59101 | JGI IMG/M metagenome (GOLD analysis project Ga0065714, IMG submission 59101) | Miscanthus rhizosphere microbial communities from Kellogg Biological Station, MSU, sample Rhizosphere Soil Replicate 2: eDNA_1 v2... | ecosystem: Host-associated > Plants > Roots >... | reverse complement strand
ATTAAGTAATTTATTATATTTTTATTAAAAATATATTGATATGAAAAAGCTATATTTCCTTATTTATTTGTTGATTACAGGTATTGTATTCGGGCAGATAAGCTATACGATTACGCCAAATCCTTTTAATGAAACCGATCAGATCACTTTATCTGTTCCCGGAAATCAGATTGACGAAACTGCCTGGGGAGTTGTCAATAATGCTATTTATATTTGGACTTGGTCTTTAGATCAGAACTATGCAAACAGTCAGGACTGTCCTACCAACGGAAGCTGGACGAATTCTAATGAATTAAATAAATTGGCTTACAATTCAGGAACAGATACTTATTCGTTAACATTTACTCCTACAGCATTCTACGGACGTACAGGCATCGGTAGATTTGGGTTTTTATTGAAAACTAAAACAGGGAGCCATCAGACTTCACCTGACGTTTTTGTAAATGTCGGAACGTTAAATTTAAATTTAACAAATCCTGCTGCAAACAGTTTGACTTCAGTCCCGACAGGAAACGCAATTACTATCACAGCAACAACCAGTATTAATGCAACTTTTCAGTTAAAAGCAAACGGAACGGTCATCAATTCAACTTCAGCACCATCAACTTCTTACAGTTATAGTTATACGGTTGCAGCAGATGCAGATATGGAATTGATCGCAACAGCAAATTCAACTGTTAAAAATGCTACTTTCATATTGCAGGTTCCAAGAAACGTAGTGTCACAGGCGATTCCAAGCTGGATCAGGCAAGGAATTAATTATCATCCTACTGACAATACAAAAGTCGGTTTGGCTTTGTATGCACCTTTCAAAAATTTCGTTCATGTGATCGGAAGTTTTAATAACTGGGCGGTGAATGATACCTATTTAATGAAAAGAGATACCACAAACCCGGATTTATACTGGATTGAATTAAGTGGAATCACTCCACAGCAATTATACACTTTTCAATACAGAACGAATGATCTGAAAAAAGTGGCAGATCCTTTCTCACCACAGATTTTGTCTTCTTATGATGATCAGTATATTACCGCAGCTACTTATCCGAATTTACCTGCGTTTCCTACTGGACAGAGTTTTGAAGTTTCGATGTTTAAAACAGGGGAAATACCTTATAATTGGCAGGTGATAAACTTTCAAAGACCAAGTAAAGAGAATTTAATTGTTTATGAATTGCTTTTGAGAGATTTCACACAGGAAAAAAACTGGCAGTCTCTGATTAATAAGATTAATTATCTTAAAGATTTAAAAATCAATGCGATCGAATTGATGCCAATCATGGAATTTGAAGGAAATCTTTCGTGGGGATATAATACTTCATTCCACTATGCTTTAGATAAAGCCTATGGAACACCGCAAAAATTCAAAGAATTTGTTGATCTGTGTCACCAAAACGGCATCGCGGTGATTTTAGATGTTGCCTTCAACCATGCAACAGGAAGATCTCCTTTGGTAAGACTTTGGAACATTGATCCGGATGGTGACGGTTACGGAGATGTTGCGTCAAATAATCCTTATTTCAATACAGTTCCGAAACATTCTTATAATGTTTTTAATGACTTTAACCATACAAGTTTAGCTACAAAATATTATGTTGAAAGAACATTACAACAATGGTTAACCGAATATAAAGTTGACGGTTTTCGTTGGGATTTAACGAAAGGATTTACCCAAAACTGTACTGCAACTGATGAAGCCTGTACCAATGCTTATCAGCAGGACAGAGTAGATATTCTGAAAGGGTATGCAGATAAACAATGGGTTCTTGACCCGAATTCATACATGATTTTTGAACATTTAGGAACCGATGCAGAGGAGCAGCAATGGGCAAACTACAGAGTGGCAGAAGGTAAAGGCGTATTGATGTGGAATAACCAAAACGGGTCTTACAATCAGAACACGATGGGCTATAAAGAAAACAGCAATTATGACAGAATGGATCATGAATTTCACGGATTCACCAATATGCACGGAGTTGGTTACGGTGAAAGCCACGATGAAGAAAGATTAATGTTTAAAAATCTTGCGTACGGAGCTGTAAACGGATCTTATAATGTTACAAACCTGAATACATCTTTAGAAAGAATGAAAACTTTCGGAGCGACTTTCTTCACAATTCCTGGTCCGAAGATGATTTGGCAGTTTGGAGAATTGGGGTATGAATTCAGCATCAACAGATGTCCGGACGGAAGCATCAACAATAATTGTCGAACAGATGAAAAACCTGTTGCGTTCACTTTAGGTTACGATACCAATACCAACAGAAAAGCAATTTACGATACCTGGGCGCAGATCATCAATATCAGAAATGCTCATCCTGTTTTCAAATCAAAAACATATACAGTCGAATCTAATAATCTGACGAACGATCCGAATGGTTTGATTACAAGAATTTATATTAATGATCCTTTACTGACGGCGGGGGTTAAAAATGTGGTTGTTTTGGCAAATTATGATACTTCGGCTAAAAATGTGGTTCCTTATTTTCCTTTTACAGGGCAATGGCAGAATTTGATGGATAATACAGTGTTTAACGTTACTTCTACTACTGCTCCAATCACACTTCAACCGGGAGAATTCAGAATCTTTGGAAACCCATTCACTACTTTGTCTACAGTTGAAGAAAATTTAGATAAAAGATTATCATTGCAGATTGCAGATAATCCTGTGAAAAATGGTTTGGCTAAATTGATTTATCACAAAGCGAAAAATGGAGAAATTACTATCTATGACACAAGCGGAAAGAAAGTGGATTCATTTAAATTAAAAAATGAAGACGGAGCCTATGAATTAAGAACAAATTATCCTGCAGGAACTTATCTTGTTCATCTGAAAACAGATAACGGGGTTGCCATTCAGAAAATGATTATTCAATAAAACCAAAACAATATTTTAAGCTCATGAAAATGGGCTTTTTTTATTAATCATCAAATCCGTATCTTTGCAACCTAAATTTTTAATATGTCTAAGTCATTAATTCCAAAATTAGAAGCTATCAAACAGAGATATAATGAGGTTGCAGATCTTATTATACAGCCAGACGTAATTTCGGATCAGAAAAAATATTCTTCATTAAACAAAGAATACAGCGATTTAGGAAAAATAGTACACGTATATAATCAATATAAAGGCGCTTTAGACAATATTGCAGAATCTGAGGAAATCATTGCAGATGGTTCAGACAGAGATCTGGTCGACATGGCTAAAGAAGAAAAAGTAGAAGCTCAGGCAAAGCTTCCCGGTTTGGAAGAAGAGCTAAAAGTTCTTTTGATTCCTAAAGATCCTACCGATGACAAAAACGTAATAGTAGAACTTCGTGCTGGAACCGGCGGTGATGAAGCTGCAATTTTTGTGGAAGACGTATACAGAGCTTACGCAATGTTCTTTAAGACAAAAGGTTGGAAGCACGAAATTACAGATTCTAGCGAAGCAGCGAAAGGTTATAAAGAACTCATCTTAAAGATTGAAGGGGACGGAGTTTACGGAATCATGAAATTTGAATCCGGAGTTCACCGTGTACAGCGTGTTCCTGAAACTGAATCTCAGGGAAGAGTGCACACTTCTGCAATTACTGTTGCCGTTTTACCTGAAGCTGAAGAAATTGATTTTGAATTAAATCCTGCAGATATCGAAATGCAGACTTCACGTTCTGGTGGAGCGGGTGGACAAAACGTAAACAAGGTTGAAACTAAAGTACAGTTGACACACAAACCTTCAGGAATGGTGGTTGTCTGTCAGCAGGCTCGTTCTCAGTTGGCAAACCGTGAATTGGCAATGGAAATGCTTCGTACCAAATTATATGATATTGAAGTTCAGAAATCTGTCGGAGATATTGCCGCACAACGTAAATCTATGGTTTCTACCGGTGACCGTTCTGCAAAGATCAAAACCTACAACTATCCACAAGGAAGAGTTACCGACCACAGGATCAACAAATCGATGTACAATCTTGATGCGTACATGAATGGCGATATCGGAGAAATGATTGATGCCGTAATCATGGCTGAAAACGCCGAAAAAATGAAAGGTGAAGAGGAAAATTATTAAGATTTTCTTTTTAAAATATTTAAAAGCTTTCGAGAAATCGGGAGCTTTTTTTATTCCCGCAACTTTCCGTATTTTTGAGAAAATCCACTACAATGAATTTCAAACCAATCCTATTAACAGCTGGAGTACTATTTTCAGCAACTTTTTATTCTCAGAAAATGAATTATCCTAAAGCCGTAAAAGGAAATCAGACCGATACCTACTTCGGAACTGCAGTTTCAGATCCGTACAGAGATTTAGAAAACGATTCTGAACCCACCAAAAAATGGGTGGATGAAGAAGTTGCATACAGTCAGAATTACCTTTCAAAAATTCCTTTCAGAGAGCAGATCAAAAATCAGTTGACAGAAATCTGGAATTACGAAAAAATCAGTGCACCTTTCAAAGAAGGAGATTATACCTATTATTATAAGAACAACGGCCTTCAGGCACAGTCAGTTTTATACCGAACCAACAACAAGACGAAAGCAACAGAAGTGTTTTTAGATCCGAATAAATTTTCAGACAAAGGCACGACTTCATTGTCCAGTTTATCTTTCAACAAAAAAGGAAATTTAGCAGCTTATTCAATCTCAGAAGGAGGAAGCGACTGGAATAAGATCATCATTCTCGATGCCCTTACCAAAAAGCAGATTGACGAAACAATCATTGATGTAAAATTCAGCGGAATTTCATGGTTGGGTGATGAAGGTTTCTACTATTCAAGCTACGACAAGCCGAAAGAAGGAACCGTTTTGTCCGGGATGACTGATAAGCATAAAGTTTTCTTTCACAAATTAGGAACGAAACAATCTGCTGATCAGTTGATTTTCGGTGGAGATAAGACTCCGCGAAGATATTTGGGAGCAAGAGTTTCTGAGGATCAGAGATTTTTGATTATTTCTGCAGCCAATGCTACCAACGGAAATGAATTATATATTAAAGATTTAAAAAAAGGTGGAGATTTTATTCAGATCAATCAAGGTTTCGACATCAATGCCAATATTGTAGATACAGAAGGCGATGATCTTTTCATTTTTACTGATAAAGACGCTCCGAATATGCGTCTGGTAAAAACAAACATTAAAAATCCTTCTCCGGAAAGCTGGAAAGATGTGATTCCACAGACAGAAAATGTATTGGGAATTTCTTCAGGTGGAGGTTATTTTTTTGCAACGTATATGGTAGATGCAATCGATCAGGTAAAACAGTTTAACAAAGCCGGAAAATTGCTCAGAGAAATTACACTTCCCGGAAAAGGAAATGTTGGAGGTTTTGGAGGTAAAAAAGAAGAGAAAGAAATGTATTATTCTTTCAGCAACTACATTACACCGGGAACTACTTACAAATTCGATGCAGACACCGGGAAATCTGAAGTTTATCAAAAGCCGAAAGTGAAATTTAATCCTGAAGATTATGTTTCTGAGCAGTTTTTCTACACATCAAAAGACGGTACAAAAGTTCCGATGATGATTAATTATAAAAAAGGAACAAAATTAGACGGTAATAATCCAACGATTTTATATTCTTATGGAGGTTTCAATATCAGTTTACAGCCATCGTTCTCGGTAGTCAATGCAATCTGGATGGAAAATGGCGGAATCTACGCTGTTCCAAACATTCGAGGGGGTGGTGAATATGGTAAAAAATGGCACGATGCAGGAACGAAAATGCAAAAGAAGAATGTCTTCGACGACTTCATTGCAGCAGGAGAATATTTACAGAGCAAAGGTTATACTTCAAAAGAATATATGGCACTTTCTGGGAGATCAAATGGTGGACTATTAGTTGGTGCAACGATGACGATGCGTCCTGATCTTGCGAAAGTTGCCTTTCCGGGAGTTGGGGTTTTAGATATGTTGAGGTATAACAAGTTTACAGCAGGAGCAGGTTGGTCATACGATTATGGAACAGCGGAAGACAACAAAGAAATGTTTGATTATCTAAAATCATATTCTCCTGTCCATAATGTCAAAGCAGGAACCTGCTATCCGTCAACCATGATTATTACAAGTGACCATGATGACAGAGTAGTTCCGGCACATTCTTTTAAATTCGGAGCAGAATTACAGGAAAAGCAGAAATGTGGAAATCCGATTTTATTAAGAATTGAAAAAAACGCAGGTCACGGAGCAGGAAGAGCAACTGATCAGGTAATCAGCGAAAATGCAGATCTTATTTCTTTTGCCTTATATGAAATGGGAATCAAGAAGCTTGGAAAATAATTAAATATTTGAAATTTTAATAGTTCAAATAAAAACAAAAGCGAAGTTGTAGTAATGCAATTTCGCTTTTTTGAATTAAAATCGCTAAAAGTTTCGAAGAAACGATTTAATAAAGGATGAAGATAAAATCTTATTTATTTTAATAAGAATTACCAAGTTTTAGAATGCGCTATTTTTAAAAATTCAATTTCACTCCAAACCTTTCCGAACTTGAAACAGTTTGTAGTCAAAAAAATCTTTGTGCTCTTTTCATTAAAACATTAATATTTTCATCGGAAATCAATCTCAAAACATTAATCTAAAAATGCTTATTTTTAAAATCTTAAATCCGAACTCATGAGAAGGGAAATTCAGAATAAAAATCCCCAATTTAGCATATCAGAAAAGCATCTTGAAGTTTATCAATTCGAGAAAGATGGTCTTCAGCTGAAGTCAAAGTATTCCGCAGAAGATATTAAAGATAAAAATATCAGTGACGGTTCACCGGGGATTGCACCTTTTTTAAGAGGTCCGTACTCTACCATGTATGTTCAAAAACCGTGGACTGTTCGTCAGTACGCAGGTTTTTCTACAGCTGAAGAATCTAATGCTTTTTATAGAAGAAATCTGGCTGCCGGACAAAAAGGACTTTCCGTGGCATTTGATTTGGCGACTCACAGGGGTTACGATTCAGATCATCCAAGAGTTGTCGGAGATGTAGGAAAAGCCGGAGTTGCCATCGATTCTGTTGAGGATATGAAAATTTTGTTCAATGAAATTCCTTTAGATGAAATTTCGGTTTCCATGACGATGAATGGTGCGGTTTTACCAATTTTGTCATTTTATATTGTTGCTGCTGAAGAACAGGGGATTGCTCAGGATTCACTTTCAGGAACTATTCAGAATGACATTTTGAAGGAATTCATGGTGCGGAATACATATATTTATCCACCTGAACCTTCCATGAAAATCATTGCAGATATTTTTGAATATACAGCGCAGAATATTCCTAAGTTCAACTCCATTTCTATTTCTGGATATCATATGCAGGAAGCGGGAGCAACTCCGGTTCTGGAAATGGCTTACACGATTGCAGATGGTTTAGAATATGTACGAACCGGAATTAAAGCAGGAATGAACGTCGATGATTTTGCTCCGAGACTATCATTTTTTTGGGCAATTGGGATGAATCATTTCATGGAAATTGCTAAAATGCGTGCAGCAAGATACATTTGGGCAACACTTTTAAAACAGTTAAACCCTCAAAATCCAAAATCTTTAGCTTTAAGAACGCATTCTCAGACTTCAGGCTGGTCTTTAACAGAGCAGGAACCTTTCAACAATATTACTAGAACAGCTATTGAAGCTTTGTCGTCGGCTTTAGGCGGAACCCAGTCTTTACATACCAATGCTTTAGACGAAGCAATAGCACTTCCTACAGATTATTCGGCTAAAATCGCAAGAAATACACAAATTATTCTTCAGCAGGAAAGCGGAATCTGTGATGTTGTAGATCCGATGGGGGGAAGTAATCTGGTGGAAAGTCTTACACAACAGATGATCGAAGAAGCCATGAAATACATCGACGAGGTTGAAAAAGAAGGCGGAATGACGAAAGCCATCGAAGCCGGAATCCCAAAAATGAGAATTGAAGAAGCGGCTGCAAAAAAACAGGCAAAAATCGACAGCAGCGAAGAATTTATCATTGGTGTCAATTCTTTCAGATCAAGTTTAAAGCAAACACCGATCGATATTTTAGATATTGATAACACTGAAGTTCGCAGAAAGCAGATCGAAAGACTCGAAAAAATAAAATCAGAAAGAAACGCAGAAAAAGCGGAAGAAATTTTAGAAGAAATAAGAAATGCTGCCGTAGACAGAGATGAAAATTTATTGGCATTGTGCATTGAAGCGGCTCGAAGAAGAGTGACGTTAGGTGAAATGAGCGATGCAATGGAAGAAAGTTTCGGACGTTACAAGGCCAATATCAGAACAATACAGGGAGTTTATGCTATGAATGCAGGTAAAAATGAATATTTCGGACAGGCTCTTCAGCTGACTCAGAAATTTGAAGAAGAAGAAGGCCGCCGCCCAAGAATCATGGTGGCAAAAATGGGACAGGATGGTCACGACCGTGGTGCAAAAGTGGTTGCAACGGCATTTGCAGACATGGGGTTTGATGTGGATGTTGCGCCGTTATTCCAGACTCCGGAAGAAGTTGCGAAGCAGGCGGTGGAAAATGATATTCATATTTTAGGGGTTTCATCTTTGGCGGCAGGTCACAAAACTTTAGTTCCACAGGTTGTGGAAGAATTAAAGAAACTCGGAGCAGACGATATTACAATTGTTGTTGGTGGAGTAATTCCTCAACAGGACTATGAATTTTTATATGCGAATGGAGCAGATTTTATTTTCGGTCCCGGAACAAATTTACCGAAGTGTGCTGTTGATATTCTGAATAAATTTTTAAGTAAGACCGTATGAAAAGCTAAGATTACATTTTAATTTTCCTGAAAAAAAGTTTTAAATTTGAGTTAACAGACACTTTTAACCCTTTTTTGCACAGCTTTTGTACTGTAAGTCATAACCAAAACATAATTATTATGGCTTATACAGTAATTTCAGTGTTTCCTGCAAGTGTAGACACAGAGGAAATCAAATCAAAATTAAAAAATCAGGGATTCAACGAAGCAGATATCATTGTTTCAAAATCTAAATTTCAAAATGAATCGACGGTAGACGATTATCAGGATGACGAAAAAACAAAAAGTTTCTGGGATCACGTCTTCGTGAGTGATACCGAAATGTTAGATGCTTACAGCAGAGAAAGTGTAGGTAAAGTAAACTTAGTTGTATACACTTCCGATATTACGGAAGCACAAAACGCCAAAAAAATTCTTGATGAATGTGGTGCTTTAAAGATTTATAACAAACCATCTTTTAAGCAAGAAAAACCAGATACAGCAGGTCTTCCCGAAGATGTCTACAACGGAATTATTGCCAAAGCCAGACACAATCTTTACTTCTTAGATTCCGAAAGAACATACAGTACAAAGTCAAGAGGAATGGAAGATACAATGGATGATCTTGGATCAAAAGATTAAACTAAATTTTACAATATAAAATCTGAATAAAGAAATTTGTTCAGGTTTTTTTATGAATTTTCTCAAAAAAATATTTGCAGCTATCAAAATTATTTTATCTTTGCAACTGAAAATAAAGTTTAACCAATTAAAAAACAACGAAGCAATGTTCAAATTAGATCATAATTCTCCTTTCGGTTTACCACTTATGGTGGTAAGGCTTCGTGGTTTGGTACATTCTTAGAATAACAGTACAATGAAATATCAAAACCCGAAGTCGTAAAGATTTCGGGTTTTTTATTGCGCAATATTTCAAACTCAAACAAGTTTCCCCGAAATCATTTTAATAAAATTTAGGAGTTATTTCCCGCTTGTAGTTTATACTGAGCGAAGTCGAAGTGCTATGTCTTTTTTTGCCATCGCTTTTTTCAAGCCATTACTAAAAAAGGATGTCGCTGCAATCGGGGATAGAAAACACTCCGAATTGTCATTCTGACGAAGGAAGAATCTGTTTCACGTTCAAAATGACAATAAATTAAAGCTAAACTAAGTGTTTAGTTGAAAGAATATTAAATGCTCAAAGTCTAACTTCTAGCATCTAATATCTAACATCTTATAAAAGAACAATGGGAAATTTAAAACTTAAAGGAAAAGATATATTAAAAATAGGCTATCCAAACAATCAGAGCGTCAATATCGCTTTGGAAGTCATGAAAAGAAATTTTGCAACAAAAAATATTCATCACGTAAAATCTCTTTTAAAAGAAATTCTGGTCAATCCGGAGAATTACGAAAAAGATTTAACCTTCGGGCAAATCGCAGAAGCCTTGCTTTCATCAAAGAAAACTGAAAAAAGAATGTTGAATACAAACCGTACTTCTTTTCATATTTTCGGAAACAATATTTCGGATGAAGCAAAAAACCAATTGTACACCGCATTGAAACTTCCAATTGCAATGCAGGGAGCTTTGATGCCCGATGCACACAGCGGTTACGGACTTCCGATTGGTGGAGTTTTAGCAGTTGAAAATGCAGTAATTCCTTACGGAGTCGGGATGGATATTGGCTGCAGAATGAGCCTCAGTATTTTTGATACCCCAATTTCATATCTCGACGGAGCAAGAGATAAATATGAAAAAGCTCTTGCCGAGCATACTAAATTCGGGATGTATGAAACACATAAATCTCACGTCGATCACGAAATTTTCGATAGAGATACATTTGATATGATCCCGATTTTGAGAAGATTAAAAGGAAAAGCCATCAAGCAAATGGGAAGTTCCGGCGGCGGAAATCACTTTGTGGAATTCGGGGAAGTTGAAATCACTGAAGAAGACAAACAGATTGGACTTCCAAAAGGAAAATACCTCGGAATCCTTTCACACAGCGGGTCACGTGGATTGGGAGCTGAGATCGCTCAATATTATTCAAGAGTTGCGACAGAACAATGTCCGTTGCCAAAAGAAGCTCAAAACTTCGCCTGGCTGGATTTGAACACGCATCTCGGATTAGAATATTGGATAGCGATGAATTTAGCAGGAGATTATGCTTCAGCCTGTCACGATGATATTCACAGAAGATTGGTGAAAGCTGTCGGAGGCAGAGTAAAAGCCAGAATCGAAAACCATCACAATTTTGCGTGGAAAGAAATTCACAACGGAAAAGAAGTGATAGTTCACAGAAAAGGCGCCACTCCGGCTAATGAAAATGAATTGGGAGTGATTCCCGGATCGATGACGGCAAAAGGTTTCATCGTTCGCGGAAAAGGAAACCCGGATTCGCTGAACTCAGCTTCACACGGTGCAGGACGAGCTTTTTCGAGAGGAGAATGTAGAAATCTTTTCACTCAAAATGATATCAAAAAAGAATTAAAACTCAAAAATGTCACTTTGATGGGCGGAAATACCGAAGAAGCACCAATGGCATACAAAGACATCAACGAGGTCATGAATGCTCAAAGCGAATTGGTTGATATCCTCGGAACTTTCCAACCTAGAATTGTGAGAATGGATAAATAATTTGTTGTCAGTTACTAATTGTCAGTTGATACTTTTTAACTAATCACTAGAAATACGCAACTATTAATCAGGATATTAGGAGCTATTT
>Ga0065714_10008101_pt1 | contig 11423 bp, 11 predicted proteins | sample MisRhiReplicate2_FD_59101 | JGI IMG/M metagenome (GOLD analysis project Ga0065714, IMG submission 59101) | Miscanthus rhizosphere microbial communities from Kellogg Biological Station, MSU, sample Rhizosphere Soil Replicate 2: eDNA_1 v2... | ecosystem: Host-associated > Plants > Roots >... | reverse complement strand
AGTGCTTGGACGAGTCCACGGTGTGGGTCCATGCCAGATGCTGGTTGAACCCGATGTTGATCATCGGCAGACCGGGCAACGCGGCGCCCATCACATCCAGTTTGCCGGGAATGGTCAGGTGCATCTGATAAAAACGCATCCCACCCACCCAAGGGAAGTGCGGATTGGCCAGCAGCATTCCGCGACCGTTGAACGAACGCTCACTGCCAACCGCCACGGCGTTGCTGCCGCGATCCAGAGCAAAGCGTTGCATGCGCGAAGCCGCCAACTGGAACGACGCCGGGTCGCCTGCCGCATGAGCGACGGCTTTAGGCGGAGTCGCGCTGGCCAATGCTTCGGCAAACTGGCCCACGCCGCCTTCGACCAACAATCGACGAGTCAACTTGACCAGGTCCTGGGCGGTAATTGCGCGCACCCATTCGCCCTGGCATTGCTGCGGTAAACCCTGCGCTCGACGCTCTGTCAGCGAACGGTTGTAACCCGCCACATAGCCTTCAATGAGNTCACGNACTTCNGGAGTTTGCGCCTGCCAGAAACCGGCGACAGCCTCNGGGGTGTTCAGCCAGTTGAAAAACAGATCGCTGGCCAGGTTACCGCGCTCCTCGAGCGTCACCTGCTCCGGGCCAAAATACCGCGAACGCTCGCCATTGACGGTGACGATCTCATTGGCCAGCAAGCACAAGTTGTCTTGAGCGTAGGCATAGCCAATGCCATAGCCGAGCCCGCGCTCGTTTTCGGCGCGGATATGCGGTACGCCGAAACTGGTTCGACGGATGTCGGCCGTCGCCTGCTCTGGCTGACTGCGCGCGTTTGCCCCAAGGCTCAGCCCCAGAAACACACCCGCCAGGCTCAACCTGGTTAACTGCCTGGAAATAATCACGCTCGCTCCTGATCGAAAAGACGTATGACACGCAATGCGCCTTCCAGAAAAACGAAGCGAACACCAAAAAAATTAGGTCTTCGAGGGCATCCCCAAATGCCCTTCTCACAGAGCGCTGACGTCGCGGCGACAAATTTTCTACATGCAGGTCTTCATTATTTCCCGGCTCGTTCGTCTTATTGATCAAGAGCACCCATCACATTTTCATGATCAGGCTCTGGAAAGGAGTTTTTGCATGTACAACCCGCAACTGCCAACGGATGGTAGCCATGCATCAAAGGGCAGCGCCATGAGCTCCGGTGCCTGCAATCAACAGACCGAACGCCAGGGCAACGAACGGATCAGGTTTTTGCTCAAGTGCTTTGGCCTGCGGACCAGCCTGATTCGCCTGAAAGTCATCGACGCCTTGCTAAGCGCCGCCGAAGGCGACCGCAGCCTGGGTGTGCGCGGTGTGCACAGTCATTTGCTGGACCTGGACATTCCCCTGTCCTTTCTCAGTGTCCGCGAAGTGTTGAAACGCCTGTGCAGTGAAGGCGTTATCACGCTCAATCCAGACAAAAGCTACAGCCTGCATCCACAGGCTGTCGCCGTCCTTCATGGCGAGCAATCAGGCCAGCAGGCGTCGCTCAAGGCTTGACCTTGCGACGCATCACGCCATTGATCACCACCACGACCACCGCCACGCCAATGGCGATGTACTGGAACAGCTTCTCGCTGATGAACCCTGCGTTCTGCAGCCAGGAAAGGCCGAACATGATCCCCAGTACCACCAGGGAAATCAGAATCGAGTATTTCAAACGTTGCGACTGGGTCATTACGGGTTCCTGAACCAAAAAAAATGTATCCGGTTTGTATCCGATTGCATACCAAACCCCTACAGTTCTGCGCGAATGCGGGGCTGCAAACGGGGTCTCATGTTACAGCCGATGAAGAGTTTTGACTTCATTGCGGCGATAACCATGAGGATTTTTAAAATGTTCCGTCGAATCACAAAGCTGATTCCACTGCTCGCCCTCCTGACCCTGAGTGGCTGCATCATTTTTCCTAATAACGGCTGGCATGGCGGCCACCATTACGACCGTGACGGACACGGCTACTATCAGCGTCGATAACGTTAAACTGCTTTCTTGACCAGTGAATAACTTACCATTCACTCACAAGACGAAGAAATCACCCTACAAGTCGCGTACAAATGCCTGCTCTATAGCGGGCATTTTTGTGTAGGACTATTCTTATTTCTCTGTAATTTTATTTACAAAACCCCACTCCTCTTTCCCCTGAACTTCCAGCCAGACACATAACGAAAAGTATTGAAACTCTTAGCCTCACATAAGCACATGTAATTATTCATGAGCCATGGTTACTCTTGCTCTGCTGCCTTATCCAACTCCAGCACCAACGGGAACGCCATGCGCAAACCTTTGATAGATATAAGTCCGCCTCGATTATTCGGTTTTTGTCTTGCAATCACTCTTTTCGAACTGCTGACTTATATGGCCAGCGATATGATTATGCCGGCCATGTTGACCGTCACCCATCAACTGGATGCCAGTACGAGTCACGTTCCATATGCCTTCAATCTTTACTTGATTGGCGGCGTTCTTCTGCAGTGGCTTATCGGACCATTGTCCGATCACTTCGGTCGTCGCAGGCTGTTGCTCATNGGTTGTGCGGTGTTCGCCCTGGCCTGTGCCGTGGCGTTCTANGTGCAGAGCATTCTTGCCTTCAACGGCTTGCGCCTGATTCAGGGCATCGGATTGGGNTTTGTCATTGCAGTCAGTTATCCAGCCCTGCAAGAAGTNTTCTGCGAAGCCGACGCGGTAAAAATCATGGCGTTGCTGGGGAACGTTGCGCTGCTCTCCCCGCTGCTCGGCCCCCTGCTCGGCAGCCTGGCGCTGGAATGGCTTTCCTGGCGGGAGCTGTTTTTAGTGTTGGGTGTCGGCGGCGCGACGGTCTGGCTCGGGCTTTACCTGTTCATGCCGGAAACCGTGGGCACCGCGCGCCAGGACGGTCAACAATTGGCCGCAGTGCCCTTTGAATGGAACGGCACCGTGCGCCGATACGCCGCGTTGCTCACCAACACACAATTCCTGAGCGCTACCGTCGCCCTGGGACTAATGAGCCTGCCGTTGATTGCCTGGATCGGCTTGGCGCCAATCTTGCTGATCCAGAGCCAGGGACTTTCTCCTCTGCAGTATGGCCTGTGGCANATCCCGGTATTTGCGGCCGTCATTNTCGGCAATCTGATACTCAACCGATTGATTGCCAACACTGAACTGCCNCAACTGATTCGATATGCGCTCTGGCCATTTTGCGGCGGGCTCATTGCATTGATCACCATAACGTTCACCGGTGCTTCAACGGTGCTGTTGGTCAGTTGCCTATCGCTTTACGCCATCGGTCTCGGCATGAGCAATGCCGCGCTGTACCGGCTCGCCCTATTCTCCAGCGACGACAGCAAAGGCCTGGTCTCGGCCATGATCGGCATGATCTCCATCGCCGTCATGGGTGGCGGCGGCTCAATTATCGCCGCACTGGGTGCCGGTGACAGCCTTGAAGCCTTCGCCCTGATGGCCGGCCTCACGGGACTCTTGTGCCTGGCGCCCTTACGACTGTTTCTGCGTCGCTCTCATATCACGCTTGCCGTCTGATACCACCCCATAGGTCTTTTGATGATCCATCTACCCCACGCCGATGCGCTTTGCGCGTTAACGCAACCCTATTGCCTGGAATCCATGCCAGAAGGTCTGTTCGATCAGGCAATGGGTGAAATCAGCCTGTTTCATTGTCATCACACGCCCGGATATGAACGCTGGCTGAACGCCAATGGCCTTGATGCCCGCACTCTCGAGACGCTGGATGACTGGTCAAGGTTGCCGCCGATTTTCGCCAATTACTTCAAACGTCATCTGCTGATCAGTCCCACAGGCGAAGGCGCGCTGGAGATGACCTCATCCGGCACCAGCGGTCAGAAGAGTCGCATGCGCTACGACCATCGCAGCATGGTCGCCGCCCAAGGCATGGTGAGCCACATTTTCCGGCACTACGGCTGGGACACCCCGGACAGCCCCTGCAATTATTTGCTTCTGAGCTACGAACCCGAGGCGGTCATTACCCTGGGCACGGCCTATACCGATCAATTTCTGTGTAGCTATGCCCCCGTCAACCGAGCCGCTTACGGCTTGCGCCTGACCGGCAAAGGCCACGAGTTCGACCTCTTCGGTGTCATTCGCGCCCTGCAGGAGTTTGCCGAGGAAGGATTGCCCGTTCGCATTCTCGGTTTTCCGGCGTTCCTTTCCCATGCACTGCAGCACATGGAGGACACAGGCGTGGCCGACTTGCAGTTGCCTGCCCAGTCACTGGTGTTGCTGGGGGGCGGCTGGAAAACCCAGGCGGCACAGGAGATTCCCCTGCATCAGTTGTATGCCCGCATCAACCGGCAATTGGGTATCGACCTGTCCCGCTGCCGGGACGGCTACGGCGCCGTAGAGCATGCCGTGCCCTATATCCAGTGTGCCCACCATCATTTTCATGTACCGATTTACTCGAAGGTTTTCGTGCGCAACCCATCCGATTTCACTGTCCAGCCCTACGGCCAGCGCGGTTTGCTGGAATTCGTCTCCCCCTACATTTCCTCAAGCCCTGCTCATGCTGTGGTCATGGGCGATCTGGCAACGTTGCACCCCGGCGCCAGTTGCGGATGCGGCCTGACGACCGATTGGTTCGAACTGCATGGACGTGCCGGCACCAGCGCCAGTCGTAGCTGTGCCATGGCCGCTTCAGAACTGATCGGGGGAGCTTGATATGTACCTGATCAATGGCCAACTGCGCGACGACATCTCTGCCCAAAGCGCCCTCGAGCTCCTTCAGCAACCGCTGCCCCGGCTGCTGGCTACGCCGATCGACAGCGATATCGTGATCGAGTCCGCCGCTTGCTTTGCCATGCAGTTGCAAGCTCGCAGCCTGGATCTGCCCCTGGACGACGACCAATGTCAGGGGCTTATCGACTTCTGCCAGCGCAGCAACCTGAGCACCAAGCTTGAACGGGAATTGGGCCCGCAACCGCGTTCACTGCGGCGTATCGACTACCGCCAGCCAAGCTTCGAAAGCTGGCATCCATTGGGGCTGGTGGTGCATATCACCCCGGGCAATGCGCCGATGCTGGCGTTCTGCGCGATCCTCGAAAGCCTGCTGGCCGGCAACATCAACTGGCTGCGCCCCAGCTCCAGCGATCAGGGTTTGACCGCACAATTGCTCGCCGCCCTTGTGCAGTGCGACACCAGCGGCAGACTGGCCGAATTCGTAGCGGTACTGCCGGTGAACACCTCGTGCATCGCTCAACTCTGCGCCAAGGCCGATGGGGTATCCGCCTGGGGCGCAGAAGCGGCGCTTAAATCGATACGCCAGCAGATCCCGTCCGGCTGTCGCTGGATCGATTGGGGACACAAGATCAGCTTCGCCTATCTGTCGCCTGACGCGGCGTCCCCTTCGGCGCTCGATGCCCTGGCGGATGAAGTCTGTCGACTGGATCAACAAGCGTGTTCCAGTCCTCAATGGGTGCTGGTGGACAGCAACGATCCGGCCGTCTTGCAGAACCTCGGAGATCGACTGGCCGAAGCCTTCAACCGTCGCGCCCCACACTGGCCGGGCATTAACGCCGACAGATCAGGAAGCATCGGAAATCACCACCCGCACCGCCATGGCACGGCTCGATCAGTGCTNTGCCAATCAGACCGGCCAAGTGTGGACTGGCCTCGGATGGCGNGTCATCTGGGAGCACCATCAAAAGCTCGCGCCGTCACCGNTGTTTCGTACGATTGTGCTCAAACCGGTTCCTCAGTATCTGCTCGCCGAGACGCTGCAGCCCTGGCGCAACTTCCTGCAAAGCTGCGCGTTGATGTCCCCCTCGGCAAAAACGCCTGAGCTCGTTCGAACATTGGTCAATGCCGGCGTCAGTCGCATTGCACCTTGCGAATCGATCCATGACGGATACACCGGCGAGCCCCACGATGGCGTCTACGCGCTGTCGCGTCTGAGTCGCCGCCTCTCGGTGAGTTTGCCCCAGCATGTCTTAACAGGTCGTGCAACGCTCGACCCAGTTCCGCCCGCCCCCGACACATCCCGTGACCCGATCATGGACAAGGACACTTTTATGGCCCAGCCGATCGGGTCCGCAGCACAGCTGTACTTCCGCTCCGGCGGTAGCAGCGGGACCCCGGCGCTGGCTGGCTTCAGCTATCAAGACTTTCATCGACAAATGCGCGCCTCGGCCGACGGCATGTTCTGCGTCGGGCTCGATCCGTCACTGGACCGAGTAATGAACCTGTTCTACGGCGGCAACCTTTATGGTGGTTTTTTCAGTTGTTCCAACATTCTTGAACGGATGGGGGTTGTGCATTTGCCCATGGGGGCTCCCCAGGACGATGACTTCAGCGAAATCGCCCGACTGATCGTGGAGCAGCGTGTCACCGTGCTGATCGGCATGCCCAGCACGTTGCATCGGCTGTTTCTCAAAGAGCAGGCCCGACTTCGCGCTTATGCCGGTATCGGCAAAGTATTCCTTGGCGGCGAACATCCGGGAGAAGCCAGTCGGCGCCTGATGGAAAGCTGTGGGGTGTCGACGATTCGCTCCGCCATGTATGGCTCCGTCGATGCAGGCCCCCTGGGGCATGCCTGCCGGGCAACGGCGGACGGCGTATTCCACTTGATGAGCGAAATCCAGCATCTGGAAATCGTCCAGCTCGAACAGGATGCGCCGGTACAGGCCAATGAGATCGGCCGCCTGCTGTTTACGTCACGCGCCCGGCAGGGTCAGCACGTGCGCCGATATGACATCGGCGACACCGGCCGCTGGATACCCGGAACCTGCCCTTGCGGACTGGAGACGCCGCGATTCGAACTGCTGCAGCGGCACGACAAACTGGTGCGCATTGGCACGGAGTTCATTTCGCCCGCGGCGCTGGAACTCAGTGTGGGATCCCCCATTCAAGTGGTCCTGGACCACACCGCCAACGGGGTCGAACGCATGTACGTTCTCGCGGATGCAGACGCCGAGTGGGTACACGAAAAACTGCTGACCCACGAAGCCTTGGCGAATGCGGTGCGCGCTGAACTTTTAATTGTGGAGGTGACAACATGCGTTGAACAAGCATTCACCCGAAACAAACACAGTGGCAAAACCCCCTTAGTTATCGATCAACGAAAATAAGAGAAGTCGACGCAAGACGCCCACTATAAAAGAGAATCCCGTGAAGCCAACTTATTCGCTTGAACAACTTGTACCTTATATAAGGCAACACTCCAACTTCTACCGTAAACATCTGGAACACTTGCCCGAGAACGGGCTTACTTTAAAAGATCTGCCATTAACCCATGTGGCCGACTATTGGTCCGGTAGCAACGACTTGAGTCATTGGTCAGTCCTGACCGGAGATGTCGATGATGCACTGGTATTAAAAACCGGAGGCTCGACCAGCCAAGGCAAACTTGCGGTTTACTCCTACGAGGAATGGCAAGCCTTGGTCAGCACGTTCGGCGCCAGCCTCTCAGCTCAACTGGACAATGGCGACCGGGTTGCCAACCTGTTTTTTTCAGGGGATCTCTACGCCAGCTTTCTGTTCGTCCACGACTCCCTGGCCTATGTCGAGCGATCCATCTGCGAATTTCCGTTTACCGGAAACGTCGAGCCGGACGTATTGGCGGATGCCATAGAGCGGCATCGGATCAACGTTCTGGCCGGCGTACCGGCACAACTGCTGCAATTCTGCGCCTACCTGGCGCAGCATCGGCGTGTGTTGTACGGGGTTGAGACGCTGTTATATGCCGGCGAAAGCCTGTTTGCTCCGCAGTTGGCAATCCTTGGGGAAATGTTCCCCAATGCCCGTATCGCCTCGATCGGCTACGCCAGCGTAGACGCCGGGCTGATAGGCGCCAGCGATCGCGACTGCGCATTGGGCGAGCATCGGGTGTTCGATCAACAAACCCTGCTGGAAATCGTCGACGAACACACCGGTGAAGTGATTGAAGAGTGCGATCGCACCGGGTTGTTGGTACTGACCAACCTGACACGCCGGCTTATGCCGCTGCTGCGCTACCCAGTGGGCGACCGTGCCTGTTGGCGTGAGCCGGCCGCAACCCCGAGGCGTAAATTCGCGCTCAAAGGGCGCAGTGCCCACAGTCAACGAGTACGAGTCGGTGTGTTGTCGCTGTTCACTGAAGAAATACACGAGATCGTCCAGCGTGTAGCGCNCAGCGAACAATGGCAATTGCTGATCGAGCAGACCGGCCCCAAGGATCTGCTGAGCGTGAAGTGGGTGCCCGAACCTCAGTTACAAGCCGTCGAACCGGTGCTCCGCGAATTGCGTGAAGCGCTGCTCGCCCACTACCCCGCCATCGACGACCTGAGCCGCGAGGGTCTGCTGGAGTTTCGAGTACTGCCTTGCGCAACCACAGACCTGAAACTCCACCCTCGCTCGGGCAAACAACTGCGGGTGCTGGATTTGCGAGTGTATGACGTTCCCTTGCAGGAGTTCGTGTGATGACCCCGTTGATAATTCGCGCCTACCGCCCTTCCGATGCAAACGCAGTGAGTCGATTGTTTCAAGAAGTCTACGGCGATCATTACGCTCAGCCGGATGTTTACCTGCCGAACATGATCAATCAGCACAATGCCGAGGGTCACTGGCAATCAATGCTGGCTGTGGATGACACAGCCGTCCTCGGTCATGCCGCGTTGCGACGCGACACACCTTCGAATACCGCGGAACTGGCCCTCACCGTGGTACATCCCGCCGCGCAGGGGCAGGACATCGCCACTCGTCTGGGCCGCGAACTGCTGAGACAGGCAGGTTCTCTGGGGCTTAAAAGCGCCTCGATCATGCAAGTGACCCACCATCCCTACACGCAACGCATCGCAAAAAAACTCGGTTTCCACAACACTGGACTGCTTCCCGACTACGTCCCCTCGCCATTTGGCGAACCACTTCCGGAAACCATGGTGATGTGTTGCCACATGATCGAAGGACACACACGACCACTCCCCAATATCCAATGGCCCGAAAGCTGCCGGGCGCTTATGCAGCACCTGTGCTCGGTGTTCGGAACCCACCAGGACACTCCGCGCCTCGCCACGTCCTTGCAAATTGAACAACATCAGCATCGGGTCGACATTATCATTCAGCATTTGAACGATGATTTACTTGAGCAACTCCGGCAACTGCCCGGGCACTGGGTGATCTCGGCACGGCTCGAACTGTCCCGGCACTTCGCCCGGGACTTGTGCAGTTTTTCGGCGCTGGGCTTCGCCTTTACCGGCTTGATGCCTACGTCAGGTGACAATGGCTGGTTCGCCCTGTTTCATCGGGGCGTGCAGGTTCGATCCCTCGATCTGGGCTGCGTATACATGCAACAGTTGCATGACGATTTGCAGCAGAACGCGAGCGCCACGAGAAGCCAGCGCTGCGCCGATGCACCCATTGGAGCCCGCTCAGCCGCGTGAGGGTTTCCTGTAAAAGTCATTACCCGGCTGAGCGCAAAGTTCCACCAGCCAGTCGACAAATACCCTAACCCGCCGGGATAACTGGCGGTGAGGAGGATAGAGCGCCGTCAGCGGCATACCCGGTGGCGGCACATCCCTCAGGACCTCGATCAAACGTCCCTCCTTCAATTGACGGGCAACGTGATAATACGGAGCCTGGACCAAGCCATATCCCGCCTCACACGCTGCCAGATAGCCATCGGAGCTGTTGACCGCGACGTGCTTGGGCAGGTCGATCAACCGCAACTGCCCATCGACGACAAACTCCAGTCCGTAGCGTTTGCCCGTGCTATTGGAAAAGTACTCCACCATCTGATGCCCCTTCAGATCCTCCAGACACCGCGGAGTCCCGCAACGTTGCAAGTATTCGGGACTCGCACACGTGACCTGATCCAGTGTGGCCAGCGGTCGCGCCACCAGTGATTCGTCCAGGGCCGAGCCGCCCCGCAACACGCAATCGACACCTTCGCGGATCAGATCCACAGTCCGGTCATTCAAACCGATTTCCAGCTCGATCAAGGGATAGCGTGCAGTGAATTGCGGCAATGCCGGGATCACCATCAAACGCCCCACTCCCGCCGGCATATCCACTCGCAACAGGCCTTTGGGGTTGTGGCGAGCAGCGGAAAACACGGCTTCGGTTTCCTCCAGATCCGCCAGCAACCGCACGCAACGCGGGTAATAGGCTGCGCCATCGAGCGTCAGGCTGATTTGCCGGGTGGTGCGTTGCAGCAGTTGCACGCCCAGNTGGGCCTCAAGTTGCTTGATCAGAATGGTCACGGAGGCACGCGGNAATTGCAGGCTGTCCGCCGCCTTGGCGAAGCCGCCCAGTTCGACGATTCGCGTGAATACACGCATGGCGTTTAAACGATCCATGGTCAGGGCTCGATGATTATTTAGAAATTACGAACAGTGATAGCACTTTTAGCCGGTTTATCTTCGTTCTGTCGAGATCGACACTAAGCGCCTACATCCACAGGGAGTTCATTTCATGCAAACACGTCAACTGGGCAAGAACGGACCACAGGTGTCAGCCATCGGTCTGGGNTGCATGGGCATGACCGATTTCTACACCACCGGCGTGGACACCCGCGAAGCCACGGCAACGCTGCATCGCGCGCTGGAGNTGGGGATCAACCTGCTCGACACGGCAGACATGTACGGCCCACACACCAACGAAGAGCTGATCGGCAAGGCGATTGTCGGCAAGCGTGACCAAGTGTTCCTGGCCAGCAAGTTCGGCATTGTCCGCGACCCGTCCAACCCCGGCGCGCGTGGCGTCAACGGTCGCCCGGAATACATTCGCGAAGCGATCGACGGCACCCTCAAGCGCCTGGGCGTGGAAACCCTGGATTTGTATTACCAGCACCGCATCGATCCGCAGGTGGCCATCGAGGAAACCGTCGGCNCCATGGCCGAACTGGTGAAGGCCGGCAAGGTGCGTTACCTGGGATTGAGTGAGGCCTCGGTCGACACNCTGGAGCGAGCGNACAAGNTTCATCCGATCAGNGCCCTGCAAAGTGAATATTCGTTGTGGAGCCGCGATCAGGAAGAGAACGGTTGCCTGGTCGCATGCCAGCGCCTGGGCGTGGCCTTTGTACCTTATAGCCCGTTGGGCCGGGGCTTTTTGACCGGGGCACTGAAAAGCCCGGATGACTTCGCCGCAGACGACTACCGTCGCTTCAGCCCGCGTTTCCAAGGGGAAAACTTTGCCAAAAACCTGTTGCTGGTGCAGCAGGTACAAACGCTGGCCGCCGACAAAGGCGTGACAGCCGGCCAATTGGCCTTAGCCTGGGTTTTGGCTCAAGGGGATTACCTGATCCCGATTCCGGGCACCAAACAGCGTAAATACCTGGAGGAAAATGTGGCCGCGCTGGAGGTGAAACTGAGCCGCGAAGAGTTGCAGGCCCTTGAAGCGATATTCCCGGCCAATGCCACCGCTGGCTTGCGCTATCCGGAAGAGGTCATGAAGTTGCTCGACCGGTAGCCGTTGCCTGGCCCGCTCGA
>Ga0065714_10004903_pt1 | contig 11433 bp, 5 predicted proteins | sample MisRhiReplicate2_FD_59101 | JGI IMG/M metagenome (GOLD analysis project Ga0065714, IMG submission 59101) | Miscanthus rhizosphere microbial communities from Kellogg Biological Station, MSU, sample Rhizosphere Soil Replicate 2: eDNA_1 v2... | ecosystem: Host-associated > Plants > Roots >... | reverse complement strand
ATTATAATATTGATGTTTTTAAAACAATCATTAATAACAGCGTTGGAAAGTATTACAAATATGTGGTAATGAATTTTGATCATAAGGAAGTAGCGCCAACATTATCAGCAATTTCGAATGATAAATTACTCTTGATTGATTGGAATATTCATTCAAAAAAAGAGAATAATTATATTTTTCAGGATTTCGGAAAATCATTTTATAACGCACTTAAGGAGGCTTCTGATTTATTTAAAAAGTATAAAAGCATTCATTTTATTTATCCTGATTATACAAGCCATCCCAAAGAAACAGTAGTGTTTTTTAAGAAATTTTGTGCAGATTTTAATTTTAAAAATGAAATTATAACCGATGCAAAAAAGTTCAATATTGAAAAAGGAATTGCTTACATCAGTATCAGTGACCGGATTTTAGGGCATTTTTTAGAGCAGTGCAAAGAGAAGGATTTAGAGCCCGGAGAAGATGTTGGCTTTTTGTCTTACAACGAAACGCCAATGAAGAAATTTATATACAAAGGAATCTCGGTTGTGTCAACTGATTTTAAGGAACTAGGAACAAAAGCTGCAGAGTTTGTCACGCATGATGAAGTGGTGCAGTGTTACATACCAACAAATTTAATTTTAAGAGAATCATTATAAGTTATGTATTATATAGGATATGATATCGGAAGCTCGTCTGTAAAAGCAGCAATTGTTGAGGCTGAAACAGGCAAAAAAATAATTGTTTTGAATGAGCCGCAAAACGAAATGGAAATTGTGTCGCTGCATTCTGATTGGGCAGAACAGGATCCTGAAATTTGGTGGCAGCATATTTGTACGGCTACCAAAAGAGCTATTCGTGAGGCTAATATAGACGCGTCTAAAATTCAGGGTGTTGGTATTTCCTATCAGATGCATGGATTGGTTATTGTCGATAAGGAATGCAACCCGTTGCGTAATTCTATTATCTGGTGTGATAGCCGTGCGGTTGAAATTGGAAACAAAGCCTATGCCGAAATAGGGACAGAAAAATGCTCAGAACATTTGTTGAATTCTCCAGGGAATTTCACTGCTTCAAAATTAAAATGGGTGAAAGAAAATGAACCTGAAATCTACAGTAAGGTTTATAAATACATGCTTCCGGGCGATTATATTGCCTACAAACTAACCGGAAAAGTAACCACAACAAAAAATGGTTTATCTGAAGGTATGCTTTGGGATTATAAAGAAAATAAAGTGGCCAACTGGTTGTTGGACTATTATGGAATCGATCAGTCATTGACTCCGGATATTGTGGAGAATTTTACCAATCAGGGAACTTTAAACGAAAAAGCTTCAAAAGAATCAGGACTTCCTGTTGGAATTCCGGTGGTGTACAGAGCAGGAGATCAGCCGAATAACGCCCTAGCTTTAAATGTTTTAAACCCGGGTGAAGTGGCCGCTACAGGAGGAACTTCGGGTGTTTTTTATGCGGTAAGCGAAATGGCTAACGGAAATAAAACAAATCGTGTTAACAATTTTGTACACGTTAATTACGAAGTGGAAACTCCGAGAATCGGTAAATTATTAAACATAAATGGCGCCGGAATTCAGTACCGCTGGCTGCGCAATAACATGGGTGATGAAACCTACGAATCAATGAACCGTAAAGCGTCTAAAATCGCGATTGGTTCTGATGGAGTGGTAGTCATTCCATTTGGAAATGGTGCCGAGCGTATGTTCAATAACAAAAACATCGGAACACACTTTTTAAATCTAAATTTAAACATTCACCATAACTCACATTTATTCAGGGCTGCCCTGGAAGGAATTGCTTTTTCATTTGTGTACGGCATGGAATGTTTAAAAGACGACAATGCGACCATTAATGTGATCAGGGCAGGAAATGACAATTTATTCCGTTCAGAGATTTTCTCTAATACCGTTGCAACCTTAATTGGACACGAAATTGAAATTTACAATACAACAGGAGCAGTCGGTGCCGCAAGAGCAGTTGGCTTAAAAGATGGTGACTACAATAAATTTGGTTCAAGTATTACAACTAACGATCACGTAATGACTTTTTTACCATTGAAAAATAAAGAACCATATGAAAAAGCGTATCAAAAATGGAAACAAGAATTAGAACTAATATTAACAAATAAATAAAAGAACAAATGATAGTTTTAGGAAATAAAGAATACTACAAAGGTATAGGTCAAATTAAATTCGAAGGAAAAGAATCAGATAATCCTTTAGCATTTAAATATTACAATCCAGAACAGGTTGTAGCAGGAAAAACAATGCGTGAGCATTTTAGATTTGCAATTGCTTACTGGCATACTTTCTGCGGACAAGGAAGCGATCCATTCGGACCGGGAACACAACATTTCCCATGGGATCAGCCTACAGATGCTATCGCTGCCGCAAAAGAAAAAGCAGACGCAGCATTCGAATTCATTACTAAAATGGGATTTGATTACTACTGTTTTCACGATTATGACTTAGTTAATGAAGGCGCTACTTTCGCAGAATCAGAAAGCAGATTGGCTACTATTACAGAATATTTGAAAGAAAAACAAGCTGCTTCCGGAGTGAAATTACTTTGGGGAACTGCAAACTGTTTTTCTAATCCAAGATATATGAACGGTGCTTCAACTAATCCTGATTTTAATGTATTGGCTAGAGCTGGAGGTCAGATAAAATTGGCATTGGATGCTACTATTGCTTTAGGAGGAGAAAACTATGTNTTCTGGGGAGGTCGTGAAGGTTATATGACTTTACTGAATACAGATATGGGAAGAGAATTGGATCATATGGGGCAATTCCTNGCTCAGGCTAGAGACTATGCAAGAGCACAAGGATTCAAAGGAAATTTCTTCATTGAGCCAAAACCTATGGAGCCAATGAAACACCAATATGATTTTGATTCGGCTACAGCTATTGGATTTTTGCATAAATACGGCTTAGAGAAAGATTTCAAGATGAACATCGAGGTGAACCACGCTACATTAGCGCAACACACTTTTCAACACGAAATGGAAGTAGCTGCCAAAGCTGGAATGTTAGGAAGTTTAGATGCCAACAGAGGTGATTATCAAAACGGATGGGATACTGATCAGTTCCCAAATAACATTCAGGAAGTTACAGAAGCCATGTTGGTTTTCTTAAAAGCAGGTGGGTTACAAGGTGGAGGAGTTAATTTTGATGCTAAAATTAGAAGAAACTCTACTGATATGGAAGATGTATTCTTGGCTCACATTGGTGGGGCTGATACTTTTGCCAGAGCATTATTGACAGCTGACAAAATTATCACATCTTCTCCTTATGATAAATTAAGAACAGAACGTTATAGTTCTTTCGATTCCGGAAACGGAAAAGCTTTTGAAGAAGGAAAATTAAGTTTGACTGATTTGTATAAAATTGCCCAGGAAAATGGTGAATTAAATTTACAAAGTGGTAAACAGGAATTGTTCGAAAATATCATCAATCAGTATATTTAATCGATTGAAGAAAGAAAAATAATTTTCGGTTTTAATAAGCCGAAATCAAGATTGTTTTTTTGTAGTTTTTTTGTCTCTGGCAAATATTTTGGTTAGTGTATTGCCAGGGAAAATCAGTGAATTATTTAGTAATTATGGCCGTTGATGTTGAAGAGGTCAACGGCCATTTCACTAATATCTTATTCAGAAACAGATAATTTTTCAAATTGTCTCCACAGTGATTTCTTTTCACTTTTTTATACCAATTTCAAATTATACTTTAAATCATATTACTTGTTTCTGATTCATTTTTATTGAATTGGAAGGCAGCACTATTACTTAATCGAAAATAAACTTAAATCAAAAACCAATGAAATTTTTTATTGACACAGCAAATTTAGAAGATATTAAAGAAGCCCAGGCACTTGGCGTGTTAGATGGTGTTACAACAAACCCGTCTTTAATGGCCAAGGAAGGAATTACAGGAAAAGACAATATTTTGAAACATTATCTTGCGATCTGTAATATTGTAGACGGAGATGTTTCGGCAGAAGTTATTTCGACAGATTTTGACGGAATGATCAGAGAAGGCGAGGAACTTGCTGCTTTGCATGACCAAATCGTAGTAAAGTTGCCAATGATTGCCGACGGAATCAAGGCCTGTAAATATTTTTCAGACAAAGGAATCAGAACAAANGTTACTNTGGTTTTTTCACCAGGACAAGCACTTCTTGCTGCAAAAGCCGGAGCGACTTACGTTTCTCCATTTTTAGGAAGACTNGATGATATCTCAACTGACGGAATGCATTTGATTGCTGAAATCAGAGAAATTTATGATAATTACGCTTTCAACACACAAATACTTTCGGCTTCTATCAGACATACGATGCATGTAGTGAATTGTGCCAAAGTAGGATCTGATGTAATGACCGGGCCATTATCCTCTATTAAAGGATTACTGAAACATCCTTTGACAGATATTGGATTGAATCAATTTATTGAAGATGCCAAAAAGATGCAGCTTTAATCAGGTACAGACCTTATTATTCAATTTTTTTTTACTTTTTTTTTTAGAACTCCTTACTTTACTGTAAGGAGTTTTTTTGTTTTTTAAAACAAACGATTGTGTGAAGTATAAAATAACAGCAGAAATTTCTAAAACCTTGTTTTTTAGAAGTTTTTGATAAAATTAATTACGATTTATTACTGTTAATGGGAGTTTAAGCTATTCAATTAATAAAAATAAACTTTCTTTTTTACGCTTGATATAGTTGCTAATGCCAGCCAGATAATTTTTGCTTTATTATTGCTAATTTCAATAATCGATTGGGTTACTTTTAAAATTTACTATCATTGTAGATTTTATATTATGATATACTCAATAATTTAAGNTCAAAATTACGCTTACCCTATTTTAATTTGGCTTTTTTTTAGATATAAGTAAAAAAATATTACGCAACCGATTGTGTGTTTTAGAAATTTATTTATATTTGTTAAATGAATATTAAAAAGAGTCTCAATATGGCTCGGCAAAGCTTGCTCATTTATTATTCATTATTTAAAAAAAACACTAACTCAAACCATTCTATTAATTATCTAAATCAATTTTTTATGACTAACTTTTTTACAGTTAAAAGTAAATCAAAGCTCTTAAAGTGCTTAGGTTTTTTATCACTGATGTTTCTGTTTTCTCTGAGTGCCAACGCTCAAAATACAGTTACAGGAGTTGTTTCTGACGCTAATGGACCAATTCCTGGTGCCAATGTGAATATTAAAGGAACCAAAACAGGTGTAGTTACCGGTTTTGATGGAAATTATACTATTGCGAATGTTCCTTCTAACGGAGTGTTGGTATTCAGTTTTTTAGGTTTAACGACAAAAGAAATCCCTGTTGCAGGCAAAACTAAGATTGATGCCGTATTACAGGAAAATTCTAATGCACTGCAGGAAGTGGTTGTTATTGGTTATGGTACCCAACGAAAAGAAGCGGTGACCGGTTCTGTTTCTTCCATTAAAGGAGACATTGTTCGTGAAGTGCCCTCAGCTAATATTACACAGGCCTTGCAAGGGCGTTTAGCAGGGGTTCAGATGACGCAGACCTCCTCTAAGCCAGGGGCTGAAATGCAGGTCCGTATTAGAGGTACACGTTCCCTTTCAAAAGGAATGAACGATCCGTTGGTGGTATTGGATGGAATTCCTTTTGCAGGATCTATCGGAGATATTAGCCCGGACAATATTAAAAGTATAGACATCTTAAAAGATGCTTCAGCAACAGCGATCTACGGATCACGTGGTGCAAATGGTGTTATTTTGATTTCAACAAATAAAGGTCAAAAGGGACAAAAAGCAACCTTTACCTATAATACCTATAGTGGTTTAAAAAATATTTTTGCCAAATTCCCAATGATGAATAATTCAGAATTTGTGGCTTTACGTAAAATAGCAACGTTGCCGGGTTCTACTGCGCCACTTTATTCAAATGGTCCGGATGAAGCTGATAACGTAAATACAGATTGGCAAAATTTGATGTTCAGATCGGGTATAGTGACCAATCATGATATAGGCGTTGCCAGTGGTACTGAAACGGGGAACTATAATTTTGGTGCCAGTTATTATAAAGAAGAAGCAGTATTGCCTGGACAGGATTATGCACGTTTGACTTTGAGAGGTGCGGTTGATCAGGCGGTTGGAAAATACTTTAAATTTGGTTTTACTACAAATAACAATTACTCCATTACAAACGGAGGTAATTTAGGTCTGTACAGTACTTTGAGTACAACACCAATTGCGAATCCATATAATGCGGATGGTTCCCTGAAAAGAACGGTTAAGATGCCATTGGATGAAAACTGGGTATATACGAGAGAAACTATTGAAAATTTGGGCGATAAATGGATCGATCAGACTAAAGCCTATAGCTCATACAACAATTTATATGCTGAATTAAAAATACCTGGTGTTGAAGGTTTAAAATATCATATTGATTTAGGCGGTAATTTCCGTACCTCAAATGGAGGTCAATATACAGGAGAAGGCGTATTTAGTGTCAACCCGACAACAGTTTCAACGGCTCAGATTATTAACACGCTTAGTACAAACTGGGCAATCCAAAACTTGCTTACTTACGATCGTACCTTTGGAAAACATCAGGTAAATGCAGTTGCGATGTTCTCTTCAGAACAAACCAGATACAACAAATCACAAGTTAATGCAAAGGATATTCCTTCTGACTCTTTCCAATTTTACAACTTAGGACGTGCAGCAGGTGAAATTTCAATTAATCCTGAAAATCAGGATTATCAGGTAAGCGGATTAATATCTTACATGGCACGTGCAATGTATTCTTATGATAACCGATATATGCTTACAGCTACTGTAAGATCAGACGCTTCATCAAGACTTGCCAAAGGACACCAATGGAATACTTATCCTGCTGTATCAGCTGGTTGGAATGTTAAGAATGAGTCTTTTATGCAAAATGTAAACTGGCTGGATCAATTAAAGTTGCGTGCGGGTTATGGAGAAACTTCTAACCAGGCGGTGGCTCCTTATTCTACACTGGGACTTCTGAATTCCAGACCTTACAATTTCGGAGATGTGAATACAACAGGATACTATGTATCTAAACTTCCTAATGCTGAGTTGGGTTGGGAATATTCAAGCACAGTAAATTACGGAATAGATTTTTCCCTATTTAGAAATCGTTTAACTGCTACTGCAGAGTACTATGTTACAGATACAAAAGACATTCTTCTGGAAAAAAACCTTGCTCCGACAACGGGTGTAGGCAGCTATACAGGAAATATTGGACAAACTCAAAATAAAGGTTACGAAATTACGCTTAACGGGACCATATTTGACAATCCAAATGGCTGGTCATGGGATGTAGGTGTTAACTATTATTCTAACAAAAATAAATTGGTAGCACTTACTGAAGGACAGCTAAGAGACGAAAATAACTGGTGGTTTGTAGGACACCCAATTGATGTTATTTATGATTATAAGAAAATAGGACTTTGGCAGCAAGGAGATGCAAATCTTACTAAATATGAGCCAGGAGGAAATGTAGGTATGATTAAAGTTTTATATGCGGGTGACTTTAATGCCGATGGTACACCTACAAGACAAATTGGACCGGCAGACAGACAAATAATAGATGTTAATCCTGATTTTCAGGGAGGTTTTAACACTCGTGTAGCCTATAAAAATTTAGATCTTAGTGTAGTAGGTGCTTTTCAAAGTGGCGGGGTTCTTATTAGTACATTATATTCTTCATCAGGTTACCTTAATATGCTAAGCGGACGTAGAGGAAACGTAAAAGTGGATTACTGGACTCCTGAAAACACAGATGCAAAATATCCAAGACCTGGAGGAGCTTCAAGTAATGATAATCCAAAATACGGAACAACTTTAGGGTATTTTGATGCCTCATACGTTAAAATACGTACGATTACACTTGGTTATAATGTTACTGAAAAGTTTATTAAGGATTTAGGAGTAGATAGATTTCGCCTTTATTGTACCGTACAAAATCCATTCGTACTCTATTCACCGTACCACAAAGAAACAGGTATGGATCCGGAAACGAATTCGTACGGAAACGAAAATGCAGCAACAACCGATTTTTACAAACAACGCTTGTTAACATTGGGAACAAATACGCCTTCAACACGTACTATCTTGTTTGGCCTTAATTTAACATTTTAAAAAAAAATAACGATGAAACCTATACACATAAAAACTTTTATGATAACAGCGATTATAACGCTGTTTCTGGGAGCCTGTTCTAATGTTCTGGATGAAGAACCTCGCAGTATTTATACCCCGGATTATTTTAAAACCGAAAAAGGGGTTCTTGGAGGAGTAACATCAATGTACGCTCACCTTCGCTATATCTATGGACAGGGTTATTATTACAATACGACCGAAACCGGTACTGATGAAGCTACCTATGCGCAAAGTGCAGATGGCAACTTTAAGGATATGGATCTTTCAGGAGTAGGAACTATTACGCCATCTTCAAGCCGTGCAGATGCTATCTGGCAGCCCGCTTTTTTTAACATTAATACGGCCAATGGTGTTATTGAAAATGCAGCAACAATTGGAACGATCTCAAATGCAATAATTGCCGAAGCACGATTCTTTCGCGCATTTGATTATTTTCTGCTGGTTCAGACTTTTGGTGGAGTTCCATTAGATTTGGGAGCAGGAGAACTTAAATTCAACATAAACCCGGTAAGTGGTTCTGTTAGAAATACGGTACCTCAAGTTTATACCAAAGCTATTTTTCCTGATCTACTGACAGCGGTAAATGATTTGCCGGATGCCGGAAGAGTAAAAGGCGGAGTAACGAAAACAGCAGCAAGACTTTATTTGGCAAAAGCGTATTTAACGTATGCCTGGTGGTTGAAAAATCCAAACAATATTCCAACTTATCCTGAAACTACCCGAGTTGATCCTGATGGACATGATGCGACATGGTACTTTCAAAAAGCGTATGATGTGGCAGCAGCCGGAATTGATTCTCATGGTGCATTTGCATTACAACAAACTTATTATGATGTACACGTAGGCAGCAACGATCGCAATAGTGAAATTTTGCTATATGCTGACCACACCGAAAAAAGCGAGTTTTATAATGCCAGCAGTCTTACCTATTCTAATGGTGCGGCACCTGAAAATTTTGCTGTCTGGATGATGACACCAAATTATACCAACATCAGAAGTTCAGGAGTAAGTTCTGTACAACGTGAAGCAGAACAACACTTAGGACGTCCTTATGTTCGTATGTGTCCAACTATCGGCGCAATTACAAACACATTTTCTGATAAAACAAATGATTCCCGTTACGATGGAACATTTACAACTGTATATCGTGGTAACTGGAATAAAGCAGGAATTACTACACCAACTTTAAATAATGCGAATGGTCTGCCGGTTNCTCCCGGAGGTGCAGTACTTTCATTCCTGAACAATGATGATCCGGCTGTTACTTATAATACTGCCAACGGAGCTGTTGGCGCAGGAGTGTTGCCAGGNAGAGCAGATTTTGTTATAGCACCTAGTGGAATAAGCAGAATTTTATTCCCTGGATTATGGAAACTGGGCGTTTACCGTACAGATGGTGGCGGAGGATTAGGTCAGCCTAATGCTGCCAGTACACGTCCATACAACATAGCTAAATTATCAGAGCTATATTTAATTGCTGCAGAAGCAGCCGTAATGGGTGCAGCTCCTCAAGGTGGAAAAAGTGCCAGAGAATTGGTAAATGTTTTACGTGCCCGTGCTGGAAAATGGAGATTTGACAACAATGGAAATGTAGTAAAAACAGCAGATAACAGCGCTGCTTTAGTTGCTGCCACTCCTGCAACTATCGATATAAACTATATTTTAGCAGAACGCTCACGTGAATATTTTGGTGAAGGATATCGTTGGTATGATTTAATTCGTACTCAAAAATGGGCAGAACTTTCAGGTTCATACCAAATTTGCGGTACCTCTTATGGAGACCATACACCAGCAACCGTAGCCAGAGATATTAAACCTTATCACTATTTACGCCCAATTCCTCAGGCTCAATTTGATGCAATGGTAATGTCTCCTGCAGAGGAAGCGGCTTATCAGAATCCGGGTTACTAAATAGCATAAATATTGAAACAAATTTGGTTAGATCTAAAAGTAGTTAGTTAGTCGTTATATGTTTTTTTACAGAATTAATTTATAACATTAGGTAAGTTTGTTTCCAAAAAAGCCGGAAGTTTATTTCTTTCGGCTTTTTGTTGTTGAAGTAATGAAATGATATATTCTAAATATTTCATTGTAAATTCAGCCCCAAAGCAAGGAACATTCTGCTATTAAAAGAAAAAATAAAATGAAAAAAATACTCCTCTTACTAACATTGTTTATTTGCAGCGGTATTAGTGCTCAGATAAAATTNCCGAGGTTAATCAGCGACGGNATGGTTTTGCAGCGTGATATTCCGCTNAAAATCTGGGGCTGGGCAGCGCCGAATGAAAAGATTGAAATAAATTTCAATCAAAAAAAGTTTAAAANTACAGCTGCTAAAGATGGCAACTGGATAGTTACACTGCCGTCTCAAAAAGCAGGGGGACCGTATGAAATGACGTTATCGGCCAGCAATACCATTATAGTAAAAAATATTCTGATTGGCGATGTCTGGCTTTGTTCCGGACAATCGAATATGGAATTACCATTGGAACGTGTTAAGGGTAAATATAAAGAGGTAATTGCAAAGATTAATAATAACAATATCAGACAATTTTTGGTGCCTGACCAATACGAATTTGCAAAAGAAAATACAGATCTGTCGTCAGGAGAATGGCTTTCAGCAAGTCCCGAAAACATCTTAAAATTCACAGCAGTCGCTTACTTTTTTGCCGATGAAATCTATCAAAAATATAATATCCCGATTGGATTAATTAATAGTGCATTGGGAGGTTCTCCGGCGGAATCATGGATCAGTGCCGAAGCAGTTAAAAAATTCCCGGAATATGATTCTGAGTATCAGAGATTCAAAGACGGTACTTTAGGTGCTCAAATTGAAGCAAATGACAAACAAATCAGTTCAAACTGGTATTCAGCTATAAATAGTCAGGATGAAGGTTTGAAGAACAGGTGGTCAAATCCCGAATTAGAAGATTCAGACTGGAAAAGCATGAATATTCCGGGATATTGGGCTGATACTGAATTAGGAAATGCAAATGGCGTGGTATGGTTCCGAAAAGAATTTACAATATCCAATCTAAAAGAAAGCAATGCAAAACTTTTTCTGGGAAGAATTGTTGATGCTGATTCGGTTTATGTGAACGGGCATTTTGTGGGAACAACCTCCTATATGTATCCGCCAAGAATTTATCCTTTTGATGCGAAGTTTTTAAAAGAAGGAAAAAATGAAATTGCCGTTCGTATTATTAATAATTCAGGACGAGGTGGTTTTGTTGAAGACAAGCCATACGAATTGCAACTTGGTAATG
>Ga0065714_10065255_pt1 | contig 11438 bp, 9 predicted proteins | sample MisRhiReplicate2_FD_59101 | JGI IMG/M metagenome (GOLD analysis project Ga0065714, IMG submission 59101) | Miscanthus rhizosphere microbial communities from Kellogg Biological Station, MSU, sample Rhizosphere Soil Replicate 2: eDNA_1 v2... | ecosystem: Host-associated > Plants > Roots >... | reverse complement strand
TTCAAAGAAAGTTATTTTTTTATCAAAAAACAAAAAATAAAATGTTAAAAAATAAATTAACCGTCTCAGTACCCTATTTTTGTATCTTCTTAAAACCCTAACCACATTCCGTGGTTATACATTTATATTCGTTACCATACATGAGCAAAAAAGAGGCCGAAAAAGATCCGCATAAAAATATTATCATAAAAGGTGCCCGGGTGCACAACCTAAAAAACATCGATGTTGCCATTCCAAAAAATAAACTTGTAGTGGTAACGGGTATGTCTGGTTCTGGGAAATCTTCGCTTGCATTTGATACTTTATATGCAGAGGGACAACGCCGATATGTAGAAAGTTTATCATCATATGCGCGCCAGTTTATGGGCAGGATGAATAAACCCGATGTTGATTATATTAAAGGTATTGCGCCGGCAATTGCCATTGAACAAAAGGTTATTACTTCCAACCCGCGTTCTACTGTTGGTACCTCAACTGAAATTTATGATTACCTGAAACTGCTTTTCTCGCGTATAGGGAAAACCATTTCGCCTGTTTCAGGCAAGGAGGTGAGAAAGGATTCGGTAAGCACGGTGGTAGATTATGTAAATGCCATGCCTGAAGATACAACGGTAACCATTTTTTGTCCGTTATATCCGCATAACAGCCGTACGATTAAAGAGGAACTGGCTATTTTATTACAGAAAGGATTTTTACGCGTACTGATCAATGATAAAATAGAAAAGATAGAAGCTGTTTTGGACGATGCTGATTTTAAAGATACTGAACTTACAGATGATAAAACTGTTCAGATCCTGATTGATCGTATTGTAACCAATCAGGAAGAAGAAACATTAAGCAGACTGGCCGATTCGGCACAGACCGCTTTTTTTGAAGGTAAAGGCGATTGTTATGTGGAGGCGCAAGGCACTACGAAACATTTTAGCGACCGTTTTGAACTGGACGGAATCAAATTTGAAGAACCTACGCCAAACTTTTTCTCTTTCAATAATCCTTATGGTGCTTGTAAGCGTTGTGAGGGTTATGGAAATGTAATCGGGATTGACGAAGATCTTGTGATTCCTGATAAGAGCAAAAGTGTTTATGATAATGCCATTGCCCCATGGCGTGGCGAAAAAATGAATGTTTGGCTTCAGAATTTTATTAAAGCTGCTCCGAAATTCGATTTTCCCATTCATCGTGCATATAGCGCACTTACTGAAAAAGAGCAGCAATTACTTTGGACTGGCAATAAATATTTTGCTGGTTTAGATGCTTTTTTCAAGGAACTGGAAGAGCAGACTTATAAAATCCAGTACCGGGTAATGTTATCACGCTACCGTGGAAAAACCACTTGCCCGGATTGTAAGGGTTCGCGTTTGCGTAAAGATGCATCCTATGTTAAAATAGCAGAAAAATCAATTATCGACGTGGTTTTAATGCCATTATCGAAAGCTCTAGTTTTCTTTAATAAACTGAAATTAAATGCGAACGACGCCAAAATTGCCAAACGTTTGCTGGCAGAGATTGATAACCGTTTCCTGTATTTAAACAATGTTGGTTTGGGTTACCTTACCTTAAACCGTTTGTCCAATACATTATCAGGAGGAGAATCGCAAAGGATTAATCTGGCAACTTCATTGGGAAGTAGTTTAGTGGGGTCTATTTACGTTTTAGACGAACCGAGTATCGGTTTGCACCCTCGCGATACCAATAAACTGATTGAAGTGCTGATTTCACTACGTAATGTTGGTAATACTGTTATAGTGGTGGAACACGAAGAAGAAATGATGCGTGCAGCGGATCACATTATCGATATTGGTCCGGAAGCGGGTACCCATGGTGGAAATCTGGTTTTCAGTGGTAACTACGAGGAGATTTTAAAAGATAAAAATAGTTTAACCGGCCGCTACCTGTCTGGACTAGAAAAAATTGCTATTCCGGATAAACGCCGTAAATGGAAAGACCACATCCTGATTAAAGGTGCCAGGGAAAACAACTTGCAGAATATCGATGTGAAATTTCCGCTAGGTGTTTTTACTGCGGTAAGTGGTGTTTCGGGATCAGGTAAAACCAGTTTGGTTAAAAAGATTTTATATCCGGCTTTACAAAAGGCTATTGGAAATTATGCTGGTGAACAGACAGGTGCTTACGATGGTATTTTCGGTAACTATGATTTGGTGAGTGCCGTAGAGATGGTTGATCAGAACCCGATTGGCCGTTCGAGCCGCTCCAATCCGGTTACCTATGTAAAAGCATGGGATGATATCCGTGCACTTTTTTCGGGCTTGGCAGCTGCAAAGGCGGCCGGATTGAAACCTGCTGCTTTCTCGTTTAACGTAGAAGGTGGTCGTTGCGATGTTTGTCAGGGTGAGGGTGAGGTGAAGATCGAAATGCAGTTTATGGCCGATATTTATCTTCCCTGCGAGGCTTGTAACGGTAAACGATTTAAACAACAGGTGCTAGATGTAACCTATAAAGAGAAAAATGTTTCTGAAATTTTGGATATGACCATTGATGAGGCGGTTAATTTCTTTAAAGACGAACAAAAGATCTTGAATAAATTAAATCCCCTGGTTGATGTGGGCTTGGGGTACGTGCATTTGGGTCAATCATCCAATACCTTATCTGGTGGTGAGGCGCAGCGGATCAAACTGGCTTCGTTCCTCATTAAGGGTAATAATGCCAGCAAAACGCTATTTATTTTTGATGAGCCGACCACTGGTTTGCACTTTCATGATATTAAAAAGCTCTTAAAAGCATTAAATACACTTATTGAGCAAGGCAACACCATTTTGGTGATTGAACATAATATGGATATGATTAAGTGTGCCGATTGGGTTATAGATATTGGCCCTGAAGGAGGTGATGGCGGTGGTAATGTGGTATTTGAAGGGGTGCCTGAAGAACTGGTTAAAGTAGAAAATTCGTATACCGGAAAATATTTGGCTGCGCATTTAAATTTAAATCCATAATTTCGGCAATGCTTTTTCTAACGTTTTTCATCGGCATCATTCTCAATGCCATGGGGTATATTCCCCCCGGTAACATTAATCTTACTGTTGCGCAGCTCGCCATTAACAAGGGCATGCGACAGGTTTGGTACTTTATTCTTTCCTTCTCTTGTGTAGAGGTGTTTTTTACCTTCGGGATGATGCGCTTTGCCAGATGGGCGATGAGTGATATCAATCCGAATGAGGCCGTTAGCGAGGTGAGACTGAGTACTTTGGTAGATTGTTTTATGATCGTGATGTTTCTGGTGATGGGGACCATTACCTGGAGAAACAGAAAAAAAGTACCGAAAACCAGCAGTAAAAAAGACGATAAACGCAGTGGAAGCCTTTTGTATGGGTTAATTTTAGGGGTGTTGAATCCGGTGCAGATTCCATTCTGGTTGTTTTTTGGGAATTATGTAATTCTACACCAATGGATTCAAACCGATTATCTTTCACTGGTGATATTTAGTTTAGGCTCGGGTGTAGGTTCTTCTTTGGCACTTTATGTATATGCCCACTTTGCAACTTATATTCAGGAAAAGTTTGCGCTGAGCAGCCTGATCATCAATAAATCGATTGCGATATTTCTATTTGTACTGGCCGCTTATTTAGTGGTGAAACAATTGATTGTTATTTTATAATCCAGCCGGTTGCGGTATCCGCATTAATGAGTAGATAATTGCCGAAAGTACCTAAAATGTCTACAGTCTGTTCTGCTTTTAAAGTGGCTTTAACCGTTGCTAAACGATCAGGTTGATCATAAACTTCTTGTTGAAGTGGATTTACTTTAAGCTTTTTTAGTGGCTCAACAGCTTGTACGAGACTGTTGCTTTGGATAAAACCGATGTTTCCGTCTGGCAGTTCTACCTGGTAATAATTTCCTGTTGCCGCATTTGCTTGTAAAATTGTTCCCGTTTTAAGCGAAGTTAAAACAGTTGCTTTACTTTCTGGTGAGGAAACCATTTTAGCGGAAGATACCGTCCTTAAAATTTTGTTTAATCTGGTGCTGGAAGCAGTAACGGAAACTGGTGTTTTGGTTATCGGATCTATAAATGGTAAGGGATTTACTGCACCACCAGCCGTGTAAATACCAAAATGTAAATGGGTAGGTGTAGTGCGGGCATTGCCGGTATTTCCCATAAGCCCCAGGGTATCGCCAATTTTAACTTCCTGTCCTTCTGTGGCAATCTGTTTCTCCAGGTGTGCATAATATAAAGTATAATTTTTGCCCTTTGGCCGCATCCATACCACTTTTCCACCCAGGTTATTCTCGTTTACCCGCGTTACTGTTCCTTCCGAAATTGCCAGTACGGGTGTTCTGAAATTGCCGAAAATATCTACACCTTCATGTTTTCTTGCATCATTATCCCTGCCATCTCCCCAATAGCTTTTTATACTGTTGCTATTTTTTGATTTTATAGGGAAGGCAAGAGATGGTCCGGCGGTGATTTCCAATGCGTAGGCCACATTTTGCAACAGTTCAGGCTGGAGCCTGATCAGGTAAGTGCCCGTTTCATCAATATCAAAAACAATTGGATTATTTAAGGTATCCGCTGAAGCAACAAGTTTTTGGGTTAAATCTGTGCTATACCAAACGTCAATATAGATCAATGCATCAACAGCAGACTTTCTGTCCAGCCTGATATTTAATTTTTGCCCTTTTGTTAAATTGAATTTATAAGCAGCTGCCCGAACCTTATCGGCAGCAAAATAACCGTTTTCTTTATAAGGAATACTGATATTTAATGCTTTTTGCGTACTCACTATAGCGGCATTTAACCATGCTGACCCCATTGCGGTTTGATCCAGCCCTACATTGACCAGCTTTTTTTGATATTGCTCGTGCGGACTAGCGGCTTTAAATAGATTTACAGATCCTGTTTTGCAGGAAAGTGCACCTATTGCGAAAGCAATAAGAAAGAGCCACGGCAGGTATCGGGGAGTGCTCATTATACTAAGCCTTTTTTAAACGGTTGAAAACGGCAGCGGTTACCAGTCCGCCGATTACGTACCACGCTACAGTTAATATTTTTGTTTTATTCGTTTTTGTAACAGGAGTATCGTCTAAACCAACTTTATCAGGGATGTTAATTGCGCCTAAACCCGCAGTAATGCCTGCAATAGCACCTTTCAAATAAATGTTTTTACGATCTCCTAAACCAATGGCGCTATAATATAGCGTATTGCTAATGATATCGCCAGCAAGAGTGGCCAGGTAGAGATTGTTGCCCTCAGGACTATCCAGATTTAAATTGGCCATTGATTTGGAAAGTGCCTGTTCGCCCAAAAGGTCAATCCTGGGTGCATCCGGATCAAGCTGCCTGACACTTTCATGCAAAATATTTAATGCTGCAGCACCTGCAAAGCCAGCGAGTAATGATTTAAGTAGTTTCATAATAGCATAATCACTGCAAGTGATAAATTGTTTTATTGTGCAGATATTATCTTGTAAGGAGTATCAGCATCGATCGTTTGTTATAAAATTGATACGTCTATAAGGTTCTGTTAACCTAATCATAACATAAAATTCATTTTCAGGAAGCTTGTTCAACCTAATATTGGGTTTTGATACAAACATGTTTTATTCTTATGGCTAACAGACGATTTTTTCTGAAAAATAGTTTTGCTGCTGCTGTTGCGGCCAGTATTTCTCCAGTTTTATCCTCATTTGCAGCAGCGCAGCAGCCTGTCTCTGCCAGATCGGGCGAAGTTCCCAAATTGCGTTTTGCCATTGCATCCGACGGCCATTACGGGCAGCCAGGAACAGATTATAAACATGATCACGAAAATATTGTAAAGTGGCTAAATGAGTGTCATGATAAAAGTCCGTTAAATTTTGTCATCATCAATGGCGATCTGGTACATGATCGTCCTGATTTGTTGCCCGAAGTGAAAGAGAATTATTATGATAAACTCAAAGTGCCTTTTTATGCTATCCCCGGTAACCATGATCATGCTGACACCAAAATCTGGCAATCAGTTTTCGGTTATGCGGATAACTTTTCTTTCGAAAAAAATGAAGTAGGTTTTATATTGGCCAATACTTCTGATACCAAAGGAACCTACTTATGCCCGAATAACGATTTCTTAAAACAGGAACTTGATAAATTTAAAAAACTGAAAACTGTTTTCGTAGTGCTGCATATCCCTCCTCATTTTTGGGTGCCCGAAAGCCCTTTTGTAGAATGCGCGGATACAATTAAACTGCTACATAGCTATCCAAACGTAAAAGCGGTATTCCATGGGCACGACCATAGTCTTGACGCTGTTTTTTATACCGATAAATTGCCTCATTTTTTTGATGCACACATTGGCGGGAACTGGGGCACGGCCTATAAAGGTTACCGGATAGTGGAGGTTGATGAAAATGATAAGATTCAAACTTACCAGGTAAATGCCAGTGGCTCGCCATTGTTAAACGAAACGAAATTCTAAAAATATCCATTAAATGAAAAAGACATTTTTGATGCTCATCTTTACCGGCGTCATATTAAACTGTGCAGCTCAAAACATAAGCGAAACCAAAACCGATATTAAAATGGGAACGGATGCGGCTCAGCCTTTTCTGTTTTCTTTAAATACCTTAACTGCAGAGAACCCACGCTGGAATATCCACTACTCCGGAAGTTATTGCGAACGCACAAACGGACAGTTTGGTTATGATGGCTTGGGGCAACAGTTTGGGGTTAAAGGATATTTAGGCAGCAGATTTACCTTATACGCCACAGCGGCAGTTGGTTTTGCTAATGCCGGAGGCATAACATCTGCTCAGCAGGCTGAAGTAATCAGAGATTTGGTAGGTGGCAAAGGCATAACCGGCTTTAGGTTAGGGGCTGGGTTAGGTATAAGCCGAGATTGGTCGAGTGTTGGTTCTGCCATTAGCCGGATTACCGCTTCATTTGATCAGACAAATTGGAGAATGGCGGGCAATTTCCGTTTCGAAAAAGCCTTTGACAAAACCAGAGATAAGCTGGATTTTATCAGCAGTTTTGGCTATCAACACCGCGTTTCCAACGTTTTATACATAGGCTTCGAAGCATTAGGGCAAGATTTGGAAGGTTTTTGGGAGAAAGATGAAGCAGAAGGTGGGGCGAAACTGATGATTGGCCCATCAATCAACCTGGAACCAAACCATTCCAAATTATCATTCTCTATTTCCGGAGGCCCTGTTTTTTATGTAACCCGTAGTAATGTCATCCCGTCAGAGGCTATCCGGGAAATCGGTTCTGTTGCTTCAGGTAATGGCTATACCATCAGGGCGCTGGTCAATTTTAATCTTCATCGCTAATCTGCATTCTTCAATTTATAAAATGAAAAAGTCATATCTATTGATATTATTCGGTTTCCTGTTCATCCAGAAAGGATTTGCACAATGGCCTGGAAAAAATGAAAGTACCCAACAAATTTTATTGCCCAATGGGTGGAAACTGAGTCCGGCGGGGCATTCCGTGCAATTGGGCGATTTGCCTTTAAATATGCAGTTAAGTTCCTCGGGTAAGTACCTTGCGATAACCAATAACGGACAGAGTACACAATCGCTGCAATTGATAGATACTAAAACAGAAAAAATTATAGATGAACAGGCGCTGAGCAAATCGTGGTACGGAATTGCTTTTAGTAAAGATGAAAAACACCTTTATGCCTCAGGCGGGAACGACAACTGGATATTAGATTTTAATATTCACAACAATAAACTGGGTAAAAGTGATACCATTAAACTTGGTCCGGTTTGGCCAAAAGGAAAAATAAGTCCGGCAGGGATTGTGGTCAATAAAAATAACAGTAAATTATATACTGTAACTAAAGAAGACAGCAGTTTGTATATTATTAATCCCGTTGAAAGGCAGATTGTTAAAAAAATACAGCTTCCTGCCATTGCTTATAGCTGTACCCTGGCTGCCGACGAGCGTAAATTGTACGTTTCGCTTTGGGGCGGAAAAGCGGTAGCTGTTATCGATTTGCAATCAGAAAGCATTATTCAGCAGATTCCCGTTGGGGATCATCCAAATGAGCTTCTGCTTAATAAAAAAGGAAATATTTTATTTGTAGCCAATGCCAACGATAATACGGTTTCGGTAATCAATACTGTAAATAACAAGGTAATCGAAACCATTGCCACCACGCTTTATGCCACTCAGTTAACAGGTTCTACCACCAATGGCCTGGCTTTAAGTGCCAATGAGAAAACTTTGTACATCGCCAATGCCGATAACAATTGCTTGGCTGTTTTTGATGTAAGCAAACCAGGGGTAAGCCAAAGCCAAGGTTTTATTCCGGTAGGTTGGTACCCAACAAGTGTTAAGGTGCTGGGTAATAAAATTTTAGTTACCAATGGCAAAGGCAACACCTCTACGGCTAACCCAAAGGGACCGCAACCGATATCAAAGGTAGACAACAGCGGTTACCACATGGGCAGTACAGCCAACAGCAGACTACAATATATTGCGGGTTTATTTAAAGGAACATTGTCTTTTATTGATGTGCCAAAGCCTCAGCAGTTAAAAGTATATACCAAACAAGTGTATGCCAATACACCATTTACAGATAAGCGTATTACTACTGCAGATGGTGAAGCTGGAAATCCTATTCCACGCAGGCAGGGAGAAAAATCCCCGATTAAGCACGTTTTCTATATCATTAAAGAAAATAGGACCTATGATCAGGTACTTGGTGATCTGCCAAAAGGCAATGGCGATTCTACCTTAACGCTTTTTGGTAGAAAAATTACGCCCAACCAGCATGCTTTTGCTGAAAACTATGTATTGCTTGATAATTTTTATGTTGATGCTGAGGTAAGTGCCGACGGACATAACTGGAGTATGGCGGCTTATGCAACTGATGTGGTAGAGAAAACCTGGCCAACCAGTTATGGCGCACGTGGCGGAAGCACTACTTTCGAGGGTGGGCGGCCTGTTACTTACCCGAAGGGTGGTTTTATCTGGGATTACTGCCAGCGGGCAGGAGTAAGTTACCGCAGTTATGGCGAATTTGGCGATTATGGTAAGGCTAATATTAAATCGCTGCAGGGCCATATGTGTGCTGCGTCACCAGGATTTGATATGGATATTAAGGATCAGGTAAGGGTAGATGCGTGGCAGCACGATTTCGATTCGTTACTGGTTGCAGGCGTTGTACCACAGTTTAATACTTTAAGGATATCTAATGACCATACCAGTGGGCAAAAAAAAGGTAAATATTCGCCACAGGCTGCGGTTGCCGATAACGACTTGGCTGTTGGCCGTATTCTGGAGCATTTGTCGCACAGCAAAATCTGGAAAGAATCTGTCGTTTTTATCTTGGAAGATGATGCGCAGAACGGTCCAGACCACGTTGATGCACACCGCTCGCCAGCCTATGTTGTTGGCCCTTATGTAAAAAGGAATACGCCTGTTCATACGATGTATTCTACTTCCGGTTTTTTGCGCACCATGGAGCTGATTTTAGGGCTGCCGCCAATGAGTCAGTATGATGCTGCCGCTATGCCCTTATACGAATGTTTTACCGCTACGCCAGATTTTACACCTTACACTATTTTGCAGTCACTTATTGATTTAGATACCAGAAATGTCGCCGTTAATGAAAGCAGTAAACGTTCTGAACTTTTTAACTTTGTTAAAGAAGATTCGGCGCCCGATTTAGATTTAAATGAAGTGATATGGAAATCGGTTAAAGGTGAACAATCGGTAATGCCAGCACCTAAACGGAGTGCTTTTGTGATCCTTGAAAAGAAGAAAAAAGATGATGATGATTAGGACGTCAGTTATAATCTGATTTAAAACAAAAAAGGCAATTTTCAATTAAGAAAATTGCCTTTTTTGTTTATGTTTTTCCGTTCGCTATACGCTAAACTCCCAACGCTAAGCTGATTTATAATTTCCAGTCTGGCCTTTCGAAATGGCAGGTATAACCGTAAGGGTTTTTCTGTAAATAATCCTGGTGTTCTTCTTCAGCATTCCAGAAATCTGTTTCAGGTACTACCTCGGTTACAATTTTGCCAGGCCATTTGCCAGACGCATCTAACTCGGCAATTAATGCATTTGCGGTGTTTTTCTGTTCTTCACTATTGTAGAAAATAGCAGAGCGGTATGAGGTACCCACATCATTTCCCTGTCTGTTGAGTGTACTCGGATCGTGGATCTGAAAGAAGTATTCCAATAATTTGCGGTAGGTTAAAACAGTTGGATCAAAAGTGACTTCAATGGCTTCGGCATGTGTGCCATGGTTCCGGTAGGTGGCATTGGGAACATCGCCACCGGTGTACCCCACAACTGTTGAGATAACGCCAGGGTAATGACGGATCAGTTCTTCTACTCCCCAAAAGCAGCCGCCTGCAAGAATGGCTTTTTCAGTATTCATATATCTTTCTTTTTTTTGATTAATAAAGATACGACGAAGATGTGTAAAGGGAAAGTAAAGAAGGGGATGCTATTTAATTGTATGATTTCGCCATATATGTTAAAGCACAATAAAATTTATATTTGGAGCGCAAGACCTGTGCTAAAGAGGAAATTTCCTCCCGTCTTTCGCTTTTACGCTTCGCTTCCTCGTGCCTCGTTGCTGCAGGTTAACGCTTCAACCGGGGCTAAGCAGTTAAGACAGTTTTTCATTTTTAGGGTTGCAGGGTGCACAACCCGTAGCTTATAAACCCGATTGCAATGCAAAGCCCGTAAGCGAGGTACGAGTGCGGACTTGAAGTGGAAAGCGGGGCTGCAAACCGCCAAGAACCACTAGCCCTCCATTTCCCAATTTCAATATACAAACAATTCCGTTTTCGGTCGGTGAGACACCAACCGATAGAATAAGCTTATATTTGGAGCGCAAGATCTGTGCTAAATACTAAATTTCTTCCCGTCTTCCGCTTTTATGCTTCGCTTCCTCGTACCTCGTTGCTGCAGGGTAACGCTTCAACCGGGGCTAATAGGTTAAGGTAGTTTTTCATTTGTGAGTTTGCGGGGCGCATAACCCCTTGTTCCTAAACCCGATTGTAATGTAAAGCCCGTAAGCGAGGTACGAGTGCGGACTTGAAGTGGAAAGCGGGACTGCAAACCGCCAAGAACCACTCGCCCTCCATTTCTCAATTTTGAATATACAAATGTCGGTCGGTGAGACACCAACCGATAGACGAAATGGGGCGACCGCGAGCTTATTTTGGAGCGCAAGATCTGTGCTAAATACTAAATTTCTTCCCGTCTTCCGCTTTTACGCTTCGCTTCCTCGTACCTCGTTGCTGCAGGGTAACGCTTCAACCGGGGCTAATAGGTTAAGGTAGTTTTTCATTTGTGAGGTTGCAGGGTGCACAATCCGTAGCTTATAAACCCGATTGCAATGTAAAGCCCGTAAGCGAGGAACGAGTGCGGACTTGAAATGGAAAGCGGGACTGCAAACCGCCAAGAACCACAAGCCCTCCATTTCCTAATTTCAATATACAAACAATTCCGTTTTCGGTCAGTGAGACACCAACCG
>Ga0065714_10065250_pt1 | contig 11440 bp, 11 predicted proteins | sample MisRhiReplicate2_FD_59101 | JGI IMG/M metagenome (GOLD analysis project Ga0065714, IMG submission 59101) | Miscanthus rhizosphere microbial communities from Kellogg Biological Station, MSU, sample Rhizosphere Soil Replicate 2: eDNA_1 v2... | ecosystem: Host-associated > Plants > Roots >... | reverse complement strand
ATAATTCCTGACATTTTATCTTTTCTTTTTAACACCCATCGAAGCAGTAGGGCTTCGTTCAAGGTGGTTGTACATCCCCCGAAAGGGACGGCAAAGATAGACAAGAATTATTAATTTTCAAATAGTTAGCCAAATATTTTTTCAAATAAATTGCTGATATAATGGGATTTAACCTAAAAAGTGAGGTTAATGAGCTATTAGGGCGCTCAAAGCAATGGCTATAAATTTGATTAAAAGCACTTTAGGCTATATTCCAGGTGTAAAAATACTTTAATTTAATCAATATTTGCCTTTAGTATGCCTCTCCCAGTTTGGCTTTTATCTGCGGTAAAAGATCAAGTATTGCATTTTCACTACATGCGTATTTATAAAGTTCGACGATCAGCGCATCACTACAAGTTATGGCATCAATTAAATTGTCATTAGCCATAAAATATTGGCATAACGCAGCATAAAAAAGCATAAACTCGCCTTCTGCAAATGCTGTTCGCTGTGGGAATGCTTCATCAAGGTTATGCTTTTTATTCAATAACTTAAAGCCCTTTTCCAATTCACCATCAACTATCGCGGCATGGGCCATAAAACCTTAAGTATAAGAAATCAGGAAAAAGCTGCATCCCCTTTTTGGCTATGGCATCGGCCTTTGTATGAAGTCCTATTATTTTATATTGCAAAAATAATTCTGCATAAAATAATGGCATATCAGGGTTTTTGATTAGAAGAGAATGAATCTGATTAAGACTTTCGACACTTTTGACATCAAAAATCGACTCATGTTCTTCAGCACAGTCAATAATGGTCTCATCCAAATCATTGTCAAGGCTATAAAGCCCTAAATCCACTTTTTGATCCCAAATTTCGGCAATATGATCTTCATCTAAGATAGCGGTGCTACTGCCTTCAAATTTATCGCGGTAGGCGCTAGTAAAAGTATAATATATCTGCTTAAAACTTTGCTCATTATCGTCTTCAGTAATTTCATCCTCCTCTAACTCATCTTCATCATTATAAAACAGGTAATTGCCCGCTCCAACATTTTTATCCAACGTAGCCAATATTTGCTTTATGTTGGCAGGACTATCATTTGGTCCAACATAATATGCAGGAACACCATCATCTCCGAATTCGATATCGATTAACGGAATGTGATCATCGTCTTCTTCTAATATAAATTGGGCTACTGTCCAATCTTTATGCGGTTTGAAGCCGCAATCGTTGGCAAAAGCTTCTGCACCATAAATAATGTTATGTATTTTTTCATATTCGATCTCAATCCCATTCATTTGGTCTACGAGGTCGAACATCTCGTCTACAGCTACATTAAATTTAAAAAATGCATCCGTAACCCCCAAACATTTCAGATCAATGAGATAAAAGCCCAGAGTAACGTTTCCGTTGGTATGTTTCCGGCTTACCAATGCACTTGCAATACCGGATTCTTCCCAGTCGAAATTGATATAACAGCTGCCCAACTGTAATTCCCTGGCTCGGGTTTTGATAAAATTCTCTGGTTTTTGGAAAAATTGAACAACTTTACCTGATTTCGCCATTGGATCTGTATTTTTATAAATCTTATAACAGCAATTTTAATTGTTTTTATCTTAATATCTAATACAATTATTATAAAAAATTAATGTGCTATCCCACCATTTAAACTGATGGTTATGATGGTTAAAATGATGATCCCAATTAGTACATAAAGGTAATCGCGCTCTATTAAAAAGCTAAAAATAGCGAAAACAATGCGTGCAATTGGCGTAAAAATGAGCATCAGGATGCCAAACTGCACAATGGCATCGCCCTGGAACGTTAATACACCTTTAAAAATTGCAGCTATGGAAGAAAAATTGTTCAGCTCAGGTTTAAACACTTTATAGTCTGTAACAGCCCCTTTATTATGGATGAGAAAAATAGCGCCACCTATTAATACAATGCTCATTGAGATAATTACGCCTGCACGCAGAAGTGTACCCAAAATTACCTGGATATCTTTATCGTTCAGATTTTCTTTTTTTGCTGTACCCATTATAATCCGCTTATTCCTTTATAAATCATCTGCAGGGCCAGAAAGGCAACCACTACTGCAAATATAATTTTCAGTTTATCTGTTTTAGCCTTCAATAAAACTTTAGAACCTAAAGAAGCACCCGTTAATACCCCGATACATACTGGCATGGCAATTCCGGGATCAATCTGCCCGCGGTGCAGGTACACCACCGCACTTGCTGCAGCGGTAACGCCCATCATAAAATTGCTGGTGGTGGTTGATACCTTAAAGGGTAAACGCATAATATTATCCATCGCAATTACTTTTAAGGCTCCGCTCCCAATACCCAGCAAACCTGACAATGTTCCGGCAAAGAGCATCATTAAAAAACCTCCCGGAACATGTTTTACCGTATATGGATGATTTATGCCTTTATCGGGAAACGATCCGTTCAGTTTAAAAAATTTGGCCCATTTATCGGTATCATCCAAAGTGGTATGATCTACTTTTTTCTTCAGCGTCATGATGGCTGAAAAGATGAGGATGCAGCCAAACAGAATAGCAATGTAATTAGCATTAAGGTAAACTGCTACTATGGCACCGCATACCGCTCCTATTGTGGTGGCAATTTCCAAAAACATCCCGATCCGGATATTGGTGATACCCTCTTTTACATAAGCAGCTGCCGAACCCGAAGAGGTAGCAATAACCGAAACAATAGATGCGCCTATGGCATAATGGATATCCACCCCCAATGCTAAAGTAAGCAAGGGAATAATAATTACCCCTCCGCCCAAACCGGTTAGCGAACCTAATAATCCGGCTAAAAAAGCACCTAACAAAACGATAAGGGTAAATAGCAATACCGACATGCGGGCAAATATAAGGCACTTGTTTTGGCGAAACGAAGGATTTAGGGAATAAAATAAAGTCTATATATTATATGGAATAGGTAAAATGAGGTATGGAAAATGGATGAAGGAAGAGGTTACAGGTTAGAGTGGAAAATGTAATATCAACCAATGATCCATCTTACATTGTTCTATTTTACATTATTTCCCTAATCGCTTAATCATTTCCGCGCTCAAGTCCCTGCCATCATTTAACCGGTTCGCGAAAAATGACTTCGCCGCTTCGAAATGTTCTTTGTAACCCTTCAAATCACCATAACCAATAATCGATGCCCATTCGTGCACAGCGGTATGGAATTCCAAATCGTCGCCGCGGATAGATTTATCATATAAAGCGGTATTAATCGACTCTTCTAACATTTCTTCATTCTTAAAAAGATATTCGGCAATGCCCAACCTCAGTTTAAAAGGCGGTGTCTGGCAGATCAGGTTATCGTAAGGGTTTACGCCCATTTTATACCAGGCATATACCATACTCAACAAACTTAAATGCGAATTAGATTTTTGTTTATGGCTGGCATCTGATAGGCTGAATTCTTTCATGATGTTATCATCCAATAGCAAAAGCGACCTGCTTTCATGAAAAACGAAATCGCGGGCTGCGTAAATTTTTTTCCTAAATTCGGTTTCATTTTCACAGATCATCAGCTTAAACAGTTCAGATTCTGCCTGGGCATAATATTTTACCTGTTTTTGTGCATAAGGGTTTAAAATGGCCAAACCTGCATAAATGTGAGATTTATAGCTAAAAATTCTGAGCGTGGTCAATATTTTCACATTATCGATTCCACCCGCATAGGCAGGATTATCCCAGGGAAAGAAACCAGCATTTTTCCAGGCAGAGCCCATGCTCTCAAAACCCATGTGCGTTACAGCCTGTGTATCGGCCACAATACGGTCGTGTTCCCTGTAATCGTCCATTTCAATAATGTTTGATTTTAAAGATTTATAAACCTCAAGGGCCTGAGCATAAACCTCATCTGTAGCACGATGACGCACCACCACGAGTGTTTGCCCCTCCGGACTAAAAGCAGGGCCATGCAAAGAATGGCAGGTTACAATCTGGGTATCGTTTGGAAGGTATTTTTCAAAAGCAGCAATTTCCGGATGTTTAACTGATGTTTGGCCCGAAACAATTGCACCATATTTAGTAGAGCGAGCAAAAACAGCTACCACTTCATCAATTTTTTCGGCTTCAACGCAATAGATGATAAAGTCAGATTTACGTGCTACCTCATGGCCATCAATTAAAACTTCTATTCCTTTTGGTTCCAGCTCATTTTTTAAATCTGCAAAACGTAAGGGCATATCTGCACCAAATACTTTATAACCTGCATTTACAAACGATACAGCGTACAATTTACCCATATCGCCTAAACCAATAATTCCTATTTGCATAAAACAAATGTAACCTATCGCAAATAATTTTATAATAAAACTTAGATAAAATTGTTATTTAAATTGTTAAACACAAACATTTTTGGTCTACCGTCTCTAAACTTCACCTAAAATATTAAACAGGGAATAGATAAAAATGTAGTTTTACATTCAAACACCTATATTTAAACTATGCTGAAAATTAAACACACCCTATTGTTTTTAGGCGCTATGCTATTTTTAAACATTGCATTTGGACAAGTTAAGCCAGACACGACAAAGAATACAGATCCTTCATTAAACGGGCAGTATAACTTTATGTTATCGAAATCTAAAAGCTTGTATGGCGCAAGGCTGATTAATCCGAGCCGGTTATCTTCCTTATGGAAAAGTGTTAACGATACGCTGAAAAAGGAGCGCAAGCAATTGCAGGAAGCCAGACAGGAAATTAAAGCACAGGCTGGTAATATTTCGAGTTTAAAGGGTGAAGTAACCGGAAAAGAAAACTCGCTGGCCAATGCCACCGCTTCGGTTAACGAAATTAAGTTTTTAGGAATTGCCTTTGATAAGGGCACCTATAATGCCATTGTATGGACAATCATCATTGTGTTAGGCATAGGTTTGGCCTTTGTTATTTTCCAATCTGGCAAATTAAGACACGAAGCAAAGTACAGAACAGCACTTTACCAGGAAGTAGCTGATGAATTTCAGGCACATAAAGTAAAGGCAAAAGATAAAGAAATGAAACTTGCCCGTGAGCTTCAGGACGAACGGAATAAATGGGATGAGGGCAGGGGAAGATAAAAAAGATCTTGCCACAGATAGATACGCAGATCAACACTGAGAAATTTGCTTGTATCTGACACAATGCGATTAAATTGTTAGAATTAGTGTCAGGTGGCAACATCTGACCCCACTGAGAATTGAAAATAAATAAATTTTATATTTTGTAAAGCAGGGTCTGACTTACTTCGGTTCCGCCGGCCCTGCCATTCGCTATAGTCCCGATGAAACCTGTGAAACAAGCAAGCACACCCTAAAAAACAAAAAACAGTGCTTAAATCGGGATCTGCGACTTTTGTCGGGTTTATTTCACACATAGTAGCACCCTTTGGCCATATGAACCCGATCTAAGCGAGATACCGGCTCCTTCAATTGGCAAATTGTGAGCGGGTTTATTCTACCTGAAAGCTACAGCTTTAGGTTTCTGAAGGGAAAGATATTCCCTTAATATTCCGGTATAAATCTACAGCATATAGGTCTGTCATTCCAGAAACAAAATCTAGTACGCTCTGTATGATAGAATAAATATCGGTCAAATCGGTATGATATTGTTTAGGAATAAGTTTAACCAGTTTTTTGTAATAGTGTGTATTGTTATGAATAAGTGCAGGAACAAACTCTTCTAATAAACCAGCCATAATTTTGTAGCCAGCCACCTCTTTCTGTATAACCGACGAGAAATTATATATGCGTTCCACTGAAATTTTTTCTACAGCTTTCCAGGCCGAGATATACGGTTCGGGCAGTAAATCTGTTAAACTATGATTAAGTTCACCCTTTAGTAGTTTTTCTTGTTCTCTAAAAAATATGGCTGCACATTGGTTTGTCAAAGTATTGATCGCTTTAGCCCGGAGCAGACCAATTTTGGCATCATCGTCTTCGTAATCGTTTTTTAAACGTTCTTCTATTGTGGTTGAATTGGCAAAAGGTAACAGGTAGTTTTTTACCTCTTCGTACGACAGGATTTTTAAACGGTGTGCATCTTCCAGATCAATGATGCTGTAACAAATATCATCGGCAGCTTCTACCAAGTAAACCAAGGGATGGCGTTTATAAATGAGGTATTCATTATCTTCCTGCTCCAGGTGAAGTTCGGCTGCAATCTTTTTAAAACTATCTTCTTCTGACTGGAAGAAGCCGTATTTTTTACGGTGTAAAAGCCCCTTTTGTTTGCCGGCAATTGAGGCACATGGATATTTGGCGATAGAGGCCAAAGTAGAATAAGTAAGGGCATAAGCATCATTTCCTTTTCCCTTTAGCGGATGAGTAAGAATGCGGATGGCATTGGCGTTTCCTTCAAAATTAATCAAGTCGTGCCATTGCGTTTCGCTCATTTCTTTCTGGTAAACCTTACCATCACCATCAGTAAAATAGCGCGAGATGGCAGCTTCTCCAGAATGTCCAAAAGCCGGATTACCCAAATCGTGTGCTAAAGCGGCCGCAGCCACAATATTACCCACTTCATTAATTAAAGGAACATCTTTAATGAGTTGCGGCTGATGTTCTTCTATACTTTTTAAAAATATATTGGCCATTGAACGGGCCACACTGGCAACCTCCAAACTATGCGTTAAGCGGTTATGTACAAAAACACTTCCAGGCAATGGAAAAACCTGAGTTTTATTCTGCAACCTTCTAAAAGGAGATGAAAAAATCAACCGGTCGTAATCACGCTGAAAATCTGAGCGTGCCCGATCTATGCTGGCACCATATTGCTCTTGTCCGTATCGCTTATTCGAAAGTAAATATTTCCACTCCATTTATCTCTTTTGCCTTTAAAATTTGGCGCAAGTTAAACAAAAGGAGAAAATGCAACCCAAACAATTTACAATGCACTGCATTTATATTGATTGACAAGGTATTAAACCTTAAGAATTATGAAATCAGGAGCCTTATTAATTGAAACCATTTTTAAAATGAACTGTTATTATCTAAAATCAACACCATTTTAAGATGAAAACGAGCATATATAACAAAGAAGAACACACGGAGGGATATGTAGGATCGGCCGATGGAAAAACAGAAAAATCTGATGTGCAGAAAGCTTACGAAGCCGGTAATGATACCAATGTTGTAACCGCTTATGGAAAGGAACCAAGTGAACTGATTAAAGGCAATCCCCTAGCAAAGGATGGTTTTGACAATTCTGGCACACAGGGTAAAGATTCGCTTAGTGATGATGCATATAACAGTGCTGATAAAAACCCGACCATAAAGAGTGCTGAAAGTTATACCGGAAGTTCATCTGCAGATTTTAAAACAAATCCGGGTATTAATGAGGCCGATGAAAACCATGCATTAAATACAGGAATATAAACAGGCAATTATGGGATTATTAAAATATGCAATTTTAGGTGCAGCAGCCGTATATGGCTTTAAATATGCCACAAAAAAGCGTACAACTGATGGAAAATCTTTAATTGATGACTTTAAGAAAAGAGTTCCAGAATATATAGATGAGTTTAATAATTATACAGAAAAAATAAGACGGGACTATCGGCAAACGAATGATTTATATTAATAAAGTCATTAGGTAAGCAATGAAGTGCTCAATCTAAGCGTAACCGAAGAATTCTTGAAATTGATAAATCGCTAATAAATGTCTTCGACTATGCTCTGGGTGACATGTCTTTTACAATTATCCCACATTTAGATAGACCTTGAAATAAATTACCTTAGGTAAATTCGCTTAAAGCTCGGTTTGCTACTTAACTTTCAGTTGCGCTATAGCTCAGTGTGATGACAGTGAGGGGAAAACTTCTACTGCAGATTTTCAGAGACATCTTATAAATCGATTTCAGGTAATAATTAATCAAATAAAAAATACACCAAATTGACATATATCAATGTATTAAAACCATATTCTTTGTGAATTGGCTATAAGTTACTGAAATTTGTTGTGCTGTAGGATTCGCGACAAAGATTAAAAAAAATCATTGACTAACTATTTGAGGGCATTCGCTACTTGATTAACGCATTACAGTTGTCGAATCCTAAATAATTTCCATCTACCGGAAAATGCATAAATCTTGTAAAGGGATTATTCTTAAGAATAGTCTCTTTATAACTAAATCATAAATCTTTCCCACTTAAACCTTTCTCGTTATTCTTGTTTCTGTTTCCAATGTCTTCACCCTGACTTAAATTCGAGTTATTTAAATTTTCATTTACGGCATGCTTAAGACCATTTTCTTTTTTCAGTAAATGAGAAGCCTCAGGTTCATCTTTCCGTTTAAAATCAGTACGTTTATGGCCATAAGTAGCCTCTCCATTATCCCATTCTATATGCTCGTCATTGTGGTTAACCTCCCCATTAGGATCAACATTTTTATTTTCATTACTTTCCATAGCCATTTTCTTTGTAGACAATCTCCTTTAACAACATTGGTACAATAAAAAAAGTTTAATCAGATACCATTATTATTGCCCAGTCTTTTCGTCTGATATTACCGATCCTGCAATCAATTGCAACTACTGTACACCTTCACTTTGATTAATCTCTGTATTACTATCCAAATCATCTTTGGTTGATCCATTTTCATCACGATGCTTTGGAGGATGTTCCATTCTGCTTTCTTCCAGTTCAGAAAAATCACCACCTTTTTGATTGGCCACTTCACCATGCGAGGAAGGTTTATTTGTCAGTTCTTCTTTAGGATTAGCAAAATCCTGTCCCTCAATAGGTAAGTCTTCTTGTTTCTTATCTTTACTAGTCATATCAGTACAACCAGTCAGCTCAATTTTTGTTTTGGAGTTTGTACTATATAAAAAAAGGCCCCGATTTTCATCGAGGCCTTTTCTGTCTTTTAAAATCAATTAAACTTTGATTTCAACTTCAACACCGCTAGGTAATTCAAGTTTCATTAAAGCATCAACTGTTTTAGAGTTAGAGCTATAAATATCCAATAAACGCTTGTAAGCGCATAATTGGAACTGCTCTCTAGCTTTTTTGTTTACGTGTGGAGAACGTAAAACAGTAAAGATTTTTTTCTCTGTAGGAAGTGGAATCGGACCACTAACCACTGCACCCGTAGGTTTAACAGTTTTTACGATTTTCTCAGCAGATTTATCTACTAAGTTGTAATCGTAAGATTTTAATTTAATTCTGATTCTTTGGCTCATCTTATTTTTAATTATGGCTTCCTGTTAGAGCTATTAACAACAGAAACCGGATTTATCTTTAAAGGTTGAAGGCGTAAGGCGTAGGGTTCGAAAACCTTAAACCTTATGCCTTTAACCTTATACCTTATTAGTCTTCAGTCTTAATTCTGCCTTTAGATTTAGCTACTACTTCGTCCTGAACGTTTTTAGGCGCTGGCTCGTAGTGGTCAAATTCCATGGTAGAAGTTGCACGGCCTGAAGTAATGGTACGTAACTGCGTTACATAACCAAACATTTCTGAAAGTGGAACCAATGCTTTAATTACCTGAGATCCATTACGGGTATCCATACCTTGTAATTGACCACGACGACGGTTCATATCACCAATAACATCACCCATGTTTTCTTCAGGGGTTAAGATTTCGATTTTCATGATTGGCTCCATTAAAGCAGGCCTACATTTAGGCAAAGCCTCACGGTATGCCATACGGGCTGCAAGCTCGAATGATAAAGCATCTGAATCGACTGCGTGGAATGAACCATCAATCAAACGTACTTTCATATCAGGAAGCGGATAACCAGCTAGTACACCATTTGCCATTGCAGATGCAAATCCTTTTTCTACTGAAGGGATAAATTCACGAGGAATTGAACCACCAACAATTTCATTTACGAATTGTAAACCACCTTTTTCAAAGTCAGCATCAATTGGAGAGATTACCACTTTGATATCAGCGAATTTACCACGACCACCTGATTGTTTTTTGTATACTTCGCGGTGTTCAGTAGTACCAAAGATTGCCTCTTTGTATGCTACCTGTGGCGCACCTTGATTAACTTCTACTTTAAATTCGCGTTTTAAACGGTCAATTAAGATATCTAAGTGAAGCTCACCCATACCAGAAATTACAGTCTGACCAGTTTCCTGATCTGTTTGAACTCTGAATGTAGGATCTTCTTCAGCCAATTTAGATAATCCCATGCCTAATTTATCAACGTCAGCTTGAGTTTTAGGCTCAATAGCTAAACCGATAACTGGCTCAGGGAAGTTCATAGACTCAAGAACAATTGGGTTTTTCTCTTCACAAAGTGTATCACCAGTTTTGATATCTTTAAATCCTACTACAGCAGCAATATCACCAGCAGCCACATTTGGCACAGGGTTTTGCTTGTTAGCGTGCATTTGGAAGATACGTGAAATACGCTCTTTGCTTTCTGAACGCGTGTTGTAAACGTAAGAACCAGCTTCTAAATTACCCGAGTAAACACGGATAAAACATAAACGGCCTACAAATGGGTCAGTTGCGATTTTAAATGCTAAAGCTGCAAATGGCTCATTAATACTTGGTTTTAATAAAACTTCAGCACCTGTATCTGGGTTAGTACCTGTTACACCTTCTGAATCAAGAGGTGAAGGCAATAATTCCATCACGTAATCCAGCATGGTTTGAACACCTTTGTTTTTGAAAGATGAACCACAAACCATTGGAACGATTTTAGCATCTAAAACAGCTGCACGTAAAGCGTCTAAAACTTCGCGTTCAGTGATGGTTTCAGGAGCATCGAAGAATTTCTCCATTAGAGACTCATCATAATCAGCAACTGATTCTAACAATTTTTCTCTCCACTCAGCAACCTCATCAATCATATCATCAGGGATTGGCACTTCAGTAAAGGTCATACCTTTATCGTGTTCATTCCAAACGATACCACGGTTGTTGATCAAATCAACCACACCTTTGAAGTTATCTTCAGAACCGATAGGTAATTGCAAAGGAACCGCGTTACTACCTAACATGTCTTTAACTTGCTTAACAACTTTTAAGAAGTCAGCGCCAGAACGGTCCATTTTGTTTACGAAACCGATACGGGCAACATTGTAGTTATTAGCTAAACGCCAGTTAGTTTCTGATTGAGGCTCAACACCATCAACAGCCGAAAACAAGAACACTAAACCATCTAATACACGTAACGAGCGGTTTACCTCTACGGTAAAATCCACGTGTCCGGGTGTATCGATAATATTCATGTGATAGTTCTGGTTTCTGTATTTCCAGTTAACTGTAGTTGCAGCAGAAGTAATGGTAATACCACGCTCTTGCTCTTGTGCCATCCAGTCCATTGTTGCAGCACCTTCGTGCACCTCACCAATTTTATGACTTACACCAGCATAATAAAGGATACGCTCAGTTGTTGTAGTTTTACCCGCATCAATGTGAGCCGCGATTCCAATATTTCTTGTAAATTTTAAATCTCTTGCCATGTTATGTTTTTGATTTAT
>Ga0065714_10065254_pt1 | contig 11446 bp, 3 predicted proteins | sample MisRhiReplicate2_FD_59101 | JGI IMG/M metagenome (GOLD analysis project Ga0065714, IMG submission 59101) | Miscanthus rhizosphere microbial communities from Kellogg Biological Station, MSU, sample Rhizosphere Soil Replicate 2: eDNA_1 v2... | ecosystem: Host-associated > Plants > Roots >... | reverse complement strand
TTCTCGAACGGCACGTCCTGATGCAGGTACGCTCCCAGCGCCACTTCTCTCACCCGTCCCACCAACTCGCGAAACGTCGGGTCTCCGGTGAGATCTGTCCGCAGCGCCAGCGCGTTCACGAAGTACCCAATCAATCCCTCCACCTCGCCACGCTGCCGATTCGCGATCGGCGTCCCCACCGGAATGTCTTCCGCGCCCGTGTACCGCGACAACAACACCTGCCACGCTCCCAGCAGCAGCATGAACAGCGTCGCTCCTTCGCGCCGGCTCAACTCCTTCAGTCGGGCAGTCACTTCCGCGGGTACCATCACCGGTTCGAAACTGCCGCGGAAGCTCTGCACCGCTGGGCGCGGATGGTCGCTCGGTAACTCCAGCACGGCAGGCATTCCTGCCAACTGTTCCCGCCAGTAACTCAACTGCCGCTCAAGCACTTCACCACGCAGCCACTCCCGCTGCCACACTGCATAATCCGCATACTGAATCGGCAGTTCCTCAAGCGGCGCCCGCTGCCCTGCCGAGAAAGCGCTGTAAAGTGCAGCAACCTCTTTGACGAGCACACCCATGGACCATCCATCCGAAACGATGTGATGCATCGTCACCAGCAGGACGTGCTCCTCTTCACTCAGCCGCAACAGTCGCGCACGCAGCAGCGGCCCTTGCTCCAAGTCAAACGGCAGCCGTGCTTCATCCACCGCTATCCGTTGAGCCTCAAAAGTCGGATCTTCAACGGGCGCAACTGCAGGGGCGGCACTCCGTGGCCGCCCGTCCCCGGAAATATGCGTGTTCGCCGAAGACGGCCGGCCACGGAGTACGTCGGTAATAGGTAACTCCACCTCAGCCGGCGGATGGATGAGCTGCTGTGGCTCGCCATCGCGGACGGCGAAGGTAGTGCGCAGTGCTTCGTGGCGGCGCACCACTTCCGTAAGCGTCGCGCGGAGAGCAGCGATGTCGAGTCTTCCAGTGAGACGCACCGCGAGCGGAATGTTGTAGGCCGGTGAAGTCGGATCGAGTTGATGAATGAACCACAGCCGCTGCTGCGCGTAGGAGAGTGGTAAGAACTCAGGTCTCGGAACGCGCTCGATGAATGGAGCTACGAGCTCCTTAGTCTCCTTTAATAAAGCAATCTCGATACTTTGAGCCAGGTCCGCCACCGTTGGCGTCTCAAACAGTTGTCGCAAGGCAATCTCAACATGGAAAAGCTCACGCACGCGCGAGATGACCTGTGTCGCGAGTAGCGAATGTCCACCTAAGTCAAAGAAGTTGTCGTGAATTCCGACTTGTTCGACGCCGAGCAGTTCCGTCCACAATCCCGCCAGGACCTCTTCAGTTGGTGTACCCGCAGCAGCGAAGGTCTCTACCAGTTCCGGCCGCGCAGAAGTCGGCGCGGGCAATGCCTGTCGGTCAACCTTGCCGTTAGGTGTCAGCGGCAGAGAATCGAGAAAGACAAAGGCCGGCGGCACCATGTATTCCGGCAGTCGCTCTTTCAGAAAGCCGCGCATCGAGCGCAATGTCCGCGCGTGCTCTTGCTCCGCGTCTCCTGTGACGACATAAGCCACCAGGCGCTTCTCGCCAGGCTGATCTTCGCGCGCGAGAACAACTGCCTCGCGCACATCCTCATGCAAGTTCAGCGTGGCTTCGATCTCCGCCAACTCAACACGCAGCCCACGAAGCTTGACCTGATGATCGATGCGACCGAGTAGTTCTATATCTCCGCCGGAACGATAACGAGCAAGGTCGCCCGTTCTGTATAGACGCGCTCCAGACACGCGGCTGAAAGGATGTGGGATGAATCGCGCGGCACTCTGCGCGGGATCATGCAGATAACCACGCGCCACACCTACGCCGCCGATGTACACTTCACCCGAGACTCCGACGGGAACCAGATTGAGCCGGTCATCTAAAATATAGAGTTGCGCGTTGGCAATCGGCCTGCCGGCGAGTGACGTACCGACGTCCGTCTCCGCGTGTGGAACTGCGTAGAAACTCTGCGACATCGTGCATTCTGTCGCACCGTACTGGTTAACAATGGTGAGATCCTCGCCGAATACCGCGCGCGCTTTCGCGCATTCCGACAACAGCAGATTCTCTCCGCTCGTTAAGACTAGTCGTAGTTGTTCGGGCCCATGCGCACGTCGTGCACGTCGTCCGGCTGCCTCCGTCAGAGCGTGCAACAGAGACGGCACCACGCTGAGCAGACAGGTCACCTTCTGCTCCGACATCTTTGAGAGCAGAGCCTCCGGGTCTCTGGCATCGGTGTTATTGACGAGTACCAGGCGTGCGCCTGCGACGAGCGGGCCGAGAATGTCGCGCACCGATGCGTCGAAGGAGAGCGATGCCAACTGCAAAACTGTATCAGCGTCACTTAGCTCGTAAGCTTTGGTATTGAAAGTGAGATAGTTGACGACTCCTCTGTGCGAAGTAAGGACGCCCTTCGGTTGTCCGGTCGAGCCTGAGGTGTAAAAGACATAGGCGAGTTGCTCTGGATCGATCTTTATCGGCCCTGTAGGATCGATAGGACCTATTGCTCCGCCCTCTTTCGGAAATATAATCTCACCCTCGAACGGCGGCAGTTTTTCCAAAAGATGCGGTTGCGTCAGGAGCAGGCGCACCCCTGTATCCGCGAGCAGGAACTTGAGACGTTCCTTTGGATACGCGAGGTCGAAAGTCACAAAGGCGCCGCCGGCTTTGAGAATGCCGAGCAGCGCGACGACCATTTCAATCGATCGCTCCAAACCAATGCCGACCAACGTCTCCGGTCCGACACCCGACCTTCGCAGACAACGCGCGGTCTGGTTGGCGCGGCGATTCAATTCCGAGTAAGTAACTTCCTCGCCTTCACAGACAATGGCAATGGCCTCGAGCTGTCGCTCAACCTGTAGCTCGAACATTTCATGCACGAGTCTGTCCTGCGGATAATGGCTCTGCGCGTCGGTCCAAGCCTCGTTCCACAGAAAGGCCTGTTGCTCGCACTCCTCGACGCTCATCAACTCCAACGCAGACACACGTCTATCCGGATGGTCCAATGCATCTTCAAGCAAGGTGAGGAAGTGAGAGACCATGCGGCCTATAGTTTCGGCCTCAAAAAGATCGGTGCTGTAGCCCAAACTGCCGTCGATCACCTCGTCGCGCTCTTGTAAGTTCAGCGTCAGGTCGAACTTCGCCGTCGCGTTCTCGGCTGCCATCAGTTCGAGATTCACGCCGGGCAACTCCAAGCCTCCCAGCGGCGCATTCTGCAACTCAAACATGACTTGATAGAGAGGTGAGTGACTCGTATGGCGTTCAGGCTGAAGTTCTTCGACGAGTTTCTCGAATGGGACGTCCTGATGCAGGTACGCTCCCAGCGCTACCTCTCTCACGCGTCCCACCACCTCGCGGAACGTCGGGTCTCCGGAGAGGTCCGTCCGCAACACGAGGGTGTTAACGAAGAAGCCAATTAACTCTTCAGTCTCGACAAAGTTGCGCCCTGCAATGGGCGAGCCGACGACGATGTCCGCCTGCCCCGTGTACCGGTAGAGCAATGCCTTGAACGCTGCCAGCAGCGTCATAAAGAGCGTCACGCCTTCGCGCTGGCTCATCTTTTTCAACGCGGCTGTCAGACGTTCTGAAACGACGAAGGGGTGATCCGAGCCGCGGAAACTCTGCACGGCCGGGCGCACTCTGTCACTCGGCAACTCCAACACTGCCGGTGCCCCCGCCAACTGCTCCCGCCAGTAGCCCAACTGCCGTTCCAACACTTCCCCACTCAACCACTCCCGCTGCCACACCGCATAATCCGCATACTGAATCGCCAACTCTTCCAGGGGTGACTCTGCCCCCACACACAAGGCCGGATACAGCGATCCAACCTCCCGAACGAGCACGCCCATCGACCACCCATCCGAGACGATGTGGTGCATTGTCACCAGCAGCACGTGCTCCTCTTCACTCAACCGTAACAGTCGTAGCCGTAGCAGTGGTCCACCTGCTAAATCAAATGGAAGACATGCCTCCTCTGCGGCGAGACGTTCGGCGTCGCGCTCCCGCTCAGCGGCTGTGAGACTCGTCAGATCGGTGATAACGAGGTTGAGTGGAGTGGGCGGATGGATGACTTGCCGGGGTTGATCATCATGGACGGCGAACGTGGTGCGGAGTGATTCATGCCGGCGGACGACTTCCGTAAGCGTAGCGCTGAGGGCGGCGATGTCGAGGTGACCAGTGAGGCGCACGGCCAGCGGAACATTATAAGCAGGCGAGAGTGGATCGAGTTGATGGATGAACCACAGCCGCTGCTGCGCGTATGAAAGTGGCAGTGTTCCTGTTCTGGCGACGCGCTCCAGTCGTAGAGGCTTCAGAGTATTGCCAGCGCGAAGTTGGGTATCAATGTTTTCTGCCAGGCCTTCAACTGTCGGCGCTTCAAACAAACTGTAAACTGGTATTTCAACCTGAAAGTCTTCGCGCACGCGTGAGATAACCTGGGTAGCAAGAAGCGAGTGACCGCCTAAGTCGAAGAAGTTATCGGATATCCCAATCTCCTTGATATTCAGCACCTGCGCATATAACGCCGCCACTCTTTCTTCTGTGGCTGTGCGCGGCGCAATTAGAGCCGCTTGCCGCGTCGCGTCGGGAACGGGCAGTGCGTGCCGGTCAACTTTGCCGTTGGGCGTCAGTGGTAGTGAGTCGAGAAAGACGAAGGCCGACGGAATCATGTACTCCGGCAGCCGGTCTTTCAGATAGCTGCGCAACTCACCGGGATCTAACGTTCTCGTCTCATCGACGACTAGATACGCAATGAGACGTTTGTCGCCAGGTGTATCTTCACGCACGATGACGACACGCTCGCGCACTGCGGGGTGGCTTCCCAGCACAGCCCCAATCTCTCCCGGCTCGATACGGAAACCGCGCACCTTGACCTGTTCGTCGCTGCGTCCGAGGAATTCAATGTTTCCATCCGGCAAGTAACGCCCGAGGTCTCCGCTCTTGTATAGCCGTGCACCGGTCTCTTCCGAGAAAGAGTCGGGAATGAATTTCTCGGCAGTTAGTTCGGGATGATTGATATACCCGCGTGTAACACTTGCCCCGCCGATGTGGATTTCGCCGGCCACTCCGGTAGGAACCAGATTTCCTTCCGCGTCGAGCAGATGCAGCCGCATATTTCCCAACGGCACGCCGATCGGATGATGTCGAAGCGTTTCGGCGTTTGTTACCCGATAGTGACTGCAGATAATGGTGGCCTCGGTTGGTCCATACAGAACGTTTAATTGTGCTGAAGGAAATGACCGTTGCATCTCTCGTAGAAGGTCGGGCGCAACGGCCTCGCCGCCAGTGAAGATGTGCCTTATTTGTTCGTACCGGCGATCTGTTCTCAGCGAGTTGAGAACCTGTTTCATCAGGGCAGGGACGGCCTGTATGCACGTCACCTTTTCCAACACGCCGGCCAGGAGATCCTCGTCCAGCAGCTCGCGTTTGGAGACGAGCCGGCACTGGCCTCCTGCGAGCAACGGGGTCAGCAATTCAAAATAAAAAATGTCGAAAGCAAAAGGTGCAATGCACGACATCACGTCTCTGGAGTTGAACTCGAGCGCCTCCTGCGCGGCGAACATCGTATTGCACAGATGTCGATGCTCGACGAGTACGCCCTTCGGCTGTCCCGTCGAACCCGAGGTGTAGATCACGTAGGCGACGTTTTCTGCCGCGACCTCGCATGGAGGATTCTCCCGGCTGTACCTCCGGCTCTCTTCTCCATCGGCATCAAGCTCGATGATGAACCCAACATCCGCCGGTAGCTCTTCCACCAGATGCTGCTGCGTCACCACCACGGGCGACTGAACATCCGCCAGCATAAAAGAGATTCGTTCGAAAGGTTGTTGCGGATCGATTGGAACGAAGGCCGCACCCGCTTTGAGAATGCCGAGGATCCCTACAATCATCTCCGTCGAACGCTCAGTGAGCAGGCCGACGCGCATCTCCGGCACGACCCCCGCATCGCGTAGATGATGCGCCAACTGATTCGCTCTCGCGTTCAGCTCCGAATAGCTCAGCGTTGTAGCTTCATCACTCACAGCCACAGCATCAGGGCTACGCTCAACCTGCTCTTCAAACAACTGTTGGAAACACTTGTCGGCTGCGTATTCTCTGTCCGTCTGGTTCCATAGAAAGACCAGACGGCGACGCTCTGCCTCAGTCAACAATGGCAAGCGCGAAAGTGCCTGGTCGGGATTGGCAGCAACATGCTCAAGCAGCGTCACAAAATTTCCGCACATGCGGCGGATGGTCTCCGCCTCAAACAAGTCGGTGTTGTAATGCAACGAGCCGTAAGTCTGCTCGCTGGTCTCAAGCGTATTCAACGTCAAATCAAAGAGTGCCGCCGTCACGCCCAAGTCGAGAGACGACACGCGCAGACCCGGCAGTTCGAAATCTTCCTCCGGCGTGTTCTGCGAGGCGAACATCACTTGAAACAATGGTGAGTGGCTGCGGCTGCGCTCCGGTCCAAGCTCTTCGACCAGCTTTTCAAAGGGCACATCCTGATGCGCCAGCGCACCGACGCACGTCTCCCTGACATGGGCCAGCAACTCACGAAAACTCCATCGGGCGGAGAGCCGCGTGCGTAGCACCAGAGTGTTTGTGAAAAATCCGATGAGTTGTTCAGTGGCGGTCTGGTTACGGTTGGCGACAGGCGAGCCAACGACGATGTCCTGTTGTCCGGTATAGCGATAAAGGAGCGTCTGAAAGCCCGCGAGCAGCGTCATGAACATCGTCACGCCTTCGTCCTGGCATAACCGCTTGAGCCCATCGGACAACTCCTTCGAGAGCGTGAAAACTTCGGTTGCGCCTTTAAAACTCTGCACTGCCGGCCGCGGCCGGTCAGCCGGCAATTCCAAAACCGGCGGCGCTCCCTCCAACTGCCGCTTCCAATAACTCAGTTGTTCCGCCAAGACCTCGCCCGAGAGCCACTCCCGCTGCCACTGTGCATAGTCCGCGTATTGTATGGGCAATTCAGCAAGCGATGATGGGCGATCGCTGGAGAAGGACGTGTAGAGCGCGGCGACTTCATGGACCAGCACGCCCATGGACCACCCGTCCGAGACGATGTGATGGATCGTCAACGACAAGACGTGTTCTTCCGCTGTGAGCCGTAGCAAGCTCGCCCGCAGCATCGGGCCGCGCGCAAAGTCGAACGGTCGCAAAGCATCTTGCACAACGAGTCGCCGGGCCTCAGCCTCGCGCTTCTTTGGCGGCAGGTCACTTAAATCTGTGAGCGGAAGTTCGAGCCGCTGGGTTGGGGCTATTAACTGTACCGGTTCACCGTCCAACGCATCGAAGGTCGTGCGCAACACTTCGTGACGGCGGACAATTTCATTCAACGTTCGTTCAAGTGCGGGTATATCGAGTTGCCCCAATAGGCGTAAAGCAAAGGGCATGTTGTAAGCGCTGCTCTGCGGGTCTAAGAGGTGTAAGAACCATAGACGCCGCTGCGCAAACGAGAGTGGAAAAACAAAAACTTCTTCTTCCGAGACCTCATATAAGTGTTCCGGCGCCGGCGCAGAGTAATGGTTAATTTCTGACATCGCTATTGAACTACAGGCTTTATTCTTATGTGCTTTTTGTGCCTCTTTGTGGCTAACAAAAGCTCATTTTCAAGTGGGAGGTAGTTGAAACCACTGCGGGAGTCTAAGAAACACTTCCCCAATTTCCAGCCATCGCTTCGAGATTGTGCAGGTACTCCTGCTGCATCCTGTTCTTTTCTTGCTCAGGGACGGATGCAATCTCTCCAGGCTTAGCAGTTTGTGTGACTGCGTCATGAAATCTCTGAACTGGGCGAGAGAGATTCCCTTGCCGAGGAGATACGGAACAATCCAAAAATCAAATGACCATTGCGGCAGCCAGAGAGATTGATCGAGCGTGAGAAACATCCTGTCGATATGATCCATCGCTTCGAGACTGTCCATGGTCGCATGACTCCACACGAACCCTTCGCCCTTGATATCGAACTTGAGGCGCTCGTTTTGAATGGGCGTTCCGGGTTCGCAATACCACATTTGCGCGCGATAGTAGTCGGGCTTCGTCTCGCGGATAAAGTCAATCGTTTCTGCGACGGTCTCATCGGTCTCTCCGGGAAAGCCGAGATTGACGAAGCTGAACTTCAGGTCACGATAAGCCTCCGAGTCTTCGCCGTAGTTGCGAAGAAAATTCTCATACCTCTCGAACGGAAGTTCGTTGTAGCCGATGACAACACAGTCTAAATGTTTGTCATTCATATCCTTCTTATCCACAGATTATGCAGACTGTTTTTTAGAATCTGTGCGATCTGCGTAATCTGTGGATGACCACTCCCTCGCAATGATCGTCAGTGGGTCGAGACAGCCGTAACCATCGGCGCCGTTCAAGACGTGCTTCGCCAGCACATGTATCTCCGAGCAACCGGCAATGAAAGAATCAACTTCATAACGTTCGAGCAGCGTCTCCAACAACAGCTTCAGCCGGTGAAAGTCCGGATGCTTCTTTATCGGATAGATTAATTCATGATGTATTTTGTTTTGATCGTCATCATCGGGCAGGACGATTTCAGACTTATGCCTGGCCCATTGAGGGTGCTGCTGAAAAAGTTCCAGTCTCCGCGTGCCATTGGAACAAATCAATAAATGTCTTCGAGGTTCGCGCTCCAGGTTACCGAATATCACGTCCAATAGTGAGACGACTCGCGCGCGCAGGTGAGCGGGCAGACTCGGCAAAAGATAGTGAATCGTCATGCAACAGATGACGAAGCGCGAAGCGCCGGCATCAGAAAGACATTGCAACGCTTCGGTTAATCGGGCGAGCAAGAGCTCGCTTTCTCCGGCGAGGAATGACTCCGTCCGGTCGGGGAAAGTTGGATCGGAATACATTAAAACCATCGGCGCATCCTGCTCGTTCTCGCCGATGCCATATTCATAGACGGTCTTCAGAAACTCTGCTGAGGCCAGCGGTCCCAAGCCTCCGACGATTCCCAAGACCTCTTTTTCTGCTTCCCTCTTCATATCCGCCTCTTACTGTCGATAAAACCTCGGCCCCCTTGTTCTCAAAGGCTAAATGGCCAGCGTTCATAAAGGCCTCTGGGGATCTGTAGTACATCTTGTTCGACTAACAGGTAATTCTGCTTTTCCGAGAGTAGTCCGCCGGCTCGACGCTCACTCATCTTGCTCCGGTGAAACTCCTGCACTTCAGGTTCAACCTGTAAATTTCCAAACGAGAGAAAACGCACCGCGCCATCTCGATCGCGCGCCGTCATGACTGCGCCTCGATTGTAAATGCTGGGCGAGAATGGGATATCCAGAAAGCCTCGGCGAAAGCCCTCGACGATTCCCTGAGCTACACTTCCACCGCCACACAAGAGAACACTGTCGAGGATTGCCTCTACCTCTCGGCGGATGATGACGCACTCCTCGGCCACTCTCGTCTCGTCAATCGGCGTGTGCGCCGCCGCAACCCCGCTCATCGCGAGGCTGATGCCGCGTAAGTTGTCCTCAAGACCCGGAATGCCTGACGCCTCCGCTGGAGTCTTCACAATCACGCGCGTCGCACCGGAGAGTGATGCCGTAATGGCCGATTGATGAATCAATTCTTCGGCGCGTGCTTGCGACTCGGGAAACGCGGCCATGTACTGTTGAAAAACGGTATTGACCTGCACGTCGTGATAACCGAGACGCCGAATGATCTCTTCCATCAAGCAGCGAAGCATTCGCATCGCAGCGATGTCTTGAATGCGATGTCCCTGTTCGGCATATCCGAGACTGACACACCTGACGCCCTGCCGGATAGCAAGAAGGGCTTCGAGAATGTTCACTACAATGGCGAGAGAGGGCGGGATCAAGGTGGCCGTCAGCGTACCAAAGAATTCGCGATCCAACCGGATGCCGAACCGTTCATAGTAGAGACCGGTCAAACGATCCACGTATTGCCATGCTTTGATGGATTCATCTAGCGGATAGTCTTTGTAATAAGGAACGTTGTAACAGATAGCACCGCCTTCAAAGGACGTGACGCCACCCGCGTAGGAAATCTCAGCTAACAGACGCGGGTCGCGCGTGCTATGCCGGGTTTGTAAAGGAACGCTGACTTCGGAAATTATTCTCTGCAAGCAGGGCACTCCATGGTTGACGACAGGAAACCCGTTGATCGTCATGTTCCCGGCCATGCCGTTTTCACGCAGCGCCTCCTCGACGCCCGCATAGTTGTTATTTCGTGTGAGTGAATCGACTTGATATGAGAGTACCTGCACCCCGACACGCTTGAAAGCCTTGAAGAGAGAAAGTTGTTGGTCCGGGAGCGCCACTCCGGAGCGCGGCTGAATCATCGCCGGCGCACGCCCGGCGTTGACGAGAGCCTGCGCTGCCGCAAACGAAGGCTGACGGCTAAGGAACTCAGCATTCGCATAAAAGTCTTTTGCCCTATAACCGGTTTTCCAACTTTCAAGCACTTCACAGCGATCACGCTCGAACACATCGGACGCCAGCACATCGTCGGTCACAGGCGACGGGAGATAGATCCGAGACGGTTGTAACTTACCCATGAGCGACGAGCATTCCGGCATCGGGGTCACATCTTTCAGGTCGCGTTCCAGTGTTTGCAAAACGGTGCAAACATCAACGAACTTCACGAACACCCGATTGAAGCCCAGCTCGAGAAAATATTTCTCGTATCCGCTGCCATTACCGATGTGTAGATTGCCTCCCAGGTACCAGAGTGTGTGAGCAGAGTTCCGCTCTCTTAAGAGTTTCGGAAACTCTCGGAGGTAATAGCGACTGTGCCCATCCATGCTGGAAATCATCACGACGTTGGCTAATCCGGCTACTTGAATAAAGTCTTCAAGGCGGTTCTGCGTGCCCATATAGTGAACCCTGTAATTGTTCATGAGCAGGCTCTGACGCAGGATGGATAATCCTACCGAGTGTGAGTCGCCACCGATACCACCCAACAAAATCGTGTGCCCACGTTTTACGTTCATGGAAGAGTATGTGCCTTCATTAAAGCAGCCGCAGAGCACCACAGAGAAAGTCCAGCAACGCGTTCGCTCAACAACACTTGCCTTGTTTAGACAGTTTTCGTGAGAGAGTCTGCGGTATCAGTTCATCCCAATCGTTAAAAAAACACCTGTGATGTCGGGAGGACCAAGACACAGATTGGAAGAGAAAGAATATAGTCTAATCCCTCTCATGTCCAAAGCAGGGCGCGGTTGGGTAGTGTCTTACTTTGAGTTTTTCTCTGCGGTCCTCTGCGTATCTCCGCGGCCTCTGCGTTGAAATAGCCTTAACGCAGAGAACGCATCTATGAAGCGACGATCGATGTCAAGAACTTTTTTAGGCACACTTTCGTCCTGACGCCGGCGGCGCCTATGAATTGGTTTAGCTGCCCCTTGCTCTTTGACATGAAACTGAGTTGTAAAAACATCGTTAGCGATACTTCAATTGAGCAGTGGCGAAACTACGCTCAA
>Ga0065714_10003479_pt1 | contig 11453 bp, 14 predicted proteins | sample MisRhiReplicate2_FD_59101 | JGI IMG/M metagenome (GOLD analysis project Ga0065714, IMG submission 59101) | Miscanthus rhizosphere microbial communities from Kellogg Biological Station, MSU, sample Rhizosphere Soil Replicate 2: eDNA_1 v2... | ecosystem: Host-associated > Plants > Roots >... | reverse complement strand
AGCGTTTTCGCCGCATAGACTGCGGCCATGCCATACGCCCCCGAACTAAAAGAAGCCGCCAAACGCCTCTATTTACGCCGCTGCAAGCCGCGTGAAATTCAGGCGCAATTATCCCTGCCCAACATCCGGATCGTTTACTACTGGATCCGCCAGGGTGAGTGGGACGACATGCTGTCGGATGAAGAACCGCTGACCGCCGTCGGCCGGCGAATCACCCTCCTCCTGGACAAAGCCACGTCGCTGACTAAGGGCGACCTGGACGAGCTCGACCGATTGACCACGGTTCGCGAACGATTACTGAAGCAATCCGCGAAACCGGTGCCGGCGCCGATCGGAGATCCGCCGGCGGACGATGGTCAGCGCCGAGAAGGAAGCCGCAACGAACGACGTGACAAAGGCGATCGCGGCGACAAGGGCGGAAAGAAGCGCGAGAAGAAGGCCAAAAACGAAGTCGGCGACCTGACGGAAGTGGACTTTCTCGACAAGTTCATCAGCAAAATGTACGGCTACCAGAAAGAGCTGTTCGCCGCGAAACAGAACCCGCTGACCAGTCGGATCCGCAACATCCTCAAAAGCCGCCAGGTGGGCCTGACGTACTACTTCGCCGGCGAAGCGTTCATGGACGCCGTGCTGACCGGTGACAACCAAATTTTCCTGTCGGCCAGCCGCGCCCAGTCCGAGATTTTTCGCAGCTACATCGTGTCGTTCGCTCAAGAGTGGTTCGGCCTCGAGCTGACCGGAAACCCGATCGTGCTGAGCAAGGACGGCAAACCATGGGCCGAGCTGCGCTTTCTTAGCACCAACAGCAGCACCGCCCAGGGTCACCATGGCCACGTCTACGTCGACGAATATTTCTGGATCCGCGACTTCGAGAAACTGAACACCGTCGCCAGTGCCATGGCCACCCACAAAAAGTGGCGTAAGACCTACTTTTCCACGCCCAGCGCCGTGTCGCACCAGGCGTACCCGTTCTGGACCGGCGAGAAATTCCGCAACAGCAAACGTAAAAACGCCAAGGATCCGTGGCCGAGCGAAGCCCAAGCTGCGGCTGGCTCGCTGTGTCCGGACGGACAATGGCGCAAGGTCATCACCATCCTCGACGCCATTGCCGGCGGCTGCGATCTGTTCGACCTCGAGCAGCTGCAGCTGGAGTACGACGAGGACAAATTTCAGCAGCTGTTCATGTGCAAGTTCATCGACAGCACGCAGAGCGCCTTTTCCCTGGTCGACCTCGAGCGCTGTTACTCCGACCTGTCGTTGTGGACCGACTACGACCCGGACGACCCGCGTCCATTCGGCAACAGCCCGGTGTGGATTGGTTACGACCCGAGCCGCACCCGCGACGATGCCAGCTGCGTGGTCATCGCCCCGCCGCTCGAGGACGGCGGCAAGTTCCGGATCCTGGAGAAACACAGCTGGCGTGGGCAGTCGTTCAAGTACCAGGCCGAGCAGGTCAAGAAGCTCACCGAGAAATTCAACGTGCAGCACATCGGCATCGATACCACTGGCATCGGTTACGGCGTGTTCGACCTGGTGCGCGACTTCTACCCGCGTGCGACCTCGATCCACTACAGCCTCGAAACCAAAAACACCCTGGTGCTCAAGGCACAGGACACGATTCAGGGCAGCCGGATCGAGTGGGACGCCGGCTGGAACGATATCGCTCAGGCCTTCCTGACGATCAAGCGGGGCACCACTGGCGGTGGCCAGGTCACCTACAGCGCGTCGCGCACCGACGCCTCCGGTCATGCCGATATCGCCTGGGCAATCATGCACGCCTTGGCCCACGAACCCCTCAATACCAACAAACAGCGGCGCAGCCGCTACACACTCAGCGGACCAAGCACCCATGGACAAACCAGTAAAAAACCAGCCGCAAAAACCAGCACCAGGTCCGATGCGGGCGTTTTCATTCGGTGCACCGGAACAGGTGCTGACCGAGAACATCGGGCATTACCTGGGCGTGTTCGCCAGCCACGACGGAAAGACCTACACGCCGCCGGTATCACGCCAAGGCCTGGCCAAGCTGCTGCGCGCAAACGCTCACCACGGCGCCATTCCAGGGTTCAAGCGCAACCTGCTGCTGCGTGAATTCATTGCTTCAGAGGGTTGTTCGGTTCAGACCATGAGCCGTGCCGGGTTGGATTTCATGGTGTTCGGCGAGGCGTACTTTCAACGCAACCGGAACGCCTTCGGCCAAGTACTGGAAATGGAACACCTACCGGCAATCAACATGCGGGTCAGGGTTGGTGGCGGGTTTGTGATGCTGCTGCCGGACGGCAAGGAAGTGGAATTCGAAGAGGATGAAGTCGAGCACGTCATGAACTACGACGTGGAACAGAACATCTACGGTGTGCCCGACTACCTAGGCGGCATGCAGGCGCTGCTGCTCAACGAGGCCGCGACCCTGTTCCGCCGACGCTACTACAGCAACGGCGCGCACGCGGGCTACATCTTCTACACCAACGACCCGAACTTGAGCGAGGCAGACGAAGAATCACTGCGCGATCAGATCAGCGCGAGCAAGGGCGTGGGCAACTTCCGATCGATGTTCGTGAACATCCCGGGCGGTGCGGAGAAGGCGATCCAGATCATCCCGGTCGGCGACTTTCAAGCGAAGGACGAACTGGAGAAGGTCAAGAACATCACGCGTAACGATGTAATCGCCGCCTGGCGTATGAACCCCGCACTGGCCGGGATCATCCCGGAAAACAGCGCCGGCTTTGGCGATATCGAAAAGATCGATCGCGTGTACACCAGCAATGAGATCCGACCGATTTGCCAGCTGTTCAATCAGCTGAATGACACGTTACGCGAAGACAGGCGATTCACCTGGAGGAAACAAGATGAAGCAGTTGATTCCACTACATCCAGTGCATAGCTAAGAGATAACCACTACATATTGTGGCAATATAGTGGCAATTGGCTGACCCTGGGGAGGGACATAATGCGAGTTATCTGCAAGTGCGGACACAAAGGCCGGATCGGTAAACGGGATCAACTGTCGACAGATTTCGTGAAGCTCTACTGCCAATGCTTAGACACGACCTGTGGGCACACCTGGGTCGCACATCTCACGTACTCACATACGCTAAGCCCGTCCGCGCAGACATTCGATCGGTTGTTGTTTGACCGTTTGAGGGACATGCCCAGGGCAAAGCAGCGGGAGCTGTTTGAGCAGCTTGGGTCACAAGCAGTGGCGTAAGGCGCAAACCGCCGACTCGGGGATTGTCGGCGATCGGTTACATGGAATGGATTATCAGTTGCTGGCCGGTTCTTCCGGATGAGTAGCTAAGACTTCGGACATCCGGCGGAGATGAACTTGTTCCTGTTCACTCAGCAGGCGGTACAACCGAATGAGCCGACGCTCAATTTTGGTAAGGCTAAGCCATTCAAACTCGATGGTTCCGACACTGCCAAGTTCGTTTTTCGTGCGATCCAACATGCTTACTACTCCATAAAGTGCATTGCTGAATCGACGTTGACGGGGCTGGATCTGGCTTTAGTACAAGGGGGTGACGAATGCCGCACATGCTTTGTTACAAGTTAATTCAGTTGTCGAGCGGCATCGTCGGCCATGGCTTTCAGGAAGCGGCGAATCGCTTCCTGGTCGCCTGGAGTAATGCTTCGGTACTGCTTAACAAGAGTGTCTTCTACGTCACTGAGAGCATGTTCAGACAATGTTGTCCGCACACCATTCAGAATGTACGGGACGTCAAAACCGAACTGAATCGCGACTTTGCTCAAGTACGACGCCGTCGCGTCACTAGCTCCGGACTCGTAGTTAGCTTGAGTTCGCTTGGCTATTCCCAATGCTTCCGCAAGCTCGTTCTGAGTCTTCGCGCATCGCTTCCGTTCTTCCTGCAGTCGGGAGCCTATCTCTTCGGAAAGGTGCAAAATAATTCATCTCTGATATTTACAAATGCATCGAAGTGCATCATTGTGCATTCCACACCACATGAAATTGCACGGAATTGCACTATGCCCAACACATGCATCACTGAGCAAGCCCGCAAGCAAGCGCGTGAAGCCTTAGAGAAACGCGGTCAGTCCGCGAAAGACTTTGCAAAATTGCACGACCTGAACCCCAGCACCGTATACGCGGTGCTGAGTGGACAGAGCCATTGTCGCCGTGGGGAGGCACATCGCGCCGCCGTACTTCTTGGCATCAAAGACGGCGTGATCGAACAGTAATAGCACTGAGCCACAGGGAGTAGCAGAAGATGAAGAACACCGTTCTAAAGACTCGGCGCCAGGTAGTCAGTGCAATTATTTGCACCTATCCAGGCGGACGCGAATGTGCAGCGGCCCGCATCGGTCTGTCACTCAAGAAGTTTGATAACCACGCTTACGAGAATAACAACAGCCGTCCTTTGACCGACGCGCAGATCTATCAGCTCGAGCTCGAAGCGGGGACGACGTTTTTGCCGGAATACATTGCAGCCATGTACAGCGGCATGTTCGTCCCTGTAGCTGAGCCCGATTCGCTGGACAACGTCGAGATGTACGCCCGCTGCGTCCAGGCCGCCGCCAAGAAGGGCACCGTCGACCACCTCATTGCCGAGGCACTGAAAGACGGGATCATCAACGAATCTGAGGCTGAAGCGATCCTTCATGCGGACACTTTGCACCTGGCAGCCAGGCACGCCGAGGTTCTCGCGGTCATCCAACTGCACGCGTCGAAAGCGGGGAAATCCAAATGACTCAGTTGCCAGCAGTACAGGAATATCAGGACGTGCTCAAAGCAGCAGCGCTTGTGTTTTTGGAGCGTCACCACTGCGAACACTTGGGCGACGATCAGCAATTGTTCGACCGCGCAGTGCAGCACTTGGTTACCGACTATGACGTCCTGACGACGACTGCTGAAAAGCTCGTGCATTTGGCCTGCAGCGACATGTCAGCGGTACGCGATCGGCAGCGCCTAGACATCGTCAGCAGCACGTCGACGCATACCGTCATCATCGACCCAGCCACAGGGAACGCCTGGGCAGTCCCGGTCAGTCTGATCTACGAACGCATTCTCAACGCACCGGACAACGGTCGTTTCCGCATAGCCGCACCGTAATCCCCAACCAATAAACCGCCTGCCCCACCCCCGTGGGTTTGGGTGAGCTGCGCCCGAAATTGAGGTTTGACGATGGAAAACGCCATGAACATCAACGCAAAACTGACGCCCGATCAGGCGAAGGCGCTCTTGGCCAGCCTGCGCGAGCAATACCGTCTCAGCTTCAACGACCTCTGGTACGCAGACCAATACCGCTTGATTCCAGATGGTTTACGCCACGGATCGATCCTTGCCAACAGCCCTGTGATGGCCGCTCAGAAGCATCTGATCGGCGCCCTCACCCTCAGCCTCAAAGCAGTGAAATAACCATGAGAGAAGATCTGCGTCACGACGTACTGCAGCGACTTGAGTCCGACTACGGACTCAAACACCGCAGTGGGACCGACTACATGCGTGGCGGTACTTGCCCGAACTGCAATCAGAAAACTCTGTTCACGCGATTTTCCGCGCCTTGGATGGTGATCTGTGGTCGCCCTGAAAAGTGCAAGCACACCATGCCGGTCAAGGAGATCTACAACGACCTGTTCGAAGACTGGAGCAAGCGAGCACCGGTAACGAATGATCAGCCAAACGCCACAGCGCGGGCTTATCTGGAGTTCGGGCGCGGCTTCCGTCTTGAGATCATCTCGGGTTGGTATTCACAAGACAGTTACTTTTCCCCCGAAGTAAACGCCGGCAGTGCAACAGTGCGCTTTGCCCTGGAGAAAGGTGGCTACTGGGAACGACTGATTGATAAGCCGCATCGCTTCGGAAAGAAAAAAGCACGCTTCAAACCGGGCGAAAGCTACAAGGGTGTGTGGTGGTGTCCGCCGTGCGTCGACCTGCTCGAGGTCAAAGAACTGTGGATCACCGAAGGGATCTTCGACGCCATTGCGCTTGTCCACAACGACATTGCTGCAGTGGCCGCTATGTCATCCAACGCCTTCCCCGAAGCATCGCTGAAAAAGCTCGTTGAGCTACGCGGCAACAAACTGCCGACGCTGGTATGGGCTCCAGACAATGAGCCGGAGGCTTGTGAGTATGCCCGGCGGTGGGTTCGCTTGGCCCGTGAGATGGGGTTTACCTGCAGGGCAGCATTGATCCCGCAGCCAGGCCGCAAAGTTGACTGGAACGACCTACATCAGCGCTGGCAGTTCGAGGATGACGAACAGAAGCGCAATCACCGGCGCACTCGTGACTTTGATACGGCACGTCATCATGGCGACCTATTGCTGGCTGAGTCTGCCCGTGAGAAGGCGCTCTTGATCTATAGCTGGGAAGAAGAGGGCTCAGAGTTCCACTTTGACTTCCACAACCGCTTGTACTGGGCGAAGTTCGACCTGCACAAACTCGACGAAGAGCAGCGCGAGCTGCTGAACAGTGACGATCACGAAGACCAACTGCTGACCGAAAAAGGAGCCAGGCGCAAAGCGCTGGAAACGGCCTGCTCGCTGAAGCTTTTGGCGAACTGCAATTTCGAGACTTTGTATAAGCAACTGAACGAATCCACCGGTGAGGCTTGGTATTACGTTCGCATTACTCCGCCAAACGACGCCCCCAGCGAGAAGATCACCTTTACCCTGAAACAGTTTGCGTCGAGCAGCGAGTTCAAGGCGCGGCTGCTGTACTCCAGCGCTACTTGGCTCGGCGCTCAAAAGCACCTGGATCAAATCTCGATGAAACAGATCGAGGGGATCAAGACGGTCGAAACTGTCGATTTCGTGGGCTATAGCAAAGAGCATGGCGCTTACATTTTCAGTGATCTCGCCTGTCACAACGGCACAGTTTACAAGGCCAATGCTGAGGACTATTTCGAGTTCGGTAAACGCCGCGTGAAGTGTCTGGTCAAGAACGTGAAAATCAACCCGAAGGCCAGCAACGACGGCTATCGCGATGACTGGCTGGCGAAGCTGTGGCTGTGCTTCGGCGAAAAAGGCTTGATCGCACTGACTTATTGGTTTGGGTCGCTGTTCTCAGAGCAGATACGGGCCCAGTACGAAAGCTTTCCTTTTCTTGAGGCTACCGGCGAACCGGATGCCGGCAAGACCACGTTGATCATGTTCCTTTGGAAACTCTTCGGTCGCCACTATGAGGGCTTCGACCCAACCAAGGGCACCGTGTCCGGACGTAGCCGCTCGATGGGCCAGGTTGCCGGCATGCCGATCGTGTTAATCGAAGGCGATCGGAACAGCGATGCATCGAACACCAAATCCTTCGACTGGGACGAGCTGAAAGACTTCTTCGGTGGTGGCCTGCTGGGCACCCGTGGTGTGAAGAACAATACGAACGAAACCTATGAGCCGGAGTTTCGCGGAACGATCGTGATCAGCCAGAACGCCCCTGTAACCGGCCATGAAGCCATCATCAGTCGGATCGTCAAGCTTCACTTCCTCAAGCCCAAAATCACGCCCGAAAGCAGTGCTGCGGCTGATGCGCTCAATCAGATGGAAATGGACGAAGTCAGCAACTTCCTTGTCCAGGCGATCAGTCATGAACCTCAGGTGATGGCCCGGTTTTCCGAAACCTATCCGAAGCACCGCGAACATCTGCGTTCGTTGCGCACACTCAGCTCGGCTCGGATCATCAAGAACCACAGCATGATGCTCGCTCTTGTCGATTGCCTTGCCCTGGTGTTGCCACTGTCCGAAACCATGATCACCGGTGCGCGCCAAGAACTCATCGAAATGGCCCACGAACGGCAGGCAGCGATCGTCACCGATCCGCCTGAAGTCGTCGAGTTCTGGCAGGTCTATGAGTACCTGGAATCGCTTACTGGCGAGCCCTTGGTGAACCACAGCAAGAAGCCCGACGTCATCGCGATCAACCTCAACGGCTTCGCCAAAGTCGCCGCAGAGCACCGCCAGAAACTCGCCGACATCGGCACCCTTCGCCATCTGTTACGCGAGTGCCGCTCCCACAAGTTGATCGACATCAACCGCACGACATCCAGCGCGATTAACAGCATTCAACGCCGAAACAACTTGGTGAATCCACCACCTGAATCGGTGAGCTGCTGGCAATTCAAGGCCTAACACCACCAGGAGAAGAGAACTATGCACGTCCAAGTCATCACCGGCGACGGTCCGAACGGAGAGACGTTCCGACTCAGGCACATAAAGGGGCTGCAGGACTGGCTCGGCGAAACGGCAAAAACCGTTCATGCAGAAGCCTATGGCGCGGCCGGACTGGTCGAGATCCTCGAAGTCCGTGCAGTAAACGAGCAGGAGATCCTGGTACTGGATTGCAGCAGGGAACAGATCCAAGCGGTGCTGGAGTGGCAATCGGCGACTGATGAAGTCATCGAACTCGAGGACCTGGTGCTTCACCTGGTGAAGCAAAAGCAGTCACCAGAAATAACGGCCGGCGAAAGCCGGTAACAAGAACGGTGCCGAGGAGTTCGCACCTCCCCGACACCAGCCACCACTGAGGGCAACACCATGCAAGCACAGCACCGAAGCAGCAGCGACCCGAAGGCTAACACATCGACCAATGACGGCACCCAATCGGCACGACATCTGATGGCCATCCGGATCGTCGGCACCGCGCTATTCGATTACCAGGTGCGGAAAACCCCCGATGCACGGATCCGCCTTGAATGCCTCGCCACCATGGCCCACGAGCTCGGCGACATCAGCACGAACGAGGCCGCTGTTGTGGCCCAGCTGCTGGCCAAACCAATTTTCATCGGAGCATCTGTATGAGCAGCTACTTCTACAAATCGTCCACACCTAAGACAGTGGCGATCGTTCGCGATTTCTACAGCTGTAAGGATGCTCAGCTCGAGGCAATGAAACGTCTTGGCGAGCATTTTGGCGGCACAGTTGCCCCTATGCGCGACATTACTTCCCACTTTGCCGGTGGCGTGAAGCTGAGCAGTAGGCGTGAACTAGACGTGCATTGGCGCCGACCTGACGATTACGGTTACCGGTCATTGCGACAAAACCCTATTCCACCGAAAGGCATCACCAAGGAACAGCGAGCAGCCATCCGTGAAGAACATAAACGCCTGGTTGGCTTGTGGGGCGAACACTGTCCGCCGCGATTATGTGCCCACAAATACTGGGATCAGCTCGGCGTGAATACCGGAAATCTAATGCTCTCAGGAGGGATCAAGTTCGAGGTAAGCGGTATGGCCTATTTCAATCTCGGGTTCGACATTAATGAGGCGGATCATTTGGCCAAGCTCGCGGCCGACAAACCATCCTGCGGCTGGATCGAGGGCGCAGTCGAAATCACCGCCAGCGAATTTGAAGCAGCCAGGAGAGTGAAGCTCGATAGCAAGGAGGTCGCCAGTGCTTAGCACCACCGTCACCCGTAAGCGTCCAGCGATGGCCAGCAAGCGGCTAGATCTGCCCAGCATCTGCGACATCTGTGGGACGGCACGATCGACCCGCAAACACCAGACCTGCAGTCGGATTCGTCAGCAGCGTAAGACGGTTGAGTGGGATGCAGTGATGGCCGAAAAAGCCGCGGCCAGACAGTTGAAGGGACAACGCTATGCACGCTAGTGGCCGGAGTAGCAACATAACGAGCAAAGGGGGTAACCAACGTGAGTAAGCTGGATCGTTTCATGCGTGAAAGGGACGTGATCGAAGTAACGTCTCTTTCACACTCCACCATCTGGCGTGCCATGAAGGATGGGCGCTTCCCCCGGCCCATCCTGATATCCCCAGGCCGCGTTGGATGGCGGGAGTCTGCAATCATCGCTTGGCAGACAAACCCAGCAGGATGGAGAGCCACAGAGGCCGCGTAAGCGGCCTCACTCCGTAGCGACGATATTCTTGTGCAACCACAATGACCAACGCTGCAGGCCGCGCTGCTTTTCTTTGAAGTAGTCGTACCGGTCGTAGTGCTTGGACGACACATCGTTAAATGCGTGGCCCTGGATCCGATCGCGCAATTCCTTTTCCAGGCCCGCAACTCCCATTAGCGTTTTACAGGTCCGTCGAACATCGCGGAGTGTGAACGGCCCGTCGAACAGCTTTGTATGTCGGCTGTAAAGCTTCGTCACTGCCCTAGACAACGACTGCGTGTGCAACGGCTTGTCTTCCATCTTCCCCATGAACCGATAGGCGCTCGTTTCGCTGATCTCATCCAGCGTTTTCAGGCTTTGCCGCATCAGTCTGTTGTAGGGCACTGCGTGCAAGATCCGCTCACCGTCGACGCCCTTGAGGTTACGAATGACCAGGTGATCATCGAAGTATTGCTTGCGCGTGGTGCCCAGGAGTTGCTGGGGACGCTGGCCACCTGACGCGATCAGGAACTTGATCAGTTCAGACGTCACCAATGAAAGCTGCTCGGGGAGCAGGTTCCATAGCGACTTTAGTTCAGCAACAGACAACGCCCTGTTACCTGGTTGCTCCCAATCAGCCTGCACCGGAATGCTGGCCACCGGATTGCTAAGCAGTCCGAAATGAACCTTGTTCTGCAGATAATTCCGAGGGTTGTGTTCTTGCTCCAGGCCCAACTGAAATGCGGCGTGTAACTGCGATCGCACGCGGTTGCAGTAAGTAGTGATGCCGTTGTCGATCATCCTCGCGATAACAGTGCGGATCTCGACCGGTCCAATCATTGCGACCGGACGCTGAACCATTTGCGGAAAAGGTCGGGCCACATAACGCTCGAACGAGCTTTTCACATCTTCGACTGACGCAGCATTTTCGGCCCGGAGCTTCGCGATGTAGTTATCCAGGAGCTGCTGGAATGTACCCGCCGAAATTACCAGTTCCTTTTCTTCACGGCAGTTGTCCCTGGCAACGGTCAGGCTCAATGCCGGCCATGTGCCCAACTTTGTGAGCTTCTTCTTCCCGCCAACGAAACGCTGAAAATAGAACTCCTTTGTCCCGTTCGGGCGAATCTTGAGTAGCAATACGCCCTCTCCCCTCGCACTACGCCCGTCCGATATGACGAAGGGCTTTTCTCGGGGCTGCAGCGCCCGTATCTGCTTATCCGTGAGCATCGGTATCTCGTCCTGGTAGTTGGTGACAGTTCGTGGTGACAGTTCGCCGGAACTACTTTGATCCGAACTGAACAAGCACTGAATGCCGCACCACGCTGAAAGGCACGATTCTACTGGGCCAAGGGGGGTTAATGATATTCCCCGGCAGATGATGGCATTACGCCAATAATAGATTCCCAAGCTGATAACGAGGGTTCGATTCCCTTCACCCGCTCCAATCAGATTTCAGTCTCACGTCGTTTCTTGACGGGGGATGCAGGTAAAGAAAAAACCGGCCTTGATGGCCGGTTTTTTTGTGCCTGGGATTTGGGGGCCCTCCAGTCCTTGACGCCTCCGGCCCCGCATACTAGCGAATGCTATACTTCCTACGGATTGCATGAAGTGTGCAACGTTCCCCACGGGCGCAGATACCGACTGCAAATCTCAGTTTACGGCTGCGGGACAGAGGAG
>Ga0065714_10002860_pt1 | contig 11454 bp, 10 predicted proteins | sample MisRhiReplicate2_FD_59101 | JGI IMG/M metagenome (GOLD analysis project Ga0065714, IMG submission 59101) | Miscanthus rhizosphere microbial communities from Kellogg Biological Station, MSU, sample Rhizosphere Soil Replicate 2: eDNA_1 v2... | ecosystem: Host-associated > Plants > Roots >... | reverse complement strand
TGGAGCTGCCAATTGGCTTTCGAGCCGCAATACCTTGGCGAGGTATTGCCGTGGCTGGCGCTCAATCGCAAGGGGTTGGTGGTGTTCCTGCACCCGGAGACCGGCAACGATCTGCTCGACCACACCGANCACGCGATCTGGATGGGTGCGATCCGGCCGCTGGACCTGTCTNTTTTCTGATCAGAGTTGTTCTTCGGCCTCGCCAGGCAAATGTTCGTCCAGATGCAGCCAGGGCAACCGACTGTCCGTCCAGATATGCCGCTCGGCCGGCGCCTGCTCAGGGTGGTCAAGGGTGGCGATGGTCACGTCGACGCTTTCGGGACTGAGCGTTGTTACCAGCGCCAGCTGCGCCCCGCAGTTGGGGCAGAAATACCGCGTGCAAGTGGATGATGAGCCATACCGGGACGGTGTACCCGCGACCCAGGCAAATGCCGAGGCGGGGACGGTGATCCAGGTGGTCACGATCCCGCCGCTGACCCGCCGGCAAATCGAGCAATGGCAGTGGGCGATATCCTGCAATGGCCCGCTGAATTGATAGCGGATTTGTCCGCAGTGGCAGCCGCCAGTGTGAAGTTCGCCCATGTTTTTTCCTCCTGAGCCTGTGTTTACTGACTTTCAACCCGGCCGACGACCGGTCGTACATTCGGTCAATGCTTTCATCCGCGAAAGCTGGCTGAAAGCTTCCCCGATTAGGATCGCCTCACTGCCGGCAACAGACCGGTTGGCCAACGCGAGTGTTTCATTGCCCGCCCGGCCCATTTAACAACAACAATGGTGATTCTGATGTCCGCTCCTATCCGCCTCTTCGCTGCACCTCCGCCCGTACGTTTCGTGCTTCCCGTTCTGCGCTGACCTCATCGGTTCGCCCATTCCCTAGCCGCGCTACGCCTGGAGTATTCCTATGCTGACTTTCCTTGGCTTTGCCATGGTCATCACGTTCATGTTCCTGATCATGACCAAGCGCCTGTCCGCGCTGATTGCCCTGATTATCATCCCGATCATCTTCGCCCTGTTCGGCGGTTTCTCGCCGAAGATCGGCCCGATGATGCTCGAAGGCATCACCAAGCTTGCGCCGACCGGCGTGATGCTGATGTTCGCCATCCTTTACTTCGCCCTGATGATCGACTCCGGCCTGTTTGACCCGGCCGTGCGCAAGATCCTCAAACTGGTCAAGGGCGACCCGTTGAAGGTGTCGGTNGGTACCGCCGTGCTGGCGCTGATCGTGTCCATGGACGGTGATGGCGCCACCACTTACATGATCTGCGTGGCCGCCATGCTGCCGCTCTACAGCCGCATCGGCATGAGCCCGCGGATCATGGCCGGTCTGATCATCCTCGCCGGTGGCGTGATGAACATGACCCCTTGGGGCGGTCCGACCGCTCGTGCGGCCAGTGCGCTGCATGTGGACCCGTCCGCGATCTTCGTGCCGATGATTCCGGCGATGCTGGCCGGTGTGGTGGCGATTCTGGCGATTGCCTATGTCTACGGTAAACGCGAGCGTGCGCGTCTGGGTGAATTGCATCTGGTCGGTGATGAAATCGACCACAGCGAAATCAGCGTTTCGCAGTTCCCGGACGCCCGTCGTCCAAAGCTGATCTGGTTCAACGGCGCGCTGACCCTGGCACTGATGGGCACCTTGATCGCCGGCCTGTTGCCGCTGCCAGTGCTGTTCATGGTGGCGTTCAGTATCGCGATGATCGTCAACTATCCTTGCCTGCAACAGCAGAAGGACCGCGTTGCGGCCCACGCCGGTAGCGTGTTGGCGGTGGTCGGGTTGATCTTTGCCGCGGGTATCTTCACCGGTATCCTGACGGGCACCGGCATGGTCGACGCCATGTCCAAGAGCCTGCTGGCAGTCATCCCGGATTTCCTCGGCCCGTACCTCGCCGTGATCACCGCGCTGGTGAGCATGCCGTTCACGTTCTTCATGTCGAACGACGCATTTTATTACGGCGTGTTGCCAGTGCTTGCTGAAGCCGCCAGTCATTACGGTATAACCGCGGTAGAAATGGCACGTGCCTCGATCGTCGGTCAGCCCGTCCACTTGCTGAGCCCGCTGGTACCATCGACCTACCTGTTGGTGGCCCTGGCCGGTATCGAATTCGGTGACCATCAGCGGTTCACCCTGAAGTGGGCGGTGCTGGTTTGCCTGTGCATACTGGTGGCAGCCTTGCTGATGGGGATCTTTCCGCTGTTCAGCACGCTATAAGCCAAGACTCGCCATGAGGGGTCCAGGCTTTGTTTGAAGCCTGGGCCCTTCGTGGTTTAAACACATCCTCAAAGGAATACACATGGAATGGCTGACCAACCCTGAAATCTGGGTTGCCTTCTTCACCCTGACCGCCCTGGAGATCGTCCTGGGCATCGACAACATCATCATGATCTCGATCCTGGTCAGCCGCATGCCCAAACACATGCAGGCGCGTACCCGGATCTTCGGCCTGGCGCTGGCCATGGTCACCCGGATTCTGTTGCTGCTGTCGATCACCTGGGTCATGCGTCTCACCGCGGACCTGTTCGAAGTGTTCGGCCAGGGTATTTCCGGGCGTGACCTGATCTTGTTCTTCGGTGGTCTGTTCCTGCTGTGGAAAAGCTCGCAAGAGATGTATCACGCGCTGGAAGGCGAGGATGAAACCAGCGACGAGCCAAGTGGCAAGGGCGGTAACTTCCTCTACACCATTATCCAGATCGCGATCATCGACATCGTGTTCTCGCTGGACTCCGTCATCACTGCCGTTGGCATGGTGTCCCACGTACCGGTCATGGTCGCGGCAATCATCGTCGCAGTGCTGGTGATGATGTGGGCTTCCGGCACCATCAGCGAGTTCATCGACAAGCACCCGTCGCTGAAAATGCTGGCGCTGTCTTTCCTGTTGATCGTCGGTACCGTGCTGATTGCCGAATCCTTCGATGTGCATGTGCCGAAAGGCTACGTCTACTTCGCCATGGCGTTCTCGCTGGCAGTGGAAGCGATCAACATCAGGATGCGCACCGCGATTGCGAAAAAACGCACACAGCAAGAGCCGGTGAAACTGCGCAAGGATGTTCCGGGTCAGTAACCCGAACACCCTGCTGTGACAAAGGGGCCTTCGGGCCCCTTTGTCATGTCTGCATCAAACTGTTTTCATGACAGTTTTGTTTCAATCGCTTCTTTAGCTATGCGATGCTGGCGTCCAGACCGTTAGCCAACTACAGCTTAAGTACAGAACGTAGAAGAACGCGGCATCGTTAACTTGCCCCGCTGGGGCGCTACCACCACAGGGGGCCTGTATGCTCACCCTGCTCAATTTATTATCGGCCGTGGCCTTGCTGATCTGGGGCACGCACATCGTCCGAACCGGCATCCTGCGGGTTTATGGCTCCAACTTGCGCCATGTGATCGGCCAGAACATGGCCAGGCGCTGGCTGGCGTTTATCGCCGGGATCATGGTGACCGCCATGGTCCAGAGCAGCAACGCCACCGCCATGCTCGTCACCTCATTTGTCGGTCAGGGCCTGATGGCGCTGACCCCGGCCCTGGCGACCATGCTCGGTGCCGACGTCGGTACCGCACTGATGGCGCGGGTACTGACCCTCGACCTGTCGTGGCTGTCACCGCTGCTGATCTTCCTCGGGGTGATTTTCTTTCTGTCGCGCAAGCAGACCCGGGTCGGGCAGATGGGGCGGGTCAGCATCGGTCTGGGGCTGATCATTCTGGCGCTGCAACTGATCGTCGAGGCCGCCACGCCGATCACTCATGCTCAGGGAGTGAAGGTGATTTTCGCCTCACTGACCGGCGACATCCTGCTCGATGCGCTGGTCGGTGCACTGTTCGCGATGATTTCATACTCCAGCCTGGCCGCCGTATTGCTGACCGCGACCCTCGCCGGTGCCAGCGTGATCAGCCTGCCAGTGGCCATCGGCCTGGTGATCGGCGCCAACATCGGCAGCGGCGTTCTCGCCTTCCTCAGCACCAGCATGCAGAACGCCGCCGGCCGTCAGGTGGCGCTGGGCAGCCTGTTGTACAAACTGATTGGTCTGCTGCTGATCATTCCGGTGCTCGATCCACTGGTGCACTGGATCGACAGCTTCGACTTCAGCGCTCAGGAAATGGTCATCGGCTTCCACCTGCTCTACAACACCGCGCGCTGCCTGATCCTGTTGCCCAGCGTCGGGCTGATGGCCAGGCTCTGTGCTTGGCTGCTGCCGGAGCGGCCGGACATCAACGGCACGGCCAAACCGCGGCACCTTGACCCGACGGCATTGGTGACCCCCAGCCTGGCGCTGGCCAATGCCGCCCGGGAAACCCTGCGCATCGGCGATCTGGTCGACAACATGCTCGAAGCCATGCTCGCCGTACTGCGTGGCAAACAGACCGCCGTTACCCAGGAAATCCGTCGCCTGACCGATGATGTCGAAGCGCTCTACAGCGCGATCAAACTCTATCTGGCGCAAATGCCTCGGGAAGACCTCAGCGAACAAGATAGCCAACGGTGGGCTGAAACCATCGAGCTGGCGATTAACCTGAAACTGGCCAGTGACCTGATCGAACGCATGCTGCGCAAGGTTCAGCAGCAGAAAACCGCGCAGCGGCGGTCGTTTTCCGAGGTCGGTCTGGAAGAATTGGCGGGCCTGCACAGCCAGCTGATTGCCAACCTGCGCCTGGGGTTGTCGGTGTTCCTCAGTTCCGATCCGGAAAGTGCTCGCCAGTTACTGCGTGAGAAACGTCGCTTTCGCGCACAGGAACGCCGCCTGGCCCACGCTCATGTCAGTCGTTTGCACCGTAAGATTGTGCAAAGCATCGAGACCAGTTCGCTGCATCTGGAGCTGATCGCTGACATGAGGCGCCTCAATTCGCTGTTTTGCAGCAGTGCCTATGCGGTGTTGGGCACTTCGGACACCGGTGCTCTGGCGGTCGACGATTTGGCTGACATCACTCATTCACCCTGAACGTCCACAGTTGCCTGAAGTCTGTTGTACTTACGCTGTCGTACGGAAACTCGTTATGCGCTGTCTGCTATTCGCTTGTCTGTTGCTCGGCGCCCTGCCCTCATTTGCCCTGGATCGCTTTCAGGTCGAGGGCTATACGCTGCCCAACGGTCTGCAATTGGTCCTCAAACCGGGCACCGAGCGCGGGCATGTGGCGATTCGGCTGGTAGTCGGCGTGGGTCTGGATGATTTCAACTGCGCCGACAAGGAGCTGCCGCATCTGCTCGAACACTTGCTGTTCAGCGGCATTGACGCCACCGGCGAAGGTGGTCTGGAGGAGCGCATGCAGGCCCTGGGGGGTGAGTGGAACGCTTACACCAGCAACGCCGACACCACGTTCGTCATCGAAGCACCGGCGAAAAACCAGCGTAAGGCCCTCGATCTGTTGTTGGCTCTGCTGACCCAGACCCGTATCGACGACAACGCTATCAACGTCGCCAAGCAGGTGGTCGAGCGCGAAGACGGTGGCCATTATTCGCACCTGCAACGCTGGCTGGATCGCCAGGACCTGGGCCACACCGCCAGTAATCAGTTGGCGGTGGAACTGGGCCTCAAATGCCAGGAGCGCGCCGAAGTCAGTCACCTGACCCGCGAGCAACTGGAGAAGGTGCGCAAAGCCTGGTACGCGCCCAACAACATGACCCTGATCGTGGTCGGCGAGCTCGACCGCCTGCTGCCGGCCTATCTGGAACGGGCGTATGGCGCGCTCGTAGCCGTCGAGCCTGCCGATCACCTGCCCTTGCCGACAATCCAGGCCAGCGCGGCCCACGAGCGTACTCTGAGCCACGGTTTTGTCGGTGGCGGCGCCAAGTTGCACTGGCTGGTGCCGGAACCGGTGCAGGAAGACCAGCCCGACGAAACGTTCGATCTGCTCAAAGACTACCTGGACTGGGCGCTTTATCGCCAACTGCGCCTGGTCCATGGGTTGTCCTATGGGCCCTCGGCCGAGCGTGAGGTGTTTGGCGGAGTGGGCTTCATGAGCCTGAACGCCGATCTTGAACGCGGCGACGTGCCGGCAGCTGAACAGGTGCTGGATGAGCTCAAAGCCGGTTTGCTCAAGGACGGTCTCGACGCCACCACCTTCGCCCGCCTCAAGCAGGCCGCCATCGCCCGTCAGGCCTGGGCCGTGCAAGGCAATAGCGCCCTGGCGGATTACTACTGGAGCGCCCTTGGGGACTACGAGGACGGCCATTTCACCAACCCGGCCAAGGCACTGCAAGAAGTGACGCTGGCCGAGGCGAACCAGGCGATGCGTGAGTTGCTGCTGCAACCGGGGTATTTGCGGATCGAGAAGCCGTTGGTGAGTTATGACCAGTTGATGTGGGCGATTGCCGGGGTATTTGGATTGATGGTGCTTGGGGCATTGGGTTGGCGTGTTCACCGCAGAAAGTAGTTATTTCCCTGTGGCGAGGGAGCTTGCTCCCGCTCGGCTGCGCAGCAGCCGTAAACCGGTATCGGAGATCTACTTGAAATTACGCGGTGGGTGGTTTTAGAGCCGCTTCGCGACCCAGCGGGAGCAAGCTCCCTCGCCACAGGGTTTGGGGTTGGTCAACGTAACCGGAACCCTCGCCACAGGCCCCCTCGGACGGTACCCTGTCGGGGATTTTTCCCACGACTATTGTGAACCGCCGAATGCCGACTCTGACCCTGTACATACAGCGCATCCTGGAATTGATGAAGCGCTACCCCGGGGTCATCGCGCTCGGCGGTTTCATTTCCGGGGTCGGCAGCTTCATCTTGGTGGATCGCCAGCAAGGCCTGGCGACCTGGATCACCACCATCATGCTGGTCAGCTGGGTCTGGCTGATGCTGGAAAACAGCCTCACTGAGTTGTTCGCCAAGGTCTTCAAGCGCGAAATACCCCAGCCCCTGCTGCGTTATGCGACGCAGATGATCCATCAGGAAAGCCTGTTCTTCGTCCTGCCGTTCTTTTTCATCACCACCACCTGGAACAGCGGCCAACTGTTTTTCACGGGGTTGTTGGGCATGGCGGCGTTGATCTCGATCACCGACCCGCTCTACTACAAATGGCTGGCGCCGCGCCGCTGGGCGTTCCTGGCGCTGCATACCCTGACCCTCTTCGCCGCCCTGCTGACCGCCCTGCCCGTCATCCTGCACCTGACCACCTCCCAGAGCTTCAAACTGGCGCTGGGCATCGCCATGGTGCTGTCGTTCCCCAGTCTGGCGTCGATCTTCCCGATTCGGACCGTGCGCAATGCGTTGGCGATCCTCAGCATCACCGTTGGCATCGGCGCTGTCGGCTGGGTGCTGCGTTCCTGGGTTCCGCCGGCCACCCTGTGGATGACCGATGTGGCGATCAGCACCCAAATGCAGGACCGCACCCCCGGCAAGAGCCTGGAAGAAGTCAGCGCCGAGCAGATTCGTGGCGACGGTTTGTACGCCTACACCGCGATCAATGCCCCACGGGGGCTGGACGAGCGGATTTATCACGTCTGGATGTTCAACGGTAAAGAGGTCGACCGCATCCCTCTGGATATCCACGGCGGGCGCAAGGAAGGCTACCGCGCCTGGACCCATAAGCAGAATTTCCCCGGCAATCCCGCGGGTAAATGGCAAGTTCGGGTGCTCACCGAAGACGGCCAGTTGATCGGCGTGCTGCGCTTCAAGGTCATGGACAGCACACCCATCAAAGATAAGTAACGCGGTTCGTGCTATTAATCTGGTCTGCGCAATTGCCGAACAAGCAGGAGCTTATGACCAGCAGCACAACGCCTGGCAATGTCCGACTGGATACCTCGCACATCCCTGCCCTGCTGCGGGTCACGGGTGACTGGACGCTCGCTCATTACGCCGATCTCAGCCACCTGAGCGAAAAGCTCCGTGGCCAATACGACAACAACACCCCCATCGACCTCAACGGCCTCGGTGCCCTGGACACGGCGGGTGCATCGCTGTTGGTGGAGTTGCTGGGTTCCGAGCGTCTGGGCAAGTCCGCCGAACACCCTGATTGCACCCTTTCCTCCGCCGATCGCGCCTTGCTGCAGACGGTGTATTGCTCGCTGACTGATTTCTGCGTACCGATCAAAGAGCCGGAAATCAGCGTCGGCATTCAACTGCTGACCCGTATCGGCCGTGCGGTCGATGCGGTCTGGCAGGACGCCCTGCAGGTGCTGGGTTTTGTCGGCCTGATCCTGCAAACCATCGCGCGCGGGCTGTTTTGTCCCAAGCGCTGGCGCCTCACGCCGATGGTCGCGCACATTGAGCAGACTGGCCTCGACGCCGCTCCCATCGTCGCCCTGCTGACCTTTATGGTGGGCGCCGTGGTAGCGTTTCTCGGTGCGACTGTGCTGGCGAGCTTCGGCGCGAGCATTTTTACCGTGGACCTGGTGGCGTTTTCTTTTTTGCGCGAATTCGGCGTGTTGCTCACCGCGATCCTGATGGCCGGCCGCACCGCCAGTGCGTTCACCGCGCAGATCGGCTCGATGAAGGCCAACGAAGAAATCGATGCGATCCGCACCCTCGGCCTCGACCCGATGGAGTTGCTGGTGGTGCCGCGGGTATTGGCGTTGCTGGTGGCGCTGCCGATGCTGACCTTCCTGGCGATGTTGTCGGGGATTGTCGGCGGTGGCGTGGTGTGTGCGCTGTCGCTGGATATATCGCCGGCGATGTTCCTGTCGCTGCTGCAATCGGACATCGGCGTTCAGCACTTCCTGGTGGGGATCGTCAAAGCGCCGATTTTTGCGTTCCTGATCGCCGCCATCGGCTGTCTTGAAGGCTTCAAGGTCAGCGGCAGCGCCGAGTCCGTCGGCGCGCACACCACGTCGAGTGTGGTGCAGTCGATTTTCGTGGTGATCGTCCTCGATGCCGTGGCCGCATTGTTTTTCATGGAGATGGGCTGGTGAGTCGTCTACCCCGAGCGCCTTCCGAGGCGGTGATCGAAGTCCGTGGGCTGTGCAATCGCTTCGGCCGCCAGAGCGTGCACGAGAACCTCGACCTGGATTTGTACAAAGGCGAAATTCTGGCGGTGGTCGGCGGTTCCGGCAGCGGCAAATCGGTGCTGTTGCGCAGCATCGTCGGCTTGCGCCAGCCCAGCGAAGGGCTGGTGAAGGTCTTCGGCAAGAACTTGCCGAGCCTGTCGGAGCACGAGCGTTCGCTGGTCGAGCGGCGCTTCGGCGTGTTGTTCCAGAAAGGCGCCCTGTTCTCTTCGCTGACAGTGACCGAGAACGTCGCCCTGCCCCTTATCGAACACGCCGGCCTGAGCCGTACCGATGCCGAGCACCTGGCGGCGGTGAAACTGGCATTGGCCGGATTGCCCTTGTCGGCGGCCGACAAGTACCCTGCTTCACTGTCTGGCGGCATGATCAAGCGCGCCGCCCTGGCCCGGGCGTTGGCGCTGGACCCGGACATTCTGTTTCTCGACGAGCCCACCGCTGGTCTCGACCCGATTGGCGCGGCGGCGTTCGATCAATTGATTCTGACCCTGCGCGACGCGTTGGGTTTGAGTGTGTTTCTGGTCACCCACGACCTCGACACGCTCTACACCATCACCGACCGGGTGGCGGTGCTGGCGCAAAAGAAAGTACTGGTGGCGGATGCCATCGACAAGGTTTCGGAAACCGACGACGCGTGGATTCACGAATACTTCCATGGCCCTCGCGGCCGCGCGGCGCTGACGGCCGCTAACCAGCTCAACGAGGTCTGACATGGAAACCCGAGCCCATCACGTATTGATCGGCCTGTTCACCGTCATAGTGGTGGCAGGCGCCCTGCTCTTCGGTCTGTGGCTGGCCAAGTCCAGCGTCGACACCGAATTCAAGGATTACGAAATCGTCTTCAACGAGGCGGTCAGCGGTTTGTCCAAGGGCAGCGCCGTGCAGTACAGCGGGATCAAGGTCGGCGACGTAGTGACGCTGCGCCTGGACCCGAACGATCCACGCCGGGTGTTGGCGCGGATCCGCCTGGGCGGCGATACCCCGATCAAGGAAGACACCCAGGCCAAACTGGCGCTGACCGGGATCACCGGCACCTCGATCATTCAGCTCAGCGGTGGTACACCGCAAAGTCCGACGCTCAAGGGCAAGGGCGGCAATTTGCCGACCATCGTGGCATCACCCTCGCCTATCGCCCGTTTGATGAGCGACAGTAACGATCTGATGACCGGTGTGAACGTGTTGATGCAGAACGCCAATCAGATGTTTTCTTCGGAAAACGTCGAGCGCATCAGCAAGACCCTTGAGCATCTGGAGCAAACCACCGGCATCATCGCCGACCAGCGCGGCGACATCGGCCAAGCCATGCAGCAACTGGCGTCGATCAGTAAACAGGCCTCCGCCACACTCGAACAAACTGCTGGGCTGATGCGCAACGCCAACAGCCTGCTCAACGATCAGGGCAAGCAGATGTTCGGCAGTGCCGAGCAAGCCATGAAGTCCCTGGAACGGAGCAGCGCGACCATCAACTCATTGCTCACCACTAATCAGGATTCCCTCAACAACGGCATGCAGGGCCTCAATGGCCTGGCGCCGGCAGTGCGTGAGTTGCGCGACACCTTGAGCTCGCTGCGCACCATTTCCCAGCGGCTTGAGGCCAACCCCAGCGGTTACCTGCTGGGCAGTGACAAGAACAAGGAGTTCACGCCATGAAGCTGATCCCGTTAGCCTTGGCTGTCGGTTTTGCCCTGACCAGTGCCTGCTCGATTCTGCCCAAGTCCGAGCCATCCGATGTCTACCGGTTGCCCTCGGCCCAGAGCGGCGCACCGGCCAATCACAGCACGGCGCTGCACTGGTCGCTGCGGCTGGCCAAGCCGCAGACGAGCGAAGCCTTGAACAACCCGAAGATCGCCGTGATCCCTCAGGGTGACCTGATCAGCAGCTACAAGGCTTCCCGCTGGAGCGACCCGGCGCCGGTGCTGCTGCGCAATCGTCTGCTCGATGGTTTCCAGCGTGACGGTCGGGTGCCGTTGCTCAGCACCGATGACAGCAATTTGCAGGCGGACCTGGAGCTGGGCGGCAACCTGCAGGCGTTCCAGACCGAATACCAAGGCACGACGGCGAGCGTGGTCGTGCGGCTGGATGCATTGCTGGTGCGTGGGTATGACCAGCGCATCCTCGCCAGTCGGCGCTTTGAAGTGCGTCAGCCGTTGAGCGATGTGAAGGTGCCGGCGGTGGTCGCCGGGTTCGGCCAGGCCAGCGACCAGTTGACGGCGCAGGTGGTGGCCTGGACGGTGGAGCAGGGTCAGAAAGTCGTGCCGCCGCTGAGGCCCTGAAGCCACCGCTGAACCCTGTGGGAGTGGGTTTGCCCCCACAGGGTTTTCGTTTAGCCGAAGAACCAGTAGCAAACCCCGATGGCCCCCAGCACCCCGCCAAGCTCCGCCAGCAGCGCACAGCCCACTGCATGCCGTGCACGCTGGATGCCCACCGCGCCGAAATACACCGCCAAGACATAGAAGGTCGTTTCGGTACTGCCCTGGACTGTCGCCGCCACCAGCGCCGGGAAGCTGTCCACCCCCTCGGTCTTCATGGTTTC
>Ga0065714_10065253_pt1 | contig 11457 bp, 14 predicted proteins | sample MisRhiReplicate2_FD_59101 | JGI IMG/M metagenome (GOLD analysis project Ga0065714, IMG submission 59101) | Miscanthus rhizosphere microbial communities from Kellogg Biological Station, MSU, sample Rhizosphere Soil Replicate 2: eDNA_1 v2... | ecosystem: Host-associated > Plants > Roots >... | reverse complement strand
ATTATTTTAAAAGCGGGTGAAATTGCTCACTCATTAGGTAGCGACGGCATCCCTGTATCCTCACTTGGTGAAGAGGTGGAGGGCGCTGTGCAGAGACATGCCTCCGCGTTCCTTTACTCTGAACGACCACTTGAAGTGGGCGTGTGCGCTGGAATTGCAATCATAGAGGTAATGTCTTCCGACTCGGGAACATCTGGTTGGACTACTGCCGACATTTTCGCATCCGCTCTGTGGTCCGCATTGGATTTTCAGCGTCCATTGGAAGATCATCGGAGAGAAGCGCTTCGCAAAGAAGTGCTGGACGCCGCGCGCGCAAAAGCTCTCTCTGCTGCTGAAACATCGCGTGCTCGTTCCGTTGTGAGCGATTTTAGCGAGCTTGCTATCGTTATTAGTGAAGACACGAAAGCCACGACCAGTTTTAAGAAGGCAACGACTTCGACCATCACAGCGTTGCGACGCAATGCTGCCCTAGACCGAGAAGAGCTGGACTTTCTTTGGTGGGTACAACTTGGACGTAGTCGAATTCTGAACCGGAGCTTTTCAAAAATCGATGAGCCCGTTCGACTCATCACGTCAGGAATTGAGGCCGCAGGTCATTTGCGGCGGCTTCCGTGCGAGGTACATCGCGAAATTGTGCTGCGTACTTTGGACGTGGATACAAATCTAAACCTAGCAGAAATAATTGTTGCTGTAGGTGGTGACAGCGAAGCCATCGGCAAAGCTTGCGAGAGTGAGCTAATTGACCTCGCTCCCTCTGTATTTCCGCTTGTCCACGCACTGACATCAGGGGAAACGGTAACTGAAGGGGCAGACGTTGCACGTTCGAGCAGCGATTGGGGAGCCAGAGCATTGTGGGAAGTAGCATTGATCAAGCTATCAGCCAATGGACAGAGCACGCTATGAGTTCCGCATGCCGATATGATGGCTGTACAGTCGGAGACACAGGGCGCTGTGCGCTCGAACAAGATCCGCTGGTCTGCAGCTACCGTGTCACGGAGACCAGCGATAATGGTTTAGAGTCACCCTCGACCCCCGAGGTCCACCAATTTCGATCGGATGATTTCGGCGCATCAGTCTTGGATGCACCAGTAGCAGTACCCACCTTTCCTCCTAGCACGACCCTAGGGCCAAAAAACATTGCAGAAATGATGGCGTCCCGATACGTCACCATCGTAGGTATTTTAGGCGATCCGAACTCTGGTAAAACAGCTGCTTTGGCGAGTCTATACCTCCTTATCTCTAACGATAGGCTTGACGGGTATACATTCGCCGATAGCCACACTCTGATGGGATTTGAAGACATCGCGAGGGGGGCTCGTCATTGGAATGAAGGGAATCCTCCGGAGGAAATGACAAGTCATACCGAAATGGCCGATGAACGTCGACCAGGATTTCTACATCTTAGGCTGCGTCGAGATAGGGATGGGCGGTGCGTAGAATTAGCGTTGCCAGATCTTCCTGGAGAATGGACCAAGGAATTGGTTCGCACTTCGAACTCCGATCGCCTGCAGTTTTTAGCCAGCGCTGATGTTATCTGGATAGTGGTGGATGGCCGAACGCTGAATGATAAGGTCCAAAGACAGGGAGTCATCACACGTTTGGGTCAATTGGTGAAGCGTCTACCTCAATTGATGGCCGGCGCGGCCATCCCACGTTTGTTGCTAGTCGTGACCCACCACGACGAGGGAGAGGTTCTCCCTGATACCATCAAGCGCGTTCATGCCGAAATGTATAAACATGGCGTGGAAATCGATGTAATCCCCATAGCATCTTTTTCGGACAACCAAGCAATCAAGGCTGGTTTTGGGTTACAAAACCTCATAAGCGCAACAGTAGATAGGGCTGTTCCGAGTCAAAGCTCTTGGCCTTCAGTAACGCCTAAACTTAATGGGCGGAACTTTCTCGCCTATCGGAGAGATCGATGACTAGAAGATCTGTGATTCTTCTTGGGGGCCCAGACTCAGGGAAAACGAACTACGTTGGCCGATTATGGCCTGCGCTAGATGGAGGCGAAGGGAGATTAATCGCTGCTGTCCAACCTAACGATATTGGCTTCGTACTTGATACAGCGGACCATCTCTTCCAAGGGCAATTTGCGCCACGCTCTGAGCACACCGAGGCCCGTCGAGACTTCGAAGTCGTAGTGAGAGCTTGCGACAGTGATAGCCAAGCGACAATAGTCATTCCAGATATCTCTGGAGAGTTATGGAAAAAGGCAGTCGATGATTCCGAGTTAGAAAGCGATTGGATGGACGAACTGAAGCGTGCAGATGGCGCGCTAATTTTTGTCCGCATTAATTCCGACCAAAATATTCGACCGCTTGACTGGGTAACCTCAAAAAGGCTTCTAGGCAGAATTGGCGGCGACCTTAAGAAAGGCACGCCGACTCAGGTCATGCTATGTGAGCTGATTCGCTTCTTGGAGCTCTCTCTCAAGAAGAGGCCAGATGGCGGAACACCGAGACTGTCAGTAGTCGTTTCAGCATGGGATCTAGTTGATCAGGAGTCGTTTGAAAAAGGTCCTGAGGCTTTCATAGCTCGCGAATATCCGCTTTTAGGTGGTCGTTTGAAGGATACCTTTCTGGATGTGAAGATATTCGGATTAAGCGTTGTCGGTGGAGACTTATCGGTTGATGAGAGTTACCGGGAAGCTTTCTTAGAGAAGGGCCTTGACGGTCATGGTTGGGTCGCTAGCTACGATACAACAAACCATCTTTGGCATAAAGACTCTGATGTCACGCTACCCGTTGCTTGGGTAGTGGGTATATAGGCAGTCGTAATGATTACGGTAGAAAGTCAGCTACACGGGTATCTACAGGGTCATCAACTATTGGCAGCATCTGTTACTTTGCCAAAAACAGACCAGTCTGTTATTGAGCGATTGTCTGATGTCGCTGGTCCGTTGCGCACAGGAGAAACTTTCGAGCCCTACCTTACAGCGTATCCTTTGCCAAGTGGAACCTATTACGTTTTGGCCAAGACATGGCAGGATTTAACAGTGAAGCGAGCTGGCTGCGTGCGAACGCTGAGCTTGCTGATTCCAAGTGATAGTTGGGCTACGGCTTTGTCGCTAGAACCGTTTTTGAAGCTTCTGGCCTTGGATAGTATCCCCACAAAAGCCGAGCGGTTCGAAGTTTCCACACCTGAAGCCCGTGAGTTACCACCTACGCCAAACTTTCGAGGGAGTGAGCTGCTTGAAGCATTATTCTTGGAGGATCAGAAGCCCGTCGCCGTTTTAGGTGCACAAGCCTCTGAACTGATTGCGATACGCATACTTACAGCTCTCTGGCCCTCAATTCGTAAACGCTTCTCGGTTTCAGCATTTGCACTATCCCCACGAAGAATCGAAGGCCGTGATTTTAACCTGGTCTTTGCTCCTAAGGATGCTAAGTCGAAATTCGCAGACTGGCCGGGACGTCGAATTGATGGAGGCACAGGACAACTAGATCGACATCGCTGGACTGGAACGATTGTCAATCGTGTTTTCAAGGAGCCGGTTCCTCGCTTACTTAGTGAGAATGAAATTCGACTTATAGGATCCCAAGACAGTGATGCTGGCACAGCTTTGCGTATCGCATTGTTATGGGATGAACTATTAGTCAAACTTAACTACACACCGTCTGCAGCGCTCGGTCTCCTTGACATCGCTAACTCAAGGGAGCGTTTGAATCCCGATGTATACATACCCTTAAAGTCAGCGTTAGCCGACGCGGCTCAACGAGCCATTGCCTCTCTTTCCCCTGCTGAAGCTTGGCCATTTCTTGGTGCTTTAGCTAGAAAGATGCATGGAACTCCCATGGCGAGTGAAAAACAATCAGTGGCTATAGCGGCAGGAATATTAACCGCTACATCACCTGAAGGGGCCGTGGCCCTACTCAACCAACCAGACCCTCATGGTGCCATCGAAGAACTTATTTCTAAGATTGCAGAGGGCCTTAGTAGCCGTAGCAGAGACTCAATAGAAAATGTCTTAACTCAAGCACAGCCTTCAACACTCGTCCGTCTGCTCGCTGCGAGCCCGACATTGGCAGATTCCGCGGTTAAGTCTGCCTCCCTAATTGTACAGTTGAGCCACGTTTTACTTACTCTGAAATCCGATGAGTTTGAGCAGGCTAAGCAGGCGTTGTTACCTGTATTGACGGAAGACGCGCAGTTAGCGGCCGCAATGCCAATATTTTCTACTCTAAGCGAGGATGAATTGTTGACAGAAGTGCGCCATCTGGGCAGCGCCAATGGTTTCTCAGCGAAAACTTTTACTGCTCCGCTCGTCGACAGAGCAAGCGAACTAGGGGTGACCAACAAGCTGAGGGATGCTTTGCTAGAGTATCCAAGCAACTCCCGTCGTGATGAGTTTATATTCGCGACCTTGTCACCCTCAATGGACGACTTTAATTGGCTGCTTCAAGAAAGAAGAATAAATGACGAGATATCACAGCACTTTATTGTTAAGCTACTTAGAACTACGAACATACAGCAATTTAGAAGCTTGCTCAGCCACTCTTCTCTTGCCGCGAATATCCTAGCCAAAATCCCTATGGGTGCGACGGACATTCTACGCCGAGCGGCGTTCGAACTAAAACTTCCCCTGCCGTTGTATTTGGATGCAGTCGAAAAATTACTCAGAACGACTGATGAAAATAATAAAACCAACCTCGCGAGGGCAGTGCTTGAAAGGGTTCTATCTGAAAGCACAGTTGGGGATCAGGTCGAGTTCATTGTTGAATTACTCAATATTATTGGGACTCAGATTAGCGCTGGATGGGCAGCGCAGTATGGTTTGAGCAAAGATTTTCCTGGACAAGTCCTTAGCCGTAATTTGATTGCGATTAATAACTCCTCGGAGGCAGTACGGGCCCAGCTAGTGAAAGGTGTTGCTGACCTAGCTGATGCGCTTGAAGGCCGGAATGAACTTGATATAAAAACAGAAGGGGCAAATGCACTTGCGGAAATGCTCAATAGCGCTAATAAGCTTAACTCCAGAGCACTTATTACAGCATCTTTGCGATTGATGCCTCTGCTGTTGAGATCGACTCGACAGCCCGTCTCCTCCGTAATTTCCGTGATTTTTCCCATTATATATAAGGAGCTTGCGGAACATGATAGCGTTCCGGGCGTATTTAAATATTTCCAATTTTTTGACTGGGATCGCTGCAAGGTCGCACGTCGGGAGCTAGTCGATGCGTTTGTCAGTTCGAGAGTTTGGACCCCATATGACCTATTACTCACTGCTAGTCTATGCCCCGATGGAGATAGGATATTAGGTAGAACTGCTCGGACTTCCCGCGGAAAAGAAATTATCGACCAAATGAAGCATGATCTTTCCCGACTGCCAACTCATATACAAGAAAAAGCAGAGCGCAATATAAAAAATCTTCACTACGAATAAAAATTATGTTTCCGCTTTGAGCTACCCATCCCTCTTTGAATTAATAGGTAGGTAGCTTCACTGCGGAGCCATGTGTCATCCTGCAGACGGCAGTCTCATACTAATTAAAATTGACTTTCTAATTATACATTTAGCTCCCATTCGTCGAGTTTTTCGGGGCGCAATGTTGCTTTAAGGTTGTTATTAAAAAACTCCTGATATAGAGGATTTTGTCCCTCGCTTTCCAGAAAAATTACCTTGTTGATAGGTTGTTCATTTTTAAGTAATTTAATCAGTGCCATAGTGCAAGGTTCTCCTAGGCCATGTCCACGGAACCCGTTGTGGACCGCAAGGTGCCTGATTGTACAAATACCTTTTTCTATGGTGACTCTCTCGAATGACATTACATGACCGGCCTTATACTCGATCTCGACCATGACGTAAAAATCCTTAGGCCCACTTTCATTTTTTAAACTCCCTTTTTTTATTCTTATGTTCTCCCTACCCATCTGAATATGGCGGTATGGATTGTGCCTAAGGGAGGTTTTTATTTGGTTTGAGTTGGTGATACGACCCAAATTTAGTCTGCTGATGAACATTTCTAGCGGGATCCTTCGCTTAAAGCTAATAGATTACAATGGAGACTGTGTGCTCCGGAAAGACTCCAAGGTATTGCGTGGAGGCTAAGCGATTATAAATTTGGCAATCGATCCTGGCAAAGCGAAAGCTGGCATAGCATGCTTAGAGATTGGCTGCTTTCAGGACTCTCGTACCTATCTCCTATTGGCTAGTACTTGCGCAGCTTCGAAATACCCTCGGCTAAATCAAGACGCTTGATCTCTTCAATGACGCCCTCGAGAACTTTCGCAACAGAGCGATTGTCTTTGAGCGCATAGCTACCGACTATCAGCGTTATGGGGTGTACACCGAGTACAGCAGCGAGATCGTCTAGCTTCTCGATGGTCGGAGCGTATAGACCCCGCTCCAATGTGCTGATGTAAGTCCGACTGCTGAGGGTAGAAAAGTCCTCCTGTGTTCGGCCTCGTTTCACACGAAGCCACCGAAGAACCGTACCGAAAGCACTTTTCAATTCCACTTGCATGCCCTGCAAAAGGAACGATAAGGCGCTTCTGAACAGTATATGACTACAATGTATACTGTTCATCTTGAGGATTCCCCGTGTTCATAACCAATCGACAGGCAGAAGTGAACGGCTCTCAGACAATGCTAGAGCCTGGTCACCAAGGTTGACATTTTGTTCAGCAACACCTGATGTCACCTTGGTTTCATACAACGATAGCTAAATGCGAGGACGGCCTGGAGATCCACGACGTCGTGTTCGTGGATAGCTTGCAAACGCTTACCTCAATTCTTGAGCTTGCGGAAATAGGTGTCCAAGTGACGTCGGTACAACTCGTGTCTCCTGGGTGGCTCAACGGTGCCGGTGACTGGCGCATGGAGAGGCTGCTGGAAGTGGCTCGAAGCCAAGACGGAACCTCGTTGCGGTACACCCTCCAGGACGGCCGGCATTACTACTTCCCTGATCCGCAGCCATACACGTCAACGATGTACTGCGTGCAAGTGTTTCGAAAACCGGAGGCCGGTAGGGCATAGCACTCAGATCTTCTGAAATTTGGGTAATCGCACCGGGGTTGACGCCTATATGTACCCAACCTGGGCAGCTAATTGTTCCGCGCCTCATAAGATTTCCTGCTCACCTATGGCGGGGCGGCACTTACTCAGGTGTTATCAATACCGCAAGGGTCATTTTGATGAACTCTTCATTGCGGTCTATCGCAGCTAAGGCACCACGAACGTTGTCTGCTACGTCAGTCGATCCACGTTTCTCCACCCAATTTGAAAGCTCCATGATGGCGGCTTCGAGTGCGAGCTGATTTTCGTTGATTTTGACAAGCAACGTAGGCGACAGATCTGAGTTGAGCATTGTTGTTCTCCGAGAGTAGAAAGAGTACCGATCACATCGCCTCACTTGAACAGAAACTGTTATCCGAGGCTTGCGTTTGTACCATGCGCCATAAAGAAGTCACCTTCTCTTGAGAATGGCCCCGAGCTTAGACGCTTTGTGCCTGCTTATGATTGAGGAAGTGTTGAACATCGACCCGGTAGGAGAGAGTCCGCTTCCCCGGCCGCTCAGGGAGGAGCTGATTGGTTGCGGCTTGTGAAGCGGAAGACAGGACGTTAACACCAGCGCTCAATTTGTCTCACTTGAACGCCAGGCTAGGAAGCCGGGAAGAGGGGTAGTTTTCCACCCCTCAACAACCTAGAACTCGAACATCAACTGAGTCCAAGGTGGGCTACGAAAATGCTCACACACGCTCTCTCGATGCCCATAGCGAGTGCGGCTATACGCGCTTACATGAACTGTTCTTAGGTACTGCGGTGTGCGACGCCGAGCACGTCGGTTTTTAGTATCTCGCATGATGGGTTCCTTCAAGAGAACGCCATAGCAAGAGAGTCGAGAACGAGTGCCAGCTATCCGGCAATAGCTTTACGGTATTGTAATACTATACCTTATAGCCCACACTTCCCTCACGACCCTTGCCTTTGGCATTGGTTTAGTCGTTGCAGGGCTAGTACCGCCAAGTCTTCCCCCTACAACAACGCGATACCCTGTCCCTCACGGGACGGGGTTTTTTGTGCCCAGTGATTAACCAGGCAACAAAATCTGTTTATGTACTCATAGTGACAGCCCAGTAAACAAGGCTGCTTCTCGTAGCGCATGGTAGCAGCAAAGGCCAGCCAGATGGCAGCCAGACCGGCGCATCCGAGGAACACAACCGACAGACCGCCATGCTGGGGCATCCAGTTATAACTTTCACTGTGAGTTAAGGCTCACAATTTCAGTAATGGGTGAATCGCCCCTGACTTCCGAGACGTGTCTGCTACGAGTTGGGTTGAAGGTCTCTCGTGTGGCTGCATCGAGGCTCCTGGTACCTGTCCGCATGCGCTGGCGTAAGTTCACCGAGAGTTTGTAATAGAAGATCGCTTCGTCGCCCCTCGCATCCCTCGGGCATTCTGCAATGCAGAAAATAGATTGGCAGATTCGTCCATGGGCGCTTGAGCGCTAGAACTGGTTATTTGCCGGGTCACTGCGCAGCGGCAAACGGGCGGCGGCGATCATGAGCCTGATTCAGTCGGCATGCATGAGTAACAACCCGTAACCGGTCGTGAAGCGCCGCTTCTGGCGGTTTTCTGCCTGTAACGACTGACGGAAGTCGACCCAGAATCGCCAGTCTTCTGAGGGGAAAAGCCCGTCAAACCACGAAAACCCGCTACCCCAGCGACTGACATGTAGCCCAGGCCGAGCCCGAGGATCTGTTCACAATGCGTCGTGATGCCGAGCGATATCGTTGGCTGTGCGCGGTACGGGTCAACGGCAGCGAAATTCGGTGGTCCGGCGAGTGCCTGGACACGCGGGTCGGCACGGGCCTGGCGCACCTCCACGAGCCCCTGAGCGCCGAGCCGATGGAACCGAAACGCAGCCGGCTCTCCAAGTCCACCCCAAAACTGAAATGACCACGGGAAAAAATAGCGCGAATCTGTCGCCCAGATACGCCCATGCCCAGGCCGCAAACCGGGGCCGAAGACGCTGGAATCTGAGGACGCTGCGTCTTTATTCCTTCCGTTTGTCTAAAAAATGGTGCTACCGTTTACTTTCAGATTTTCCGAACGTCCTGCCGTTTACCGAAATAAGCCTATTTTTAAGCTCCCGTTTACTGATATGGGGAATCTATTTACAAATGATGATTCGCCTAAAACCCCGCAAACATTGGCTTAAACACGGTATTTTACAAAATTACGTTTAACACTCTATCTAGATAGATGTAAATCGCATTGCGTAAACTTCGCTCATACATTCAGCTTGCGAGGTCCTCTCATGGAACCCATTGCGTCATTCGTCACAGCAATTTCCAGTGCTAACCCATTGGTCTTGGTAACAGTCATCTCTGTAGTAGCGCTCTATGTCGTATTGGAGTGCGTTCGCCAGATCTGTAAGGCTCTTTCGAAGGGTGATAAATAATGGCCCGTCGATTTTGTAAATGCCCAACCTGGTGGATCAGGATTGATGAAAAAACCGGATTGAAGAAATTCGGAGGTGGTACGTCCGCGGGGACGAGCATTGCCGCACTCAAATGCATCCTTGCTCTTTCTGCATCGATTGACTTCTCGACACGTAAAGCGAAACTCTCGCTGTCTGACTTGGAGAAACTGACTGGCTTATCCCGGCCAAAGGTTATTGATGGCCTGAAACTCCTTACGGTGCTTCTGATTATCAAAGTAGACAAGACAAGCCACGTCCACGAGTACGAATTGACGGAGGCACCTCAGGATGCCAATTGGGCAAAGGTTCCATACGAGCGAATTCGTAAGCATTTGTCAGAGATCCCTAATCGGGGAGTCATTCCGCTCACAGCTTTAAAAATCTATCTGTTGCTGGTTTCAATTCGTCCAAATGTCAGTGATTCAGTACCTGTCGGGTATGACACTTTGGTGGAGTACTTAGGGGTTCAACGTTCTCAGATCCGCTCTGCACTCGACATCCTTTACAGCCATACGTTGATTCGCATTACGCTAAGTGATGAATCAAAAGAACGGCACAACGTCTACACGATTTCGGGTCTTTGAACAGGAAATGGCGCGGATCTGTCGCTCAGCTGTACCCCAAGCCCCGTCCTAAAAAAAACGGGGCCGAGGACGTAGAAGGACGCCCTTTTCGCGTCCCGCGAACCGAAGGAATGATGATGCTGACTAATTTTAAAAAAAGCCGGGATGCTCTGAATCGTATGGACGGTCAATCTCAGGAAGAAATGCACAGCGCTCTACGTGATTGGATGAGTACCGCCCATGAACAGCGTGAACTCTTGTGGCGCTTCGCGCACCTGGAAGAAGTGCTGACAATTGAAGACATTCCAAGGGTGCAGAATGCAAATCTGATCCTGCGCCAGATCCACGACCATGTAGTGGAGCTGCAAAAATTCTTCAGCCGGACGCCTGCGATCAATGTGTTGCAAGGGGCAGTGAAGTCGCTCGACTCGGAAATCGCGGATGCCGAGCGGTTTACCTGTCAGATCATGAAGTTCGTGCCGGAAGTAATGGGTTTGACCGTTGGTAAAGCTTTCTAAGGGAAAAACTTTACCCCTAACCGGAAAGATTTTTCCGGCTGGAAATAGCCCCGAGCCGAGAGCGCCACCAAGTGCCGGCACCGCCAACGGGAGTGATCCACGATGTTTGTTCAGGGATCGCTGGAAATCGAGGACGGTCAATTGAAGAACGAGCCGGATGTATCTCAGGTGGTGGCTAAAGCCCTGGAGGCGAGATTGGCGCGTGGACTGTTGGTGGTGGGCAAGGTGCAGAGAAAATCGGTGGAGCTGAAGGCTCTAAATGTCGTACCGATTTATGACGCGCCGCAACATCCCGGCGACCCGCGGTAACCGAATGCGGTTTAATGCCCGGCGGGCGAGCTAAGTGAGAGTGCCCTTACATCGACTTGATCGAGACCACTTCCACAAACCTAAATTTTTTTCTGGCCGTTTTAGTAGCTTCTTGTTCTGCAACTAGGGAGCTCAGCGTATCGGCCTCATGTACCAACTCATGCATCTCGCCTTCAAATTCATTTCCCACACGGAGCGTGACTCTCAACCTAGGTGTGAAGCCTCTTGAGACTGTCTTTTTCTTCGCTGCCTTCACCGGTTGCACGATCACAATATCCGGAACTGTGTCCTGCACGTCTGAGTTAATTGCCGGCGCAGAGGGCTCAGAATCACCGAATAGCGCCCGGCGCATCTCATCTTCCATCAATTCTGTATTCATACTGTTTCTCAGAAGGGTGTTATCTATAACCTGATCGATTCTATCAGGATGGCCGGACTCTGTTGTAAAACGTCGCCGGGGGTGAGACCTCAAGTGGTACAGGCCTGCGAGCGTCAGCGTCTGTTCATCTGCCGCCTATCATGGCGGACAGCTATCGGCCAAAAGCTGCCTCTCATTTCGGCAGCAATCGGCAGGTGAAGACTGCATCTTATGACTGAATATTGGTGCAATTAGAGGGGTTATTTCTTCATTGAGAGCCG
>Ga0065714_10065252_pt1 | contig 11462 bp, 10 predicted proteins | sample MisRhiReplicate2_FD_59101 | JGI IMG/M metagenome (GOLD analysis project Ga0065714, IMG submission 59101) | Miscanthus rhizosphere microbial communities from Kellogg Biological Station, MSU, sample Rhizosphere Soil Replicate 2: eDNA_1 v2... | ecosystem: Host-associated > Plants > Roots >... | reverse complement strand
TGCAACATCGGCGTGTAGACCGCACCGGTCTTGGTCATGCGCAGTTGCTTGTCGGTATTGCCCTGGCTGGCCTCGGCGAAACGCCGTTCTTCGTAGCTTTCGCCACCGAAGCTGCGCACCACGCGATACCCCTGGATGGTTTCGGACGCCACATGGGTCACGTCGCCCATGGCCACCTGGATCTTCTTGCTCTGCTTGCGGAATTTCTTGCTGGTATTACCCACCATGAGCGCAATCAGCGGAAGGATGGCCAGCATCACGATGGTCAGTTTCCAGTTCATCCACAGCAGGTAGGCAAACAGGAAGACCACGGTCAGGCCTTCGCGGATCACCACCTTGATAGCATCGGTAGCGGCACCGGTCACCATGGTCACGTTGAACGTGATGCGCGAGATCAGATGCCCGGAATTATGGGTATCGAAATAGCGGTTTGGCAGAACCAGCAATTTGTTGAACAACTCGACCCGCAGGTCGTGCACCAGCCCCAGCGAAACCTTCGCCAGGTAATAGTTGCCGAGGAAAGAGCCCAGGCCTTGCCACGCCGCGATCAGGATGATCAGCAATGGCACGGCCATCAACAGCTGCAAGTCCTTCAGATACGGGACGTCGGGGAAGAGCACCGCTTCAGGATTGCTCAGGCCATCGACGAAATACTTGAGAATCCCCGCCAGCATCGGCTGTGTGGAGGCAAAAATCACGAAGCCTACGATACTCAGCAAGAAAAGGCCGAGATAAGGTTTTACATACCCCAGCAGCCGAAAATAGATTTTCAGGCTGGAGTCCTGTCCCGCTTTGGGCGGTGCGTCACTCATCGTAGAGCTCACTGGTTAGGAAGAACGCGAAATTTTATCACAAGCGTCGGGATTGGCCCGAGCCCATACCAAAACACTGGCCAGGCCAATGGGTAACCAACTGATGAACCATTCGGCCCTCGGTGTACCGTTCAGGCTGGCGGCATCGAATTGCATCGCCAGGGTAGAGAACAACCAGATGCCGATGATTCCCTTGGCATAGAGCGTTTCCCGAACCTTCCAGGCCTCGCGCAGAACTGCGATCCAGGTCGCCGCCCACAACAATAAACCTGGCAGGCCCAATTCGATGGCCACGTGGGTGAACAGGTTATGGGCGTGGTCAAAAGACTGCCCATCGGCGAACACCCTGTAGTTACTACCGAGGCCCAGGCCCCGCCATGGATGTTCAGCGATCATTTGCAAACTGGCCATCATGATCTGCGGGCGATAGGAAACACCGCGCGACAGGACCAGGGATTCGAAAAGCCAGAACGCCAGCATCGCGATGATCAGTGCGAGCGCCGCGACGAGACGACTGCGTCGGTCACGGCACCAGATCGGCATGGCCAGTATCGTGAGAAACAGTGCCAGGGCCGCGCCGCGACTCTGGCTGAGCAGGACAAATATCCCCAGAACGCCCAATGCAAGGGCACAGACTACCTGCATCAAGCCCGTACGCGGTGTCCAGAGTACCAGCCACACGGCTGCCAGCCCGATGACGTAGCCGCCCAGGATCGGATGGGACAATTCGCCCAGCCCTTCCACGCGTGAAACCCAGACGTTGCCATGCATTCCATAAAATTTGACGATCGCCACCAGCGCCGTGACAGCCAGCCCTATACCTCCCCATTGCATGACGCGGATCACGCGCTCGGGTCGGGCATTGGCGAAAACCGGAAAGAACAACAGGAACACCACGATGTACAGCACGCGCTTGGCTGCGCGATCAGGATCAGGCGTGTTCGACCATGAAAGACTGAGCAGTGACCAGATCACCAGCCCCAGCAACGGCAGGTAGATCCAGCGCTGGTCATGGAACAATTCCCGAAGCCGGACCCGTGCGGACCAGCAGAGCATGATTGCAGGCAACCAGAGAAACACCACCAAGCCTTGCTGATAGAGCTTGTTGGTAGGCGCAATGGCGATGGCCAACAAAAACCACAAAAGACCTACTGTCATCCATGCTTGCGCCCAACGAGTTTCTTGCATCAAATTGCTCCTGTAAGCGTTCGCTCACCCAACCCGACATGGTTAAAGCTGAATTTTTTCGGCATCATTGCCCGCCACGGCGCCCCGTTCTTCCAACAAGGCTTTCTACGATGCAATGTTCCCGGCTCCCTCAAGCCGCCCTAAATCAAATGATTGACGGTGCCAAAGTACTGGAGGCCGACAGTTACGGGCCAAAAGTCTACCTGTTGCAAGATGGGAATATCCTCAAACTGTTTCGTCGCAAGCGTATTTTCTCATCCGCCTTGTTTCGGCCCTATTCGAAACGCTTCATCGACAATGCAGTCGAGCTGCAAAAACTCGGTGTACCGACCTTGCAGGTTCTGCAGTATTACCGACTGCAGGCGCCCGGCATGACAGCCGTGCTGTACCAGCCACTACCAGGCGAGACCCTGCGCCAGATCGCTAACAAGGAAGGCTTCAACTGGCCACAAGCCTTGCCCGAACTGGCCGGACTGATACGCCGCCTTCATCAATCGGGGATCTACTTCCGGTCGCTGCATCTGGGCAACATCGTGATCACGCCCGACAATCAAATGGGCCTGATTGATGTGGCTGACATGCGCTTCCTGCGAGCACCCTTGCCTCGGCATCTGATCAAACGCAACCTGCAGCACTTCGCACGCTATATTGCGCGCGAGAACCTGAACGACACCTTTCCGATGCAAGCATTGGAGCAGGCAGTGCTGCCCTCATGAGAGTAGCGCACGGGCGGTCTGGCTGAAGCTCAGCCAGGCTTGATCCGGCCCTAACGCCTGGAATTGATCAGCAGCGACCGCTTCGGCAGAGACGCTGAACGCGCGCAGGATCGCGTCGCGCCAGGCGTTCACCTCATCGACCGGAGCGTACCGGCCGCTATCGGCCAACTGCTCACGAAATACCGCCAGATCACTGGACAGCACCGGAATGCCGGCCATGACAGCTTCCTGCATAATGAGCCCCAGACCTTCCTCCCGCGATGGGATTGCAACCCAGTCGAACGCACGATAAAGACGCGCTGCGTCATCGAGATGGCCCGGCAGCAAGACTTGCTCGCGCAGCCCCAACTCATCGATACGTGCTTCCAGCACGGCACGAGTGCTTCCCTCCCCGATGATGACCAGCCTCAGGTCAGCACGCTCCTGCAATGCCGCCGCAAAAGCATCGAGCAGGCAATTGAAGCCCTTTTCGGAAACCAGGCGTCCCACGGCCCCCAATACTGGCCCACCGTTAGCAGACAGGCCCAACCGCATCAGCGCCTCCTCCCGAGAAAGCAAAGCACGCCGGAAGGCGGTAGGCTCAAAGGCACTGCGCAATGTCACGACCGGTACCTGCAAGTCACGACTCAGCGAGGTTGCGAGGGTGTTCGACACGGCGGCCAAGGCCAGTTGTGAAGACGGGAGCTGCTGGAAGAGCGCGCGATCACCCGCATGCAGTCGGGTCGATCCATGAAAAATGACCACGACGCGGATATGCGGCAACGCCTTGAGTATCGGCAACAGCGTGCGCGCTACTCCCAACCCGTCAAGCAACAGCAGACGCGCGTCGCTCTCCTGGAGGGCACGGTGAAACCGGGCTCGCATCCAGGGCTTGGTCAATCGCCAGAAATGCCGCCCTTTCAAACGAGCAGAAGACAGCCCCCATTCGCGGATCTCACCAACGTTCACTCCACATTCGGAGGCGCCCCCCTGAAGCAACCAGGTTTTCACCGGAGCTGATGGCAAGGCCTGCGACAGTATCTGCTGATGCACCTTGTGGATCGAAGCAAACGGAGCACCGCCGGCCCACATCACGTTGAGAATACTCATAGGGCAAGCAGCCAATACAGAAGGTTATGGGGATAAGCTGCGGTGTAGCTACTTGATGGACCAACCAATGCAGACTCCCAACAACAAAAACAATACGAACTTGACCTGTTCGCGCCGGCTGCGACGCGCCTTGCGCTGTCGCTCGACAGGCGTTTGCACGTGCAGGCCAAACCCGGTGTGCATGACTGCGTCCGCTTCAAGCGTGAGTGCAGTCAGATTCAACTGTGCGTATCGCTGTGACAGCGCTTTCTCGCCAGCGTGCCCCGAAAATGGTGCGCACAATCGATATTCCTTGACCCGGCGCAAGCCCGGGTTCAGCGAGAACCCCTGCCATTCCGGCTTGTCGGAGATCAATGGATAGCAAGCCACCCCACCGACGACTTCCTGTGGCCCCAGATGAATATAGGGACTGTGAACCCGCAAGTCATGAGTATAGCTACGCAACCACACTTGCAGGATTTCCGGGCGGAATTGGAGAATGGTCATGGAGTCTTCCACAAACCCCGGGCGATAGAATTCCCAGTCATCCTCGCAGTGGAAGATGTAGCTCGTGCTGACGTGTTCGTACGCCAGATCGATGGACGCCAGCTGACCCAGCTTTGGACGATTGACGAACACCGTGCAGTGATCCTTCCAGTGGGCTGGAATGACCGCATGAACCCCTTCGTCACCTGCATCCTCGGTAATGAACACTTCGCGGATGGGCGCCGTATTGAATCGATCGAAGCTCTCGAGTGTGGTCTTGAGCAGATCAAGGCGACCACAGCTTGTGACCACTAGCGTGATGTCACTCTCGGGGGAAAAATGCACGGTTGTCTCGACAAATTAGAAGTGGCCAGCAATATCAATGGCTGGCCAACGCTTGTCAAACACCCAAATTGAGTCGAATTCTTTCCAACAGACTCAAAGGCGCTCTAGGACGCAGTGCAGGCTCAAGTTCTTCGACGATACGCTGGCCGATGCGTGCAAAGCTGAATTGGCTGACCGCCAGCTCCCGACCATTGTGAGCGATGCGCTGCGCCAGTTGCGGGTCGCTGCGTAATCTGGCCAGCTTCTCCTGGAGCTGTGCGATGTCCTGGTAGAACACCACGTTGTGCATATCCTGCAAACCCAGCGCCTGGTTTTCCGCCGCGCCCTGGTCATAGGCCAGCAATACACAGCCGCAAGCCATGGCCTCGAAATTCTTGATCATGAACTCGCCCATGCCGACGTCGGCACTGACGAAAAAGCGAATGCGGTTGAGCGTATCGCGGTACTCCTCGCCGGATTTGGTGCGAGTCACAACCAGGGGCTCGACGCGACCCAGCTCATCGAGCAGGGCCTTTCGACCGCTGTAGGCAACACTGTTGGTACTGCCGACGAACGCCAGCTCGATATCGCGCTCGCGCCCCTGATCCGCAAGCTGCGTCTGGTCGTAGCCCTTGGGCACGAACACCGCATCGAAACCCTCTGCACGCAGGCGTTCGGTGACAACGAAGCCGGAACTGATGACTCGCGCCCACGGCAGGCGACGGTAGTGCGCGCTGAACTTGCCGGTGTACTTGCAAGGAATGTAGTTCTGGTAGGCATCGTGTTCGAGAATGACCAGGTTGGGAATCGTACGGATAAATCCGACCTGGCGGATTTCCTGCTTGAACCGCAGGAAAAACACGATCCGGTCGTACCGGGACACATCGACTTCACGCCGGAAATAACTGCGCAGGTTGCGCTGTTCCTCGCTGCTCAACCAGCGCAAGTCGCACTCGCAATGAGCCGCCACGCCATCGTACAGGCGGTCCAGAATGGCCCGCTGATCTTTCTGCACCAGAAATAGAACTTTCATCGTCTTCCTTGCCACAACAGGCAAATGGAACAACGCCTGAATCCGAACTTGCCCTCAGACAGTCGAGCTTCAGGCCCATGACACCTTACAAGCGCCAGAACAGTTCCTGACGCCGCACAGCCTTGCGAAAAAATTCATTTTCGCCGTATCTCGAGCCGGCCCGCCCCGCCAGCAGCCGCTGTAACCCACGCCGCAGGCGACGCTTGAAGGGAGCCGGTGGTTGCAGGTCGTGCATCATTGCCAATGCCATGGCCTTGTCACGCTGCTGCGCCAGGGAAAGCTGGAGGCAGTAGGGATGCATCTGCTGGCCGAGATCGAACACGGGAGGAAGGCCAATACCGGCACCGGAATCGCCCATGGGCCAGCGATCGTTGTCGTGCAGGTGATTGGCGTACCCCAACAGCGTCGGTTGCCAATCAAGACCCTTGAGCGCTTCGAGCACCGCGGCCTGCGCGCAAATGTGATCGGGATGGGGATCGAGGGTCGGGTGCGGCAACACGATCACCTCAGGTCGAGCCCGCAGCAGCAGGGCTTGCAGATCCGCCAGCAGGTTGTTCCAGGTGGGCGCGCCGTCGACATCGCCCGGCAGGCCAAACGGATTCAACTGGCGAAACAACCGGGTGTCATTCAAATCCGCTTCCCGCGAGCCAATCGGTTTGGCGGGCGACGCCTGCATGGTCGCCAGTTGCAGGCAGAAATAGCCCAACTGCACGCAATGGGCTTGCGGTACGCCGGCCCAGCGCGGCACGGCAATGCTGTCCCAGGCGCGCAAACGGCCTTTCAGTCGCGACGCCTCGACCTTGTTCATGCCCATGCGCTGATAATGTTCGGCTTCGATTTCACCGGCGGTGAGCGTAACGATCCAGGCCTCGTCCGCCTGGCTGTACAAGCCGTAGGCCGCCAGCTCGGCATCATCGGCATGCGGGGCGATGACCATCACCCGTTGACGGCGAAAGTCCGGGTGCTCGAAGGCCCACAAGACAGGCTCGCCCAGCAGCCGGCAGAAACGCCCGCGCAGACGCAATTCACCGCGTGACAGCACCTGGGCCTGGCCACTGAGGTTGAGATAACGCAGGCCGTTCACACCCCGCTCGAAGGTCTGCCGGTCCGGGTTGTCGCCACCCGCCAATTCGACCACAGGATCGAAGAAGCGCCCCAGCCACGTGCTTTTTACCTTCAAGGCCAACACAAGCGTCGCGTCGTCGACCAGCATGACACCCTCGTCCAGGCGCAGATGCTCCCCGCTCAGGTGTACCTTGGGCTGCGGGGTATAGGGTGCAAAGGTGTACTGGTAGTCGTCCTTCGGCGAATAGAACAGGTGATCGGCAAACCAGGCTTCGTGGACCACCCAGCCCACCACCGCCAACACCAGCGGCAACCACCACGCCACCAGGATGCCGCAGAGGATCAACAGCACCAGTGCGACCAACAGACCGATGCGTTTGTTGCGCCGATGGCGCTTGAGCAATTGCTGTTTGCGGTTCATGGCTTGACTCATACGGTGTAGACCGGCACAGGATTGCACCAGCGGTCCTTGTATTCCCGGTCGGCACGACCAAAGGAAAAACGCAAAGGCTTGTCCTGTGCCCTGGCGTGCTCCCAGGCGCTTTGGGTGTTGAGAAAACTCAGCACGCTACCGGGGCTGAACTCGCGAGTTTCGGGGTCGACACCGCCATTGATGTATTCGACGCTGATCCATTGCGGCGTCTCGACGCGGTACACCAGTTGAATGGCAATAGGTGCATCATTGAGGAAAATCACCGAGCCGATCAGCAACTCGCGCAACAACTCGATGACTTCGGCCATGCGCTCGGCACCGGTCGCCGCAAAGCCCCAGCGGCGCCGGAACAAATCGCAATAGATAGCCCCCAGCTCCTGGCTGGAAAACTCGGAAACCGGTCGCACTACGCCACCCGCCTCTTCCAGCAACCTGAGTTCGCGGCGCTGGTTATAGCGAAACTTTTTCGACAACTCTTCGGGCGTGCGGGCCATGGCCAGTTGTTCGGCCTGCAGCCTGATACCGGTGAAACGGTTTTCATTGAGCGCCGACAAGTAACGCCCGCGATGACGCAGAGGTGCCCGGGCATCGGCTGCAGCCGGCAGGATGATCTCGGCGTTGCCAAGGTCGAACAAGCCCTTCTTGCCATTACGCTTGAGCACGTCCTTGGACAAGGCGAGGTCTCGCCCCCAGGTCGGGATCGCGGCCTTGATTTCGCCGCCCTGCTCCCAGGCCAGGTATCGCACGGGAATGCCGGCCAGCTGCGCCAGGCGCTCGACTACCAGCGGGTGAGTGGCGACACTGCCGCCATAACGCTGCCAGGTCTCGGCATAGGTCTGGGCATCGGATAGCGACCAGCCACGTTCGCGCCAGCCTTGAAATCGGTTGAGCATCAGCCCCTCTGTGCCAGTTCGGTTACGTGCGGCAAGTGCCAGAAAGCCTCGCGCACTGCGCGGTCGGAGAAGCGTTCACGCAGGCGTTCGAGCATCAGCTCGGCGCACTGGCGACGTTGTTGCTCGTCCATGGCGGCCAGGTGTTGCAGGCCTTGCGCAAGGTGCTCGGCATCGCCCAGCGGGAACAGGATGCCCACGCCTTCGACCACTTCCTTCGCTCCACCACACGCCGTGGCAAGCAACGGCACGCCCGCCGCCATGGCTTCGAGCAGCACCATGCCGAATGGTTCATGATCGGAACTGAGGGCGAACACATCAAAAGCGCTGAAATATCGCCGGGCCTCAGGGACCTGGCCGAGGAACAGCACCCGGTTGCCAATCCCCAATTCGCGAGCCTGGGCCTTGAGATCCTGCTCCAGACGACCGCTACCGAGAATCACCAGCTGGCTGTTGGCCGGCAAACCGGGCAGCGCCATGGCAAAACCCTCCAGCAACGTGGCTTGGTCTTTATCCGGATGCAGGCGACCGACGTTGCCGACGATCCAGGCATCCGTCGCCAGGCCCAGGGTCTCCCGTGCCTCGCGAGCCGACACCTGGCTAGCCTGCAAAGCCGGTACATCAATCCGGTTGTACAGGGTCTGGATCCTCGCCGCCGGCCACTTCGGCAGGCATTGGCGCATGTCATCGCGCACGGCATCGGACACCCCGAGCAGGCTCAGGCGCTTGCGGAAAACATGCGCGAAGAGTTTGCGCGTCCCGCGTTTGTAGTCGTCAAACGCGTGGTGCACGCCAATCACCGGCAACGAGGTGCCGAGCAAGGCGATGTAGATCGGCTTGAAGCGATGGGCGATGCAGAAACTGAAATTGCGCGAAGCGGCGATCTTGCGCAGATCGCCGATGGCGCCCAGCTTCAGGCCACGAATGGCCTTGGAGCTGTACTCCATGAACAACACTTCATCGCTGGCGCAACCGGCGGCGACCTCGGCATCGGCGACCCCGGTCAGGAACACCGTGGTCACCCGGTAACCGGTCCCCGCGAACAGGCTGGCGTACTGCCGCGCGCAGTCCAGGAACGGCCCGTCATAGCCGTGACAGAACTGCAGCACATGGCGTTCAGCCGAGCGTGTCATAGGTGTCCGCGCCCTCTTTGACCACCAGGATGTCTTCCATGATCAGATACTGTAGATCGGAACCGAAGAACATGTTCAGGGCGTCGGTCGGCGAGCAGATCATCGGCTCGCCACGACGGTTGAGCGAGGTGTTCAACGACACACCGTTGCCGGTAAGCACCTCCAGCGCCTTCATCATGTCGTAGTAGCGCGGGTTGTATTCGCGCTTGAGTACCTGGGCGCGAGAGGTGCCGTCTTCGTGGACGACTTCCGGCACGCGGGTTTTCCACTCTTCCGCCACTTCGAAGGTGAAGGTCATGAACGGAGCCGGGTGATCGATCTTGATCATCTGTGGCGCCACGGTGTCGAGCATCGACGGGCAGAAAGGCCTCCAGCGCTCGCGGAACTTGATCTGGTGGTTGATGCGATCGGCCACGCCGGCCACGCTCGGGCATCCGATGATCGAGCGACCACCCAGTGCGCGTGGACCGAACTCCATGCGGCCCTGGAACCAGGCCACCGGGTTGCCGTCGACCATGATCCTGGCGATCTGCTCAGGCATGTTGTCGAGCTTGCGCCACGTTGGCTTGTTCTCGTGACGGGCACAGGCCGCGATCACGTCTTCGTTGCTGTACGACGGCCCGAGGTAGACGTGCTCCATCTTCTCGACCGGTACGCCACGGGCATGGGACACATAGGCTGCCGCGCCCACCGCGGTACCGGCGTCGCCGGATGCAGGCTGGACGAACAGTTCCTTGACGTCGTCGCGGGCGATGATTTTCTGGTTCAGCTTGACGTTCAACGCACAGCCACCGGCGTAGGCCAGTTTGCCGGTTTCCTTGAGCACGTCGCCCAGGTAGTGGTCGATCATCTGCAGCGCAATTTTTTCGAACAGCGCCTGGATGCTCGCGGCGTAGTGGATGTACGGTTCGTCGGCGATGTCGCCTTCGCGCTTGGGACCCAGCCACTCGATCAGTTTCGGCGAGAAGTAGTAACCCTTGCCCTTCTCTTTGTAACGACGCAGGCCGATGACGTTGGCGTAGTCGGTGTTGATGACCAACTCGCCGTTTTCGAACGAAGCCAGGCGCGAGAAATCGTATTTGCTGGCGTCGCCGTACGGCGCCATGCCCATGACCTTGAACTCACCGTCGAGCATGTCGAAACCGAGGAACTCGGTGATCGCACCGTACAGGCCGCCGAGGGAGTCCGGATCGAAGAATTCCTTGATCTTGTGGATCTTGCCGTTTTCGCCATAACCGAAGAAGGTCGTGGCGTACTCGCCCTTGCCGTCGATCCCGAGGATCGCGGTTTTCTCTTTGAAACCGGAGCAGTGGTAGGCACTGGAGGCGTGGGCCAGGTGGTGTTCGACCGGCTCGATCTTGATCTTCTTCGGATCGAAGCCCAGTTGCTCGAGGCACCAGACGATCTTGTTGCGATAGCGCTTGTAGCGACGGTTGCCCATCAGGATCGCGTCGAGTGCACGGTCCGGTGCGTACCAGTAACGCTTGGCATACTGCCAGCGGGCCTTGCCGAACAGGCTGATCGGCGCGAACGGAATCGCTACCACGTCAACGTCGGAAGGCTTGATGCCGGCCTGCTCCAGGCAGAATTTCGCCGATTCGTAGGGCATGCGGTTCTTTGCATGTTTATCGCGTACGAAGCGCTCTTCTTCCGCCGCCGCGACCAGCTTGCCGTCGATATACAAGGCTGCGGAAGGATCATGGCTAAGGGCGCCGGACAGGCCAAGAATCGTCAATGCCACAGGGGTCTAGCCTCTTTAGTCTGCGTGCAGGCGCAATGCGCCTCAAAAATTAATGTGCCCTCGCAACGGGCGAGAGACAGCTAAAGGGCGGGATTATAGCTTAAAGATGCCGGGAATGACCCTACGGTTATCAGCCTCGGGCAGGCCGCCAGTAAATACGGATGTTGCCATCCGTACCCTGCCTGTAAAGGGTGTAGGGCAAGACAACGGTATCCAGCGTGCCAGACAGCGCCAGGTCGAACAAAACCAGTGGAACGAGGATACCCGTTGGATCGGGAGGCGCATTCAATACGCAAAAATCGTAGGCCAGGCCGCTGTAGACCCGCGGGATGGACTGACAGTAGGTTTTGTGACGCCGAAGCGCCTGGGCCGCGTCGGCATCATCCTGCAAGACCGTTACGGCGGTCCCGCACCCCGTCAAAGCCAATGAAATGACACCTGATGCGACTGCCGTCTTGATCATCTGAGTTTGCCCTCCGTGAACGTCAGGCAAATTAGCATCGTGGTCATTCGGGCCACAGTTCATGGCTTCCCAAGATCGTGTAGGACCGTTCACAAGAACTTGTCCCCCTA
>Ga0065714_10065251_pt1 | contig 11463 bp, 11 predicted proteins | sample MisRhiReplicate2_FD_59101 | JGI IMG/M metagenome (GOLD analysis project Ga0065714, IMG submission 59101) | Miscanthus rhizosphere microbial communities from Kellogg Biological Station, MSU, sample Rhizosphere Soil Replicate 2: eDNA_1 v2... | ecosystem: Host-associated > Plants > Roots >... | reverse complement strand
TTTTATAATGCTGGCAATGCAGCTGCTGGTACTCGTGTGCGTAAAGCAATGCAAGATCTTAAAGTTTTAGCACAAGAAATCCGTGCAGAAGTGACCGACAAGAAAAACTCTGGAAAATAATATTTCGCGAGTATGAAACAAAAAGGGTTCTGGTATGCCAGGCCCCTTTTTGCGTTTATAATGTTTCGCATCACAATTTCTAACGTCCATCTCAATCTACACATCGTCTTCCTGAACTTGTTTCAGGATCTTAACTAGCTAACTCCAAACACAAATATTGACTTTCCCCTCTATGCTGCGGCATCTATCTTAAGTCTATGACCTGGTCCCAAAAAGATAAAGCTCCCCATCGCGGAGAGCCTCTATCCAACTAACAAAACATATTTTTTAATGGGCGATAAGCCGTAACTTACATTTATCCTTTTTTAACCAATTTATATTCGATAACCGGTTTACCACGTGTTCCTGCATCGCCAGCACCCATAGAGATGAATTTTAATTTATACACGTTTCCGGCAGCATCTTTAATTAAATAAAAAACCTTTGTATTAACACCGGTAGCAGGTTGTGTACTTCTCCATCCTGAACCAATTGCATCTCTATTTGTTAAAAACGTTTCTCCAGGGATGTTAGAGTCAGAAAATGACGCATAAGTTTTTGTATCTGTAATGGTGACAACTGCAGCAGACGTGCCACCCAAACTATTAATGAAAACCAAATCAGAAAAATTATATGGAACTAAAACACCTGAAAAAGTAGTCTGGTAAACAGAATAAGTCCATTCCAAATCCCAATTTGCTTTTTCTGGCTGTGCATTAACAATCGCTCCATTTGTAAGTGACACAAACTTGAAATTAAAATTTCCGTCTTTTGGGATATCAATAGTTGTAAAATTTGTAGTTTCTTTGATTTTACCATACTGTAAAGTATAACCACCAGATGCATTTCTGGTTACTTTAAGCTTGATCCAAGATCTTGCTGCAATACCACCACCAGTACCACGATTTAAAATAATAATTTTGTTATCAGCGGCTGTAGCAGAAACTGCAGGAATTACGGTGCTTGAAAGATTACCGTTTATGGCGTCAAAATAAGCAAAATCAGTATTCGCAGGACTAGCCTGACTAACAGCTAATGTTAAACCCAAAGTATCAGCCTCACCTACAGTAGCAAGACTTGCATTTGTGGCAGTAATTACTTTTGCGCCCGCGCCTGTCGTATTGTTAAGAATAACCCTAAAATCAGATCCACTATAAAAACCTAGATCCCAAGATGATCTAGCTACTGAAGTTTGCTTATCTGCACTAAAATCTACATAAACACTATTTCCTGCAGCGCTTCCGGCTTCAGCAGCAATTAATCCATTTAGGGTTAGCGTACTTCCATCAGATGCTGGTACAACTACAATGGGTTCTTCTGTATTCTTTTTACAGGCTGTAAAGGTTACTGCTAAAAAAACGATAGCAATAATTGTGTTAAATTTATTCATGTTTATAATTGTTTATTAAAGTTTATTCCAGTTATAATTTAATCCTATCACATAAGATCTTCCGTAACTATAGGGTATTGTAGTACCACCTAAACTGTGTGCACCACCTGCTGCCGTTGAACTGTTGGTTAATTGGGTAACATTAAACAGGTTTTTTATACCGGCATTAATGGTTAATGATTTAAAAAGATTTTTGTTCAGCATTAAATCTGCCGTATTAAAATCACCAACCTTTACCAGTGTTGCTGTGTTATTGGAGGCAAGCTGGTAACCTGGTAGGCTGCCTGTGTATTTGTAAAAAAGATTTATACTTCCATTTATTTCTGGAAAAGTATAAGTGATATTTGAGTTTATTTCTGTTGCCCATGCAAATTGAGGCACATCAATACTATTGTTTTCATTTAAATCGTTGTACCTACCTATGTAAGCGATGCCAAGTGTTGCCTGGAGGTTTTTGTAAATAAAAGTGTTCTCTAAAGTACCCCCCGTAGTTTTATATTTGGATACATTAATCAATGTGGTTACCGCCTGATTGTTGGGAGAGAAACCGAATTCAATTCGGTTTTTAAACAGATTATAAAAACCCGTCAAAGTAGAACGGAACTGGAGATTATTTTGTTTTATATCTGTCCATACCAAAGAACCGTTAAAGCTGTTCGATTCTTCCGCCTTTAAATCTGGGTTTCCCAAAATATTATGACTGGCATCTACAAAATCGTAGTACAATTCTCTAAGCGCCGGAGAGCGGAAACCTCTGGCATAAGCCAGGCGAAGGTCTAAATCTTGAGTTAAAATAAACTTCGTATTTAACGATGGAATAACAGGAGGTGCATCATAAATGGAATTTTTGATAAACCTTAATCCTGGTCTAATGTTTATTCTGTTGGTCAACTTAATCTCTGAAGAAACAAAAACAGCATAATCACTAATAACCGGCGAGCCGTTAATTCTTTGCCCACTGGCCGCATCTCTGTTGTATTCAATACCGGGCTGAAAAGAAACTGAACTGTTGAAATAATAAATTGCTGTAGCCCCAAAAATGGTAGCATTAAATTTCGCGATGTCTTGCTCACCAGCACCACCAGAGAATTCTTCTGTATTATTTGTGAAATCATGAATAACCGTTTTCGTGGCGCGATTGAGCTTGGTAAAGCCTGCAATAGCAGATAATTGCAGCTTACTATTAATTTTATATTCCGATTGAAGCTGTTGGGTATATCTGTGTGTAGTATAGGTTTGTAGCAGGCCTTTATAAGTGTTCGGATTCAAGCCATAGCGAACATCAATATCCTCTTTTAATCCATCCAAGCGGTACCAGATACCAAAATTATTGTTACGATAGGCTATTTTGGTATTGCCTAAAAACTGCTCTTTAGGTTTCCATCGGTTGGTAACTGCATTTACTTCTGTTATTGTAGCGGTTTTGTCGGCTAAATTCCAACCGCCAAAATCGTTATGGGTAAAACCGGCTAGTATGCTCCAGTTACCATCCCTCCAATTGGCACCAATATGTTTTATATGGTTTCCTTTTCCTGATAAACTTTCGTATTCAGTGCCAGCTGTTTCCTCCTGAACTCGGGCAGAAAGACTTAATAAGGATTTCCCAGGATTTTTGGTTATAATATTAATTACTCCGGCCAGGGCGTCGGTACCATACACAACAGACATCGGGCCTTCTACAATTTCGATCCTTTCAATGGTATTAACGTCTATCTGATTTAAACTTTCGCGCGTATCAGATCGGTCTACCATCGGTACACCATCCAATAAAATTTTAATATTCCTGCCAGTTATCCCCATTAAAGAAACATCAGTTGTACCTAAAGTTAAATCGTTGCTAAAACGGAAACCGAGTTCGGTATTTAAAATCTGTTGTACATTGCCTGCAGCTCTTAACCTAATCCTTTCTGCACTTATTGTTTTTACGTTGTATACTGAATTTTTCAAAGTTTGCGGCCCGTATTGTCCCGTAATCACTACCTCTCTCAAATCATTTGCCTTTACTGTATCAGTTTTATGTTCTTGAGCCATAGTAACAAATCCACAAAGTGATAAAGCAACTGATAAATATATTTTCATTTATTTAGACTAATTATAAATAATTATGCAAATTTGTGGATATTCACTGAAAACAGATAACGTTAAACGGATAATTAATACCGCTAAACGGATTAAATAAATATGGAAGTTAAACTCTCAACCTATCCTGAAGGAGAAATTATTTATGAACATACCTACTCAGATAATTTTGATGGTACTAAAGATGTTGAAGAGATGGTAACAGAGTTAAAAACAGGTCATGTTAACTTATATATAAGACAGAAGTGGTTTAGCGGGATTCATATTTCTATTGTAGAAATTGGTCCGCAACAGAAAGGAAGTTTTTGCTTTGAATCTTCTCAACAGCATATTGGCTTTCTATTTTGTCTGAGTGGCATGATTAATTATTGCAATAACATACAACAACATAATTTTTTATCACTGGCTAAAAACGAGCAAGACTTTAATATAGGCAGGGTTAATTCGATTAAATTTAATGTAGCAGGGAAAACCAGGTATCTTTATATACAGCTCACTGAACAATATTTTAGCCAGGTAACAGGCGGAGAACCTGGTAATGATATCAAAACCACAATCCAAAAATCCATTAGCCCGGAGATTGGTTTGATACTGCAGCAAATTATTCAACCCAGACACGAAGGTAGGGTAAAACGTCTATTTCTGGAGGCGAGGATATTTGAATTGATTATTGCTTATTTTAATCAGAAATCAGAGAAACAAACAGGTATAATAAAAAAGGATGATATAGAAAAAATTCTGAAAGCCAAACGATTGGTAGAGTACGATTTACAAAATCCGAATTCGTTAATGGAATTGTCACGTAAGGTTGGTATTAATGATTATAAGCTTAAAAGAGGCTTTAAGGAACTAACCGGATATACTGTATTTGGCTATCTTTATAAGATCAGGATGGAAAAAGCCCATTATTTTTTATCGATGGAAAAGAAAACTGTAAATGAAGTTTCTTTTCTTGTAGGTTATAAAAATGCACAACACTTTATCACCGCCTTTAAAAAGAAGTATAATATTTTACCAGGAAGTTTAAACAAAAGCCAGTAATTCAGCGCAAACGTTTGTTTATTCTTTTAGCTCGTTTATAATCAGATCAGACTCTACAATGGTATTGTAATAAGCTTGGTTCTCAGAATTAGGACTATGAATAAGATCTAACAAGATATTGGCGGCTTTTTGTCCCTGCAAATATGGGTATTGCTCTACTGAAGCTACAGGTGAATTATCCAAGTAGCTGATAATAGGCAAATTTGCATAACTCACTATATCAAAATCATTAATTACATTTAACTTTTTAAAGTATCTGATCAGAAACAGTGCCACATAGTCATTAAAAGCAACGATAGCCGTCGGTTTTCTTTTATGGTTTAAAAACTGTTCGGCAGCGTCTATTGTACCTTGTTCGGTTAAATCGCAGTTTACGACTAAAGATGGATCGAATTTTAAGCGGTTAAAAGTAATTGCCTGCATATAACCACCCTTGCGTTCCTCACTCGCATATAAGCTATTTGGGCCATTAATCATTCCAATACTTCTGTGTCCCTTTTTCAAAAGATAGTTTACAGCTTTTACTGTTGCACTTTCCAGACTGCATGCAACATAATGTACGTTTTTTAATGGCGGTATCCGGTCAAAAAATACGACTGGTATATTAAATGAATTAAGTTTTTCGAAATGATCAAACTTAGACGTTTCTTTACTGATGGATACCAATAAACCATCTACCCGTTGATTTTTCATTTTTTCAACAAGCTTTACTTCCTGCTCGTAATGATCGTGTGATTGAGCAAAAATTACGGTATAATTTTTCTTAATAGCTTCATCTTCAATTGCAGAAATAGCGATGGAGAAAAAGTGTTCTGATAGCTCTGGTAAAATTACACCAATAGTATATGTTTTCCCTTTTTGAAAAAGAATTGCCGCATTATTAGGCTCATAGTTTAGCGACTTCGCTAGCTGCTTAATTTTCTCCCTGGTAACCGCTCCAATGCTCGGATGATCATGCAATCCCCTTGAAACACTGGATGGAGAAATGTTTAAGATTCTGGCTATTTCTTTGATGGTTGTTGGTTTCGACTGCATTCTGAGTGCTAAACTACATTAAATTTCCTCAATATGTAATAATACAAATTAATCAAACGTTTGCGCTGTTTTTTTTTCTCATTTCTTTCCGCTGTTATAAAAATATCAATACTTTCGGAAAAACTAATGGTGCTATTTTTTAAAAGTGAGTATGGAAATCCATAAATAGAACAAACGCGAGATTTCATCATAAATATAGATTGTCATTTAAGCCTATCGAAAAAACTTGAACATAACACCTTTTAAGGCGTTCTATATATCATAAATTCAATAAGAATTGTGCTAACCCTGACAAATTTTAGCAAAACCTGTTTTTATATACAATCTCCTTTAAACAAAAAAGACGAGAAGTGTTCGTACCACTCCTCGTCAAATTGGGTTATTTTCCTGCAAGCAGGTACAAAAAGTTATCTAAGCTATATGTTTAACCCTTCCCAAAGGTATAAAATTTAAGGATGTTATAAATAGGTTTGTGCTTATTCTAATTGTTTTAAGTTTTACAGCAACGCCTTAGCCAGTCGAGGTATTGCTATTCAAATCTCTAAGAAGTAATCTGCCGTGCGGACACAATTAATTATATATAATATCTTTCTGCCGCTCTATGCCGCGGTGGCATGGTAGTTTTTCACAGTTAATGTTGTTTCTTAGTGGTGTTCAAGAATGCTTCGCATTTTGGAGCGCCAAAGTACCCAAAGCGCTTCGTCAATTCAGCAATGAGCCTTTCGCACAATCCTATGCGCATCAAAAAAACAGCGGCACTTCGTTTAATCAGTTATGTTTGCCTCCTTTTTGGTCTGGTTGAGCCCTGCGGGGTTTGTGTTCAATATTTTTTAAAATTAAATCATCGTTATGAACACAAAACTACTGCGTTCCAGGTTTGTTAGTACCAATTTACCTGAACTGCAACTGTTTTTTTGATTTCCCTGGCTCTTGGGATTGACAGCGTCCTTGGTTAAAATCCCTGCTTTATTAAAAATTGGTTAGCAAAATGCCTAAACTATTCTTAAAAAAGATCTGTACAAACAGTAGTAAGAAGTAATCCATACGTCATATATAGCTTTGAGCCGATTTTTTTAAAAGCATATTCCTACTTTGGTTTTTTATTTTAATCAAAATGATCGCACTATATATTATATTGGTTTTGCTCATTGCATTTTTAGTCATTACCAATCTTCCGGTTTTTGGGCGTTTGCCAAAGGGATTACGGTTAGATAAAATCCGCCACTTAACTAATTATCGTGATGGTGCCTTACAAAACCAGTCGTTAACGCTGATGCAGCCTGAGGGGGTTAGCTTTTTTAAGGTTTTAAGCGCATTCCTTTTCGAAAAACATCCAAATAAGGCTCCAGATAAAGCGCTTCCATATGTTTCACCCGACTTAAACGGTACTCCTAAAAGCGAAGCACCCGAAATTATTTGGTTTGGGCATTCATCTTACTTGATCAAAATAGCTGGCTTAAGAATTCTGGTTGATCCTATATTTAGCAAAACTCCCTCTCCATTTTCATTTATCGGGAGTAAGGCTTTTTTGAACACCGATGTAATAAAAGCAGAGGAATTTAAAAATATCGATATCCTGATCATCACACACGATCATTATGATCACCTTGATTATAATAGTGTTTTAAAAATTTCGCCACAAGTTAAAAGCATCGTTACTTCGCTGGGAGTAGGGGCACACCTGGAGCGATGGGGGATTAAGAAAGAAAATATAAATGAACTGAGCTGGAACGAATCAATAACATTGTTTAACAACCTGAAATTAACAGCTGTTCCCGCGAGACATTTTACCGGAAGAAAGTTTAAAAGGAATCAAACGCTTTGGTCGGCCTTTGTACTAAAAACTACAAACTACCAATTATTTTTGGGCGGCGATTCTGGCTATGATACACACTTTACCAAAATAGGTGAGGAGTTTGGTCCCTTTGATTTAGCCTTGCTCGAGTGTGGACAATACAATACCTACTGGCCATACATTCATATGTTTCCAGAAGAAACTGCGCAGGCAGCAATCGATTTAAAAGCAAAAGTTTTAATGCCAGTGCATTGGGGTAAATATAGCTTAGCCATGCATCCCTGGAACGAACCTGTTAAAAGAGTTGTTTTAGCTGCAGCAGCGAAGCAGCTTCCCTTAGTTACTCCAAGATTGGGCGAAACCGTAATTTTAAACGAGTATTTACCAACGGAAAATTGGTGGATAACAGAATAAAAATTAAACAATAACTATACTATTGTGTTTAATTCTAAAATCAAATACAATTATGAAAACTGATCTTGTTGAAATTTTTCAGACCATTAGAGCCGGAATACAGCCTTATGCCACCCGCGGATATACGGTACACGAAAATTCAGAAAGCGGGTATGATCTCTATAGTGAAAAAAATATTACATTAAACGGCCAAAAAGTGACCGAACGCTTTTTTACAGGTGTTTATATTGACGGTGATGTTGTAGAAGTTAAAATCAATACAGATGAGTTTTCTGCAGATAATCATAATTTATGCGATTTTGGTGAAAATAAAGCGGGTTTTAAAATTTCGAGTCTTGATGATGCCAAATTAAAAGAGGTAGAAACTTTAGTTGAGATTATCCATACGAACTTTAAAGAAAAAGAATGGATTTAACAATCTGATGGTTAAATTTGCAGCAGATAATTTTTCTGAATAAATTCTGCTGATTGAATAATTTAATTTCCGAGGATAACTGGCATCATCAATTTAGTTTAGCACTTGCTCATAACAAAATCGGGTACTTTTTTTATTTACAAGATGGATTTCAGTTATTAAGGATTAATCATCAATTGATCATCCATCTGGTTAGTTTAAACCATAAATTTATCCCAAACGATCTTATAGGTTTACAGGAAAAATATCAGCACATAGATACAAAACTCATTCATCTATGGGAAGATCTCTGGCGATCAAAACCAGATCAGGTTTTAGCGAGAATAAAATCTCTGCTTGGTAAAAATATCCGCATTCATGGTAGGAAAACCAAAGTATTTAAAATTACCAAACCCGTTGCTGACTCTTTTTTAATCGAAAATCACTTACAGGGATCTGTAAGTAGCCGTTATAAAATTGGTTTATTTGAAAAAGATGAACTCGTGGCCGTTGCTACTTTTTCGGCACTGCGCAAAATGAATCATACCGAAAATTATAAATCTGCAGAACTGATCAGGTTTGCAGTTAAGGCGGGCTATTCCATTACTGGAGGATTAAGTAAATTGATTTCCTTTTTCGCTGCAGCATATCAGCCAAATGACCTGATGACTTATGCAGATCGAGACTGGTCAGCGGGAGAGGCTTATATCAAATTGGGTTTCAAGCAAACCGCAGTTTTGGAACCTCAGATTTACGTATTGGACGAAAATCTAAATCGTCAGCTTAAAAAAGATCAGGAGATTTTTGGACAAGAGGTATATCATACGGGAAGTTTAAAATTTATTCTCCAATTTTAATGAATCAGCACAACCTCATCATCATTTTAGGAGCCACTGCCTCTGGCAAAACCAAGCTGGCCGTAAGTATAGCAGATGCTTTAAATGGAGAAATTATTAGTGCTGATAGCCGTCAGGTATTTAAAGGAATGGATGTTGGCACGGGGAAAGACTTGCAAGAATATCATATAAACGGCAAAACAATTCCTTATCACTTAATCGATATTTTAACACCTGGTGAGCGTTATCATGTAGATGCCTTTAAAAACGATTTCTATCAGGCCTTTGAATCTATAACACAAAAAAACAAGATACCTATCCTTTGTGGTGGAACAGGAATGTATATCCATAGCCTTCTGCAAAACCAAACATTTACTGCTGTTCCGGTAAATCAACAGTTAAGAGATCAACTAGATTTATTGTCAAAAGAAGAATTGATTTTAAAATTGCAAAATGAAAAAAGCCAGGACACTGATCATGTTGACCTATCCTCTAAAAAGAGATTGATCCGTGCATTAGAAATAGCAGATTATTTAAAACATCATATACTGGAAGCTGTAGACCGCCAGGAAATTAAACCGATTATTTTCGGATTGAAGAATGAAGTAGAGGTGACCAGAGCTAAAATTTTAGCCAGGTTAAGCGAAAGGTTCAATTCGGGCTTAATTGAGGAAGTAGCACAATTACTTAAAGAGGGCATTAGTAAAGATATATTGGTTTTCTACGGACTGGAATATAAATTCATTGTAAATTACCTGGATGGATTATTAACTTTTGAAGAGTTAAAGCTGAGACTGGGTACTGCCATTTGCCAATATGCCAAACGACAAAATACCTTTTTTAGAAAAATGGAAAAGGACAATGTGGAGATTATCTGGCTGGATGCATCTGCACCAACAAACCTTTTAAAACAGTTGGTAATTGAAAAAGTTTCAGTTAGTGAAAATTAACTTTTATTGGTCATTTTAACGTTGGATTACGGCCTAAATTGCCTTAAAAAAGCCCTTTTGGCACAACCTTTGTGTTTATTGACACATATTATTTTAACTCAAAAACAATATCTTAAACATGAAAACAATTACGAAAATTATTGCTACTTCAGCAGCTGTTGTGGCTCTATTCTTTACTACAAATGCTAATGCGCAATCAAGTCGGAATTTAGGAATAGGATTGAATGTAGGAGCAGGAACATCAACTGGATATGGTTTAGTATTAGGTGGTGACATTAGATATCAATTTAACGTAGATAAGCAATTATCAATTCCTGTAACCGCAGGCTATAATAACTTTTCTAGAAAAGACTCTTACGGAGGTGGAAGTTTTGGAATTATCCCTGTTAAAGCAGGTGCAAAATATTTCTTTAATGATTCAGGAGCTGGCGCTTATGGATTGGCTGAACTTGGTGCTGGATTTGGTACTAGTAAAGGTTCGGGTACTTCATTTGTTTATTCCCCAGCAATTGGTTATGCTTGGAGCAACGGCTTAGATTTAGCTGCTAAATACGAAGGTTACTCTAATAATGGTAGTATTGGTTTTGCTGGTATTCGTTTAGCTTACGGATTTAGCTTATAATCATCACACTAGATAATATTGGAAGCCCCAACTTTGGTTGGGGCTTTTTTATTTCATAACATTCTGAAAAAAATGAAAATTTGAAAATCCACCATAGATATTTTAACGTATATAAGCTAAACCCTTAATTAATAACTTAAAATATCTTAAAATGAAAACAGCTACTAAACTTTTTGCAACGACTTTAACGGCTCTTGCAATTTTAACCACTTCTAATTTAAAAGCACAAACTATGGGTTCTACCGAGCCAATGAGTACCGGAAGCGGAATGGCTTTCAAAATCGGCGTAGGTGTAAATGCTGGATTATTTCCAGACCGTTCAGAAATGGATTATGGTTATGGTGCAGATGTAAAACTTCAGTATGATTTAAGCCCGTATGTAGCCGTTACAGCTTCTGGCGGTTATACCCGTTTAAAATGGAAAGGTAGCCCGCTAAAATTCGAATTCATTCCGGTAATGGGTGGTGTTAGGGTATTCCCAATTGAAAGGATGTATCTGGCTACCGAACTTGGTTCGGGTTTGGCTATAAAAGAGGGTGCCAACATGAACTTTATTTATACCGGTGGCTTAGGTTACGAATGGAAAAACGGCCTTGATCTTGGCGTAAAATATGAAGGTTATGTAAACAACAGCGCTTCCGATCTTTACTTCATGAAAACCGGACAATTTAACCTGAGACTGGCCTATAATTTTAAATTATAATTATAACATCATTTAATGTTGGAGTCCCGATAAAAATCGGGACTTTTTTATTTATTTACCATTTTAATTGCTATTTTGAGCCGAAAACCAAATACAATGAAAAGA
>Ga0065714_10065248_pt1 | contig 11468 bp, 7 predicted proteins | sample MisRhiReplicate2_FD_59101 | JGI IMG/M metagenome (GOLD analysis project Ga0065714, IMG submission 59101) | Miscanthus rhizosphere microbial communities from Kellogg Biological Station, MSU, sample Rhizosphere Soil Replicate 2: eDNA_1 v2... | ecosystem: Host-associated > Plants > Roots >... | reverse complement strand
AATCCCCCATTTAACCGTAACCCTCAATTGAAAATTGTCATTCAACGAGTCCACTTAATGCAATTACAGCAATTCCATACAGTCAGGTTAATTTTAGGCGATCAACTCAATGCCCAGCATTCTTGGTTTAACCGCGTTGATGATCAAGTGCTGTATGTGATTGCTGAACTGCACCAAGAAAACACTTATGTGACCCATCATGTGCAAAAGATATGCGCCTTCTTTGCGACAATGGCGCAATTTGCCCAAGAGCTGCGGGCGCAAGGGCATGAAGTGCTCTATCTCACCCTTGATGACACCTTCAATAACACTCAGGGCTATAGCGATCTACTGGGGCTCATTCAACATCAAGTGAAGCAGGTTGGCGCAATCAAGTTTGAATACCAAAGGCCGGATGAATACCGCCTACTTGAGCAATTGAGTCAGCTTAAGCTCAACACCGCCGTGGTGAACTGTGTCGATACAGAACACTTTATGTTGCCGTTTGACGAAATCGATACGCAGTTCCCCGTCGGCAAACACATTATGATGGAGCACTTTTATCGCCGTATGCGTAAACGCTTCAACATCTTGATGCAAGAAGGAAAGCCACTCGGCGGGCAATGGAACTTTGATGCAAGCAACCGTCAAAAGCTTAAACCTCAGGATATAAAAGTCTTGCCTGAGCCATTAATGTTTAGCCTCGATGTGACGGAAATTCTCGCTAGGCTTGAGCGTCACCAAATCCCAACCATGGGTCGCATTGATGGGCCATTGCTGTGGCCTATAAACCGTGCGCAAAGCCTCGAATTATTAGCGTATTTTTGTCAGGTTTGCTTGCCTTCCTTTGGCCGCTTTCAAGATGCCATGACAGCGCAACATCATGCCAAGTGGAGCTTGTACCATAGTCGGCTATCCTTCAGCCTTAACAGTAAATTAATCAGTCCATTAGAAGTCATCAATGCGGCCATCGAAAGTTATCAAACAGATGCTGAAATTGATATCGCCCAAGTCGAAGGATTTGTACGGCAGATATTAGGTTGGCGAGAATACGTTCGCGGCATTTACTGGGCCAATATGCCGCAGTACGCCAGCACTAACGCGCTCAATGCCCATAGGACGCTGCCCGATTATTTTTGGCATGGCGACACTAAGATGAACTGCATGCGGCAAGCGTTATCCCAATCATTAGATTTTGCCTACGCCCATCATATTCAGCGCTTAATGGTGATCGGCAATTTCTGTTTATTAACCGAAATCGAGCCAAATCAAGTCGATGAGTGGTATTTAGGCGTGTATGTTGACGCCATCGAATGGGTTGAAATGCCCAACACTCGCGGCATGGCCTTGTTTGCCGACGGCGGCATTGTCGGTACTAAACCGTACGCCGCCAGCGGTTCTTACATCAATAAAATGAGTGATTATTGCAGCGGGTGTCATTACAAGATAAAAGAGCGCAGCGGCGCACTCGCCTGCCCGTTCAATAGCTTTTATTGGCGCTTTATGGACAAACACCGCGCGCGATTGTCGCAAAATCCTAGGATCGGCATGCTATACCAAACTTGGGACAAAATGCACGAGTCCGTAAGGCACGCCATATTAGCCACGGCCGAACACAATCTTGTTCATCTAAACCGTTTATAGCTGAACCATTAGCACTGAGTGTTAGTGCTTAGCATTTGTACTGATTGTTAGTACTTAGCATTAGTACTGGGCCTAAGCGTGACTCTTGGATATAGAGAGTTTGATATGGAAAGTTTGATATAGAGATTTGGATAGGGAGAATTTGCTATGAAAGTACTTATCGTCGGCGGGAGTGGGGGTATTGGCCAAGCCATGGTTAAGCAAGTCCAAGAGGCATATCCCGAGGCAACTGTGCACGCCACCTACAGGCATCATCTTCCCCAAGACAGGCAGAATAATATCCAATGGCATGCGCTAGATGTGACCAATGAGGCCGAGATTAAACAGCTGAGTGAACAACTCACTGAATTAGATTGGCTGATTAACTGTGTCGGGATTTTGCACACCCAAGATAAAGGGCCAGAGAAAAGCCTACAATCTCTGGATATCGCCTTTTTCCAGCACAATTTAACGCTCAACACCCTGCCCAGCGTCATGCTGGCGAAGCACTTCTGCCATGCCTTAAAACAAAGTGACTCGGCAAGATTTGCCGTGATATCGGCGAAAGTCGGCAGCATTACCGATAACAGATTAGGTGGCTGGTACAGCTATCGCGCCTCAAAAGCTGCGCTGAATATGTTTCTCAAAACACTATCGATTGAGTGGCAACGAACCATGAAACACTGCGTAGTATTATCCCTACATCCGGGCACCACAGATACGCCATTATCTCAACCCTTTCAACAGAGTGTGCCTAAAAGCAAACTGTTTACACCTGAGTATGTCGCCAACTGCTTGCTGCCGATCATTGCCAATGCCACTCCGGCACAAACAGGGTGCTTTTTCGCCTACGATGGCACTGAGTTACCTTGGTGAAATAAGCTGAACAGTAAGCCAAGTCGCGCGATGCGTACGGGCTCTTGCAACGTACATATTTCAAAGGCCATCTTTCAAATGGCTCTTGCAAAGTACATTTTTCAAAATGAATCCGGCAAAGCGATGGATCTTTGCCCTTAAAAAAGGGTTATGCCCAAAAGCACCACTAATCCTTAAAGCCACCCGCTCAAAAATCACCCGCCTAGAAACAACCCGCTTAACCTCGCCAACAATTCCAACCTAACCCAATGAAAATTCATCAATAAAGTACTTTTTACGACTCACAAAACCCGCCATTTGACTAGGCTAAATCGCTATTACCCAAAAGTCCTAATTCAAATTTAAAAGCACCTAAATGAATGCTGAAGATAGTTCCTTTGTACGATTGTTAACACTTTTACATTTAAATAACATCTAAGGTCATGCGGTTATTCACGCTTTGCACAGAATAAAAATCTGAGAATTTCCGCCTGAGCAACAGCTCATTCTATTCGGCCATGGCAGAGGGATGCCGACGACCCTGTAGAAATTACAATAAAAAAACGCTCGCCCGAGCCAGTTAAGCAGTATGGCATTCCAACGTTAATGACAAACGGAAAAAGGATTTTAAGCATGATGCTAAACAAAAAACTGTCGCTACTCTTCATTGCTGTGTCGGCCACGTTAGGCACATCAGCATTTGCTGCTGATGTTGTCGATGTCGGCACACTCAGAAGCGCGTCTTCAAGCAATAACTTAGTGTCTCAGTTCAACTTAGACGCAGGTAGCCAACTCAAAGTCGAGAAAAAACTCGACCTAGGTCAAGGCAAGCAGAAGCAACGTTTACAACAATATTTCCATGACGTGCCTGTTTATGGTTTCTCTGTTGCAACGTCACAATCGAGCATGGGCTTCTACAGTGACATGTCTGGCCGCGTATTAAAAAATATTGAAAAATCGGCTGATTTTGTCAAACCCACTTTAACGGCTAACAAAGCGTTAGACATTGCCATTCGTGGCAAGTCTGAGAAAGCGGTTGCAGGCCTAAAAGCTGAAAACAAACAAGCTAAATTATGGCTTTACCTGGATGATGCGGCTAAAACTCGCCTCGTTTATGTGACGTCTTTTGTGGTATATGGCGATGAGCCAAGCCGTCCATTCACTATGATTGACGCACACTCAGGTGAAGTGCTCAAGCGTTGGGAAGGGATTAACCACGCCGCGAGCGGTACAGGTCCTGGCGGTAACATCAAGACTGGCCAATACGAATACGGTACGGATTTTTCTTACTTAGACGTTGAAGTGAGTGGTGACACCTGCACCATGAACTCACCTAACGTGAAAACCGTTAACTTAAACGGTGCCACATCAGGCGCAACAGCCTTCTCTTATACTTGCCCACGCAATACCGTTAAAGAGATCAACGGTGCTTACTCGCCATTAAACGATGCGCACTATTTTGGTAACGTGATCTACAACATGTATAGCGAGTGGTACAACACTGCGCCGTTAACTTTCCAGTTAACAATGCGGGTTCACTACAGCAGCAACTATGAAAACGCCTTCTGGGACGGCAGTGCTATGACCTTCGGTGATGGCGCAACGACCTTCTATCCATTAGTGAGCTTAGATGTCTCGGCACACGAAGTGAGCCATGGTTTCACTGAGCAAAACTCAGGCCTGATTTACGATGCTCAATCTGGTGGCATGAACGAAGCCTTCTCTGATATGGCGGGTGAAGCTGCTGAATTTTACATGCACGGCACGAACGACTGGTTAGTCGGTGCTGATATCTTTAAAGGCAATGGCGCACTGCGTTACATGGCAGATCCAACCTTAGACGGTATCTCAATCGGCCATATCGACGATTACTATGATGGTATCGACGTACACCACAGTTCAGGTGTCTTCAACAAAGCCTTCTACACACTCGCAAACTTACCGGGCTGGGATACACGCACTGCATTCCAAACATTTGTGGTTGCTAACCAATTATATTGGACGGCTGACAGCTTGTTCTGGCAAGGCGCTTGTGGCGTTAAATCTGCGGCGACTGACTTAGGCTTAAGTGCTGACGATGTGGTTACTGCGTTTGCCGCTGTGGGTATCACACCTTGTGAAACGCCACCACCACCGCCACCACCAGAAGCGACTGAACTCGCGAACGGTGTCGCTGTGACGGGTTTAGCGGGCGCATCTGGTAGCAAACAATACTACAAACTCGACGTAGCAAGCGGTGCAACCAACCTGAGCTTTAATATGTCAGGCGGCACGGGTGATGCGGACATGTATGTTAAATTCGGCCAAGCTCCTACCTCTAGTAGCTATGATTGCCGTCCATACAAAGCCGGTAATGCCGAAAGCTGCCCTATCGATCCAGCCCAAACGGGGACTTATTGGGTCATGGTCAGTGGCTATAGCAGCTACACAGGTGTGAGCCTAGTGGGTGCTTATGACGGTGGCGATGAGATACCAAACCAAGATCCTACAGCGGGCTTTACTGCAAGCTTTGCCAACGGTAACGGTAGCTTCACTAGCACCAGTACTGACAGCGACGGTGATGTCGTTGCATGGAGCTGGAGCTTCGGTGATGGCACTACTGCTTCAGGCGCAAGTGTAAATCATCAGTATGCTCAGTCAGGCAACTACACAGTGACATTGACTGTGACTGACAACGATGGCGCAACAGCAAGCACTTCTGAAGAATTTGCAGTTGAAGTACCAGAAGTGGCGTTAGAAATGACAGTGAAAAACGCTAACAAATCTCGTCGCGGCAGCATTCGTGTTGCACTCGCATGGGAAGGTCATAACGCTGATGAGTACACTATCTTCCGTAACGGCGTTGCGGTAGGTACTTCAAGCAATTCATCGTTTATTGACCGTTTCACCGACCTAGCTGGCACTAGCTTCAGCTATAAAGTGTGTGAAACTAACGGCCCTTGCTCAAACGAAGAAACCGTTAACTTTTAATCGCATAAGATAATCGTATCGTGGCGCTAGCGTAAAATCCTAGCGCCGACTCATCGATAAACTTCTCGTTTCTTGTTAATGCCACTCAGCCTTTTTTGAGTGGCATTTTTTATGCTCAAATGCGGCGCACTAAGCCGGCCTCAATCTCGTCAGCATCCTTATTTCATGTGCTTGAGTCAGCGTCGCTGACTAGCATGCGAGAATAATGCGTTACTTCAAATGTCCACTTTCACCCACAGGTTTTTTGAGTAACTTACGTTGTAAGGTGCGGCGATGCATCCCCAATTGGCGGGCGGTAGCGGACACATTGCCTTGGTTCGCATTAAGCACTTGCTGAATATGCTCCCACTCCAAACGCTTAGGATTAAGGGGCGAGTCATCGACTTCATCTTCTTGAAGGGTATGAGAATGCCCTTCCATTTCCAGCGCGGCGAGTAAGGTTTGAGTATCCACAGGTTTAGCTAAATAATTATCAGCGCCAAGGCGAATCGCTTCCACCGCAGTGGCAATACTGGCGTAGCCGGTGAGCAACACCATGGTCACCTTGGGCAGCAGGTTACGCAGTGGCACAATTAACCCTAAGCCATTAGCTTCGGCAAGTTTCATGTCCAACAAAATGTGGCTAGGGCGAAACTCCCGCGCCACCAGCAGCGCATCGCTGGCATCATGGGTTAGGCGGCACTCAAAGCCGTGGCGCGTGAGCCGTCGGCCTAAAATACTCGCCAGAGAAAGGTCATCCTCGACGATTAACAAACGTTTCATGATCTGGCTCCGTCAGCGGCCTTAGTGTTGGGCGATAACAATGCCGCTTTGTCCTTTAGAATCGTAAAGCGAATTTGTGCCACAGTACCGCCTTGGGGATGATTGGCCAGAATCAATTCTGCGCCCAAACGCTCTAGGCTGGCATGACTGAGTAGCAGCGCAACACCTAACCCCTTGGGACTCTCAATTAATAAGGTGCCCAATTGCGGCAATAAAGAGGGCGCGATACCAGGGCCATAATCACGGATCTGCAAATAGATTTGAGCTTCACTTGGCGCGATATCTAAGTTGATATCCACCTGCGGCGCACCTAGGGTTTCGACACTGGCGCGGGCGGCATTCTCAATCAAAGCCATGATGGCAGGCGTTAGACTCATATCGGTCAGAATGCTTTGCTCTGCCAGTTGCTCAGGCGCACAGGTAAACAGCCAGTTCAGTTCGGTCTGCGGCATGAGCAGTAAGGTTTTTTGCTTTAAACCGTCCACCAGCTCAGCGATCTTTTGTGGCCGCTGGCGGCGATCGCGGATCGACTCTGTCGCCAATCGCAGCTCGGCGAGCGTATGTTCACAGCGGCCTAACGCAGTCTCCATCTCGACAACTGTTATCGAAGTGCCGCTCATATCTTCTTTTACTTCATCGAGTAACAACCTCAGGCTTGAGAGCGGCGTAGCCAATTGATGCGCCATCTGCGCCGATGCCGTACCTAGGGCCAAGAGTTGTTCCTGACGTAATTGTCCTTCGCGCATATAAGCTAGCTGCGCGTCTTGGCGGCGCATACGTTTAGTAATTAACGCCACGCTGGTTGTCATCACCAAAGCTGAAATCACAAAGTTAAACCACATGCCTAAATAGTGGGAGCTCATGTCCATACCGTGGTGCTGCATGGGGGATTCGGACACAGTAAAAATCATCAAGCTATAAGCAAGAGTTGAAATAGCCGTCAGCGCCCAAGGCGCCCAGATTGGCAAAGTCACAGCCGCAAGTGCAATCGGCAACAGTAATAACGAGATAAACGCATTAGTCGCGCCGCCGGAAAAGTGCAGCCAAGAGATCCAAAATAGTGTGTCTAAGCTAAGCGCGATAAAGAGGCCACGCTCCTTGGCAAACAAAGGTTTACGTAGCGCCAATGTGAGTGACAGGTATAACACCTCCAGCACTAACACATGCACTAACGGCTCCATTTGCAGGCTAAGACCAAAAGTATCGGCGGCAAACATGGTTAAGCCAATTTGCAGCAGCAATCCTAAGGTTCGCAGTAATGCGACTTGGTCGGCGGCCTGTAGACTGGTCCCTAAGATCTTAGCCATAGCCATTCCTACAGTGTGAGTCCGAGTGCGGCCAGTGCACCACTCGATTGCGTTAATGCTTGGCGTGCGCCAGTGGCGAAATCAATGTCGGAGCGAATACCGAGCGTCGCCAAACGTGCACAACTCAAGCTACAGTCCCTTGGCCGTTTGGCATTATCCGTCGGTGTCGACTCAGGCGTTAAGTGTGCCGTGCTGAGTTGTAAAATCTCCCCTAAGGTCAACAGCATCTGATACTTAGTCATAGTCTCTGCGGCGCTAAAGTGATAAATCCCCTGCACGATAGGCGCTTCAATATGCTGTGCAATCATCTTGTCTATGGCTTGGGCAATATCGGCGGTTGAAGTTGGACTTCGCACGGCCCAATGATCGACCCCCTGAGCGCGACTTTCAATCAATTGGTTAACCAGCACTAGCACAGCAGATTCACTCAGCTTCTCGACTTGGCCGTAAAGGATTGGCAAGCGTAGCACGGCAAAATCAGCACTCGTGTTAAGCACGATTTCTTCACCCTTTAGCTTAGATTCACCATAAAAATTAACCGGATGAGTGGCGGCATCTTCGGCGTACTTAGGCTGAGTGCCATCGAACACATAGTCGGTGGAGATATAGATAAGCCAAGCGTTATTAGCCTTGGATGCCATAGCGAGGGCTTGGCTGGCGGTTAAGTTAAGTGCCAATGCAGCCTGCGGATTTTGCTCCGACACATCGGGGCGACGCTCGGCGGCGCAGTGCACTATGACTTGCGGTTGTTCGCGGGCGATAAATGCCTCGACAGCCAAAGGGGCAGTCAGATCGAGTTTATGCACTCGCTCACTCGCGCGGCTAAAACCTGTAGCCACAACCTCATGCCCCGTTAATTCAAGCTGTTTTACAACAGCTCGGCCGAGTAGCCCAGTCGCGCCTGTTACCATGATCTTAGCCATATTGCCCCATTCAGTTTCAACTCATGTGTATGGCTGACAATTCTAAAAGCTTTTCATATTCAACGCACTTGTTTACTCTTTTAAACCAAACTTACTTAGGGTTAACTCACTTGAGATTAACCTAAGCACCAATAGGCTGAATTTGAGTCCGACACTTCCTCTGATATTGGCAGGCCCTATGCTGCGCCACTGCGATGCCACACACTTTACCCTGTGGTTTGTGAGTCGTGAGCCATTAACTGAGCTTACGTTGCGCCTAGGTGAACAGGAGTTTCCGTTGCAGGATGCCGAAGTGCATTATGTGCCACTCGGGCAGCACGCCCATCAATATCTGATCATGCTGTCGCGACCAGAATTACTCACGCCGAATCGAGTCATGAGCTACCAAGTGTCCGCCGCCCAACATGGGGATATTTTTGCCAGCATCAGTCAGCTGAACTATGGCGATGCCTCAACGCCAAGTGTGCGTTTTACTCCAGAATTAACCCAAGTATTTCATGGTTCTTGCCGCAATCCGCATCACCACAGTGACGATGCGCTCGTCGCCGCCGATACCCATTTAGCCCAAATAATCGACACGGGTGTAGCGGACGATCGCCCCGCACTTATCGTGATGAGTGGCGATCAGGTTTATATCGATGATGTGGCTGGACCCATGTTAAACGCCATAGGACAAGTCATCGACTTGCTTGGCCTTCAGCATGAGCAATTTGAAGGGGCGAACATAGCCAGTAGTGAAGCGCTGCATTATCAGCCCGCTGATTTATATCAGCGCCATAAAAATCTGCTGCCACACACTCAATATCCAGCAAAAACCGCGCTATGGCGTTGGTATCGCAATCACCCGATTTTCACTTCCTCCATCGCCGAAAATCATCTCGTCAGTCTGAATGAAATCATCGCCTTGTATTTACTCACTTGGTCACCTGAACTGTGGGAATTAGTCAATATTCCCAAGGATGTCGATGGCTTAACACCCGCGAATAGCGCCCGCTGGCAAAATGAGTGGCAACACTTGCTCGGCTTTAAAGCTGGGCTGACGCAGGTGAGGCGCTTTATGGCGCACATTCCCGTTTATATGATGTTTGATGATCACGATGTTACCGACGACTGGAACCTGACCGCTAAATGGGAACTCGCAGCCTACGAGCATGCATTTTCAAAACGCATTATTGGTAATGCACTAATTGGCTATACCTTGTTCCAAGGACTTGGCAATGCACCCGATAAATTTACCGATGAAATCCGCCCGCTGCTCGATGCCTTTTTTGCACAGCCACAGAGTGAAAGTCAGGATCTGCTCATCGAAGAATTACTCAAATTTGAGCAATGGCATTACACCTTAGCGACCTCACCCAAACTTGTGGTGCTCGACACCCGCACTCGCCGCTGGCGCAGCGAATCCAATCTCGCAAAACCGTCCGGCTTAATGGATTGGGAGGCGTTAATGGATTTGCAGCAAGAGTTGCTCGGCCAGTCTAAGGTCATTATCGTCTCGCCTGCACCTATGTTTGGGGTAAAATTGATTGAGGCGATACAGCGCACTGCCACGCTGATGGGCGCTTCTTTGTTGGTGGACGCCGAAAACTGGATGGCCCACCCCGGTGCCGCCAACGCACTACTGAGTATTTTTATGCACCGTAAAACCCCTGAAGAATTTGTGATCCTCTCCGGCGATGTGCATTACTCCTTTAGTTACGACATAAGTATTCGCTTTAGGCGCAGCAGCCCTAACATCTACCAAATCACCTGCAGCGGCATTAAAAATCACTTCCCCGAGAAGCTGTTACCGATTTTCGATAAACTCAATGGCTGGCTTTACGGCCACTTTTCACCGCTTAACTTACTGACGAAACGAAAACGCATGTCGCTGCGCGGCAGAAGACCGAATGGTGCACCGAGCAAACGTTTAGTGAATAAAAGCGGTATTGGGATTTTGGAACTTGCGGATGATGGTGCGCCGACAAAAATTGCGGTTTTACATGGCGATATGAGTGAAACCTTGTTCGAACCACCCAAACAGGAATAACAGCTTAAACAGGTTTATGATGTTTAACCGTTTCAGGTTGAGTGGCACCAGAACCCGAATCTAGCGGCGGAAGATTTTTAGATAAAGCCTCATCGGTGTCGACATTCTTCGGCTGGGCTTGATTGAAAATCAACGCCTCTGGCTGCGGCTTATTCGCCGGCTTTTCATGCACCATTTGGTCCCAAATCACCTTAGAGTGCTGATTTGCATCATCAGCCTCAATGGTCGATGCCGCAGACGAGCTCGGTTTCTTCGGTTCAATCACCGCAGTCCCCTTACGGATCTCAGCGGCAATATCCTTCAAATAAGGTTGTTTCGTCCAGTCGCCAAAAAACATGGCCGCCACTAATACCGCAGCGCAAAGTAAGATAGAGATCATCGCAGATTTGGTCATAATGGACTTCCTTCAAACAATCGTAATATGGCTCCCTATGGCAGAGACTCAGATACTGCAGCTTGTATTCATACCATCACAGGGCCAAGCGCACAATTGCACCCGATCATTTCCTTCAAGCGGACTGGAAATAATGCTTTCCGCTGACTAAAACGCAAAACCCTCACATTGCACGTCGTGATGGATCCCACTCACAGGGTCAATGAAACGTAAACGCTGTGCCATCAACTTAAGAGGCGTCGCAAACTTATCCGGCCCTTTGGGTAATAAGCTTGGATAAAATCTGTCGTTTAACAATGGCATACCTAAGCTTTGCATATGCACCCGCAACTGGTGAGTTTTGCCGGTAATTGGGCTCAGGTGGAACAAACCAAGATCGCCTTTTATGGCCACTAGGCTGATTTCGGAATGGGTATTCGCCTCGCCTTCAACGATTTTCATGGTAAAACTCGGGTCGCTCGGCTGCATGCGGTTTTTCACCGTCCAATGCAGGGGCAAAGTTAAGTTTCCCTGTTGATATTGTTCAATAATATCAGGTGTCAGCTTGGCAATCGCTTGATAGTCTTTACGAATAGCACCGTCGATAAATAATTGATGATAAAGGGCGCGGGTTTCTGGCGCGACTG